>NBJMC04203__coassemble_838_pt1 | contig 14612 bp, 10 predicted proteins | sample NBJMC04203__metabat2_high_PE_051 | metagenome-assembled genome bin NBJMC04203 | reverse complement strand
TGTCCGATGGTCAGGCGGCGGCCCGTTGTCTCGTCCACCTGCGTCACCACGCCGTCAAAGCGGAAATGCGCGTCCGGGAAGCTTTCCACCGGCACAAAGCCCTCCACCGTGTTCGGCAGCTGCACAAACACACCGCGCATGGTCACGCCGCTGATGACGCCGAGGAAATGCTCGCCGAGGTGGGCGCGCATATACTCTGCCATGTAGCAGTCCTCCGCGCTGCGTTCCGCCGTCATGGCCCGCACCTCACAATCCGAGGACTGCGCTGCGGACTCCTGCGCAAAGGTTTGGAAGCGGGCAACACACTCCCCGCGATTCTGCGTTTCCAACCAGAAGGAAAGAATGCGGTGAATCGAGGTGTCCGGATAACGGCGGATAGGAGAAGTGAAGTGGCAATAATCCGCGAGAGCCAGACCGAAATGGCCGATGGGGGCAGTATCGTACCGGGCCTTCGCCATCGTGCGCAGAATCTGGTGCGAAATCACGCGCTCCGAGGTTGTCCCCTCCGCCTGATGCATCACGGCGGCGAGATCGCCCGTCTTGACATCCCCGCGGTGCTCCAGCGGCTTCGCGGAAAAGCCCAGAGCCGTGACCAGCTCGGCCAGGCTGTCCACGCGGTCCGGATTCGGCTTCTCATGGACGCGGTAGACAAACGGAAGCTGATGCTTCTCCGCCAGCATCGCGGCTGCGCGGTTTGCCATAATCATCAGCTGCTCGATCATCTGCTCGCTTTCCCCCGTCGTGTGCGGGTTCACGTCAATGCAGACGCCGTTTTCATCCACGGTAAACACGGACTCGCTGCTGGCGAGATCGACTGTGCCGCTCTCCTTGGATTTCTGACGCAGGAGCGCGGCCAGCTTGCGGGCCATGCTCAGAGAGCGCTGCACGGGCGCGTACTTTTCCTTAAGCTCCTTGGAAGCTTTTCCGGCGAAAATCTCGTTGACCTCCGAGTACACACCGCGCACCTTGGAATGAATCACCGACTTATGGAATTCATATTTTTCAATATTGCCGTCCAGATCGATCCAGATCAGGGCAGAAAAGGTCAGCTTGTCCTCCCCGGCATTGAGCGAGCACACGCCGTTGGAAAGCTCTTCGGGAAGCATCGGGATCACGCGGTCGGCAAAGTAGACGGAGGTACCGCGCTCCATGGCCTCGCGATCGATCGCGCTTCCCGGCTTCACATAATGGGAAACGTCCGCGATGTGCACGCCCAGCTTATAGCCGGTGCGTGTGCGCGAGACGGAAATAGCGTCGTCCAGATCCTTTGCGGAGGCGCTGTCAATCGTACAGATGGCCGTTTTGCGCAGATCCAGACGGCCTTTCAGCTCCTCGGGAAGAATCTTCCGATCTTTAAGACGGGCGGCTTCCTCCTTCACCTCGTCCGGAAACTCCCGGCGGATCCGGTTTTCGTCGATAATGGCGTCCGCGCAGACACGCGCGCTGTCCCCACGCCCGTACAGTTTGAGTACGCGGCCCAGATATTCGCCGTGGCTGCCGGGAACGACCTCCACCTGCACCTTGTCGCCGTCATGGAGCCCGGTCAGGCTGCCTTTAGCCAACGCCAGCGCGTAGCGCAATGCTGCGTCGGCGTGAAAGAGGGTACCGTATTCATCGCGGCGCAGCGTTCCCGTCAGGAAACGGCTTCCCTCCGCAGTGATCTCCTCGACCTCCGCGCTCGGGCCCTTTTCCTGCTGGATAATATTGGTCAGCACCACGCTGTCCCCCAGAAACGCGCCGTGCAGGCGGTCGGCATGGATGAACATATCCTCTCCCCCGTCATCTGGACGGGCAAACGCGAAATTCCGGGACAGCGATACAATCCTTGCCGGAACCTTTCGCTTTTCCACCGGTTTCATCGCCGGTCTTTCCGGCGTGACAAAGGGTTTTCTTTCACTAAAATGATTTCCCTGCGGACGAAAGCCGCTCTTTTGTTTTCCCTTAAATTTTTTCCCCATGTTTCCTCCACTTTTCCTCACTCATCTTCTCACACTGTGCCTGCACTGCTAACCTGTGCCCAAGGAGCCGAAAAATCTTTCTCCCCGCACTATATTCTGCCGCATGGTCGGTTTCCCAATTCCTTTTGTTCACTCTCCACAAAAGGCAAAGAAAAAACCCCCGCCGAGGCGGGGGCGATCGCCATTATTGTGCAAAGAACATAAAAATGTTAATCGCAACAACCAGAGCAAAGAAGCCGATGGTGATCACTTTTGTCCATCTGGCCAGAAACGCGTCAACCGAACGAGCCTTGTTCTTGGAAAGGAACGTATCCGCGCCGCCGGTGATGGCGCCCATATTCTGCTGGTGGCCTTCCTGCAGAATCACGATAATCGTAATCGCAATGGAAAACAGCAGAAGGATGACCCCAAAAACAATCTGGATTGCTGGCATAAGGCACCTCCGAAAGCATAAATATCGATCTTAAAGTATCATAACACATTCGGCTGTGGTTTGCAAGTTAATTTTTCGCCCGAATTCGCGCGCCGCTTTCCGGTCCGGCGGACGTCTGCTCCGAAACGGCGGAAGCTTGCTTTCCCTCCCCTGTTTGCAGAGAAAAGTCCGGATCGAAAAATTCGGCGGGAACCTGCGCGAAAGCGCCGCCAAGCTTGCAGCCAATCGGAGTCGCAATCAGGCAGGCCGCGAACGAGGAAGCCATCGCGATCACACCGAACAGCGCCGCGCTGCCGCTGTCAAAGCCGGACGCCGCCGCAAGAACCAGAGAGACAGCGGCTCCGACCAGCATCCCGGCCCAGGCTCCCGTGCGGTTCATCCGCTTCCACCACAGTCCAAGGAAATACGGCGCCAGAAAAGCGCCCGCAATTGTTCCCCAGGAAAAGGACATCAGCGTCAGGATGGGCGTTTTAAATACAGCAATCAGGAACGACAGCACGATAAACACCAGACAGAGCAGCCTTGTCTGCCGCAGGGTTTTGCTCTTGTCCTCCTGCTTGCGGCGCGCGGCAATCAGATCCATCGAGATCGCGGAGCAGGCAGAAAGGGTGATGCCGGACAAGGTGGAAACCGACGCGGAAAGAACCAGGACGAGCACCACGCCGAGCAGCACGACCGGCAGCGTCCGATCCAGAATGATCGGGATCATCTGATCCGTCCCGCCCGCCGGCGTTTCCGTGAAGAACAATCGCGTCAGTGAACCGATAAAATAGGCACAGACCGAAATCACAGCGCAAAACGCGGTGGAAATCACTGTTCCGGCCCGGATTGCCTTCTGATCGGCCACACCATAAAACTTCTGAATCATCTGCGGCATTCCCCAGGTGCCGACGCTTGTCAGCAGGCACAAACCGATGAGTTGTGCCGTTCCCGCTCCGTCCAGCGACAGGATCCCCGCTTCCTCCATGATCCCGGTAAGGCGTTCCATCCCGGCGGAAAAGCCGCCCACCTCGGGGGAAGCCAGCACAAAGCCAGCCATCAGCAGTACGCCGCCGATCATCACGATCCCCTGAATCAGATCCGCGCGCAGGGAAGCAATGTATCCCCCCGCAATCAGATAAGCCGCCGCCACCGCCGCGATCGCCAGCATCGCCCACTCGTAGCGGATCCCCAGCGCGATCTCACACAGATAGGACAAGCCGGAGTAGACGCTGGCAGAATACGGCACCATAAAGATAAAAATCAAAAGAGCGGCAAAGGTTTTCATGCGCGGGGACTGGTAGCGCTTTTCAAACATCTGCGGCATCGTCTTGATTTTCAGACGGCGCGTCACGTCGCGTGTTTTCGGCGCAAGCAGCTTCCAGGCCAGCAGCGCTCCGATCAGAGCGTTGGACAAACCCACCAGCACGGCCCACAGGCCAAACCGGAAACCGCTGCTGCCCGCATAGCCGATAAAGAGCACAGCGGAAAAATAGGTGGTCCCATACGCGAAAGCCGAAACCCACGGTCCGGCACGGCGTCCTCCCACCACAAAATCCGTGAGCGTCCTCGTCTTGCGCGCCCCCTGCACGCCTACCCACACCATCGCCGCAATATACAGGGCAATGATCATCCAGATGGCTGCTTCCTTTGGCAACTCCCTCACCTCGTATTTTAGCAATTTAAAGCTTTCATCTGATAAAGCAAGGATATTATACCGAATACAGTGCCGGATGTCAAGACATAAGACAAAAAATCCGCACAGCGATGCCGCCGCACGGATTTTTTCTAAGACTTGTATATTTGAGCGCGTCCGCGCCATACTAGAAAGCGGAAGTCCCAAGCGAACCTGCGTTTGCCGCTTCGGACTGCCTCCCGCCCCGGCTATTGGCCCGGGCGGGTTCTTTTTTGCCCTTACAGCGTCATCTGCTCGCCTTCCGTTTCCTCCGGCAAAGGCAGAGCGCCGGTTGCCGGGATGTTTTTGCGGTAACGGTCCGGTTTTTTCAGCATGTCCTCCTGATACGGAACGGCAGACAGGACACGCGCGCCTTTTTTCAGCGTCATCACCTGCACGCCCTGCGTGTTCCGCGTTGCTTTGGAGGCTACGGCTCCCGTATGGAACAGAAGCAGCCGTCCCTGCGAGCTGGTGACAAGGAATTCCCCATCCTCGGAAAGCTGCTGCGCGCAGGCAAGCGGGGATTTGTCGCTGTACGCTCCCAGCAGCTTTTTCCGGTTGGTCTTGGTCTCGTAGGCGGACAGCTCCACCTTGGCCACCTTGCCGTTTTCAAAGAAGAACAGCATCCAGCCGGTGTAATCCTTGGTCACCGCCATAAACACAGCATTCTCCCCCTCGTCCATGCCCAGACGGGCCGGGATAAACTCGCCCAGCACGCTGGCCTTGGTGTCGGAAAAATCGCTGGCCCGCGTCTTGTACACCTGGCAGCGATCCGTGAAGAAGAGCAGATCGCAGGCATTCGTCGCTTCGAGCGTCTGAACGATCTCGTCCCCTTCCTTCAGCTTCTGTTCGCCGCTCATGCGCAGAGACAGCGGGGTGATCTTCTTGAAATAGCCCTCACGGGTAAAGAAAAGGTTCACCGGATAATCCGGGATTTCCTCCTCCTCGACGGCTTCCTCCAGCTCATCGGCGTACAGCAGCATAGAGCGCCGGGGCTGTCCGTAATCGGCGGCAACCCGTTTCAGCTCGGAGATGATGATGGACTTGACCTTGGCCTTGTTGTCCATAATCTCCTGGAGATCCGCGATATCCTTTTCCAGCTGGCTGATCTCGTCCGTGCGCTTCAAAATATATTCCCGGTTCAGATGGCGCAGCTTGATCTCCGCCACATATTCCGCCTGCGTCTCGTCGATACCGAAGCCGATCATCAGATTCGGCACCACCTCGGATTCCTCCTCGGTTTCACGGACAATCCGAACCGCTTTGTCAATGTCGAGCAGGATGGATTGCAGGCCGCGCAGCAGGTGCAGCTTTTCGCGCTTCCGGGAGAGATCGTAATAGGTGCGGCGGCGCACACACTCCACGCGGAACGCCGTCCATTCCCCGAGCAGCTCCCGCACGCCCATGACGCGCGGAATTCCGCCGACAAGGACGTTGAAGTTGCAGGAGAAGCTGTCCTCCAGCGCCGTCATCCGGAACAGCTTCTGCATCAGCTTGTCGGGATCCACGCCGCGCTTGAGATCGATCGTGATTTTCAGACCGTTCAAACCGGTTTCGTCGCGAATATCGGCAATCTCTTTGAGCTTGCCCTGCTTGATCAGATCGATCACCTTTTCGACGATCACCTCCACCGTCGTGGTGGGCGGAATCTGTGTGACATCCACACAGTTGGCGGACTTGTCATAGGTGTAGCGGGAACGCACGCGGAAGCTGCCGCGTCCCGTGGCGTAAATCTCCTCCATCTGCTTCCGATCGTAGACAATCAGACCGCCGCCCGGAAAATCCGGGGCTTGCAGCGTGGAGAGTATATCAAAATCCGGATCACGGATGAGGCCGATCGCCGTTTGGCAGACCTCCGCGAGGTTGAAGGGACAAATCGAGCTTGCCATACCGACCGCGATACCGGTGTTGGCGTTCACCAGCACCGACGGGAAGGTAGCGGGAAGGAGCGTCGGCTCCTTGAGCGTGTTGTCGTAGTTGTCGACAAAGTCAACCGTATCCTTATCGATATCGCGGAACAGCTCCTGGCAGATGTTGTCCAGGCGCGCTTCCGTATAACGGGAGGCCGCCCAGGCCATATCGCGCGAATAGAATTTACCGAAGTTGCCCTTGGAGTCGACAAACGGGTGCAGCAGCGCCTCATAGCCGCGGCTCAGACGCACCATGGTATCATAGATCGCGACGTCGCCGTGCGGGTTCAGCTTCATCGTCTGGCCGACGATGTTGGCGCTCTTGGTACGGGCGGAGCCGAGCAGCCCCATTTTGTACATGGTAAAGAGCAGCTTCCGGTGAGACGGCTTGAAGCCGTCAATCTCCGGGATGGCGCGCGACAAAATAACGCTCATGGCGTAGGGCATATAGTTCTTTTCCAGCGTATCGGTGATCCGCTGCTCCATCACCTCTCCGGCGTGCTCGATCACACCGTGCACCGCACCGGAAGGACGGGCAGCCCCGCTGTCATTTCTTTTTCTGGCCATTCTCGTCCCTCCTCTCAGCTCACGTCTACTTCATCCAGATACAGATGGCCGAACTCCGCAATGTAATCCTTTCGCCCGCTCAGGTTATCTCCCAGCAGCAGGTCAAACATCTGGGCGGTCTGCTCCGCGTCGGTGGGCATTACCTTAATCAGGCGGCGGGTTTTCGGATTCATGGTGGTCAGGTTCATCATATCCGGTTCGTTCTCACCCAGTCCTTTGCTGCGCTGGAGCGTAAACTTTTTCCCTTCCAGCTTTTTGAGAATCTCCGCCTTTTCCTGCTCCGTGTAAGCAAAATACGTCTCATTTTTCGTGTTGATCTCAAACAGCGGCGATTCCGCGATAAATACCTTGCCCGCGTCGATCAGGTCAGGGGTCAGGCGGTAGAGCATCGTCAGAAGCAGCGTGCGGATCTGGAAACCGTCAAAATCGGCATCGGTACAGAGAATGACCTTGTTCCAGCGCAGCAGGTTCATGTCAAAGGAGGACAGATCGCGGTTCGCCTTCGATTTCACCTGCACGCCGCAACCGAGCACCTTGATCAGATCGGTGATGATCTCGCTTTTGAAAATCTTGTCGTAATCCGCTTTGAGGCAGTTGAGGATTTTTCCGCGGATCGGCATGATGGCCTGAAAATCGGGATCGCGCGCCTGCTTACAGGCTCCCAACGCGGAGTCGCCCTCCACGATGAAGATTTCCCGCTCGTTCACGTCACGGCTGCGGCAGTCGACAAACTTGGCCACACGGCTTGTGACGTCCATGTTGCTGGTAAGCTTCTTTTTGATGTTCAGGCGCGTTTTCTCCGCGTCCTCACGGCTGCGCTTGTTGACCAGCACCTGTGCGCCGACGCGCTCAGCCTCCACCGGGTTTTCGATGAAATAGATTTCCAGCTGATGGCGAAGCATTTCCGTCATCGCTTCCTGGATACCCTTGTTTGTGATAGCCTTCTTCGTCTGGTTCTCGTAGGAGGTCTGGTTGGAGAAAGAGGAAATCACAAGCAGAAGGCAGTCCTCCACGTCGGCAAAGGTGATCTTGCTCTCGTTCTTGTTATACTTTCCCGTCTGTTTGAGATAAGCATCAATCTGGCTGACAAACGCGCTGCGCACCGCCTTATCCGGCGCGCCGCCGTGCTCCAGCCAGCTGGAATTGTGGTAGTATTCGATCTGGTGGTTCCGGTTTGAGAACGCAAGAGCCACATTGATCTTCGTCTTATACTCCGGCTTGTCGTCGCGGTCACGGACATTGCGCTCCGCCTGCCAGAACTGTACGGAGGTCATCGCGTCCTCCCCCGCCAGCTCCCGGACATGGTCCACGATGCCCTGCTGATACAGAAATTCCGTCGTCTCAAACTTACCGCCTGTCTGATTGCGCAGCACAAAGCGGATCCCCTCGTTGACGATGGCCTGACGCTTGATGATATCAAGGTAATATTCCAATGGGATATTGATATCCGTAAAGACCGAGAGATCGGGCTTCCAGCGGATTTTGGTGCCGGATTTTCCCTTGTACGGCTCCTGATGCAATCCGCCGACATTCTCCCCCTTCTCAAAGTGGAGCGTGTAACGGGTGTCGCCGGTGCGCACATCCACATCCATATACTCGGACGCGTACTGGGTTGCGCACAGGCCAAGACCGTTCAGGCCGAGCGAATATTCATAGCTGCCGTTGGAAGCGTTGTTATACTTGCCGCCCGCGTACATCTCGCAGAACACCAGTTCCCAGTTATACCGCTGCTCGCGGTTGTTAAAATCCACCGGAATGCCGCGCCCGTGGTCTTCCACCTCCACGGAAAGATCCTCATACCGCGTGACGGTAATCTCCTTGCCGTAGCCCTCGCGCGCTTCGTCGATGGAGTTTGACAAAATTTCAAAAACAGAATGCTCACAGCCCTCGATGCCATCGGAGCCAAAAATGACGGCGGGACGCAGACGGACGCGATCCGCCCCCTTGAGCATGGAAATACTTTCATTATTATAGACCGGTTTTTTCACCGCCATAGCTGTTTCGTCTTCTCCTTACCCATAAAATTCAACCTTCCTCCGCCCTCATTCGGCAGGCTGTTTTCGTTTCGCCCGCACTTTTCCGGAAACGGACAGGAAAAAAGGGAAATGAAACTCATTTCCCTCTCCCGCATTATTCTTCTGAGGGGCTCTGCGCCGGCTGTTCCGGTGAATTTGCCTGCTCCTCCGGGGCAGACTGTGCGGCCTCTGCCAGCTTTTCCGGATTTTTGTCCCCAAGAGCTTCCAGATTGCCTTCCATGACGGCGCGGAATTCCTCACCGCTCATCTTTTCGTTGTGGTACAGGAACTGTGCCACCTGCTGAAGCTTATCCATGTGCTCTTTCAGGATATTTTCCGTGCGCTCGTAAGCCGTGTTGACAATATGCTTGATTTCCGCGTCAATCGCGGAAGCTGTCGCTTCGGAATAATCGCGAATGTGGCCCATATCACGGCCAAGGAAAGGTTCGCTGTCGTCGCGGCCATAGGCAATGGAGCCCAGCTTGTCGCTCATGCCGTACTTCGTCACCATCGCGCGGGCCGTCTTGGTTGCGCGCTCGATATCGTTGGAGGCGCCGGTGGAGATATCATCCAGCGTGAGCGATTCCGCCACACGGCCGCCGAGCAGAACAATCAGGGATTCCTGCATCTCGGTGCGGGTGCGGTAGGAACGATCCTCCGCGGGAAGCTGCATTGTATAGCCGCCCGCCATGCCGCGCGGGATGATCGAAATCTGGTGAACCGGATCCTGCGTTTTGCAGAAATACGTCACCACGGCGTGACCGCCCTCGTGATATGCTGTCAGCTTTCTCTCGCGCTCGGTCATCACATGGCTCTTCTTTTCCGTGCCGACCACAACCTTGATCGTCGCTTCCTCAATCTCCGTCATGGTGATGGCTTTGAGGTTGCGGCGCGCGGCCAGGAGAGCCGCTTCGTTGAGCAGGTTTTCCAGATCCGCACCGGTAAAGCCAGCGGACGATTTCGCAATGGTGCGCAGATCCACGTCCGGCGCAATCGGCTTACCGCGCGCGTGAACTTTAAGAATTTCCTCACGGCCCTTCACATCCGGATAGCCAACCGTCACCTGACGGTCGAAACGGCCGGGACGCATGAGAGCGGGGTCAAGGATATCCGGGCGGTTGGTCGCCGCAATCATGATGACGCCCTCGTTCGCGCCGAAGCCGTCCATCTCAACAAGCAGCTGGTTGAGCGTCTGCTCACGCTCGTCGTGACCGCCGCCCAGACCGGCGCCGCGCTGACGGCCCACTGCGTCAATCTCATCAATGAAGATAATACAAGGGGAATTCTTCTTCGCCTGCTCGAACAGATCGCGCACACGCGAAGCGCCGACGCCGACGAACATTTCCACAAAGTCCGAACCGGAAATCGAGAAGAACGGTACGCCCGCTTCTCCCGCAACCGCGCGGGCAAGCAGCGTTTTACCGGTACCTGGAGGGCCCACCAAAAGCACGCCCTTCGGAATCCGCGCGCCGAGCTCGTTATACTTCTTCGGGTTTTTGAGGAACTCCACGATCTCGCGCAGCTCCTCCTTCTCCTCATCGGCTCCCGCAACGTCCGCAAAGGTGGTCTTGCGCTTTTCGTCCGCCATCTGCTTGACCTTCGCCTTGCCGAAGTTCATCTGCTTGCCGGAATCGCCCATCACGGAGTTCATGCGTTTCATCATGAACCACCACAGCAGAACGCCCAGCAGAAGCACCACGATCATCGGCAGCAGCGTCGCGATCCAGGAATTCGCCTCGGACGGACGGATCCAGTCGCGCACCATCTTGGCGTCGGGATGCGCCTCGTTGTACTCCTGCACATAGGGAGCCGTCTCATTGACGAACATCTCAATGTTGGGAACGTCGTAGATCACCACGGCGCCCGCCGGATCGTTGAGCGTCATCTGAAGGCGGCCGGAACCAAAGTCCAGCGAATACCCCGTTACCTTCTGATCCTCAAAATATTGGATAACCTCCGAATACGCGATACCGGAACGCGAATTTCCGCCCAGCAGAGAAAAAATCAGGAACAGAAACACCAGCGCCACGGCTACCGGCAAAAGCAGGGTTTTCCATCTGTATTTATTATCCAAACAGGTTCACTCTCCTTTCGGGAATCGCAGAATTATTTTTCATAAACCTCCGGCTTCAAGATTCCCACATAGGGGAGGTTCCTGTATTTCTCATCGTAATCCAGACCATAGCCCACAATAAACGCATCCGGCACCACCGCTCCAAAATAATCGGCGGCAATGTCGACCGTGCGGCGCTCCGGCTTGTCAAACAGTGTGCAGAGCCGGATGCTTCTGGGGTTTCTCTGGTTCAGCATGTCGCGTATGTAGTGAAGCGTCATGCCGCTGTCGAGAATGTCCTCCACCAGAAGGAGATCCTTCCCTTCCAGATTGATATCCAAATCCTTGATGATTTTGACCACGCCGCTCGTTTTTACCCCTGAGCCGTAGCTGCTCACAGACATAAAATCGATGTTGCACGGAATGGTGATCGCGCGCATGAGATCGGCCATAAAGACAACGCTGCCTTTGAGCACGCTGACCATCAGGAGGTTTTTCCCTTTGTAATCCTCGCTGATCCTGCGTCCCAGCTCCTTCACGACCCCAGCCAGATATTCTTGACTGTACAGAACTTCCTGAATGTCCTGATCCATTGACGTTAACTCCTTACTTCATTTCTCTATTTCCACGAGGAACACCCCGGCGGTACAGCCGCGCGCGTCCCACGCTTCACACGGTCCCAGCCCCTCTGCCCAGCGGATCTCTCCTCCGCTTTCCGCCAAAAGAATCCGGTGATCCCGGGCGGCAGGCGGTACGCCATTCTCGGCCAGCAGGCGGCGCAGAGGTTTTGTCACCCCGCGGCCCGCCGGACGGAAGCGATCGCCCGGCAAACGGGTCCTCACGACCATATCATTCTGTATTGTATCATAGTTGCCGGGATTATGAAACAGAAATTTATAAAATTTCTGTTGATTTTCTGCTTCCCTTCCGTGAAAGATACGGATCCGAAGCGTTCTGCCATCCGGCAAAACCGTTCCTTCCGGTCGGAGAGGCACGCTCCACCCGCTCTGACACGGGGATGGAGACTGCGCAAAAAGAGTATTGCCCTTTGCAAGGATTTGTATTCCTCCCGCCACTGTCGCCGCGCCGCCATTTTGCACGGCGCGTTCCATATCCTCCACCTGTTCATGCGTCAGACGGCCCGCACCTGCTTCCTTCGCCATCAAAATCAGCGCGCGGGAAAGGATGGGACGCGGCAGCGCGCGCAGAGAGGAAAGCTTCCAGCCGCCGCCGTGCCGCGACTGCTCCATCGCGTTCCGCGCCAGATCGCACAGCAGTGCGTCATCCTCGCGCAAAAGCTCCGCCGCCCGCAGCATACTGTTTTCCAAAGAAGGATTGAGCGTCCGGAGCACCGGGATCACCCTGCGCCGCACCCGATTGCGCGCGTAGATCTCCTCAAAGTTGGATTCGTCCTGTACATAAGGAAGGTCATACCACGCGCAATACCGCTCCACTTCCTCCCGCGTCAGCGCGATCAGAGGGCGGATCACCGATCCGTTCACCGGGGGAATTCCACTCAGGCCCCTTGCCCCCGCCCCACGGGTCAGATTCATCACCATGGTTTCCGCATGGTCGGAAGCCGTGTGCGCCGTGGCAATGCGGGCGTTCGGAGCGTCCCCGGTCAGTTCCCGGAAAAAGGCATACCGGAGCCTGCGCCCGCAGTCCTCCACGCAAAGACCCTGTTCGCGGGCCAAAGCGCCTACGTCCGCGCGGCGGGAGAAAAAGGGGATCCCTCTTTCCTCGCAGAAAATACGGGCCGCTTCCTCGTCCCTCCCCGCCGTTTCCCGCAGGCCATGGTTCAGATGGGCAGCCTTCAGCGAAATGCCGTATTCTTCCCGGTGCACAGAAAGGAAATGGGTAAGCGCCGCGGAATCCGCTCCACCGGAAAAGCCGACGATGACAGCGGCTCCGGCGGGAAGCATCGAATACCGGGCGATTACCCCTCTGATTTTTTCTTCAATTGCTGCAATAATGGACGCGTCCCGCGCCTCATGGGGCATGGTGCACAACCTCCTGCGCCGTAAAGCGCATAAATTCGCCCTGCCAGTGCAGCGGCACGGTCTTGGCTTCACCGTGACGGTTTTTCGCCACGATACATTCGCCGCTGTTGCGATCCGTCTCCTGCCCCGGCTCATTTTCCGCGGAATAGTAATCCTCACGGTACAGGAACAGCACAATGTCGGCATCCTGCTCGATAGAACCGGAATCACGCAGATCGGAGAGAACCGGGCGGTGATTCGTGCGTTTTTCACTGTCACGGGCCAGCTGCGAGAGCGTCAAAACCGGAATGTTCAGCTCCTTGGCCATGATCTTCAGGCTTCGCGTGATCTCGGAGATCTCCTGCACGCGGTTGCCGTCTCCCCGGCGGCTGGCGCTTGTCATCAGCTGCAAATAGTCGATAATCACCAAATCCACCGTCCGCAGGCGGCGCAGCTTGGCCTTCATCTCCGGTACGGTGATCGACGGCGTATCATCCAGAAAGATGTTGGCATGGGAAAGGATATCCCCTGCCTCCACCAGACGCACCCATTCATCGTTCTCCAGCTTGCCGGTACGCAGCTTGGTGCCGCTCACCAAAGCTTCCGTGGAAAGCAGACGGGAGCAAAGCTGCTCCTTGCCCATTTCCAGCGAGAAGAACGCCACGGTTTTCCCGGCCTTGACGGCGGCATGGCGCGCAATATTCAGCGCAAAGCTGGTTTTTCCCATACCGGGACGCGCGCCCAGCAGGATAAAATCCGTCCGGTTCAAGCCTGTGATGGTGTCGTCCAGCTCCTTGATTCCCGTTGGAACGCCCCGATAATTTTCACTGTCCGGCGAATTGAGGAGGTCCAGGCGGTCAAAGGTCTGGACAATCACCTCGTTGAGCTTTTGCAGCCCCTGCATATTCTTGCCGCGCCGGATATCAAAAATGCGCTGCTCCGCGGAATCCAGAAGCGTGGAAGCGTCGGCTCCTCCCGCCGAGGCCTCCTCTACAATGTCACGCGCCGTCAGAATCAGCGTGCGCACATCGTACTTATCCCGCACAATGCGGGCATAGGTCTCCACATTGGTGATGGAGGGAACCAGCTGGGCCAGCTGCAAAAGATACGTCTTTGCGCCGGACTGCTCAAAGCCGTCCTGCTCCTTGAGCTTTTCCAGCACCGTGACAAAGTCCACGGGCTGGCCAAGGGTGAACATATCGAGCATGGCAGCATAAATCATGCTGTTGTTCGACTGATAAAAATACTCCGGCCGGGGCAGAAGCTCCGCCACAGTATCCAGACAGGAGGAATCCAGCAGCACAGCGCCGAGAACCGACTGTTCCGCTTCCGGAGAAAAGGGCAGATTCAGCGCCCCATATGCGTCCGCAGTAAAATCCGCCATGAGTCGCGCTCCTTTTTATTCCTCGCCCACAACGACAAAAATCTTGGCGCTGATTCCGGTATACAGCTTAATTTCACAAGTGAACGTACCGAACGCCTTGATATCGGCGGACTCAATCCGGCGCTTGTCGATGGTCACCTGGTACTGAGCGCGGATCGCCTCCGCGATCTCCTTGGAGGTCACGGAACCGAACAGTTTTCCGCCCTGTCCGGCTTTCGCGATAATTTTCACGCTTTTGCCGTCCAGCTTGGCCTTGGCTTCGTTCGCGTTGTCCTTCTCCACCTGTACGCGGTGCTCGGCGGCGGCCTGCGCGTTTTTGAGCTCGTTCATCGCCTGCGCGTTGGCCTCCTTGGCCAGCTTGCGCGGGAAAAGAAAATTGCGGGCATAGCCGTCGGAAACATTGACCAGCTCGCCCTTTTTCCCGCTTCCCTTTACATCTTCCAGCAATACAACCTTCATGGAAAATCCCTCCTGTTACATCATTCATACATGGAGAGCCGCCCGCTCAGGAATCCTTCGCGGGAAGCGCGCGCTCCATCACATTGCGGATTGCGCCCTTCAAAATCCTGCGGCCCTCTTCAATTCCCACGCCGGTCAGCTGCGTTGCCGCCATCGTCAGATGGCCGCCGCCACCGAGCGCCTCCATGATCAACTGGACG
>NBJMC04203__coassemble_830_pt1 | contig 14677 bp, 16 predicted proteins | sample NBJMC04203__metabat2_high_PE_051 | metagenome-assembled genome bin NBJMC04203 | reverse complement strand
CGCAGCTGTCGCCGCGGGATACCATATTTTGTCGAAGAAGCTGCTCAAGCCCTTAAAGAGAGGATCTGTGTTACAGTGAAGCGAGTAAAACAGTTGGCGTGGCTCCTAGTAACGATATGCATCATGATATCTATGGTTCCAGCGGCGCAGGGCGCTTCCAACGGGAAAACAGTGGTTCGTGTGGGGTTTCCCATTCAGAATGGTATTTCCTATCTGGATGAAAACGGGGAGTATGCCGGATATATGGTGGACTATTTGGAATACCTCAGCCTGTACACAAACTGGGACTATGAATTTGTAACAGCCGAGGGAGACACCAATACCCAAATCAATACCCTGATGGAAATGCTGAAAAACGGCGAGATTGACATGATGGGAACCATGAACTATCTCCCGGCGCTGGAGGAATATTTTCTCTATCCCAGCTACAGCTACGGAACCACATACACCTCTTTAACCGTTCTGGAAGATTCCCCCCGGTGGGCCGAGGAGGATTTTGCTTCCTGGGACGGGATAAGAGTCGCATCTTCCCCGAAATTGACCCAACGCATGGAGGATCTGGCGCAATACGCGCGGCTGAACCATTTTACCTACGAGGTGATCGAGTATCCTTCCACTGAAGAGGCGCTCAACGCCGTGCGCACGGGCGAGGCTGACGCTATCCTGCAGGTTGACATGGCAATCATGGACAACTTCCGCACCATTGCGCGCTTTGCCCCCACTCCCTACTATTTTGTGCTGTACAAGGGAAACCAGTCTCTGCTCCAGCCCCTCAATACCGCCATGTACCAAATGAGCCGGGTATATCCATACCTGCAAACCGAACTCTATGATCAATATTTTTATTCCACCGGCCGCTTTGTCATATCGGAGCAGGACAAGCAATATATTCAGGATTTGGGAACGCTGCGAGTCGCTTTCTGCGACGGAAACGCGCCGCTCCAATGTGTCCGAAACGGAGAGGTGCAGGGAATGGCCGCCATCTATTTTGAAGCCCTGGCCGAAGCAACGGGACTGCAATACGAACCTGTTATCGTGCAGTCCTGTGCGGACGGAGTTGAACGCATCCAACGGGGAGAGGTGGATTTGATCGCCTGTGCCGCCAGCACCTCCAGCTATATTACTGTGGGCGGCATCCAATTTACTTATCCCTATTTCAACGGAAGCAGCGTGGTGGTGCTGGGGCCATCCATTTCCACTCCCCCGGACGACGAGGATTCCCAGCGTTTTTATTCCAACACTCAGGCTGTACTCAACAATCTGCGAACCGGCGAAATGGGCTGCGGCCGTCTTGATATGTATTCGGTCAACTATTACCTCCAAAAGCAGGAGCTCTATGAAAGCCTGACCGTTGATTGGTCCAGCGACAAAAACGTTTCCTACTGTATCGGCGTGACCAGCCATGTACAGGGAAATCTGTTGTCCATTTTAAACCGGTACATTCGTTCCGTTTCCGATGTGCGGACGCAGAGCATGTTCTACAAGTCCATGTCTGTAAAAGCCGCCTACACGCCGTCCGAATGGCTGTATGTGCACCGTTTTCACTTACTGGCGGCATTTACGGTTTTGATCCTGAGCCTGTGCCTGTATTTCCTTTATCACAGCATCAAGAAAGTCCGTCAGGAGACCACCCGCACCCAGCAGAAGCTGGAGCAGCTGTCCCGGTATGATAACCTGACAGGCGCTTACAACGACAGAGAATTCCGATCGCTGCTCTCCCGGGCGTGCTGCCAAAAAATCCCCTTGACGCTGGTTGCTCTGAATCTGAGAAATTTCAAGCATATCAACGAGACCTACGGTCCCTCCGTCGCGGATCAGTTTTTGTGCCGGATCAAGGATTGTATGGATCAAATCTGCCAGCCGGGAGAATTCTTCTGCCGGCAGTCCGCCGACGTCTTCTATCTGGCCTTGCGCGAAAACCGGGCAGATTCCGCCATAGAGCGCATCCATAAGCTTTTGGAGCTGATCCAAAAGGAAGCATCCGATCTTTTGGGAGAATATTCTGTCTCCGTATATTGCGGCTGCGTGCTGACCGCGGCGGAGCCCGATCCGTTCTCAGCCTCCGCCAAGCATGGCTACATGATGGCGGCGCTGGCCCAGGGGAAAAAGAATAAAAAGCAGGCAATCTGCATCTACGACGAGGCTCTTCACGATGCCGAGCAAATGCGTCTCTATGTGGAAAGCCATATGCATCGCGCACTGGAGCAGGAAGAATTCCGCATGTATTTGCAGCCCAAAATGGATCTGCTCACGGGTCTGCTCATCGGTGCGGAAGCCCTGGTGCGCTGGCAGAGCAAAGATAAGGGTCTGATCTTTCCGAACCAATTCATCCCCTTGTTCGAGGAAAACGGCTTTTGTGTGAAGCTGGATCTCTATATGGTGGAACAGGTCTGCAAACAGCTGCGGCAGTGGATCGATGAAGGAATCACACCCATCAACATCTCCGTCAATCAGACCAGGCTGTTGTTTGCCAGCGAGGGGTATGTCGAAAATCTGCTGGCGATCACGGAAAAATACAACATATCCCCTCAGTATATTACACTCGAAATTTTAGAGAGCCTGGCTCTGGAGCACATGGATCAGGTCAACGCCTGTATTGACCGGCTGCGGGCGGCTGGATTCCGCATTTCGATGGACGACTTTGGAAGCGGGTATTCCTCCCTCAACACTCTGGGACGGCTGAAAATTGACGAGCTAAAGCTGGACCGCCTGTTCTTGATGGGAGCGGCCAAGGATACAGAAGGCATACAGCGCAAGATCATGAGCTGTATCCTGGAGCTGGCCAAACAGCTGAATATCACCACCGTGGCCGAAGGAGTGGAAACGCGGGAAAACGAGCAGATGATGGCCCAGCTTTCCTGCAACTACGGACAGGGATACTATTACAGCCGTCCTTTGACCACAGCGGACTTTGAAAAGGATTTCCTGAAGCCTTATTCCGAGCATGTAGCCTGTGCAATTCCTCAGTAATCTCATAAGCGGAATCCGTGCCAGAAACATGTCACGGGAATTTCTTTGCCTCACCGGAATCAATCGCATGAACGGCAAAACATCGGAAAGCTTTGCTGGGATGATGAGAAGAAAGGACTGCGTCATTTCGTGAAAACCTATCTTGCCAAGGAATGGAAGTTCTGCGCGTTGTTTGTGCTTGTGACCGCACCGCTGGCGTTTCTCGCGCCCTATAAGTCCTATGTCATCCAATGGCTGATTGATGCAAAATCCGCTTCGGAGATCCCCTCCCTTTTGGCAATCGGCGGAGGCATTTTCCTTTCCGTCTTTCTGCTTGAGTGGGCGGGACGCAATCTTTTTTCCCGCATCAATACGTCCGTTGCCCGCGCGATGCGCGAGGAGCTGCTGGGTGGGATCCTCTCCCGCGATCTCGGCGCGTTCAAAGAAGACACCGCCGGCAGCTATGTCTCCCAGCTCACCAACGACATCACCGCTATTCAGAACGAATTTCTCACCCCGCTTTATAATATCGTGCTCTACGGCGGGATGCTCCTTTTCGCGCTCTTTTTTCTCTACCGCATCCATCCGCTGATGTTCCTGATCGCCATAGCGATGGCGGTCTTTCCCGCTGTGATTCCGCACATCTTCGCGCGGCGTCTCAAAAAAAGCCGCACGGCAGCACCATCTGTTCGCCGCCGCACTTGCACGCGCCGAACTGTTTTACAATACTGCCAATCTCCCATCACCTTTTTGACCGCTCCGCACAGGCCCCAGCTTTCATATTCCCGCAGGATGTGCATGGGGATTTGATAGCGCTCGCTTGCCTCCTGAATGGTCATCGCAAAACCTCCAAAATAAAAAATGCGGGCGTCCTTTCTTGGACACCCACATTCTAAAACAGTTTTTCTGCCATGTCTAATGCTTATTTTCTTTCGTCTCATATGCCTATTGGACATTTTTGATATGCTGATGAAAAGCCTCCACCGCTGGAGTCAGCACCTGATCTTTTTTCCAGACCAGCACGGTTCCTGTTTCCATAGCCGGAGAAAGAGGCAGAAACCGCAGATCGTCAAAGGCCAGATTCAGATCGAAGCCCAGCGCCGCCCCCACTCCACAGCGCACCATATTGGCCGCGTTCAGAATCAGGTTGAAGGTGGCCGCGATTTGCAGCCGATCCCACCGGTTTCCAAACCAGTTGGACAGCTCCCTCTGTACGCTTTCCCGTCCGCTGATCAACAGCGGGACCGATTCCAAATCCTGCGGTGTGACCGACTCCAGCTCCGCCAAGGGGGAATCCATCCGCACCAGCGCGCCCCAGCGGTCTTTTTCCTTCATCCGGCAGAAAGCGTATTTCCCTACATCCACAGGCTCCGTCAAAAGCCCCATGTCTAAAATGCCCGTATCCAGCCGCTCCTTCACATCGTCGGCATTGGCGCTGAAAATGCGGAAAGTAACCTTGGGATAGCGCTCCCGGAACGTGCAGATAGCCTGAGAAAGGACCGTCATGCTCCGGGTTTCTCCCGCTCCGATGGCGATCTCGCCCATCAGCTCCGTCTCCCGGGCGGCAAACTCCCGCGCCGTTTTGTCCGCCAGATCCACCAGCTCCTGGGCCCGGCGGCGCAGCAGCATTCCCTCGTCGGTCAGCACAATGCGGTAGCGGCTGCGATAAAAAAGCCGCACCCCCAGCTCCTCCTCCAGCTGCATCAGCTGCCGGGAGAGCGTGGGCTGGGTCAGGTGAAGCAAAGCCGCGGCCTTGGTGATGTTTTCCTCCCGGGCCACCGCCAGAAAATATCGCAAAACACGAAGCTCCATGGACATCCCTCCTCGTTCCATCCTATCACGCCTGTCTCTGTCCCGCAAGATAAAAATGCTTTTATAGAATATCTGTGAATGAAAAATGGGTATTTTACATTTTTCAGAAATGGTTTTACAATGAAGCCAAAGAAGGAAACAAAATGCGGATCACCAAAAACGGACGAAAGGACGGATGCTGTCATGCAGTATATCAAGCTGGGAAATTCCAATTTAGAGATCTCCCGAATTTGTATGGGATGTATGGGCTTCGGAGACGCTCAAAGCGGCCAGCACTCCTGGACGGTGGATGAAGCCAAAAGCCGGGAGATCATCAAACGAGGTCTGGAATTGGGCATCAACTTCTTTGATACCGCCATCGCTTACCAGAGCGGCACCAGCGAACAATATGTCGGCCGGGCTCTCCGGGACTTTGCCCGGCGGAATGAAGTTGTGGTGGCCACCAAATTTCTGCCCCGCACCAAAGAGGAAATTGCGGCGGGGATCAGCGGTCAGGAGCACGTCCGGCAAATGCTGGACAAGAGCCTGCAAAATCTGGGGACGGACTATGTGGATCTCTACATCTGTCACATGTGGGATTATCAGACACCTCTCTATGAGATGATGGAAGGACTGAACAACGCCGTGCGGGCAGGCAAGGCCCGGTACATCGGCATCTCCAACTGCTTTGCCTGGCAGCTTGCCAAAGCCAACGCTCTGGCAGAACGGGAGGGATTTGCCAAATTTGTCTCCGTTCAGGGACACTATAACCTGATTTTCCGGGAGGAGGAGCGGGAAATGGCCCCCTACTGCCGGGAGGAGAATATCGCGATGACGCCATACAGCGCTTTGGCAGGCGGACGTTTGTCCAAGCGCCCCGGCGAGACCTCCCAACGGCTGCGGGAGGATGATTACGCGCAGCTGAAGTACGGCGCTTCCCAGGATCAGGACGCCCCCATTCTGGCCCGGGTGGCAGAGCTGGCTGACCGCCGGGGCGTATCCATGACGGAAATCTCTCTGGCATGGCTGCTGACGAAAGTCGCCGCCCCGGTGGTGGGAGCCACCAAACTGCACCACATAGAGGGAGCGGCGAAAGCGGTGGATCTCACTTTAACAGCGGAGGAATGCGCCTGGCTGGAAGAACTTTACACGCCCCATCCTCTGGTGGGCGTTATGGCTCAAAACACAGCCGCCGCGGCAAAGGACACGCATGTCTGGTCCACCGGAAGCCAGAAAATCGGAACCGAATGAAAAAACAGGAGAGAGCGTTTAGATGTTAACTCCTCATACCGCCTCCAGCACAACCGTAAACCGGCACCCTCCTTCCGCCTTGTTTTCCGCGGTGACAGTCCCTTTGCTGATCGCCAGAATGCGCTTGACCAGCGCAAGTCCCAGTCCATTGCCCTCCTGTTTATGGGAGCTGTCCTCCTGATAAAATTTATCAAACAGGCGGTTGCGCACATCCTCCGAAAATCCAGGGCCTTCGTCCTCCACGGTAAACAGAATTTGTTTCTCTTTTTGATACAGGCGAATGGTGATTCCCTTTTTTTCCGGGCTGAACTTAATCGCGTTCCCGATCAAGTTGTCCCACACATGACGCATCAGGTTTTCATTTCCCAAATATGTAATTTCATCCATGACCACATCGAACTCAAGATCCTTCTCCGTCCACTTGGTTTCCAAAGCCAAAATCGACTGGCGGATCTGCTCATCCAGCCGAAACGGCACACGGGGAGCGGCGATCGTCTGGTTCTCCAATTTGGAAAGAAGCAGAATGTTGCTGACCATCTCGGAAAGGCGTCTTGTGATAAAGAGAATCCTTTCGATGTACTCGTTTTCCACCTCGTCGATGTTCTCCGTGCCCTGCAAAAGAGTGGTATACGCTGACACCGCCGAGCAGATAGAACAGTTCCAGTACTCCGACAAAACCGTCTGGACTCCACTGGAAAGCGGCGGACAGTCTCCCGTTCCCAAAATGGAAGCCATCACGGATATGGAAGCCGGCAGAAAGGCGTGGAATATTTTATTCACACAGGAAAGCTGTATCCGGGAATTGACTGGGCGCGTCAGCTTTGACGGCCTCCATCACAAGCAGAGAAAACCGGCCCGTCAGAGATATCTCCGGCGGGCCGGTGGTTTTGTTTGTTGTTTGTGAGCAGACCGCATGAATGAGAATGGGTTAACTATAGCTTTCAAGCATAATAAGCTATTCTATATAGGTATTTGTTATCTCCATTTTCAAGTGATACAATGAATATGGAAATACCAGGGCTTGTTTAAAAACAGAGAAAATTCCGGATTTTTCCCAGAGCGAGGGACTTTCCGGAAAGAGTGTCAGGAGTTAGAAGATGGACTTAAACGCATTTTTGGATCATTTGAACAGCGGAAAACCGGTGCAGGGCGGCAGCGAAGCGCACCTGTTCATGCACGGCGTCAGCCAGGAGGCTCTGCGTCTCACGGCGGAGATCAACGGCAGCTACCACGAACCGGAGGAGCTGCGCTCCCTCTTTTCCCAGCTGATCGGCCGCCCGGTGGACGAAACCTTTGGGCTGTTTCCGCCCTTCTATACAGACTGCGGAAAAAACATCCACATCGGAAAAAACGTGTTCATCAACATGGGCTGTAAATTTCAGGATCAGGGCGGTATTTACATCGGGGACGGCGCGCTCATCGGCCACAATGTGGTGTTGGCCACCCTGAACCACGCCATGTCTCCCGAGGACCGCGCCAGCATGATCCCTGCCCCCATCCGGATCGGGAAACGTGTCTGGATTGGAGCAAACGCCACGGTGCTTCCCGGCGTAACCATCGGAGACGGCGCCATTGTGGCGGCGGGCGCGGTGGTAACAAAAGACGTACCGGAAAACACCGTTGTAGCGGGCGTGCCCGCTGTGCCGATCCGGCATCTGTAAGCACGAGGAGGAAGCTTCATGATCAAGCGGCTCCGCATCCTTCCCGCCATTCTTGCCCTTTTGCTTCTCTCTGCCTGCGGAAGTCCGCAGGAAACGCAGTCTCTCGCATCCAATATGGAACAGGCTGTACCGGAATCGTCCGAAGCCGGGCAGTCCGCACAAACAGAAACCGAACCCAGTGAGGAGGAATCCGCTTTGAACATTACAGTGGGAGACAATACCCTGTCGGCCACCTTCGAAGACAACAGCTCCGCCGAAGCGTTCCGGGAGCTGCTCTCTCAAAACCCGATAACCATTGAAATGGAGGATTACGGCGGCTTTGAGAAGGTGGGCCCGTTAGGTACGGATCTGGTGCGAAATGACACGCAGATCACCACACAGCCCGGCGATGTGATTCTCTACCAGGGCAATCAAATTACCATCTACTACGGCACCAACTCCTGGCGCTTTACCCGGCTCGCGCGGATCGACGATCCCTCCGGCCTGCGGGAAAAGCTGGGGGACGGACCGGTTTCCGTTACATTCTCTTTGGAATAGGAGGCACTTTCAATATGGCAGTCAAGCAAACAGCCGGAAGAGACGCTCTGGGGGAGTTTGCCCCCAAGTTTGCCGAGCTCAATGACGATGTGCTGTTCGGGCAGGTCTGGAATCGTGAAGATAAGCTCTCTCTGCGGGATCGCTCCCTGGTGACAGTGGTATCCCTGATGTCCCAGGGGCTGGTGGACAGCTCTTTTCAATACCACCTGATCACCGCCAAACAGAACGGCATCACCCGGCAGGAGATCGCGGAAATTCTCACCCATGCCGCCTTTTACGCCGGATGGCCCAAGGCCTGGGCCGCTTTCCGGATGGCCAAGGAGGTTTGGGCTGAGGACGAGGGCGATGACGGCAAAGCGCTGTAACCTTCCAGCCAGGCTGCCGCAACAACTGGCACATTCACCATGCCAGCCAGGGCGGCGGACAGATCCTCATCTGTGTGGCGGGGCGGGGCTGGTATCAGGAGTGGGGCCAAAAGGCCCGGGAGCTGCATCCGGGCGACGTGGTCAACATCCCGCCCGAGGTAAAGCACTGGCACGGCGCCGCATCCGACAGCTGGTTCTCCCATCTGGCTGTGGAGGTTCCCGGTGAAAACTGCTCAAACGAGTGGCTGGAAGCCGTCTCCGACGAAGTGTATCGTTGAATTTCTGCAACAATCCCCCTGATGCAGAACATGCATCAGGGGGATTTGTATTACGATATGATGGGAGCGGGCCGCGGGGTTATGCCAGAGCGGAAAAGGGTTCTTTCACATAGGAATAATAATCCTCCATGGTGAAATCAGAGGGTAATCCCACCAAATCCGCCTCGCCCGTCTGAATATGGTGTTTGTTCATCTTGAGCCATGCCGCGAACATCTCCGGGTCATTCTGTCTCTTATCTTCCACCCACTTCCTGCCTGCTTCTCGCAGGAACGTCAGCCGGTCGCCAAAAGAGAGATTCCGTCTGTCGGCTTCCTCCAGGCTCCATTGCAGATTCTCGTTGAAGCTTGTCATGGTTTCCCCCATAATCGTCCATGCTCTGGGAACTTCCACCGTGACGGCATCGGGAACATCCAGCGTGACCTGAGACTGCTCCTTCGACAACTCCAGCCTGTCATACGAAGGGGCCGATCCGGCTGCCTGCGTACCACCCTCCACGGGAGCCTGCAAACACGTTCCGTCGGAGAGACGGTTGGATGCTGTAAACTGTGTATACGATTGTATCAGGCCTGGGCAAGCGTTATTTACTGTGTTGACCATCCAGAGCCACATCCTTTCTTGTTCGGTGTACTTATTGAAACATGGCAAAAGCCCGGTATACTTCCTCGCGGTTGATATACTCCGTGCGGATTAAACCGGCCTGCCAGGGCTTATTCGCCACCCGTTCCCGGTTGTGGTCAATCTTTTGGTCCAGCGCGTCCAGGAATTTCCCGATAAACGGCTCGAAGGAATCCTTCAGCAAATCCGACATCCGGCTGCCGACGTCCGCATCCTCCATCTTGTCCACGAGAGACTGGTACTGCCGGGCAAGGTATCTGCCCAGATCCGCGTCGCTCTCCTTGATCTCGTAGGTATCCCATTCCGGCTTTTTGATTTGCCCGGAAAGCTCCTGGGCCATGGAAGCGGCGAAGGCCAGATCTTCAGCGCTGTAAGGAGCGGAATCGCTGACCGCCCGTGCGGCGGACCCATCCGCCGCCGAAGCCGCGGCCACGCTTTCCCGCAGTCTGGCCGCCATATATCCGTCGTCCTGCTTGAGCCACTGCTTGCTTGGGTCGGTGATATCCGCATAGATATCGTTTTCTTCCAGATAGGCGGAATACGCGTCCGCTTTGCCGTCAATCGCGGCCAGAACGCTTTCCCGCATCTCCCCGGCGGCGCCGGACTGTCCCAGGCCCTCATAGAACCCGCCGATGTTACCGGCATAGGAATCGGCCATTTCCTCCTTGGCCTTCGCATACATGCTTTCGAGCGTCTGCATTTCCTGATCCAGCTTCTCGCCGCTGTACTGCGTCTGGATACGATCTTTCAGCACGGCATAGCGGGAAGCGAGATAGTCCGCTTTCTGCTCAAAGCTTTCGGCGTTGTCAAAGCGGATATCCATATGGATCCAGTCTTCCTCCACGCCGCGCCAGTCAATTTCATCGCCCAGCCCGTTCTGTTCCAGCTCGGCGCGGAATGCGTCCAGGCTTTCCTGGCTGACCTGCCCTTCAAGCATCAGCTTCACCGGCTTGGAGGTGTCCAGAACAAAGGAATCCCCGTCCTTGATAAAATTCAGCCGGTACTGCTTCCTATACTGATTCATCAGCGCGTCCTCTTCGGTGTACTGCTCCTTCTCCGAAGCGGGACGAAGATCCGCCGACAGGTCGAGCTTGGCGTCGATCTGTGTGGCTTCCGGCGTTTCCAGAACCTGTAAGCGGTTGGGCAAACGCAGACCGGAACGGCTGATTTCCACCCGATCCCTGTTCGCGGAACCCGACTGTGTCCGCGCCTGCGCCTGCGAAAAAACGGAAGACAGAGCCGCAGAATTCCGCTTCCCACTGACATGGCTGAGCCAGGTGCTGTTCCGCCAAGGGTTCCGGCCTATCTGACCAATATACATGGCTACTCCCCCACAACAATTTCCCGTATTATGATTTCTTGTCTTTCTATTTTCTGTATCGGCTGTTTTATCTAAAAAATTAAGGAACACAAAAATTCCATTCAAACTATTTTCTCCCTGACAATCACAATACTGGGTTCCCGCCAAGCGCGCAGATCCAGGTTGGCAAACACGGCGGACGCCTTTCTGCACAGCACCGTCACCGAAAAGGTTGCGGAAATGTCTCAAATTCTTTGTGCGCGGCGATTGACAGAGCGATAAGGCGGATCGTATCATAAAGGCACGGAACATTCTTTTTGAAAACCAGCAGAACAGGGGGCCGATACGATGTTTTTCCGAAAAAAGCAGAACCCCCATCCCTATGACAGGGAAACCTGGAAGCCCGTGATTCGCTCGAGCATCTGCACGGGAGAAAAGGTGGCGGGATTTCAAAACCTGCACACCGGAAAATTCAGCGACGTGATGCTGATCCGCACGCCGGGGGATTTGGAGGAATTCCGCCGTCTCTACGGCATCGGAGAAGGAGAAATCTCCACGGAATATTGAAAGGAGAGCCATGATGCGCATTCTCATGCTGGGCAACAGCTTTATTTTCACCAACGATATGCCGCAAATGCTGGCCGAACTGACCGGCGCGGAGGTGGTCCACCACACGCGGGGCGGGGCGCGGCTGTCGGAACAGCTGAATCCCGAGACCCAAATGGGCGCACGGACGCAGACCGCCCTGCGGGAGGAACACTGGGATTATGTGGTGCTTCAGGAAATGAGCCACGGACCCATCACCTCCCCCAAAAGCTTCTTTTCCAGCGTCGAACAGCTCTGCAAACAGATCCGGGAAAACGGAGCCATCCCGATCCTGTACGCCACCTGGGCCTATCAGAAGGACGGAGCTGAGCTGACGGCCAAGGGCTGGGACTATGAGGAGATGGCCCGGGGGCTGTTTGAAGCATACCACAAAGCCGCCGAGGAAAACCATACCCTGATTGCGGACGTGGGACAGCGTTTTTATGAATTGTCCAAGACCCAGAATCTTTTTGGAGACGACGGTTACCACCCCAACGAAGCAGGCTCCCGAATCGCGGCCCAGACGATTGCGGCCGTCATTCAAAAGCACGAGGAGAATCAAGCATGATACGAGACATCTGCAAGAACGAAGCGTTTCTGGCCCAAAAGGCGGAGCCTGCCGCACCGGAGGATCTTCCCATCGCCGCCGACCTGCTGGAAACGCTGGAGCACCACAAGGACGGGTGCGTGGGCATGGCCGCCAACATGATCGGCGTGAACAAGCGCATCATCGCCTTTGACAACGAGGGCGAATACATGGTGATGCTGAATCCGGAGATCGTCAAACGCTCCGGCCCTTACAACACGGAGGAGGGCTGTCTCTCCCTCAGCGGCACGCGCCCGGTCAAGCGCTGGAAATCCATCAAGGTGCGCTGGCAGAACGAAAAATTTCAGGAACGACTGAAAACCTTCACCGGCTGGACGGCACAGATCATCCAGCACGAAATCGACCACTGCGAGGGCATTCTCATATAAAAAACCAAAATCCGCCATGCTGTCCCGCCGCGACGGTTTCCGTCCGGTCCGTTTTGGGATGGAAACCATGGACGAGGACGCGGAGTGAGGAGGAAACCGGATGTTTGAACATAAAATTGCCGTTGTCACCGGCGGAGCCAAGGGCGGGATCTCCGCGCTGACTCATGCCCTCGCGGTCAGCCTTGCGGGCAGGGTGCGGGTAAACTCCATCTCTCCCGGCTGGATCGACACCGCCTACACTGTCTATGAGGGGCCGGACGCGGTTCAGCAGCCCGCCGGACGCGTGGGAAACCCGCTGGATATCGCCAACATGGTGCTGTATCTGTGCTCGGACAAAGCGGGATTTATCACAGGGGAAAACATCTGCATTGACGGCGGTATGACCCGCCAGATGATCTACCACAACGATTTCGGCTGGACGCTTCAGGAATGAAAAGCGGGCGGCGTTCGGTTCCGCACGACCGAACCGCGAACCATACCGTAAAAATGGGAGGAAGCAAAGACTTGAACACGGAAGAATGCCTGATTTGCGGGGCGCCGCTGGAATATCTGACGCAGGATGAAACGATGGAATGTGCCGTCTGTCACAAGCAGGAGGCGAGCAAAACCCGCTGCGTGAACGGCCACTATGTATGCAGCGACTGCCACGTGGCTTTCCTCTGCGTCCACAACTCCTGCCGCAGCCAGATCGCGGAAGCCCTGGGCCGCAAACTGGCCGGAGATGTGTTCGACAGCTTTTCCGCCGGTACGGAGCCCGGCTCCCGCATCAATCCGGACGCGGTGCGTCTGATGAAGCAGGTTTATTGTAGACTTCCTTCCTGGGAAACGCTATAATAGAAAAAAAGGAAAGGGGCGGATGAATATGTGCGGCGGCATCCTCTCTCAAAAGATTGCAGCATCCCATGTAAATAGCCAAAAAGCACTCTGAGATATTTACATGGGAGGATCACAAGATGAAAGAAAACAAATACGACAACGAAATCTTTTTCCAAAAATACAGTCAAATGCTGCGCTCCCAAAAGGGCCTGAAAGGCGCGGGAGAATGGTCCGAACTGCAAAAGCTTCTTCCTGATTTTCAGGGAAAGAAGGTCCTCGATTTGGGCTGCGGCTATGGCTGGCACTGTAAGTACGCGGCCGACAACCAAGCCTCTTTTGTGCTTGGCACGGACATTTCCCAAAAAATGATTGAGACGGCAAAGAAAATCAACTCCGCCGCGCAGATTGACTACCGGTGTGCCGCCATGGAGGATCTGGATTTTCCGGACGAGACATTCGACGTGGTGTTAAGCTCTCTGGCCTTTCATTATATCAAAGATTTTGACCCGCTGGTTTCCAATATTTCCAAATGGATCAAACCGGGCGGCAGCTTTGTGTTCTCCGTGGAGCATCCCGTTTTCACTTCCTACGGAACGCAGGACTGGTACTACGATGAAAACGGAAAAATCCTTCACTTCCCGGTGGACAATTATTACTATGAGGGAAGCAGAGAAGCGATCTTTCTGGGAGAAAAGGTCATCAAGTATCACCGGACATTAACGACATACCTGAATACGCTGCTCCAAAACGGATTTGAGCTTCAACACATTGTGGAACCGCAGCCGCCAAAAGAGATGATGGACATGGACGGGATGAAGGATGAAATGCGCCGTCCCATGATGCTGTTGGTTTCCGCCGTAAAAAAATAACCATTGCTTTCGCGACAGCGGCTGTGCTTTTGGCTCAGCCGCTGTTTTCGTTTGCTTTCACACAACTTGCACATCAATTTCGCCAGCGGCTGATTTAAGCCTATTGACGTTCCTGCCTGCCCCTTCTGCCGGTATTCCGCAAGAGGTTTCTAAAAAATTTCTAAAGCTTTTCCTCCCTCCTCTCCAGACACTTTACAAAAGCGCTCTATCCGATTTATAATAGGAATATGCTGACAAACGCTTCCGGAATCCGGAAGCTGCCTATCTCCCGGCGCGCTTTGACAAACCGCGGGAGTATCTTATGAAAACAAGCAACTTTGAAAACAGGGATGTGGTGTTGTGAACAAATCGCTGCCTTCTGATCTCCCGAGATCCAAATCCATCACAATCTCCGCGGATACCCAAAAGCTTGACACGGTTCTCGACTTTGTCAACGCACCTTTGGATGCTCTCGGTGTACCGGAGGAAGAAAAAACGGTTCTTGATATTGCTGTAGAAGAAATCTATGTGAACATTGCCCTCTACGCCTATGAACCAGGGCGTGGTCCCGTCACGCTCAAGTGGAAGCTGGAGCAGGATCCTATCAGCATCCAGATTGATTTCAAGGATCGCGGCACGCCGTACGATCCCCTCTCCCGAAAGGATCCCGATATCACGCTGAGCGCCGAGGAACGCCAGATTGGC
>NBJMC04203__coassemble_795_pt1 | contig 15249 bp, 16 predicted proteins | sample NBJMC04203__metabat2_high_PE_051 | metagenome-assembled genome bin NBJMC04203 | reverse complement strand
ATCCAGGCCGCGGCCCAGCCCCTTGGAGATTTTTCCCGCCATCAAAAGGCCTCCCCTTTTCTTTGGTGATTCCGTCGTGTACCCATGATTATAGCATATCGCTCCCGGATGAATCAATACACAGGAGAAAAAATTTTCCCTTCGAAAAGCAGAAAAAGCGCCCGGATCCCCGGGCGCTCCGCTTTTTCCTTTAAATTTCGCTTCGTCCTTCGAGAGCCTTGGACAGCGTAATTTCATCGGCATATTCCAGATCGCCGCCTACGGGGATTCCATAGGCAAGACGGGTCACGCGCACGCCAAGCGGCTTGAGCAGGCGCGAAAGGTACATCGCTGTCGCCTCGCCCTCCACCGTTGGGTTCGTCGCCATGATCACCTCTTCCACACCGCCCGCACTGACACGGGAAAGCAGTTCTTTGATGCAGAGCTGATCCGGGCCTACGCCGTTGAGAGGAGAAATCACCCCATGCAGCACATGATAGGAAGCGTTAAACTCCTGCGTGCGCTCCAGGGACGCCACATCACGCGGATCCTCCACCACACAGATTACGCTCTTATCCCGCGTTTCACTGCGGCAGATGGAGCACAGCTCCTGATCCGTAAGATTGCAGCAGATTTTGCAGTAATGAATTTTTTTCCGCGCATCCAGGATGGCATCCGCCAGGCTCTGCGCTTCCGTCTCCGTCAGACCGAGCACATGGTAAGCCAGCCGCTGCGCGCTTTTATGGCCAATCCCGGGCAGACGCTCAAACTCGTCCACCAGATGGGCCAGAGAAGGCACTGTATAAGAAGCCATCTCAGAACAGGCCCGGCATATTCAATCCGCCGGAGATCTTCTCCATGCGTTCCGACTTGTCGGAAACCGCGGCGCGAAGAGCCTCGTTGACGGCGGCAATAACCAGATCGCTGAGCATCTCCACATCCTCGGGATCCACAACCTCGGGCTTGATTTCCAGGGATTTGATCTCCATTTTTCCCGTTACAATGGCTTTCACCGCATCACCGCCAGCGGTAGCGCTGTACTCTGTTGTTTCCAGCTCCGTGCTGACAGCGTCCATTTCCTCCTGAAGCTTCTGCGCCTGACGGGCAATCTGCTGCAAATTGGCAGCTCCGCCTCCGCCGTATCCCTGAGGTAATCTTGCTTTCATCGTGTTACAACCTCCAATGAAAAATCTGAATTTATGTTTGGATCTCGGGCTCCGGTTCCTTTGTCTCCGTTACCTCGATCCCGGCTTCGCGCGCCATAGAGGCCAACTGAAGCAGCGGATCCTCCTGCTGCTCCTGGGAAACCTCCGGGCGGCGGTATGGGCCAAGCTTGTACACCCGCCCCGTCACCTGCTGGATCGCGTCACGCATCTTTCCCCGCTGGGAGGATTTGCGCAGAAGCTCAAAGGCCATCTCGCGCGGAGCGTCGATCAGGACATAATCTCCGCTGACATAAGCGCTCGATCCGGTAAAGGCCGCGGATATCGTGGCCGAATACCCTTTCATAATCTGCAAAATCTCGGGCCATGCGTCAAGAGGCACCGCATTTTTCGCCAGATCAGCCGTGGATGCGGCGGGCTGGGCGGCATGGCTGGAAGAATTCTGTGGGGCAGGCTCTTCCGTTTGCCGGGCCTGCTGGGCGGGCACAGTCTCCGCTGTGCTCTCCTCCGCCTGCGGCTTTTCGGCAACCGGCGGCGTAGCCGCCGTACGGCGCGGCGCTCCGCGTTCCAGCGCCTCGATCCGGCGAAGGATTGCCGCGGAACCGGTATCCAGCTCCGGGGAACAAAGACGAATGGCCGCCATCTCCATTTCCGTGCGGCGATCCGCTCCGCGCCCCATTTTTTCCAACGCATCCTGGAGCGTGTCCAGGCAATGCAGAACGGTAGTCAATGGAATGGAAAGCGCCTGCTTTTCCAAACGGGCGTATTCCTCCTGGGAAACCGCCAGAAGATTCCGCGCGTCCTTCATGGTCTTAATCAACATCAAGCCGCGGTAATGAGAGGAAAGCTCCTCGCACAGACGCGCCATATCCTTTGAACCCTCATGCAGGCGGGCTATCAGTTCCAGCACGGACGCGGCGTCCTGCTGGTGGACCGCCTGCGCGAACGCATAGAGATGATCCCGTCCAGCCAGTCCCGCCGTTTCGTTGACGACAGCCTCCGTAACCGTGCGGCTGCGGCCCAGGCACTGATCCAACAGGGAGAGCGCATCACGCAGAGCACCGTCTGCCAGACGGGCCAGCAGCAGCGCCGCGTCCTCCTCTATGGAAGCGCCCTCCTCCTGCGCCACATAATGCAGCCGCTGGGCAATATCCTCCGGCGGAATGCGGCGGAAATCGAAGCGCTGGCAGCGCGACAATATGGTGGCGGGAAGCTTGTGCACCTCCGTCGTCGCCAAAATGAAAATCACATGCGGCGGCGGCTCCTCCAAGGTTTTCAGCAGGGCGTTGAACGCGCCGACCGAAAGCATATGAACCTCGTCAATGATATAAACACGGTATTTCGCGGCGGCGGGCGTGAAATTGGCCTCCTCGCGCAGAGAACGGATATTGTCCACGCCATTGTTGCTGGCCGCGTCAATCTCCACAATATCCATGAGCGATCCGTCGTCCGCAGCCCGGCAGATCTCGCACTCCCCGCAGGGGTCGCCGTCCTGCGGATTCAGGCAGTTCACGGCCTTGGCCAGTATTTTGGCGCAGGTGGTCTTTCCTGTTCCACGAGAGCCGGTGAACAGATACGCATGGGCGATCCGCCCTTCTGTCAGCTCATGCTGAAGCGTTACCGTCACCTGAGGCTGGCCCACCACGTCGGCAAAACGGCGGGGACGCCATTTTCGGTAAAGGACCTGATACAAGCTCTTTCACCGCCCTTTCGGATTCCGAATATGGTAAAAGCAAGACAGACCGTCAAACGGTTGTCGTGCACCAGGATATGCAGACGGACAGACAACCTGCATCGCACGGGGCAACTCCGCTTAATGCTGCTCGGTTCCCCGCCTGACATGGTTCACGGCGCTCCGTCGCACAGAGCCCGCCCGCCTGCATATCCTGTGGCACGCATTTCTGCCTTGCTTTTTCTCTTGCCTGTCCCATTGGACTGCAACTTCTTTATTATATCCGATCTTTCTCCAAAAAACAAGAGAAAAATTTGAAAGCCGGAAAACTAACGGGAAACTCCCATACAGGGAGAACCCACCAGTGTGCGCGGGGTACTGTCCACCACAGCCGCGATGCACAGGCAAAGCGCTTCTTCCCCGCGAAACGTCTCCACGCAGACGCGCTCCTCCCCGCCATACCAGCAGAGTCCGTGCGTCATAACGGTGCGGCCGCGGCGATCCACTACATCAAAGCTGCCGGAAAAGCAGTCGCCCCGGAATTTCCATCCAATCGAATAGAGCCGGTACGGCGTTTTCGGCGCGCCGAGATTCCGCGTCAACACAGCTCTCTTTCTCTCCGCCTGCCAGATGGTGTGATACGAAAGAGACGGCGTGCCGACCCGGAGGACGCGCGCGCACTCCGCTCCGCTCCCATCCTGAAGCGCCAGCTTGCCGGTAAAAGGGTTTTTCTCCCCGATGATGCGAAAGCAGGGGGTTCCGTCCGGCTGTACGACAGTAAAATACGGAACGATTCCATTCTGCATCGGACCGTTTTCCCGCAGCATTACAAACCGCAAGCGTCTTCCCCCTTCTTTGTTACACAAAACCATCTGCGTCCTTTTCTATTTTAAACAAAAGAGACAAAAAAATCAATGGGAACCAAGGCGAAGAAAGAAACCTCTTGTCCGGCGGGCGGCAGGGTTGTATAATCGTTACCATTAAGAACGAATGGAAAAGAGAAATGGAAAGGACGTGAAACCATGCGAAAGGAATCGGACGGTACACCGAAACGCAGGCTCTGGCTCCTTCTGCTGCTGTGCTTCCCCGTCTCCCTCATACTTCTTCTGCTGGCACAGTATGCGCCGGGCTTTGCCGAATGGTACGCCACAGGCCCGTATGTCTTACTCTCACGCGCGGGAAATTTCCTCACCGGCTTGCTTCCTTTTTCATTGGCGGAGCTTCTTGTGGTTCTCCTCCCCCTTCTCGCCCTGATCTGGATTGCGGTACAGGCTGCGCGCGCCGTCCGAAACAAAGGGAACCGTGGACGCATGTTGGCCGACTCCGGGCTCCGGCTGCTCTGTGCCGTGGGAATTGTACTGCTCCTCTTTACCACAAACTGCGGGATCAATTACTCCCGCTCCACCTTCGCGCAAACCTGCGGACTGCCGGTACAGGATTCCTCGCTGGAAGAACTGGAAACGCTGTGCAATTCGCTGAAGGACAAGCTGAACACGCTCCGTCCGCAGATGCCGGAGGACGAAAACGGGGTGATGGAGCTTTCCTCCTCCTTTTCCTCACTCAGCACAGACACCCAGACCGCCTTTGACACGCTGGCGAACGAATACCCTCTCCTGACCAGCGGGTATACCGGCCCCAAACCCGTTCTGCTTTCCCGTCTCATGTCCTGGTGCAACATCACAGGCGTGTTTTTCCCGTTTACCTTTGAAGCGAACGTCAACACCGACGTCCCGGATTACTCGATCCCCTCCACCATGTGTCACGAGCTGTCCCATCTGCGCGGCTTTATGCGCGAGGACGAGGCCAATTTCATTGGTTATCTGGCTTGCTGCCGCAGCGAAAACACACAGCTGCAATACTCCGGGTATATGCTGGCTTTTATCCATGTCAATAACGCTCTTTACACGGCGGACGCGGAGAGGGCCGGAACCATATACGCCCAGCTCGACAGCGGCGTACAGCGCGATTTATCCGCCAACAACGCCTACTGGAAGCAATTTGAGGGTCCCGCGGCGGCGATCTCCTCCGCGGTCAACGACGCTTACCTCAAAGCCAACCGGCAGGAGGAGGGCGTCAAAAGCTACGGCCGCATGGTGGATCTGCTGCTTGCGGAACAGCGCGCCGCCGCAAAGGAGGATTTTTAATGGCCACGTTTTTTCTTCTGATTATTTATCTCGCTTTCATCAGTCTTGGCTTGCCGGACTCTATTCTGGGTTCGGCCTGGCCTGTGATGCGGCCGGAATTTGACGCGCCGCTCTCCGCTGCGGACAGGTTCTGGCTGCTCTCGGCGCGCTTCTGCTCCTGCTTCCCCTGCCGGAGATCCTGAGCTGCTCCTCCCTGCTGCTGATTGGTCTGGGCTATGCCCCCATTTATCCCGCCATGCTCCACGAAACCCCCGTCCGTTTTGGGCGCGCCAACTCCCAGCAGCTCATGGGGGTTCAAATGGCTCTCGCTTACACAGGCAGCACGCTGATGCCGTCCCTGCTCGGCGCCATCGCGGGCCTGACTTCCATTTCCATCTTTCCCTTCTTTTTGGCGGCGGCAGCTCTTGGCATGCTCTTGTGCTGCGAACGGGTCAACCGTCTTCTGGCGCAGGGAAAAATGGGAGGGCAATAATGTCCTCTTGACTTCACTGGGAATTCATGGTATTTTATAGTCACATGCTACAAAAATAAGCAACATACTATTCTTTTTTTAGAGGTAGAGATCGTGTTACACGGGCAAAAATACCGTGTGGAAGAAAGGATTTGGAATCATGCTGGCAGAGGATAGGCGCAGCTACATCTTGAAACTCCTGGAAACCCGCTCGTCCGTCACGGTGACGGAATTAAGCACGGCCTTCGGTCTTTCGGAGGTCTCTGTGCGCAAACTTCTCTCCAATATGGAGCAGGAAGGGCTGATCAAGCGCACCTGGGGCGGGGCGGTCAGCGCCTACGGCTCCCTGCGGGAATTTTCCCACAAGGAGAAGGAGCCGGTCTGCCTGCCGGAAAAGCTTTCCATTGCACGGGCCGCCTACGACTGTATCGCGGACGGGGACGCTGTATTCCTGGGGTGCGGCACCACCACGGTTCAGCTGGCCCGCTTGATCCGAAGCGGCAAAAAACGAAATCTCATGGTTGCCACCACCGGCTTGAATATTGCCATGGAACTGGCAGACGCTGAGGATATCTCCGTTATTGTCATCGGAGGTGAGCTGCGTCACCGGATTCTCTCCTGCACCGGTACCTTTGCGGAAAACATGCTGAAAACCATGTTTTTTGACAAGGGCTTCATCGGCGGAAACCATCTGACACTGGAGCACGGCTTCACCACCCCCAAAGTGCAGGAAGCCAAGCTCAAACGAATGATTATGGAAAGCTGCAAAGAACATTATATTTTATTGGATCACAGCAAGTTCGGAGACGATTCCCTGAGCCTGATCGCTCCCGTTGAGCAGCTTGGCTGCGTCATCACCGACTGGAAAGCACCGCAGGAAATTGTCGCGGGATTGCAGGAGCAGGGCGTGCGTGTAATTCAGGGGATACCAGAACTCGCCTGATTCCGCCCTACTGGAACAAAAGGAACTCTTTACAAAGAAACGCCGGAACAGTCTGAGCCTTTGAGAAAAGGCCAAGCCGTTCCGGCGTTTTTTGATTGCACTTGTCTGGACTTCTTCTCCGGGACAAAGCGAATTACTGAAATGCCTCGCTGTAAATCTTTTCCAGCTCCTCGTGCTGCGGGGAAACAATCATACTGACATAATTTCCCGTCTGCTCCACCTTGCATTCCTTGAGCATCGCGAACTCCTCGGGCTGATAATCCTTCATGGTGTTTTCCTTCTGCTGGTAACGCTCGTCCATCTTTTCCTTGAGACGGGCCGCCGCGTCGGCGTCAACTCCCTCCAGAAGAACGATCTCGTCGCCCTTGAGACCGGTGGAATCAATATACACCGCAAACTGTTTGCAGTCGGCGGAATCGATCCCGTACTGCGGCAGCAGGTTATCCGCCGTGAGATCCATCATCTCCGTGTTTTCGAGAACCTCCTTCATGCTGTCCATAACAGCAGTAAGGTCGGCCTGCTTGGCCGCTCCGCTGTCACAGGCAGACAGGCCGAGAAGCAGCATCAGAGAAAGAAAAGCAGCAACAAATTTTTTCATGTTCCATTCGTCCTTCCGGTATTATTGAGGCGTATGGGTATAGAGGTAGTCGATCCAGACGCTGCACCCTTCATCTGTAAAATGAATACCCATATCGTCGGGATCGCTGCAATAGGAAGCGTTCAGATTTCCCTCGCTGTCCTGCACGGCAGAGGAGATATCCACCAGATACCAGCCGTTTTTCGCGCACAGCTCCGCCAGCTTTTCGTTGTACAGGCGGACATTGGTGTTGTTCAGCTTATTGGTTTCAATGCTCTTTGCCTTGACCAGCGGCGTTGCCGTCTCAATAAAAATCTTCGCGTCCGGCGTCTTTTCCAGAATCCCGTTCAGCAGCGTCTCCATGTTAGCCACCGCGCCGTCCACGCCGTATACGGCCAGATCATTCATGCCAAGCATGATATACACCTTTTTGGCTCCCGAAGCCGCCACAGAGCCGGCAAGACTCATCTTTTCCCCGTTATAAAGCGGATGAATGGAATCGTCCGAGACAGGCTGCAAAGCGTTGCCGCTTCCCATACTGCCAGCCGTCAGGAACTGCGCTTTTCCCAAAAGCGTGGGGTTGCTCTGACGGTTCTTTGTCACATAGAGATTCAGTTTGAGACTGACAGAGTCTCCAATAAACACCGCGTCGTCAAAATAGGAATCCTCGACGCGCGGAGATTCCGGCAGAGCCCCCTGCGTCACCCCGTTGGTGGAAACCGTTGTGCTTTCGCCCCCGGAGGAAGCATCCCCCGTTTCCGACACGGCGCTTTCCGCTCCTCCCGAAGAAGAATCGGACGCTCCGGATTCCGGTGTGGATGCGTCATCCTGAGAAGAAGGCTGCGAGGGTTCAGCGGACGTCTGAGCGGAGGACGTTTCCCCCGCCTGTGAGGAAGCCGCGGGACGCTCCGCACAGCCTCCGGCCAAAAGAAGCGCTGCCAGAAGCAGCGCAAACAATCTGATTTTCATGGGATCTCATTCCCCTTCCATTTATTCCATTCTGTTTTTTCCACATTCTGCTTCCCCAGAGAAGCACGGGAGCCGGTTCAAACCGTCCCGCGCGGGCCGTTGCGTGCAGGCTCAGCCTGCCTGCGGCTATTATACCATACCAAAACAGAGAGCGCAACAAAAGTAAAGAGATCGTAAGATCTTGTGGAATCCAGGCTAAAAATGGCGTGAACTGCTTTCTTTTATGCGGATAGTATGCCCGTTTCCCAAAAAATTATGGCATAAGAAAAAGGGGAACACAGCCTGTCAAAGGCTATGTTCCCGTATCATAGATTGGTTTATTTCTTATTGAAGATGGACATAATATCCACAAAGTCACTGTCATCCACCAGAGGAGTGGTATCATGCACAGGAGCGGGCTGTTCCTTCTGATTCGCGTAAGCGGAAGCCGGAGCGGCGTTCTTCGCTGCCGTCTCCTTGCCTGCGGAAGGCGCGGACTGACCGCCGTCATGCGTCGGGAACCCCGTCGCAATCACGGTTACGCTCATCTCGTCCTCCATCGTCTCATCGAACGCGGCGCCCCAGATAATGTTTGCGTCCTCATGCGCCTGCGAGGTAATCATGGCCGCTGCCGTTTCCACCTCGTCGAGACCGATATCGGGGGAAGAAGTAATATTGATGATCACGCCCTTGGCGCCGTTGATAGCCGTTTCGAGCAGCGGGCTGGAAATCGCCATATTCGCCGCAACCTCGGATTTGTCCTTGCCGGAAGCATGGCCCACACCCATATGTGCATAGCCTGCGTCCTTCATAACCGCCGTCACATCGGCAAAGTCAAGGTTGACAAGACCCGGCAGCTTAATCAGGTCGGAAATACTCTGCACACCCTGGCGCAGAACGTCGTCCGCAACCGAGAAAGCGTTGAGCAGCGTGATCTTCTGCTCGCTGACCAACTTCAAACGCTCGTTGGGAATCACCACCAGGGAATCCACATGCTCACGCAGAGCGCAGATGCCGCCCTCGGCCTGCTCCATGCGGCGTTTGCCCTCAAAGAGGAAGGGCTTCGTCACGATACCGACCGTCAGAATACCCATATCGCGCGCAATCTCCGCAACAATCGGAGCCGCTCCCGTGCCGGTTCCGCCGCCCATACCGGCGGTGATGAACACCATATCGCTTCCACGGATGGCAGCGGCAATGGCTTCACGGCTTTCCTCGCCCGCTTTCTGCCCCATTTCAGGCTTCGAGCCGGCGCCTTTTCCGTGCGTCACCTTTTCGCCAATCTGGATCTTCTGCGTGGCCTTGGAGCGCGTGAGAGCCTGCTTGTCCGTATTGATCGTGATGAACTCCATTCCTTTGGCGCCCATCGTCACCATGCGATCCACGGCATTGCCTCCGCCGCCTCCGACACCGATTACCTTTATAATGACTCCGTTGTTGTCAAAATCATTGTCAATTTCAAAAGACATACTGCCGCGTCCCCCTTAATTCTTCCCATGTATTCCTACGCGGATTTCCGACCCGCTGTTACCTGTCCAAAGCGGAAAAAGTCACAAGAAAATCACAAATATAAATGTACCATGTTTTGCCTGCAAATTCAATAAACAAATTGTAAAATGGAAAAATTTACCTGTTTAAAATTTGTCAAAAAGATATTTCTCATAACAGAGTATCATAAGAAAGAGAGAAATGCAAGAGAAAACCTCCGTTTTTTCAGAATTCTCACTGAAAAATCACAAGCCGGAGGAACTCTCCGGTGTGGAAGCCGCGGCGGAAGACGCGTCGGTGGAAACAGCGGAGGAAGCAATCCCCGTGCTGAAATAAGCGTGATCCGTACTGGCCGCAAGCGAAAGATCCAGCGTTCCGCTGTCGCTTTCCGTCAAATTGCCTTCCTTCAGAAGCTCCAGGAAAAAGCGCAGCTTTTCCTCAAACGCGGTGGGCGGGCCGAACTCCAGCCAAATGCGCCCGTCATACAGCACTTTGGCATCATATGAATCTTCCAGATCGATTTCCGTCACTTTATCGAGATTGACGGCCGCGATCGCCTGCGAGAGTTTATCAAACACCTCGCGGCTTTCCCCTTCTTCGTAAACAATCTGGGAACCAATCGGCGCTTCCCGGACCGCCACTCCCTTGATCAGCGGACAGCCCTCCGGCTTCTCCGTCACACGGTCCAGCACCTTTCCGGACACACCGACCAGAATGTATTGGGTATCGTCAAGCACCGCTCCGGCCACCGCTTCCTCCTCCACGATGATTTCCAGACCGGAAGGCAGGATGCGCCGAACGTCCGCCACTCCGATGTAGGGAAGGGCCTTTTCCACCGCGTCGGACGCGGCCGCGGTATCTGTCAAAAACACATTTCCCCCTGTCTGTAAACCGGAGGCTTTCAGAATTTCCTCAGCCGAATACCGGCTCTCTCCCCTCACCTCCACCGTTTCCACACGGAACAGAACGGTAAAGGCAAAGGTGAGCGCCGTTCCAATGACCAGCAAAAACAGAATCAGGTAAAACAGCTTCATCCTGCGGCGGTGGCGCTTCCGGCGCTCCGCCGCGCCAACGGACGAACGGCGGCGCCGCCTGGGAGGCGGCTCCTTTGCGGGAGGACGCGGCCGCGAAGGTGCGGGGGTACGCTGTGCGGGCGGACGCTGACGGGAACGCGCATCAGAATTCTGCTGGGCGGGCAGACGGTGATCCGCCGGACGGGTGGGCTGCCCCGGCGCGGTCCGGCGCTGGGGCGGCTGCCCGCGGGAGCGCCCCCGCGTCTGCTGCGGAGGTGTCCGTCGCTTCTTCTCCATGGCGTTTCACTTCCCTTTTCCGCGTTTCCTTACTCGTACTCCCGGCGGATGTCCGCCCCGAGCAGCGAAAGGCTTCGCTCCAGATTTTCGTAACCGCGATCCATATAACGAACGCCGGTCACCTCCGTGGCTCCCCGTGCCGCCAGCCCGGCCACCACCAAAGCCGCTCCGCCGCGCAGGTCGGCGGCTTCCACGGGAGCACCCGAAAGCCGGGGAACGCCTTCGACTACCGCCACACGCCCTTCCACCTTGATGTTGGCTCCCAGACGGAGCAGTTCTCCCACATGTTTATAACGGCTCTCAAAAATATTTTCCACAAAAATGCTGGTCCCGGACCCAACGCAGGCCGCCGCCATGAGCGGGGCCTGCGCGTCGGTGGGAAAGCCGGGATACGGCATGGTACGCACGCTCTTGATTCGTCCCAGCCGGGCAGGTGCGCTGATCCGCAGGCTCGATTCCTCCATCTCAATGCAGCAGCCCAGCTCCTCAAAGGAGGGCAAAACCGGCTCGAGGTGGGCCGGAACAATCTGATTCAACCGGATACATCCCCCCGTCGCCGCCGCCGCGCTCATGAATGTCGCGGCGGCAATGCGATCGGGAATCACACGGTGTTCGCACCCATACAGACGTTTCACGCCCTCGATCACCAGCGTGCTGCCGCCCGCTCCGCTCACCTTCGCCCCACAGCGATTGAGGAAATCCGCGAGATCGCAAATCTCCGGCTCGCGCGCCGCGTTGGTGATTACGGTAGTACCTTCCGCCAGCACGCCCGCGAGCATGATGTTTTCCGTTGCGCCCACGCTTGGGAAGGACAGGCCGATCGCCGCACCGTGCAGCGGCCCTTCGGTCGAACAGGAGAGACAGCCGTAATCCTCGACTATCTTCGCCCCCATTTTCCGCAGCGCCTGCAAATGCAGATCAATCGGACGCGGACCCAGCTCACAGCCGCCGGGAAAGGACAGGACAGCCCGTCCCGCCCGGGAAAGAATCGCTCCCAAAAAGACGATGGACGAGCGCATTTCACGCATCAGGCCGTCCGGGATATCGCACTGTGTCACGCATCTCGGATCGATCACCAGACTTCCGCCCTGCCAGGTTACGGCACAGCCCAGATGGCGCAGAATCCGGGCGGAAACATCCACATCCGACAAATGCGGGCAATTATGTAGCACGCATTCACTCCGGCAAAGCAGCGCCGCCGCCATGAGCGGGAGCGTGCTGTTCTTCGCCCCGTGCACGTTCAGCTCCCCGGCCAGCCGGTTTGGCCCGTGAATCAACAGTCTCACCATAAAAAATCCCCGCTTCCTCTTATTTGAAGTATGCCATACTATGCGGGGAAGAAGAAAGCGGTGAAACGAAGACTCAGGCGGGCGCGCGCCCCAAAACCTCGCAGATCAGTTTGTAGATCCGCTCGTTGGCGTCGGTAATGGCCATCTTTTTCGCGTTCGCGGACAGCGTCGGGATGGTTTCGGGATCGTGGAAGAGATCCTCGGTCAGTTTGCAGAGCGTTTCTCCCGTCAAATCCTTTTCCTCCAGAATCGCCGCCGCGTTGCGGTTGACAAGCGCCATGGCATTGTGATACTGATGATTCTCCGCCACATTCGGCGAAGGAATCAGGATGGACGCTTTGCCCTGCACCTGAAGCTCAGACAGCGTGATAGCCCCCGCCCGGCAAATCACCAGGTCGGCCGCCGCCAGACAGTCCGGCATGTTGTCAATGTATTCCCGGATATCCATCTCCGGGTGCGCGGCAAGGTCAATGCCCTTGTCTTTGAGGAGATCGGGGAACCACCGTCCCCACTGGCCGTAGGCATGGATGTGCTGGAAGCGGCCTTCCTTCGCGCTCCAGGCCAGCAGATCCGCCACCGCCTCATTGACGCGGCGCGCACCCAGACTGCCCCCGAAGCTGAGAATCAGCGGCCGTTCATCCAGTCCCAGCTTTTTCCGGGAAGCTTCCCGTTCGGCACGGATCACCGCGGGCCGCACCGGATTGCCCGTCAGCACACAGCGGGCGGTGGAGGGCAAATATTTTTTCGCATCCTGCACCGCCAGCATGGTGTAAGCGGCCTTTTTGCTCAGCGCCTTGTTGGTCACGCCGGGAAATGCGTTCTGTTCGTGAATCAAAGAGGGAATCCCCAAACGCATCGCTTCCCGGATCACCGGCCCGCTGACATAACCGCCCGTGCCGACGCAGACGTCCGGCTGAAACTCTTTGATAATGCGCTTCGCTTCCTCTGTGGAGGTAAAAAGGTGTACCACCGTCTTGACATTCTTTTTCAGGTTTGCCCAGCTCGGCTTGCGCTGAAAGCCGGAGATGGTCACGCTCTTGAAGTCAAAGCCCGCCTTGGGCACCAGACGCTCCTCCATGCCGCCTTTCGCGCCCACATAGAGGATCGCCGCGTCCGGCTCCCGCTCACGGACCGTACCCGCAATGGCCAGAGCCGGATTGATATGACCGGCGGTGCCGCCGCCGGCAAAAAGAATTCTCATGATGACACGCCCTTTTCTCTCTGAAATCTTTTTTCACACCACAGGAGACTATAATTTTTCAATCGACGAATTCCGGCTGATAGACAGCACCACGCCCATTTCCGCGAGCAGCATGATCAGCGAGGTACCCCCATAACTGAAGAAGGGCAGGCTGATGCCCGTATTTGGGATCGTGTTCGTCACCACCATGATGTTCAAAATCACCTGCAAGCCAATCTGGAAGGTCAGGCCCACGCCGAGCAGCATTCCGAATTTGTCCTTCGCTTTAAGCGAGACGACAATCCCGCGCCACACCAGCATTGCAAACAGGATAATAATGATCAGAGCGCCGATGAAGCCAAGCTCCTCACACACAATCGCGAAAATGAAATCGTTCTGCGGCTCCGGCAGATAGAGGTATTTCTGTCTCGATTGTCCCAGGCCAAGGCCAAGCAGACCGCCCGAGCCGATCGTCATGAGCGACTGGCGCGTCTGCCAGGTGTCGACGCCCTCCGGCGGATCAAACGGCGAAAGCCAGCCATACACGCGATCCATGGCGTAGGAGAACACGTCTGTAAACACCAAAAGATACAGCGCCGCCAGGCCCAGACCTATCACCGCGAATACAAACCATCTCCACTTCACACCGCCGATGAACATCATCATCACACCGAGCATCAGGATGATCAGCGTCGCGGACATATGCTTTTCCATCACCACCAGCAGGGCAATGGAACCAAGGATCAGCACATACGGGAGCACGCCATACCGGAAGGTTCCCATTTTCTCAAAGTTCAGCGAGATCAAATGCGAAAAAATCAGGATCAGGGCAAACTTTGCCACCTCCGAGGGCTGGAAATTCAGCGGCCCAATATAGAACCAGCGGTAAGCTCCCTTGATATTCGGAACCAGCTGGGTTCCTCTGAGCACCAGCATCGCCACCAGAAGCAGATAGGTGACAATCAAAATGGGGATGGCAAATTTATGCAGATGATGGTAGTCGAAATAGGACACCGCAACCATAATGATCACGCCCAGCACGGCAAACATTGCCTGATTGCGGATGAAATAATAGCTGTCCCCATTCATATTGTAATAGGCATAGGGATAGCTGGCGGAAAACATCATCACAAGGCCGATGGTCAGCAGCACAAGGAGCAGGAAGAAAAACGGCAGATCCATCCCGGAACGGATGGAAAACACCCGGAATTTCTTCTTGACCCGCTTGAGCACGGAATTCTTCTGCTTTTTCCCCTGCTGGCTCTGCGGCCCGGCGGGCGCTTTTCCCGCCATCGTGCCGGACTGTGTGTGTGTTGTCAAGCCAACCGCCTCCTTTCCGGGATTTCTGGTGTCAATAGTATGCCTTGCGCATTAGAATCCATACAACAAACCAAACACGGACAAAGCGCCGAATACTGCGGTCACAGCGCTGAACACCACGCAGATTTTCACCTCGCTCCATCCGCACATCTCAAAATGGTGATGGATGGGCGTCATCTTGAAGATGCGTTTGCCGTGCGTCAGCTTGAAATACGTCACCTGAATCACTACAGAAAGTATTTCACAGAGGTAAATAATACCAACTGGAATGATCAAAACCGGAAGATTCACGCCAAAACCGAGCGCGCACACGATACCGCCGAGGAACAACGAACCGGTATCCCCCATGAACACCTTGGCCGGATTGAAGTTCCAGACCAAAAAGCCCAGGCAGCCGCCCGCCACAGCCGCGGCGGCAATGCTCATGCCGAACAGGTACATGATGCCGGACAGAATCATAAAGGTGACGGCCACAAAGAACGTAACCGACGCGTTCAGGCCGTCAATACCGTCTGTAAAGTTCACCGCATTGACAACAGCGACAATGCCGATTGCGGAGAGAATCCAGAACGCGGGCCCGAAATCCACGCTGCCCACGAAGGGGATCAGCGTCGACGTGCCGGCGCCGGACAATCCGAGCGAAAGCAGATACGCTCCCGCCACGAGAAATTGCAGCACCAGCTTTTGTTTCACATTTAGGCCCAGATTCCGCTTTTTGACTACCTTGATATAGTCGTCGAGGAAGCCGACCAGGCCGAAACCGAGAGCCATCAAAAGCCCTCCCA
>NBJMC04203__coassemble_743_pt1 | contig 16283 bp, 11 predicted proteins | sample NBJMC04203__metabat2_high_PE_051 | metagenome-assembled genome bin NBJMC04203 | reverse complement strand
ATTGCCATTTTGTTAAAATAGACTAACTACTGGGACTTTTCAGATACGCTCTAGTATAGCAAACTTAATATATTATTGCAAGGCAAACATTTTCCGCTATTCTGAAAGCTTTGAAAGTTTCAAGCTTTCATTTGAAACTTCAGGGATTGACGAATTTATGGGAAAGTGGTACAGTAAAGAAAATACGGGCCGTTCCCATCCGGGAAAGTATGCCTGTTCAATCAGGGAAGGAGTTTTATCATGTTCATCAAATCCAATAAGGTTGCCCAGACGCCGCCGATGGGCTGGAACAGCTGGGACTGCTTCGCGGCCAACGTGACGGAAGAACAGCTCATGGCGAACGCGCGCTATATGCGCGATCATCTCAAGGAGCACGGCTGGCAGTATGTTGTGTGTGATATTCAGTGGTCGGAGCCGCTGGCCGGAACCGAGGAAGGCGAATACCGTCCCTTCGCAACGCTGTGCCTGGATGAGTACGGCCGCCAGATCCCGGCGGAAAACCGCTTCCCCAGCAGCGCGGGCGGCAAGGGCTTTGGGCCGATTGCCGATGAAATCCACGCGATGGGTCTCAAATTCGGCATCCATATTATGCGCGGCATTCCGCGCCAGGCGGTCCATGCCCATATGCCTGTCCTTGGAACAGAGGTAACGGCCGAGCAGATTGCCAGCCCGTTCTCCATCTCCAAATGGAACGGCGACATGTACGGCGTGGACGCATCGAAGCCCGGCGCGCAGGCATACTATGATTCCATCTTCCAGCTCTATGCCTCCTGGGGCGTGGACTTTGTGAAGGTGGACGACATCTGCAACACCAACCTATATATTGATAACCCCTACTCCGCAAGCCGCGAGGTTGAGATGATCGCCAAAGCCATCCAGAACTGCGGCCGCGAGATGGTGCTGAGCCTTTCTCCCGGACCCGCTGTGATCGAGGAAGCATGGCACCTGAAAACATACGCCAACATGTGGCGCATGACGGACGATTTCTGGGACAAATGGGAGCTGCTTCGCAACATGTTCTTCCGCTGTGAGCTCTGGCAGTCTCATGTCGGCGCGGGAAGCTGGCCGGACTGCGATATGCTTCCGCTGGGCAAAATCGGCATCGGCTTCCGTCATCCGCGCATGACGAATTTCACCAAGGACGAGCAGGTCACCATGATGACGCTGTGGAGCGTGTTCCGTTCTCCGCTGATGGTGGGCGGCGATCTGCCCCAGAACGACGAATGGACGCTCTCGCTGCTGACAAACGACGAGGTCATTGCCGTCAACCAGCAGGGCGCCAATCCGCGTCTGCTCGAAAAGACGGAGGACTTCCGTCTGTGGGCCAGCAACGCTCCGGACGGCGGGCTGTACCTGGCGGGCTTTAACCTCTCGGAGGAAGAAAAGACCTTCTCCCTGCCGCTGGGCGATCTTGAAAAGACGGACGCCGCCGCACGCGATCTGTGGGCGCACCGCGATCTGGGAACAGCCCCCGGAGAAACCGTCATCCCCGCGCACGGCAGCTTCCTGTGGAAGCTGACAAAGGCCAACTGAGCGAACATTCCTCGTTTCACGATTCACAAGAAAGGGAGAAAAAATATGGTAAAGAAACAGCTTTCCTCCGTCGACCTTACAAGGGTATCCATTTCCGATCCCTTCTGGTCCAAAGTACAGAATCTGGTGACGGACGTGGTCATCCCCTACCAGAAGCAGATTCTGGAGGATGCGATTCCCGACGCGGAAAAGAGCCACGCCATTGAAAACTTCCGAATCGCCGCGGGCGAGCAGAAGGGCGAATTTTACGGCATGGTGTTCCAGGACAGCGACGTAGCCAAGTGGCTGGAAGCCGTGGCCTATTCGCTGGCCATCCATCCCGACGAGAAACTGGAGCGCGAGGCGCTGGATCTGATTGCTCTCGTGGGACGCGCGCAGGAGCCGGACGGCTACCTCAACACCTATTTCACCGTCAAGGAGCCGGAGCACAAATGGCAGAATCTTCAGGAATGCCATGAGCTGTACTGCGCGGGCCACATGCTGGAAGCCGCTGTGGGCTGGTATGAGGCCACCGGCAAAACGGAGCTGCTCGACATCATGCGCAAGAACGCGGATCTGATTTGCAGCCGCTTCGGTAAGGATAAGCTGCGCGGCATCCCGGGCCACGAGGAAATTGAAATGGCCCTGGTTCGCCTGTACCGCATCACCGGCGAGAAAAAATATCTCGACACCGCGGGCTATTTCCTGGAGGAGCGCGGCACGGAGCCGAACTATTTCAAGGAAGAAAAAGCAAAGCGCGATTGGGAGCACTGGGGAATGAACCCGGACGATCGCGAATACGCCCAGAACCACGCGCCTGTGAAGCAGCAGGACAAGGCGGTCGGCCATGCCGTGCGCGCCGCTTACCTCTATACCGCCATGGCGGACTATGCTTCCGAGACGGGCGACGAAGAAATGTATGAGGCGTGCAAGCGTTTGTGGAGAAACATTGTCGACTGCCGGATGTATGTCACGGGCGGCATCGGCTCCACGGTACACGGCGAAGCCTTCTCCGCCGACTACGAGCTGCCGAACGATCTGGTCTACGCGGAGACCTGCGCTTCCGTCGCCATGGCGTTCTTTGCCCGCCGCATGATGGAGATTGAGCCGAAGGGCGAATATGCGGACATTCTTGAAAAGGAACTGTACAACGGCATTCTCAGCGGCATGCAGCTCGACGGCCGCCGCTTCTTCTACGTCAACCCACTGGAGGTCGTTCCCGGCGTATCCGGCAAGCTGCCGGAATACAAGCATGTTCTGCCGGAGCGTCCGGGCTGGTATGCCTGCGCCTGCTGCCCGCCGAACGTGGCGCGTCTCGCGACCTCCATCGGCCAGTATGCCTGGGGAGAGAACGAGGATACCGTCTATGCGCACACCTACCTTGGCGGCAAGGTCTCCTTCCGCAACGGCGCGGTCATCTCCTGCGAATCCTCCTACCCGTGGCAGGGGAACATCCAATACACCATGGAAGCCGACAAGGAATTCACCTTCGCCATCCATATTCCGGGCTGGTGCAAGAACTGGTCGCTGCATGTGAACGGCGAGGAGCAGCCGGAGCTGCGCGACGGCTACGCCTACCTGCACCGCGCCTGGAAAGCGGGCGACGTGGTGAAGCTGACCTTGACGCTTGCCCCCAGAAGACTGTACGCCAACACGAACGTGCGCGCCGACGCGGGCTGCGTGGCTCTCGCGAGAGGCCCTGTGGTCTACTGCTTCGAGGAAAAGGATAACGGCGCGAAGCTCTCCGCCCTGCGCATTCCGCGCGGCGCGGCGATCGCTGAGGAAACCTGCACGGAGGAGAAGCTTGACGGCATGACGGCTCTGACGCTTCCCGGTGTGCGCGTCACTTCCGGAACGGCGCTCTACAGTGAGGAACCGCCGAAGGAGGAAGCCGTTACGCTGCGCGCTGTCCCCTATTTTGCCTGGGGCAACCGTGGAGCGGGTGAAATGCGCGTCTGGCTGGTGGAAAAGGAAGGCTGACCAGAAGGCGTAAACATGAAGTTTTCGCCCGCCTTTTTCAAAAGGCGGCGGGGTTTGGGGCAGAGCCCCATCAAATCCCGCGAAGCTACAGAAAAGCCAGGAAAAAGAGCAAAGCGATTTTTTCCGGATTTTTATCGCTTCAGTAAATAACAAAACCTCTGACTGCATGACATAAAAAGGAGACGATTCTTTCTTTTGAGAAAGGATCGTCTCCTTTTGCGCGTTTTTCACCTAAGCTTTTGGTGGGAAAATCACTTTTTTGTCACTTTTTGTCTATTTTGTTGAGGATGCGGCTCATTTTTCTTATCATAAGAAGCAAGGAGACAAACCGAAAGCGAGGTGAGCGGCATGAAATTTTCCCACCGTCAGGGAGATCCCTGGCTCGTTTGGCTGATCCGGATCGCGATTGGGCTGGGACTTGGGATTCTCTCCATCCTGTGGCTCCTCCCGCTCGCCTACGCGCAGAGAGGGTACCGAGCCTTTGGAGGAGAGATTCTTCTGATTCTGTTTGTGTTTCTGATTCCTCTCTTTATCCCCAGTCTCCGCAAATGACCGCTGATACACGTTCGCCAAACTGTGATATAATAAACACACAGCACTGCACAAGCGCATCATAAAAAGAAAAAATTCTTCTGACAGGAAGGGATGTTATGTATCGAATACTGCTGGTGGATGACGATCCGCACATCCAGACGGCAAACGAAGCTTACCTGAAAAAACGCGGCTACCAGGTCTACCGGGCGGACGACGGCCTTTCCGCCCTTACCCTGACCAAAACCGCCGAGCTGGACGCGATCGTCCTCGACGTGGACATGCCGGGGCTGGACGGCGTGACCCTCTGCCGCCGTATCCGGGAGATCAGCCGGGTTCCCGTCATTTTTCTGTCCGCTTACGCCAAAACCGATGACCGAATCCGGGGGCTGATGGCGGGAGGCGACGATTATCTCGGAAAGCCCTATTCCCTGGTAGAGCTGGAGCTGCGCCTGCGTCTGCGCATCCAGGGCAGGCAGAGCATTCTTTCCTCCGAAATTCTCTGCTTTGACGAACTGGAAATCGATCTGGGGCTCCGGGAGGTGCGCTACGACGGGGAGCGCATTTCCTTCCCGCCGCTCGAATTCGAGCTGCTGGCCTTTCTGGCCCAAAACCCCGGACAGGTGTTTTCCTACGAACAGCTTTACGACCATGTGTGGAAATCTCCTCTGAACCGGGGACTGCACAACATGCAGGTCTGCATGGCGCGGGTACGCCAGAAGCTGAAACGGATCTGCCCCCAGCGGCAGTATATTGAAACCATCCGTCAAAAGGGCTATCTGTTCCGGGGCGAACCGGAAACACGCTGACCCGCCCCGGCCATCCCTACGCTTTTCGTGAGCGTTTGAGCACCAGCGCGGCAGCTCCTCCGGAAACCGCAAGCCCGCCCAGCACGAGCAAAGCCTGCTGGCTCGCGGAAAGCGTGCCCGGAGTTTGGCTGTCCGAATGCGCATCCGTCTCCAAAACGGAAACCTCCTGCTCCGCCGTCTCGTTCTCCGTCTCCACAGGGTCAGGTTCAGGCTCCTCCGTCAGTAAAAGCGGCTCTTCCAGAATCTCCTCTTCGGGAGAGACAGCGGCTTCCTCGACGGTTTCCGTGATGGCCATGGGTTCTTCGGCAGGGAATGTTTCCCGTTCCGGCTCCTGCCAGGGCTTTGCAGCCACCGGTTTCTCAGCCGTTTCTGGCTGCTCCGGCTCCAGCTGTTCTGTCTCGGGCTGCACCGGCTCCTCCGTCTCGCCTGTTTCCGGCTCAGCGGGTGTTTCCTCTGTCGGATCGCTGTTCTCCTCAGCCGGATCCCCTTCCTCCAAAGCGCCGTCGTCTATGGGAAGCGGTTCCCGATCCGGCGGCAGAGGATTGACGGCTCCGCCCCGGTTTCCTCCCTGATCCGCCGCTTCCTCCTCCGGAAGCAGGAAGCTTTCCGTCAGCCAGAAACGATCCTCCGCCGCATTGGTTCCTCTGACACGATACCGGCGCGGCGTGTCATCCTGTACTTCGAAGATGGCAACCGGGTTTCCGTGGACATCCTGTGAAAGGATGAAAAGCGGTTCCTCCCACACCGTCCACGTTTTTCCTTCGTCCTCCGAGACTTCTCCCCACAGCCTGTCCAGCTCATCGGGAAGCTGTCCGAGCACAAGCTGGGCGGCTGCCGCCTCTTTTCCGGACCAGAAGGCATCCTTTACGACAAGCTCATCCAAACGATACCAGCGGACGGAAACAGACGGCGGAACCTTGGAGGGAATCGGCGTGCCGCCGGCATCCACAAAGCTTCCCGTCAGCGTCCATTCGCCGGAGGTTCTCCCGTCATAGCCGGACAGATCCCAGGCCAGCGCGACCTCCCTCCACTCCTCCTTCCCATTCTCCTGCACATAGGCCATCAGGGAGGAGGGCAGATCCTCGATGGTCAGCGGCGTCCCCTCCTCCAGCCACACATCCTTGAGCGGACGGTTTTCGTTCTCCACAAACGGTGTGCTCCACCGCACCAGATCCTCCGGCAGCTCCATCTCCTGTACCTTCACGAATGCGCCGGGATCCTGGAGAATCAGGAGCCCCTCGCCCTGTAAATCCAGTTCCACATCCGTCAGAACGAGGGTTCCGCCCTCCCTGACCACGATCAGCGGCTCGTCGGACAGCTCCGCATGCAGCGCCGGGCTGGCTTCCCCGTCGCTTCCAATCGCAAAGGTGCCAATTTTGAGGAAAGCTCCCTTTTCCACCACGACGGGACCGTCCAGATACACATCCAGCGTTCCGGGATACATCCCCTCCTGAAGATAGGGATTTCCCGCAAACTCTGGGGAAAGCGTCTCATAGGTGCGCATTTCTCCCTCTTCCAGGATTTCCGGCCCCAGATGCACGGTGTGCTGCGTCGCGCCGTCGCCGGACGGATCGCCGCCCGAAGGTCCTCCGATCAACGGAGGATCCCCGCCGGAATCGCGAAATTCCAGCGCGCTGACAGGGAACCCGATTTCTCCGAGTACCCCTAACCACAGGCACAGTACAACCAGGATACTCATTGCTTTTCGACACTTCATCCCGCGATTCTCTCTCCTTTTGAGGTGGTATATGAAAAACCAACGATGGCTCAGCCTGCTGGTCCTCCTTCTTCTTGTGGCCGGAGGATCCGGCTTTTTTCTTCTTCTGCACTATGACAACAAATATACGCAGGCGCTTCCCTCTGCTTCGGGGATTAACCTGCTTCAGGAGGATCCCTCCCGGCCCGCCTTTCTGGTGGACGGCTGGGAATACTATCCGGGTGTTCTTCTGGAACCGGACGAAATATCCTCCTATGAAGGCGATGTTCTCTCTGTCTATGTCGGACGGTATCCTAATTTTTCCCGGCAGCTCGGTTCTCCCTTCGGCGCCGCCACCTACCGTCTGACTTTGCGCAACGAGGGGGAGCCTGTCCCGCTTGTCCTGTATGTTCCGGAGCTGCTGTGCGCGGGAAAAATCTATATCGCGGGAGCTGAGGCGGGGGAGCTTGGCAGCATCGATCCGTACCGTCCTCTCGCAGCCGACGGCTACTACGCGTTTACCGCCGAAGAAGAAACGGAAATTGTCATCCAATGCGTCAACTATACGCACTACTATTCCGGTCTGTACTATCCTCCCGCCGTCGGCACGGCGGAGGGCATTTCTCATATGGTCACGGCTCGTCTGGCGGTGTACGGCCTGCTCTGCTTTGCCCCGCTGGCCGTCGCGCTTTCCAATCTCGCCCTGTGGGCCATGGGACGGGACAAATTGTCCCGCCGGATGGGGCTGCTCTGTCTCTGCTCCTCCCTGCGCACCGCCTACCCATTCCTGCACGCGCTGGGATTTCCTCTGGTGCGTCTGCTGTACTCCATGGAGGACGCCTGCGGCGGCATGGTCCTGCTGTGCGCCATGCTGATCGCGGGGGAGCTGTCCGGGGCCGTGGGCCGCTGGTACCACCGCAGGCTGGCGATCCCCGCCGCGGCGGCCATGTGCACAGCTTTTGCCGTCTTTCCTGCGCTCATTTTACCATATGTGCCATCTTTCATCAACCTTTACGGGATCGTTCTTTTCATTTATAAAGCGTTATCCGGGGCCTATCTGCTTTTTCTGGGCGTGCGCGCTCTGCGGACGGGCGATCCGCTCAGCCGCTTTCTGCTGTTCGCCGCCGGACTGTACGGCATTTCCCTGACCGTCTCCACTCTCACCATCAACTCCTTCGAGCCCGCCCGGGGCGCGTGGCCCGAGGAATACGGCGGATTTTTGCTGACCTTCGGCTTCGCGGCGCTGATGGTTCGCCGCAGCATCCTGCTTTCGCGTGAAAACCACCGGCTCACCTGCCATTTGCAGGAGGCTGTCGATCGCCGCACCCACGCAATCGAAACCCTTCTCGCGGAACGTCGGGAGCTTCTGGGAAGCCTGATTCACGATCTGAAAAATCCGCTCGCCGCCGTGAAAAGCTATGCCGAGCTTGTGCGCAGCGGCGGGGTGGCGCTGGATCGGGAAACCGCCGGATATCTCGACGCGCTCACGGATCGGGTTGGGGCCATCGAGGAGCGGTTTTCCTTTCTGCAAAGCTTCTCCCGGGGCGAACGCGGAGCAACGGCTTTGCAAACCTTCTCCCTCTCCCGCTTCCTGCGGGAATTCTACGAGGACAACCACCCCGATATGGAGCTTTCGGGGCAGAGCTTCCGGCTCGCGCTTTGTCCCGGCGAGCTTTTCCTGCGCGGGGATCCGGAGCGCCTGCGCGCCGCTCTCGAAAACCTGTGCTATAACGCGCTGTCCTTTACGCCCAGAGACGGAACCGTCACCCTGTCTCTGAACGAGGAAAACGGGATGGCCGTTGTGCGCGTGAGCGACACCGGCTCCGGCATTGCCCCGGAGGATCTGCCCCATGTCTTTGAGCGCGGCTTCACACGCCGTCCCGAGGGGGAGGGCATGGGACTGTTCATCGTGCGGACCATTACTTTAGAGCACAGCGGAACGGCGGAGGTTTCCTCCGTGCCGGGCCAGGGCAGCGTGTTCACACTCCGGTTCCCTCTGAGCGCTCCGGATTCCCCCGAAGAAAACGCATAAAAAAGGACGCGCTGTGCGGAATATTCCACACAGCGCGTCTTGTTTCGTATCAAATTCCGCCCTCACCCCCTTTATGCGCATTCGCAGTCCACGGGGCGCTCGGGCGCTTTCAGCTGGAGCACCATCACCGTCACGTCGTCGTCATGGCCGTCGCTGCGCCGGGCGATTGCGCCGGACACAAGCTCCTCGGCCAGCTCCTGCGGGAGCGAGCCGGAAAAGTCCTGCACCGCGCTGAGCACCCAGTCGTCGCCCGCGGCCACTGCCCCGTCGCTCATGAGCACGATCAGATCCCCGTCTCCCAGAACCTCGTCGCGCCGGGAGAAGGACGTTTCATTGAGGATCCCCACCGGCAGCGAGGGCGCGTCCACCCACGCCGCCCGCCCCTTCTTGCGCACAATGGACGCGGCTGCCCCGGCTTTATAGAAATCGGCGGCTCCGCTGAAGCGGTCAAGAAGCACGAGATCCAGAGTGGCAAGCGACTCGTCCCCGGATTTCGCGATCAATGCCGAATTGACGATTTGCAGAGCGGCTTCCGGGCCGATCCCGGCTTGCAGCAAACGTGACAGAATACCGCTGGCCATCGCCCCGTCCACGGCGGCGCGCCCGCCCGATCCCATGCCGTCGCTCAGGACGGCGGCTTGCCTGCCGAAGCCGTCGGGGAAATAATCAAAGCTGTCGCCGCAGAGCGTTCCGTTTCCGCAGATGTGCTGGGAAAATCCCGTGGCGACGCGGTAAACCGGCTTTTCGCTCATTTGAATCCGGCATTTCCCCTGCGCCGTGCTGACGCAGGGCAGCTCAAACGCTTTCCCGCACGCGCGGGAAACCTCTTTTACAATCTCATTGCGGCTCAGATGGCTTTTCTCCCCGCGCGCCGCCTCGGCTTCCACCGTCATGCGGCCAAAGCGATCCACCCGGCAGCTCACGTCCAGCGGCAGAAGCCCCATAGCGCGCAGAGATTCCGACACGCGCCGCGCGGCCGCGAAGTCAAACCGCTCATAAAGCTCGAGCTCCCCCGCCATGTCTTCCAGCATTCGGCTCACCGTGCCAAACTGCCCGGCAACGAGAGAACGGATCTGCGCCAGCCGCCGCTCCGCGGCTTCGCGGACGGTGAACTCGGAATAGTTGCGGTTGATGTTGCCGATCAGCTCGTTGACACGGGCGCAGTGGGACGAAAAATGATCCGGCAGATCCTGCCGCGTCACGCGGCCGTCGCGGCGGAGCGCCGGTGTAAGCGAATTGAACGCGTCGATGGTGCGGGTGTAGCGCTGCCCCCAACAGTACAGATGCAGACTGCATCCCGCGCAGGTTTCCTTTTCCAGCCGCTTGTATACGCCATTGATATCCGGCGCGCAGGTAAAGGCCAGCTTGCGCGAAACCTCCTCCACCGATTCGGACACGCCGCCGAGCGCCTTGGACGCGTAATCCAGCTTCATGATCACGGTACGGCGCAGCGCGTCGCTTTTTGTCAGATCCTCACGGCGCAGGAAAAGCCCGGCGATCATCCCGCCCAGCTTCGCGGGAAGCGCCAAATAGATCGCCCCGGCCGCGGCCGACTCCACCAGAGCCATGAGCGCCGCGGACTGGTTTCCCACCTGCAAAGAGGCCACCGCTCCCGAAAGCGCGAACACCACCGCCGAAGCCAGACGGCCCAACGGGGAAAACAACCCCGCCATCAGGCCGCCGAGGGCGTAAGCGCCCGAGAGATACGTCAGGCCCGTGGTGGAAAGGCTGAACAGCACACCCGCCACAATGCCCGCCACGGCTCCCCCCGCCGCCCCGGCACAGCGTGCGGCGAACAGAATGATCAGGCAGGCCAGGATCCGCCCCAGGGACACACCTCCCACCGCCAGACCGGAGAGCGGCAGGATCAGAAGGCCCCCCGCAAACGTCAGACCGGCGGCCTCCTGCCCGGAGAGCGGCTTTCCCGCCGCCGCGCGCCGCACAGCCCCCTCCGACTGCGCCGCGAAATACGCCGCGCCCGCCCCGAGCACCGATTCCGCGAGGTAGACGGCGATCGTCGACACCGGAGAACCGTTCACAAAGGCCATCGCCATGCCCGTGGAGAGCAGGGGAAGCAGCGATGTGAGCGGAGCAAAGGCCGGGTGCGCGCGCAGCTTGGCCAGATCGTTGACCGTCCAGCGGATCGCCGCTGCCGCCAGAATGGCCGCGAGGTAGCGCACGGAGGACTGGGCTTGTCCCGGCAGAAGCGTGCCCGCCAGCGCGCCGATCACCGCCGCGGGCAGATACCGGTACGGACAGGCGGCCACCGCCGCCGTGCCGAACGGCGCACAGCGGGAAAACACAATTCCGCGCGCATACAGCAGGCCAAACAGGAAAACCGCCGCATGCTGGGCGGCTTCTCTGAGCCCCGGCAGAGCCAGACCCGTCAACTTCTCCGCGAAAGCAGCCACGCCCGGCAGCTTCCGACCCTTTGCCACACTCACGATACCACTCCTTACTTTTCACACGTCTTGTCCTTCGCCATTCCTTTGAGACCAGTATACAAGGCGTGCTCTTGATTTTCTGTCGCATCGTGATGGTGAAATGTGGAAAAAAATTTACTTTCCTTTTCTATTGAAAAGTTCCCGCTTAGACAGGACTGTTTTTTTCAATGAACGTGTTTTATTTTATCCGTGCTTTGTGACGGTTATCTGAATTTTTTCTGAAAGTTGCCTGCAAAACGTGGGATCCGCCGTGTCCCGCTTGAAAAGATCGGCTCCGTGTGATAAGATGAAAACAAATTTCGATTCTATTCTCAGACAGGAGGTCTGTTATGATGCTGAAACGATGCATTTCTCTTTTGCTGGCCCTCTGCCTTGCCGCTGCCGTATGCGGCTGCTCCAGCGGAACGGACACATCCTCCGCACCGGAAGCTTCCTCTGCGGACACCGCTTCCTCCGCTGTGGTTTCCACGGAAACGGTCTCCTCCGGCGATCCGGAATCTGCGCAGGACGCGGCGCAGGAGCCATCCTCCGCACCGGCTGTGGAAGCTTCGGAAGCAGCGGACGGCGCACAAGCCAAAAGCGGAAGCGCCGCGGAGGATGCCGAAACCAAGACCGCCACGCTGTATATCGGGATGGACGGGCAGTTTCAGGAATATCCCGTGGAATACAGCGGGGAGCTGACTCCCCTTTTCCTTGTCGCCCAGATCAGCGAGCTGACGGGCTGGAACCTCGATCTGGCGGACGAAATCACCTCCGGCAAGGGCGGCATGACCGTCTCCTTCGCGGAAACCTCGTCCCTTGTCTCCGGGCCGCCGGAAACACAGAATCCGGACTTCTTCGTCTATGACTCCCACCAGCTTGTGCGCACGATTCTCGATTCCGTGCAGCACACGCTGCAATATAATTTTGTCGATCCCTCGCTGGGAGATCCGTCTTCTCTGGATATCTATTTCAACCTGGACGGCGAAGCCATTGTGATCCCGGACAGCGGGGAAACCATCGATCCCTACGCACCCTACGAGCCCCAGACAGAAGGCTGACCGGCCCTCCCGCCGCGGGCGTTTTCATTCTATTTTCAGGAGGTTCTTTTCTATGGAATACAAATTTTCCGACCGCGTTCTCACGCTGAAACCGTCCGCCATCCGCGAGATCTTCAAATACGCGGCTGATCCCTCCGTCGTCTCCCTCTCCGCCGGAAACCCCTCCCCGGAGGCCTTCCCCGTCAAGGAGATCGCGGAAATTTCCGCCCGCATCTTTGCCGAGCGCCCGATCGACGCGCTGCAATACAGCTTTACGGAGGGCTATCCCGCTCTGCGCGAAACGATCGCCGCATACATGAAGGACCGGCACAACGTGGGCCGCGATTTTGACGGCGTGCTGATCACCTCCGGCGCGCAGCAGGTGATGGATCTGCTCACCAAGTCGCTGTGCAACGAGGGCGACGTGGTGATCTGCGAAGCGCCGAGCTTCATCGGCTCTCTCAACACGTTCCGCTCCTACCGCGCCCGCCTGCGCGGCGTCCCGATGGAGCCCGACGGAATGAACATGAACGAGCTTGAGCGCGCCCTCAAGGAGGAGCCTCGCGCCCGCTTCATCTACACTATCCCGAACTTCCAGAACCCCTCCGGCATCACCATGAGCTGGGAGAAGCGTCAGGCCATGTACGCCCTGGCGAAAAAATACGGCGTGCTGATTCTGGAGGACAACCCCTACGGCGATCTGCGCTTCTCGGGCGAGCATGTGCCGCCTGTTAAGAGCTTGGACGAGGACGGTCTTGTGGTTTACTGCGGATCCTTCTCCAAGGTGGTTTCCCCCGGCATGCGCGTCGGCTACGCGATCGCTCCGCAGGAGCTTTTGCAGAAGATGGTCGTCTGCAAGCAGGGCGAGGATGTGCACACCAACATCTGGAGCCAGATGATCTGCCAGGAGCTGATGACGAAATACGACTTTGACGCCCACCTGGATCGCCTGCGCGCCATTTACCGCGAGAAATCAGCCTTTACCATGAAGCTGCTGGACGAGCACCTGGTCCCGCACGGCGTCACCTACCTGCCGATCGAGGGCGGCCTGTTCCTGTGGTGCACCCTGCCGGACGGCGTGGATATGCCCGCCTTCTGCAAGGAAGCCGTGCTGCGCAAGGTCTGCGTGGTGCCGGGGAACGCTTTCCTCACGGATGAAAATGAGCCGTGCCAGAGCTTCCGTATCAACTACTCGACCCCGACGAACGAGCAGCTCGAAAAAGGGATCCGCATCCTGGGCGAGCTGGCCGCGGAGGTCTGCCGCTGAACGCTTTTCCTTGCTTGACAAGGCATGGCGGGCGGTATACAATAAACAGACAGGAATCACACAAAAAACCGCGGATCGTGGGTAAGTAAGCGCGCGGCAGCCGCCGCACAGAGAGCCGGAGGAGCTGAAAACCGGCCGGGGCGCGCACGCTGAATGGACACGGGAGGGCGGGGGCGAACAGGCGCGGCCTCATTAGCCTCCGACGGGTATTCCCCCCGTTACGGGGAAGCCGCCGCCTCACAGAGGCGCGGCGCTGAGTGGGCGGAGCTTTCCGCCAAACCGGGTGGTACCGCAGAAGCAAGGCGCTTCTGTCCCAGTCAAAGGGACAGAAGCGCCTTTTCGTTTTATTTCTTGCATTGGAGGAGGATTTTCCATGGAAACCGAACGCAAACAGGTTATTTTCAGCGCGATTCAGCCCAGCGGCACCATTACGCTGGGAAATTATCTCGGCGCATTGAAGAATTGGGTCGCTTTGCAGGACGATTACGACTGCATTTTCTCTCTCGCGGATCTGCACACCATCACAGTGCGGCAGGATCCCGCGAAATTCCGCAAAAACGCATTGGAGGCCTATGCCCTTCTGCTGGCCTGCGGGATCGATCCCAAAAAGAGCATCTTTTTCATCCAGAGCCACGTTTCCGCGCATGCTGAGCTGGCCTGGGTGCTCAACTGCTACACCCAGTTCGGCGAGCTCTCCCGCATGACGCAGTTTAAGGACAAATCCGCCAAGCACGCCGACAACATCAACGCCGGCCTGTTCGCCTATCCGAGCCTGATGGCCGCCGATATCCTGCTTTACCAGGCGGATCTCGTCCCCGTGGGCGCGGACCAGAAGCAGCATCTGGAGCTGACCCGCAACATCGCCGAGCGCTTCAACGCGGCCTACTCCCCCACCTTCACCGTGCCGGACGGCTACATTCCGAAGCAGGGTGCGCGCGTCATGAGCCTTCAGGATCCGACCTCGAAAATGAGCAAATCCGACGAGAACGCCAACGGCTTCATCGCCATGCTCGATTCCCCGGACGTCATCATGAAGAAATTCAAGCGCGCTGTCACGGACAGCGACGCCTGCGTGCGCTATGCCGAGGGCAAGGACGGCGTGAACAACCTCATGGGCATTTACGCCTGCGTCACCGGCAAGACGATGGAGGAGATCGAGCGCGAATTTGAAGGACGCGGCTACGGCGATTTCAAAACCGCCGTCGGCGAGGCCGTTGTGGAGCACCTGCGCCCCATCCAGGAGCGTTTTTCGCAGTATATCGCGGACAAAACCTATCTCGAAGAATGCTACCGCGACGGCGCGGCCCGCGCGGCGCGCATCGCAAACCGCACCCTGGCGAAGGTGATGAAAAAGATCGGATTCCTCCCCGGCTGAGCAGAGGAAAAACAGGCGGAAAAGTACACAGCGAAACGGCACAAAGCGGGAAGCTCCCCGAATGAAAGGAGAAAAATCATGGCGTTATCTCTTGATGAGCGTCTGGTGCAGGTAGTTCCCAGCGAACGGCAGCTTCGCCACCAGAGCATGGAATTTTACGGCTTTATCCATTTTACCGTGAACACCTTCACCGACCGGGAATGGGGCGAGGGGACGGAGGATCCCCGCGTTTTTAATCCCACCGATCTCGACGCCGCACAGTGGGCGCGCGCGGCGAAGGAGGGCGGCATGACGGGATTGATCCTGACCTGCAAGCACCACGACGGCTTCTGCCTGTGGCCCAGCCGCTACACCGATCACTCCGTCGCGTCCAGCCCCTTCCGGGATGGCAAGGGAGACGTGGTGCGCGAGCTCTCCGACGCCTGCCGCCGGGAAGGGCTGGCCTTCGGCGTTTACCTTTCCCCCTGGGACCGCAACTGCCCACTGTATGGAACCGGGCGCGAGTACGACGACTATTTCATCGGCCAGCTCGAGGAGCTTCTGACGGGCTACGGTGAGATCTTCTGCGTATGGTTCGACGGAGCCTGCGGCGAAGGGCCGAACGGCAAAAAACAGCAATACGACTGGGAACGCTACTATGAAACCATCCGCCGTCTCCAGCCGAACGCCTGTATCTCCGTGTGCGGGCCGGACGTGCGCTGGTGCGGCAACGAAGCGGGGCACACGCGCCCCTCTGAGTGGAGCGTGGTGCCCCTGCGCATGCGCAATACGGAAAAGATCGCCCGCGACAGCCAGCAGCAGGACGACGAAGCCTTCCGGGAGCGCAGCATCACCGCAAGCGATCTGGATCTGGGCAGCCGTGAGGCGCTGCAAAACGAAACCGATCTGATCTGGTATCCCGCCGAAGTCAACACCTCCATCCGCCCCGGCTGGTTCTACCACGCCAAGGAGGACGGCGAGGTCAAGCCGCTGGAAAAGCTGATCGAAATCTACGAAAACTCCGTGGGAGGCAACGCCACCTTCCTGCTGAACCTTCCGCCGGACACGCGCGGCAAAATTCATGAAAACGACGCGGCCCGCCTGCGGGAATTCGGCGCATACCTGCGAAACGCCTACGCCGTCAACCGGCTCGCGGACGCTTCCCTCTCCGCCGACGTCTGCCGTCCCGGCTCCTCCCCGGAGCATGTGCGCGGGGACTCTCTGGAAAGCTGGTTCTCCACGCCGGACGGCGTGACCGAATGCAGCATCACCATGCGCTGGAAGGAGCCGATCCCGGTCAGCCGCGTGGTCATCAAGGAAAACATCCGCCTGAGCCAGCGGGTCGAGCGGTTTGAGCTTCTGGCCCGCACTAAGGACGGCTTTACGCCCGTCTACCAGGGAACGGTGGTGGGCTACAAGCGCATCGCCGCCTTCCCCACCGTGGAGACGGACGAGCTTGTCCTGCACATTCTCGACGCCCGCGTCTGTCCCACGATCGCTTTTGTGGGCGTTTACTGAATCCCCATCGGCAAAAAGGAAGCGCGCTCCCGCCGTCATGAACAGCACCCCATTTGTTAGACAGTATGGTATACTGAATAACAAGTGGGGTGCTTTGCTATGCCAAAAGGAATACCAAACA
>NBJMC04203__coassemble_713_pt1 | contig 16845 bp, 17 predicted proteins | sample NBJMC04203__metabat2_high_PE_051 | metagenome-assembled genome bin NBJMC04203 | reverse complement strand
GCGGGAAAAATCCTGATGTTTGACAATCCGCGCGACGCGTTCGGCATTGCACAGAAAAAGCTGGGGCTTTCCTTTAACTCCACCGACGAGGACGAATGGATCCAGGCCGCCGTGCAGCTGAAGGAACAAAAACCTCTGGTGCAGGCGTATGTCATGGACCAGATCTTCAATAAGATGGAGAGCGGCGAGGCGTGGCTGGCTCCGTACTATGCGGGAGACGCCGCTCTGCTGGTCGAGGAAAATGAAAACATCGGCTTTGCCATTCCCACCAAGCAGGGAACCAACTTTTTCGTCGATGCCATGTGCATTCCCAAGGGCTGCCGCAACAAAAGCGGGGCGGAGGCCTATATCAATTTTCTCTGTGACCCGGAGATCGCCGCGGCCAACATGGAGTATATCGGGTATTCCACCCCGGAAAGCGCCGCCAAAGAGCTTTTGCCGGAGGAGGTTGTGAACAACCCCATTTATTATCCGCCGCAGGAGATCATTGAAAATTCGGAGGTTTTCGTCGATCTGCCGCAGGAAACGGCTTTGCAGCTCGACGCTCTGTGGGCCGAGGTCAAAATGGGAGGTCCGGGCGATTCCATGACGCTGGTGCTGACGCTGGCGGGATTTTTGGCCCTGTACCTTGCCGTGGTGATTTATAAAAAGGTGAAACGAAACCGAGAGTGCTGAAGGAGGAATTTGCATGAAAGAACGGATCGTCATCGGGACCGAACAGTGCCGGGCGGAGATTGCGTGGCTGGGCGCACAGCTGGAGAGCCTGAAGGACGCGGGCGGCCGGGAGTACATCTGGCAGAGGGATCCCCAGTGGTGGGGCGGCTGCGCTCCGGTCCTTTTCCCGATGGTGGGCGCGCTGCGCAAGGGCCGCACGGTCATCAACGGGCGTATTTATGAAATGCCCCAGCACGGGGTGGCACGCCGCCGGGAATTTTCCCTGCTCTCCCATACGGAGACGGAAGCGGTGTTCTCCCTGCGCGCGGATGAGCTGACGAAGCAGCAGTATCCCTTTGATTTTGAGCTGCAAATCGTCTATCGGGCACAGGGGGCTTCCCTGACGACCCTCTACCGCGTGCTGAACCGGGGCAGCGAGCCGATGCCCTATGCGATCGGAGGACATCCCGCGTTCAATGTCCCGCTGGACGAGGGCGAGCGCTTTGAGGATTATGTTCTGGAGTTCGAGAAGGAGGAGACCGCTTCCTGTCCCGCGATTGACATGAACGAAAGCCTGATTGATCCCTCCCGCATGACGGAGCGCCTGCACGCCGCGCGCACCATCCCGCTGACGCACGATCTGTTTTACGGCGACGCACTGGTGTTTGAGGGACTTGCTTCCCACACGGCCACGGTGCGCAGCGAGAAATCCGGACACGGTGTGACGATGGAGTTTTCCTCTTTCCCGATGATCGGCGTCTGGTCGGCGCGCAACGATGGTCCCTTTGTGGCGCTGGAGCCCTGGTGCGGCTGCGCCACGCGCACGGACGAGAACGATGAATTTGCAAAAAAGCGCTGGATGCGCACCCTGCCCGCCGGGCAAATGGAGGAATTCTTCTACACGGTTTCGATTTTCTGATTGTTGTTTTTCCTTTTCCCTCCGCCGGATACGCTTCCGGCGGAGGGATTTTTCTTTTCTCACATCTTTTTCCCGCCCTGCGTAGTATGGCAGGGAAGGGGGAGTTGGTATGAGACGCTTTCACAGGGGCTCGGGACTGTATCTGCGCCGTTCCGCGCGGGCCAGGCTGCTGCTGGCTGTGCTGTTTCTGATTTTGATGGCTTTCTGGGTGAATTCGCGTCTGGAGCCGGTGGTGGAGGATTTGACGGTGAACGAAGCCAGAGCCCGCGCGGTTCAGGTGATCAGCGCCGCGGTGGAGGACAGCTTGGCTGGTCAGGATCAGCCTGTCGCCTCCATGGTGGCAATTCAATACAAGGAAAGCGGTGAAATCGCCTCCCTCTCGACGGATATGGCGGAGATGAACAATCTCAAGGCCTCCCTGCTCGCGGACGTTCAGGAGGAGCTGGGGGAGAGCGTCCATATTGATCTGGGGGTTCCGATCGGTACGCTGCTCGGCGGAGGCCTGCTGCACGGAAGGGGACCTGAGGTGCCGCTGCGCATTACGCTGTCCGGAAACATAGAAGCCGATTTTGAGAGCGAATTCACCTCGGCCGGGATCAATCAGACGCAGCACACCGTCAACCTGCGGGTAAGAACCACCATCTATACATTTCTGGCAGGAAAACAGGGGTCAGCGGAGGTGGAAACGACGGTTCCGGTAGCGGAAACCGTGATTGTGGGAGAGGTTCCGCAGATGATGGCGAATTTACAAGGTAAGTGAATCGCACTTTACAAATCCGTTTTGATATACAAACACTATACAATTTCTTTACAATTCCATTTTCAGCGCAAACGGGTGCTCCCAGGCGGAAAACCGCATGGGAGCGCCGTTTTTTGCCTTTTTGCGGAATTTTACAACACAAAACGGCGGCATATTTTTGTAAAATCCGGGGAGCAAAGCCTTTACATAGTCTTTACCTCCAGCTGAAAGAGGACTTTACAAAAATCCGATATACTAATTCCTGTAAGAACGAAATGAAATGAGAAAGACAGGAGAAATGAAGTCATGAAAAGAGCATTGAGTTTGCTGCTTGCCGCCGTACTTTGCACCGGAATGTTTGCCGGCTGCGCCGGAACGGAGAATACCTCTTCCGCCGCCGCTTCCACAGCGGAGGAATCCAAAGCGGAAGAGTCCAAGACAGAAGAATCCGCAGCGGATGCGACCGCCGATTTGAGCGGTACGGTTTCCACCAACGGCTCCACCTCGATGGAGGAGGTCATGATGGGTCTGACGGAGTACTTCAAAGAGAAGTATCCGAACGTGACGGTAACGTATGATCCCACCGGATCCGGTACCGGAATCCAGCAGACCACGGCCGGCAGCTGCGATATCGGCCTTTCCAGCCGCGCGCTGAAGGACGAGGAAAAGGAAGCGGGCGTCACGGAAACCGTTGTGGCCAAGGACGGCATCGCGATTGTTGTCAATAAGGAAAACACCGTGACCGAGCTGACCGTGGACCAGATCACGAAGATTGCGACCGGCGAGATCACCAACTGGAGCGAGGTTGGCGGCGCCGATATGGAGATTGCTTTCATCGGACGTGAGGCCGGTTCCGGTACCCGCGGCGCGTTTGAGGAGCTGACCGGCACAGAGGACGCTTGCAGCTACAATCAGGAGCTCACCTCCACCGGCGCTGTCCGTACCGCTGTTTCCACCACCCCCGGCGGAATCGGCTACATCTCCCTTTCTTCCCTGGATGATTCCGTCAACGCCCTCAAAGTGAAGGCCGACGACGCTTCCCCGGCTGTTGAGTGCAGCGAGGAGACCGTCCTTGACGGCAGCTATCCCATCCAGCGCCCCTTCGTGTTTGCCACCAAGACCGACGCTCCGCTGAGCGAGGCTGCCCAGGCGTTCTATGATTTCGCTCTCAGCGAGGAAGCCGCTCAGATTTACAGCGACGCAGGTGTGGTTCCGGCGAACTAACGTAGAGGAGTGAATGTTTTGCAGCACTTTCCCAAGGGAAGTGAACAGAACAGCACTGCGCCAAAGACAAAAGGCATCCGCACGGCGTTTGAAAAGGGAATGAACATTCTGTTCTTCCTCTGCGGCGCCGTCGCGGTGCTCTTTGTTCTGTTTATTTCCATCTATCTGATTGTATCCGGTATTCCCGCAATCCGCGAGATTGGGCTTACCGATTTCCTGTTTGGCGATACCTGGAAGTCTACCAGCAAGGATCCCCAGTTCGGAATCCTCCCGTTCATCCTGACCTCGGTCTACGGCACGGCGGGCGCGATTATCATCGGAGTGCCGATCGGCTTTTTGACCGCCGTTTTTCTCGCCAAGCTGGCCAGCCCCCGCGTGGCGGCTGCGATTCGCACGGCGGTGGAGCTGCTTTCGGGCATTCCCTCGGTGGTGTACGGCCTGATTGGTATGACGGTGCTTGTCCCGGCGATCCGCACCACCTTCCAGCTTGCGTCGGGCGCGACGCTGCTGGCCGCTATCGTTGTGCTGGCTGTCATGGTGCTTCCCTATATCATCAGTGTGTCGGAGACGGCGCTCACCGCCGTACCGAAGGAGTATGAGGAAGCGTCGCTGGCTTTGGGAGCGACGGAGATTGAGACGTATTTCCGCGTTTCCGTGCCGGCCGCGTCGAGCGGAATTGCCGCGTCGGTGGTGCTCGGCGTGGGACGCGCGATCGGAGAAGCGATGGCCGTCATGATGGTGGCGGGCAATGTGCCGAATATGCCCTCGCTGCTGGAAAGCGTCCGCTTCCTCACCACGGCGGTGGCTTCGGAGATGTCCTACGCCTCCGGTCTTCAGCGTCAGGCGCTGTTTTCCATCGCTCTCGTGCTCTTCCTCTTCATTATGATGATCAACGCGGCTCTGGCCATTCTGCTCAAAAAGGGCAAAAAGAGCTGAGAAGGAAAGGAGCTGCAACCAATGGAACCGAAATCCAAAAAACGTGTGATCTACGACCGGACGCTTCGCGCTCTGCTGTGGTTCTGCGCGGCGTTGACCTGTCTGCTGCTGGCCTTTCTGATCGGCTACATCTTTGTCAACGGCATTCCGCATATTACCTGGCAGCTTCTCTCCACGCAGCCGAGCTTCCGCGAGGATACCATCGGCATCCTGCCGAACCTCATCAATACGCTCTGCCTGATCTTCGGAACGCTTCTGATTGTCCTGCCTTTGGGAGCGGGAGCAGCCGTCTACCTGACGGAGTATGCCAGAAACCGGCGCGTTGTCGCGGCGATTGAGTTTGCGGCGGAAACGCTTTCCGGTATCCCGTCCATTCTCTTCGGCCTGGTCGGTATGCTGTTTTTCTGTGAATTCCTCGGATGGGGCGGCAGCATCCGCGCCGGTATCCTGACGATGGCGATCATGGTGCTTCCCACCATCATCCGCACCACGCAGGAAAGTCTCAAATCCGTTCCGCAAAGCTTCCGGGAAGCCTCGCTGGGCCTTGGAAGCGGGAAATGGCATATGATTCGCACCGCCGTTCTGCCGAGCTCCGTGGAAGGCATTGTCACGGGCTACATTCTGGCGATCGGGCGAATTTTGGGGGAATCCGCCGCTCTGCTGTTCACGGCGGGCAGCGCGTCCATCCTCTCGGCCAATCTGGGACAGACGCTGACTTCCTCCGGCGGCACGCTCTCCGTGGCGCTTTATATGTACGTCTCGGAGCGCGGAGAAATGGAAGTGGGCTTTGCGATCGCCGCGATTCTGATGATCCTCGCCCTGGCGCTCAATCTCTCTGCCAAGCTGGCAGGGAAAAAGCTGAAACGATAACGGAAGGTGAAACCCATGCAAGAAGGCACGATTATTTCCGCCCGGGACCTGGATCTGTATTACGGGGAAAACCAGGCGCTGAAAAAAATTAGCTTGGATATCCCGGAGCGTCAGGTGACCGCGCTTATCGGTCCCTCCGGCTGCGGCAAATCTACATTTTTGAAAACGCTCAACCGCATGAACGACCTGGTGCCGAATGTGCGCATTGAAGGCTTGGTCGAGTATCGCGGACAGGATATTTACATGCCGAAGCTGGATGTCACCTGGCTTCGCCGCCATGTGGGAATGGTGTTCCAGAAAGCGAATCCGTTCCCGATGAGCATTTACGACAACATTGCCTACGGACCCCGCACGCACGGCATCCGTTCCAGAAAAGCGCTCGACGAGATCGTGGAACGCTCCCTGCGCGGCGCTGCCATCTGGGACGAGGTCAAGGATCGGCTGAAAAAGCCCGCGCTTTCTCTCTCCGGCGGACAGCAGCAGCGCATCTGCATTGCGCGCGCTCTGGCGGTGGAGCCGGACGTGCTGCTGATGGACGAGGCGACCTCCGCGCTCGACCCGATTTCGACCTCGAAGATCGAGGAGCTGATCGCCGACCTCAAAAAGCAGTATACGATTATCATTGTGACCCATAACATGCAGCAGGCCGTCCGTATTTCCGATAAGTGCGCCTTTTTCCTGATGGGGCAGCTGGTGGAATTCGGAGATACGACACAGCTGTTCTCCATGCCGCAGGATAAGCGGACGGAGGAATATATCACCGGCCGGTTCGGCTGATGGCGGGAGGATAACGGAACATGAGAAAAAACTTTGACGAGGAGCTGCTGGAGCTCGGCACTCTTCTGACGGAGATGGGCTCCGCCGCGGAAAACGCGATCGATACGGTCATCGCTTCCCTCACGGACGCGAACAGCGAGATCGCGGAGAAGGCGCTGGCCATCACCAAAAATATGGATCAGATGGAGCGGGATATCGAAAACCGCTGCTTGAAGCTGCTGCTTCGCCAGCAGCCCGTGGCGCATGATCTGCGCACGGTTTCCGCTGCTCTGAAAATGGTGACGGATTTGCAGCGCATCGGCGACCAGTGCGCCAACATCGCGGAGATGTCCCATCTTCTCACCAGCCGGGGCGGAATGGTCAAGCATGAGGAGATCCGCACGATGGCGCAGAAGGCGGCGTCGATGGTCAAGCAGTCCATCGCGGCATATGTGACCCATGACGAAGGAGCCGCCGCCCGTGTGGTGGAGCTGGATGATGAGGTGGACGATCTGTTCCTCACCGTCAAGGGGGAGCTGGTGGAGCTGATGGTCAAAAACCGCAGCGAAGCCGATCAGGCGATCGATCTCATTATCATCGCAAAATATCTGGAACGAATTGCCGACCATGCCGTCAATATCGCACAGTGGGCCACCTACTGTGTTACGGGAGAAATTCAGCCCACAAACTGAAAAATCAAAAAAAGATTCCCGATCCACCCAACTTCCTCTTGTGAAGAGCCTCCCGCTGGTATATCATAGGAAGGAACCCTCTGCGAGCAGGAGGTCAATACTTCGGACGGAGCCTTCGGGCTTCGGAAGAGAACCGAGAGGGAGGACAGCTTAAACATGTCAAAATTTATTGTAGTGGTGGAGGATGACGAGAGTATTCGGGAAATGCTCCGCTATTATTTTCAGTCTGTCGGCTATGAGGTGCATGCCTACGATTCCGGCGAAGCCCTGTTTGAAGCGGAGGACTGGAGCGTGCGTCCCGCACTCTGTATTTTGGATATCATGCTTCCCGGCATGGACGGTTTGGAAATTCTGCATCGTCTGCGCAGCGGCAAGGCTACCGAGGAGATTCCCGCTATCATGCTGACGGCCCGCACGTTGGAGATCGATCGCGTCACAGGGCTGGAAAGCGGAGCGGATGATTATGTGGTGAAACCGTTCGGCATCATGGAGCTTCAGGCCCGCGTGAAGGCCGTGCTCCGCCGCACCTACCGCGAGGATAAGCAGGTGATTGTGTGCGGGAAGCTTCGCATCGATCCGGCTGCCCGGGAAGTGACATGCGACGGGGAAAAGGTGGAACTGACCTATAAGGAGTTTGAGCTTTTGCGGCTCTTGGCCGCCCGCCGCGGCGTTGCGTTCTCACGGGACGATATCCTGCAAACGGTCTGGGGATATGACTACACCGGAGAGACCAGAACGGTGGATATGCATGTGAAAACGCTTCGTCAAAAGCTGGGGGATGACATCATCTCGACCGTGAGAGGCGTCGGTTATAAAATGAATTGAAAAGGCTGCGTCCGCGTCCTGTTGGCGACGGGCCTTTTTTGCTATGGAGGGTTGCGGATTGAGAAAAAGAGTTTTCTCCGCCCTGCTTCTCGCGGCTGGGCTTTCTCTTGTACTGTTCGGAGCATTGACGGCTCTGCTTTTGGAGGTGACGGGAAAACAGCTTCTTCTGATGGGCGTGGTGCTGGTGGTTTCCGCCACGATTTCTACTTTGTTTGTGCGGAAAATCGGGCTGCGGCTGCTGGGAGAACTGAAGGAACCGCTGAAAACGGCGGAAAAGGCGCTGGATCATATCGCGGCGGGCGAAGTGTATGCCGTGGATTGGAGCAAAACAGAGGGCGAATATCTGTCGCTTTTTCAGGCGATCGAGCGGTTGGAGGGACGGATTCACAGCCTGACCTCCGAGCGGGACAAGGTTAATCTGATTCTGGACTGCATGGATGAGGGCGTGGTGCTGTTGGATGAGCACACAGAGCTTCTCGCCAGCAACCGGGCGGCCCGCAAGCTGTTTCATATGCCGGAGGATGCGGAAAACACGGAGATTACCGATTATATCCGCAGCCGCCGCCTGACGGAAGCGATCAATCTGCTTCAGCGGAAAAAGGAATCGGTGGTGCTCGATATGGAGCATCCCCGCCGGAAGGGGAGAAGCCTGCGCTTCTTCCTGTCTCCCGTCACGGGCCAGAAGTACCAGGGCCAGCAGGTGGGAATGTCCATTCTGATTTCCGATGTGACGGAGCTCAAACGGGCGGAGGGGATCCGCTCGGAGTTTACGGCCAATGTTTCCCATGAGCTGAAAACGCCCCTGACCAGCATCAAGGGATTCACGGATATGCTCGCTTCCGGTATGGTGGGTTCCGCGGAGGATCAGAAGCGATTCCTGACCATGATTGGCGTGGAGGTTGACCGGCTGATCGACCTGATCAATGATATTTTAAAGCTCTCGGAACTGGAGTCTGTCGCCATTGAACAATGTGAGGAAAGCTCCGACGTTCTGAACGCAGCCAACGAGGTATCGGCGTTTCTGGATCCCGTGGCAAAAAAGGCCGGCGTTGCGGTGAGTGTGTCCGGCGAGCATGTGAATGCGGCGATTCCTCTGGATCGGCTCAAAGAGCTTTTGCTGAACCTGATGGAAAACGGGATCAAGTACAACGAGCCGGGTGGTTCTGTGAAGGCCAGCCTGGAGACGGAGGAAGACTTCGTCCGGATTACAGTGTCCGATACCGGAATCGGGATCCCGGAGGAAAGTCAGAGCCGTGTGTTTGAGCGTTTTTACCGGGTCGAGAAGGGAAGGGCGCGCAAGAACGGCGGGACAGGCCTTGGGCTTGCGATTGTCAAGCACATCGTTGTGCTCTATGGCGGCCGGATGGCGCTGCAAAGCGAGCTGGGAAAGGGCTCTGTGTTTACCGTGCGTCTCCCCAGAGCGTCCTGACCTTGACAGCTTCCGTTTCCGCGCACTATAATACGGAAAAAGGAGTGTTCCAGCCAGGAAACGGAGGGTTCGGGAATGAGACAATGTATGGACGCCGACAATCTGCACCGCCGTCTGCGGAAAATCATCGGACAGGTACAGGCAATCGACCGCATGGTGGAGGAGGATGTGCCCTGCGAGGATGTTCTTTCCCAGATCAACGCGGCGAAATCCGCGCTGCACCGTGTCGGCCAGGTTGTGCTGGAAGGACATATCAAGCACTGTGTCCGCGATGGGATCGAGCACGGGGACGCGGACAAGACCATTGAAAGCTTCACCAAGGCGGTGGAGCGCTTCGCCAATATGAAATAGGCGGGATAGACAGGAAAATACGCACAAGGCCGCGGAGACAGCTTCCGCGGTCTTTCTTTTTTGCACCCTTGACAAACATATACCCCTATAGGTATAATGAAGGCCATAAAAAGCTTTGCCAAAGGGGGAATTGGGTTGGAACAGTTGGAAAAATTTCTGGAATGGGGCGGCGTCAAGAAGGACGTAACATGTCTGATCCTGTCCGGAGCGGCCTTACTGGTCAGTATCTTTCATTTGCTTCCGCTGCCGTTTGACGCGGCGTGGGTGGCGATTGTACTTTGCGGAGTGCCTATTTTGCTGGAAGCTTTCATTGGGCTTGTCACCCGGTTCGATATTAAAGCGGACGTTCTGGTGTCCATTGCGCTCGTCGCTTCGGTGATCATCGGTGAGGATTTCGCGGCGGGTGAGGTGGCGTTTATCATGCAGCTCGGCGCGCTTCTCGAGGATCTGACGGTCGCACGGGCACGGGCCGGGATTGAAAAACTGGTCAGACTGACGCCCCGCACGGCGCGCCGCGTTCTGGAGACCGGGGAGGAAATGATACCGGCGGAGCAGGTGCGGCTGGGCGATCGTCTTCGCGTTTTTCCCGGGGAAACCATTCCGGTGGATGGGGTCATTCTTTCCGGGCGAACCTCCATCAATCAGGCTGTGATGACGGGAGAATCCCTGCCGGTGGATAAGGCCGAGGGGGATGAAGTGTCCAGCGGGACGGTTAACCAGTTCGGATCGTTTGATATGCGGGCGTCCCGGGTGGGGGAAGACAGCTCCATCCAGCGCATGATCCGGTTGGTTCAGTCCGCGGACGCGGGGAAAGCGAAGATCGTGGGCATTGCGGACCGCTGGGCTACTTGGATCGTGATCGTTGCGCTGCTTTCCGCCGCCGTCACAGGACTGGTGACGGGGGAGGTGATCCGCGCCGTGACCATTCTGGTCGTGTTTTGTCCCTGCGCGCTTGTGCTGGCAACGCCCACGGCAATTATGGCCGCCATCGGAAACGCAACCAAGCACGGATTCCTTGTGCGGGAGGGAGACGCGCTGGAGCGTCTTTCCTCCGTTTCCTGCCTGACCTTTGACAAAACGGGGACACTGACGCACGGAGAGCCGGAGGTCAGCCGCGTCCTTTGCTTTTTGTCCGCGTTTTCGGAGAAGGAGCTGTTTCGTCTTGCCGCCGGTGCGGAGCTTCGCTCCGAGCATCCCTTGGGAAAGGCGGTTGTGCGCTGCTGGAAAGATCGGTATCAGGAGCCCGTTCCGGAGCCGCAGAATTTTACCATGCTGCCCGGCCAGGGAGTGAACGCTCAGGTGGACGGTGTGACGGTCGCGGCCGGAAACGAATCTCTGCTGCAGGAGATGGGGATCGCATGGACGGAAACGGAAAAATCTCTTGCAGCCTCTGAGCTGCTTCGCGGCTGCACAGTGATGTATATAGCCGTCAATGGACGCTGTGCGGGCTGCCTTGCCCTGTCCGACACTTTGCGCGAGAGTGCGCCTGCCACGGTACGGGGAATTCAGGATGCGGGCGTAACGCCTGTCCTGCTGACGGGCGACCACAAAAGCGCCGCGAAAGCGATTGCCGGTCAGCTTGGCATTGCAAATGTGCAGGCGGAATGCCGTCCAGAAGATAAGCTTTCCTGGATCGGCGCGGCGCAGGAGCGGGGAGAAAAGGTCTGTATGGTCGGCGACGGTGTGAACGACGCACCCGCGCTGAAAAAAGCTGATGTCGGCATCGCGATGGGAGGAGTCGGAAGCGATATCGCGATTGAGGCCGCTGATATCGCGCTTGTCAACGATGAGATTCGGGAGCTGCCGCATCTGCTGCGCCTTTCCCGCAAGATGATGACAACCATCCGCATGAATCTGACCTTTTCGATGGGCCTGAATTTTGTCGCTATCCTTTTAGCTATGACGGGTGTGCTCAATCCGGTGGTGGGGGCGCTGGTGCATAACGCGGGCTCTGTGTTTGTGATTGTGCATTCGGCTTTCCTTCTTCGCTGGAAGCAAAAGAAACATCAGCAGGTATAATCCGACTTTTTCTTCAAATTGTCGTAGACATTTTCCTGATTTCGCGATAAGATAAAACCAGAAGAAACTTCAATTTGAAATGGAGGATGGATTTTGAAGCAGGATATGATTGTGATTCTGGATCTGGGAAGCACGGAGAATGCCCGTGTTGCCCGCGCGGTGCGTGCTCTGGGAGTGTACAGTGAGATTTATCCGCATGATACTTCTCTGGAACAGCTCAAAGCTTTGCCGAACGTGAAGGGACTGATCCTCAGCGGAGGAGAGAACCGCGTGGTGGACGGCGTGGAAGTGGACGTGGACAAGGCCGTCTATGAGTCGGAGTTTCCGAAGCTTACCGTCAACCATCCCAAGGCTCCCTCCCAGGATGCCGCTGTATGGCCGGAGGACGACGAGGAGCTGAAAAAGCTTCTGTCCGGCTTTGTGTTCGATCGCTGCGGCGCGCAGGCGAACTGGAGCATGAAGAATTTCATTGACGACCAGGTCGAGCTGATCCGCCGTCAGGTCGGGGACAAAAAGGTACTGCTGGCTCTGTCCGGCGGCGTGGATTCCTCCGTTGTGGCGGCTCTGCTGATCCGGGCGATCGGCAGCCAGCTCACCTGCGTGCATGTGAACCACGGCCTGCTTCGCAAGGGAGAGCCGGAGCAGGTGGTTCAGGTGTTCCGCGATGAGCTCAAAGCCAACCTGATCTATGTTGACGCGGTGGATCGTTTCCTGGACAAGCTGGCGGGCGTCAGCGATCCGGAGCAGAAGCGGAAAATCATCGGCGCGGAATTTATCCGTGTATTTGAGGAAGAAGCCCGCAAGCTGGACGGCATTGATTTTCTGGCGCAGGGCACGATCTATCCGGATATCATCGAGAGCGGCACCAAGACCGCAAAAGCGGTCAAAGCGCACCACAATGTGGGTGGCCTGCCCGACGATTTGAAATTTGAGCTGGTGGAGCCGCTCAAGATGCTGTTTAAGGATGAAGTGCGTGCCTGCGGCAAGGAGCTTGGTCTGCCGGATTCCATGGTGTACCGTCAGCCGTTCCCCGGCCCCGGTCTCGGCGTGCGCTGCCTGGGCGCTATCACCCGCGATCGTCTGGAAGCCGTGCGGGAGTCCGACGCGATCCTCCGTGAAGAGTTTGAGAAGGCCGGTCTGGAGGGCAAGGTGTGGCAGTATTTCACGATTGTGCCTGATTTCCGCTCCGTCGGCGTGCGGGACAATGCCCGCTCCTTCGAGTGGCCGGTGATTCTCCGCGCCGTCAACACCATCGACGCAATGACCGCTTCCGTGGAGCCTTTGGAATTCGCGCTCCTGCAGAAAATCACCCAGAGAATTGTCAATGAGGTTCCGGGTGTCAACCGCGTCCTTTACGACCTGACGCCGAAGCCCTGCGGGACGATAGAATGGGAATGATTTCAGAGGCCCGGAAAAGCCTGATATGACTGGGTTTTTGAGAGGCTAAGGCCCTCCGTGGCAACGATTTGGCAACAGTTTTCATTATTCCAAAGATAAAGAGCTACCTGATTTGTGAAAGTCAGGTAGCTCTTTTCGTTTTACTTCTCTTTGTCAGGGTTCTTTTTCAATTCTTCTACCAGCAGATCACTGAGGCCCTGAGATGGGACAATCTTGTGCCAGTGGCCTGTGGTATCGAACTCCGGGTAGCGGTAACGCCAGCGGTCGTAGTCCTCTTTGTTGATCTCCCCCGATTTCAGCTTGGCCGCCTGTTCGCCCCAGGCGCAGAGCATCTCATGGAGCCGGGCTGCATCCTTGCCTTGGAACACATCCACCCGAAGATGAATTTCTCCATCGCACTCACAAATTTTCAGGCCATAACAGTCCTCAAGGGTAAAGAGTGTGTGCATGAGGCCCACATAGGAGTCTATATCTGGCACATCCAAAGCATGGGGAGAGACATCCAATATCTGTGCCAGCGCGGCAGTTAGGTCTGCCTTGGGCGTCCGCGACCCGTTCTCGTATTGAGCAAGGCGCACATCAGCGGACTTCTCCGGGAAGCCCAGCGCCATACCAAGATATTTCTGCGTCATACCTCGCAGGGTACGGAAAAAGTGAATGCGCTCTCCAATCGCCATAATGGCCAACTCCCATCTGGATTCTTGATAAATTTAGCATAGCAGAAATGCTTAGGATAGTCAAGATAATTCTAAACAAATTTATTTAATATTTTTCTGCAAATCGCTTGACTTTAACTGTTATGCTTAGTATAATGAAGATGATATAAGCAAATAAGTTTAAGTCACGGAAATTTTACAAATATGAATAGAGGACAAACAGCGAAAAAATGTCCGTTGTAAGGTGAGAGGGGGAATTTCAAACGAAGCAAAACTGAATGACCGTCCGACAGATACTTTCTCTGGTGAAGCAGGCGACGATATGAGCGTGCCAAGGAGAAGAACAAAAGGCGGAAAAAGAGCAGAAACGCAGTCAAACGCGGCGGTATAACCGGGATGAGCGGTAATCCCGTGTAGACCTGAGAAAATAGTATTTTTGCGGATAAAGGCATCTGAACTGAATCATATATCGTTTGGATGCTTTCTATCCCAAAATCTGCCTACTTTTGCCGGTGTATAGCCGGAGAAAATTTATGAAAATACGGAGGTTTTATGAGAACAGGTCTTTCCAAGAAGCAAAAGACAACCAGTGTCTTTTTTGACGAGGCAAGCCCCATCATTGAGGTGTGTACCTACAACACTTCCCTCAAAAAGAGGTTAAGCGAGTATGCGGCAAAGTATCCGGTCGAGTGCCGGTTGGTGGATGACGATGAGAACGGTTGCCTCACATTCGAGATCAGGAAAGGGCGGTTCAGTTTCAAGCTGAACGCCCCATACAGCGCAGAGCGCCGGAAGGCGGCCAGCGAGCTGGCAAGGAAGAATATCCAGAATTTGCAGCAAGGCAAGAAGTGACGACACGCCGCCCGTGGGGAGAATGTTTCCCTGCGGGCGGCGTTTTTGTTTTGTTGCTCATGCTTTTGTGAGATTATCTTGAATATTCGTGCCCGCTATGCTATAATAAAAATGAATTCGACAACGAATGGAGATTTCGTTATGCCGGTTAGCTATGATAAGTTATGGAAAATGCTGATAGATAAGAAAATGAATCGTACTGACCTAAAAGATGCGGCTGGTATCAGCTTTAATGTTTTGGCCAAAATGGGACGGAATGAGTTTGTTTCAATGGAAAGCCTGCATAAAATCTGCCACACCTTATCTTGTGATATAGGCGAAATCATGGAGTTTACTGACAATGATGAACACGAATAATACCAAAGTTTCCCCGTTTTACGGAACTGCCAGGAGAGATCAATTTATGCAGCAACCATTGACTTGCGTTGAAATTTGTGCCGGAGCAGGTGGACAGGCTCTGGGCCTGGCTATGGCGGGCTTTGTCCACGTCGCCCTTGTGGAATATGAAGCTGACTATTGCAAAGTTTTGAAAGAAAACCGCCCGGAATGGAATGTCATTTGTGCCGATGTCCACGATTTTGATGGGCGTCCATATAGAGGTGTAGACTTGCTTGCTGGTGGCGTTCCTTGCCCGCCCTTTTCTGTTGCGGGCAAACAACTCGGGAAAGATGATGAACGCGACTTGTTTCCGGAAGCGATCCGGCTTATTGAGGAAATTAAACCAAGAGCAGTCATGTTGGAAAATGTGCGTGGGTTCTTGGACCCTGGATTTGATGAATACAGGGAGCATATTTTCTCCGAAATCCAGAAACTCGGTTATGTCACTCACATTAAATTGCTTAATGCATCCAATTTTGGAGTTCCGCAGCTGCGGCCAAGGGTTGTAATTGTTGGAATACGGAAAGACCAGCTTGGTGCGTTTGCTTATCCCGAAGAAAAGCCAGACAGTGCGCCCCCAGTTGGAAAAGTGCTATATGACTTGATGGCTGAGAACGGATGGGAAAAAGCCAAGGAATGGGCGGCTCATGCTGACCGGATTGCTCCCACCTTAGTTGGCGGATCAAAAAAGCATGGCGGGCCCGATCTCGGCCCCACACGAGCCAGAAACGCATGGGCTGAACTTGGAGTTGATGGACGGGGGATTGCCAACGAAGCACCGGCTGCTGGATTCGAGGGAATGCCTCGGTTGACGAGCCGGATGATGGCCAGAATTCAGGGATTTCCAGATACATGGACGTTTGGCAAACGAAAGACTGTGGCTTGCCGCATGATTGGTAACGCTTTTCCGCCCCCGGTTGCCCAGGCAGTAGGAGAAAAAATTAAGGAGTGTCTTGAGTATGGATGCGCTGATTGCAAACGCGAGGTTCCACTTTCACAAGCAGTTATTTGAAACGAATACGTTGACTTTGACTTCGGCCGGTGTGGCGTCCAACGCCGATACCAGTAGCCGCGGCTCCAAGGCAATAGCCCGCAGGATTGTTGATATTCTGGTAGATGAGCAGCATCATGCGGTTTCAACGGTTGATAAGATTTCCGGTCAGACGCTTGGCAAGCAATTTGAGACTTTGACTATGGATTTCTTGCGGGAAACTTTTCCCAATCTCCAAAACCTTCGTCCTGGGCGCTGGACGATACTGCAGCTCGGCAATAATAACAAGCTAAAAACCAGCGATTTTGCCCAGTATGAGCATCTGGCATACTTGAATGAGCTTACCACTCAGAACGCTCAGCTGGCCGCTGCATTGGGGAACGATTACTTAGTCGCGCCGGATGTGGTCATTTACCGTGACCTGTATGAGGATAGCGAAATTAACGCTGCCCAGTGCATCGTTGATGGCGATGTTAGCAAAATGGCGGATATTCGTAAGGCGAACGGCGGAAAGCCTTTGCTCCACGCCAGCGTATCTGCCAAGTACACCATGCGGAGTGATCGGGCGCAAAATAGCCGGACCGAGGCTCTGAATTTAATTCGTAACAGGAAGGGACATCTGCCCCATATCGTTGTAGTGACAGCGGAGCCGATGCCTAACCGGCTTGCTTCTCTCGCTTTAGGAACAGGTGATATTGACTGTGTTTATCACTTTGCTCTTTATGAACTGATTCGTGCTGTAAAAGAAGTAGGGTCCGAGGATGCTGTTGAAACTTTGGAAACACTGGTCCAAGGGAAACGGCTGAAAGATATTTCCGATCTCCCGTTGGATTTGGCTGTATAATGGCTGATACGATTTCTTCTGACCGGAGAAGTAAAATCATGTCCCACATAAAGAGCAAGGATACCAGCATTGAGATGATGGTACGCCGCCGCCTCTTTGCAATGGGATACCGGTACCGGGTCAATTATAAGGCGTTGCCGGGCAAGCCCGATATTGTCTTTACCAAGAAGAAAATAGCCATTTTCATTCACGGATGCTACTGGCACGGGCATGACTGTGGAAGCCGGTACGCCCATACAAGTCAGTCAAATAAAGCATATTGGGGACCCAAAATAGAACGGACAAAGCAGCGAGATCAGGAGCATATTCAAG
>NBJMC04203__coassemble_679_pt1 | contig 17500 bp, 19 predicted proteins | sample NBJMC04203__metabat2_high_PE_051 | metagenome-assembled genome bin NBJMC04203 | reverse complement strand
GCGTGGGGTTCGAAGGGGCAAAGCCCCTCGCGGTTCTTTCCCCCATTTCTTGGCGTCAAGAAATGGGGGGCCCGTCGCGGCCGGAGCGACTTGCGCCCCGCCTGCGGCGGTTCGAGGGAAACCCCTCATGTGGGTTTCCCCACGAAAAAACAGTCCCCCGGACTGTTTTTTCTCCCCTTCCTGCATTTTTGGAAGGCAAAGGTACGATCAGGGGCTCCGCCCCTGACCCCGCCACCTTTTGAAAAAGGTGGACGAAAACTTTCAGGCGGCTACGCCATTTTAGGAGGATCATCCATGAAAACAGCTCTGCTCTGCGTCAGCTTCGGCACCAGCGTGCCGTCCGCCCGCGAAAGCATCACGGCAGTGGAAAACGCGCTGCGCGAGGAAGCGCCGCAGGCCGACTTCTTCCGCGCCTTCACCAGCCCCACGATCCGCCGCCTGCTCCTGCGCGGCGGCGAAGACGTGAAAAGCCCGAAGGAAGCCTTAAAGGAACTGGCCGCGCTCGGCTATGACCACGTCATTCTCCAGCCCACACACTTATTATATGGAATCGAATACGACAACCTGCGCGCCTGCGCACAGGAATGCGAATCTCTCTTTCCGCGCCTGACGCTCGGCCTGCCGCTGCTCGCCGGCTCCGGGGAGCTGTGCGGCCTTGCGCATATCCTCGAAACAGAGTATCCGCCGGAGGACGGTCTTGCCTTCGTGTTCATGGGCCACGGCACGCCGCATTTTTCCAATCTGGTCTATCCGGCCTTGCAGGCCGTTTTTCATATGGACGGGCGCAAAGACTGCTTTGCCGGCACGGTGGAAGGGTGGCCGGATCTGGCCACCGTCGTCAAGGAGCTGCATGAGGGCAGCTTTTCGCGCGTGCGTCTCGTGCCTCTGATGCTCGTCGCGGGCGACCACGCGCTCCACGATATGGACGGCGACGACCCGGAAAGCTGGTCCAGCACGCTTGCGCGCGAGGGCTTTTCCGTCGACTGCGTGCTGCAGGGACTCGGCATGCTCCGGGGCGTGCAGGATCTGTACCGCCGTCATCTGCGCGCGCTGCTGTGAGAAGGGAGGGCGAAGCCGGTGGCGTTTGATCATTATATAGAGAACGGCGCGCAGCGGCTTCGCTGCGGATACACCACAGGGACATGCGCCGCGCTTGCGGCGGCGGGGGCGGCTTCCCTCCTGCTCTCCGGCGAAGCGCCGCGCGCGCTGTCCCTTATTACCCCGAAGGGGATTCCCGTCACCGTGGAACCGGTGGAGCTGTTCTGGGAGAATGGCGCGGCGGTGTGCGGCGTGGCGAAGGACGGCGGCGATGACGCGGACGCGACGGACGGCCTTGTCATCCGCGCGCGCGTCGAAACCATCGAGGAACCGGAGATCCGCATTGACGGCGGGGAGGGCGTGGGCCGCGTGACAAAGCCCGGACTCGACCAGCCCCCCGGCGCGGCGGCCATCAACCGCGTGCCGCGCCGCATGATCGAGGAACAGGCCCGGCGGGTGTGCGACACGCTCGGCTACGCGGGCGGGCTTTCCGTGTGCATCAGCGTCCCCGGCGGGGAGGAAGCGGCAAAGCGCACGTTTAACCCGATGCTCGGCATCGAGGGCGGCATTTCCATCCTCGGCACGTCGGGCATTGTGGAGCCGATGAGCGAAAAAGCGCTGGTGGACACCATCGCCGTCGAGCTGCGGCAGGCGGCGGCGCTCGGCGCGCGCGACGTGATCCTCACGCCCGGCAACTACGGCGAAACCTTCCTGCGCGACCATCCGCAGGCGGCGCGCGGCGTGCCGGTGGTCAAGTGCTCGAACTTCATCGGCGACGCGCTCGATCTCGCGGGGAACCGGGGCTTTTCGCAGGTGCTGCTCGTAGGCCACGCGGGAAAGCTTGTGAAGCTGGCGGCGGGCGTGATGAACACCCATTCCCGGTACGCGGACGGCCGCGCGGAAGTTTTCTGCGCCCATGCCGCCGTGTGCGGCGCGCCGCCATCCTTATGCCGTTCGCTGATGCAGGCCCCTTCCGCTGACGCATGCCTTGCGCTGCTCGACGACGCGTCCCTGCGCGAGCCGGTGATCGATTCGATCCTCACCGCCATCCAGCACCACCTTGACCGCCGCGCGGGCGGACGCTTCCGCACGGGGGCCGTCCTGTTCACGAACACGCTCGGCCTTCTGGGACAGACCACTACCGCAAAGGAGATCATACGCTCATGGAATTGAAACACGGAATTTTTTACGGCGTGGGGATCGGCCCCGGCGATCCGGAGCTGCTCACCCAAAAGGCGCTGCGCGTGCTCGGGGAATGTCCCGTGCTCGCCTGCCCGCAGACGCACAGCGGAGAGATGCTCGCGCTTGACATCGTGCGCGGTGCGATGGACGTTTCGGAAAAGACGATCCTCCCGCTGCATTTTGCCATGTCCCGCGACCCCGCCGTACAGCGCAAGGCGCACGAGGACGCGGCGCGCGAGGTGTGCCGCTATCTGGAACAGGGCATGGACGTGGCCATGCCGAACCTTGGCGACGTATCGATCTACTCGACCTACTGTTATTTAATGGAAATCGTGCAGGCGGCGGGCTTTGAGACGGCCATGATCCCCGGCGTGACGAGCTTCTGCGCGATAGCGGCGCGGCTCGGGATCAGCCTGACGGAGATGAACACGCCGGTGCACATCGTCCCGGCAAGCGGCGATCTCGAAACCGCCCTGCAATGGCCGGGCACCAAGATTCTGATGAAATCCGGCAAGCAGCTTCCGGAGACGATACAGGCCGTGCGGGAACACGCAAACCCGGCGCACAGCGCGCTGGTGCAGAACTGCGGCCTGCCGGACGAGCGGGTGTTCCCGAACCTCGCGGAGAGCGCGCCGGGGCCGGAGGATTCCGGTTACTTTTCCACTGTGATTGTAAAGGAGTGAACGGGCGATGGTACATTTTGTGGGAGCCGGGCCGGGCGCGCCCGACCTGATTACCGTGCGCGGCGCGGATCTGCTCAGGAAGGCGGACTGCGTGATCTACGCGGGAAGCCTTGTCAATCCGGCGCTGCTGGAACGCACCAAGCCGGGCTGTGAGATCCACAACAGCGCCGTCATGACGCTCGAACAGGTGATCGAGGTCATGCGGAAAGCGGACAGCGAGAAAAAGGACGTGGTGCGTCTGCACACCGGCGACGCGAGCCTGTTCGGGGCAATCCGCGAGCAGATGGACGAGCTGGACCGGCTCGGCATCCCCTACGACTCCACGCCGGGCGTGTCCAGCTTCTGCGGAGCGGCGGCGGCGCTCTCGGCGGAATACACGCTGCCGGGCGTGAGTCAGAGCCTGATTATCTCCCGCATGGCGGGGCGCACGCCCGTGCCGCCGGGGGAATCGCTGTCCTCTCTGGCCGCCCACGGCGCGTCGATGGTGTTGTTCCTCTCCTCCGGCCTGCTGCATGAGGTGCAGGACGAGCTGCTGCGCGGCGGATTATCCCCCGAAACGCCCGCCGCGATTGTATACAAGGCCACCTGGCCCGACGAGCGCGTGATCCGCTGCACCGTCGGGACGCTGGCACAGCGCGGCGAGGAGGAAGGGATCCGCAAAACGGCGCTGCTGCTGATCGGGCAATTCCTCGACCCGCACTATGAGCGAAGCTGCCTGTATGACCCGTCGTTCACGACGGAGTTCCGGCAGGCGGAGCAGCCGAAGCCGTGAGCGGGCCGTTTTTCCTCGCCTTCACGGATCGCGGCGAATCGCTCGCGCGGGATCTGGCGCGTGCGCTCGGGGGCGAAGCCATGCGCTCCGGGAAACCGGAAACGCTCCGCGAGTGGACGGAAAAACGCTTTGTTTCCGGCGGCGCGCTCGTGTTTATCGGCGCGGTGGGAATCGCTGTGCGCGCCATTGCGCCGTATGTGGATAAAAAATGGAAAGACCCCGCCGTCGTCGCGGTGGATGAGTGCGGGAGGTTTGCGATCCCGCTGCTCTCCGGCCATCTCGGCGGGGCAAACCGGCTGGCGCGCGCGATTGCCGAACTCTGCGGGGCCACGCCTGTCGTGACGACGGCGACGGATCTGCACGGCCTGTTCGCCGTGGATGACTGGGCGCGCACGCAGAACCTCCGCGTCGTGGAGCCGGAGCGGATCCGCACGGTCTCCGCGAAGGTGCTCGCGGGCGGTACTCTGCATTTATATAGCCGTTTTCCCATCGAGGGAACCCCGCCCGATGAGGTGGAGCTGCTTTCCGCCCCGCCCGCCGGGGAAGAATCCAGCGCACCTTCCGGGGAATCCTCTCCCGCGCCCGACGTATTCCTGAGCGTCCACCGCGAAAATGGGGAATCGCTGCACCTCGCGCCGCGCGCCGTCGTGCTCGGCGTGGGCTGCCGCCGGGGTATTTCCCGGGAAAGCATCGAGGACGCGTTCGCCGCGTTTCTCGCGGAATCCGGCCTTCTGCCGCAATCGGTGCGCGCCGTGGCGAGCATCGATCTCAAAAAAGACGAGGAAGGGCTGCTGGCCTTCTGCCGCGCGCACGGCTGGCCGCTCGAGACGCGCTCCGCACAGGAGCTCAATGAAACGCCCGGCGACTTCACGCCCTCGCCGTTTGTGCAATCCGTCACGGGCACGGACAACGTGTGCGAGCGCAGCGCGGCGGCGGTCAGCGGCGGGAAAATCCTGCACCGAAAGCGATCCCTCGGCGGCGTGACGATGGCGGCGGCGCTCGCCCCGCTTCGTCTGACATGGAGCCGCGACTGATCCTATTTTCCGAAGGAGGAACCATCCTATGAACACCTTATTTGTTGTCGGCATCGGGCCGGGAGGACCGGAGTTTCTGACGGGCGAGGCCCGCGAAGCGCTCTCCCGCGCGCAGGTGCTGTGCGGATATACCGTCTATGTCGATCTCGTCGCGCCGCTCTTTCCGGGGAAGGAAACCTATACCTCCCCGATGACGAAGGAGCTCGAGCGCTGCCGCTGGGCGCTGGAAACGGCGCAGTCGGGCCGCGACGTGGCCTTTGTGTGCAGCGGAGACGCGGGCGTGTACGGCATGGCCGGGCTGCTGCTGCAATTAGCGCCCCAGTTCCCGGCGGTGGAGATCCGCGTGGTGGCCGGGGTGACGGCGGCGCTCTCCGGCGGCGCGGTGCTCGGCGCTCCGCTCGGGCACGACTTCTGCGTCATCTCGCTCTCCGACCTGCTCACGCCGTGGGAGGTCATCGAAAACCGCCTGCGGTGCGCGGCGCGCGGCGACTTCTGCCTGTGCCTGTACAACCCCAGCTCCCGCAAGCGCGCCGGGTATCTGCAAAAGGCGTGCGACATTCTGCTGGAAGAGGGCAGAAGCCCGCAGACCGTGTGCGGCTGGGTGAAAAACATCGGCCGGGAGGGGCAGGAGTCGCGCGTGCTCTCCCTCTTGGATCTGCGCGGGGAGCAGCTGGACATGTTTACCACCGTATTCGTCGGCTCGTCCGCCACACAGGAGGTCAACGGCCGCATGGTCACACCCCGGGGGTATGAGCAGAAATGCGGATGGTGATTTTCAGCGGCACCACGGAGGGCCGTGAGCTCTCCGCCGCGACGGTGGCGCTCGGAATCGAAACCACTGTCTGTGTCGCGACGGAATACGGCCGCGACATGCAGGAGAGCGTACCGGGCGCGGCCATCCACACCGGGCGGCTGGACGTGCCGGGCATGGCGCGCGTCCTTCAGGGAGCCGATCTGTGCGTGGACGCGACGCATCCCTACGCCGCCGAGGCCAGCCGGAACATCCGCGAGGCCGCGCAAAGCGCCGGGGTGCCGTACCGCAGACTTCTGCGCAGGGAAAGCGATCTGCCCGACGGCTGCCTGTGCGCCGGATCGGCGGAGGAAGCCGCCCGGCTGCTCGAAGCCGGAGAAGGGAACATCCTCCTGACCACCGGAGCCAAGGAGCTGTCCGCGTTCGCCGCGCTTGGCGGGCACCGGCTGTTCCCCCGCGTGCTCCCGAGTGTGGAAAGCCTTGCATCGTGCGAGTCGGCGGGGATTCCCCGGGCCAACATCATCGCGATGCAGGGGCCGTTCCCGTATGACCTCAACCGCGCACTGCTGCGGCGCTTTTCCATCCGCTTCCTTGTGACGAAGGACGGCGGCGCACCGGGCGGTTTTGCGGAAAAGGTCCGCGCGGCACAGGACGCGGGCGCGCTTCTCGTGGTGATCCGCCGCCCCGCGGAGGACGGCGAATCGTTCGACTCGATTTTACAGACATGCAGGGAGATGATGGGATGCGGGTGATTCTGGCGGCGGCAGGCGGCGGTCTGCCGGGCACGATGACACAGGAATGCCGCGACGCGGTGCAAAAAGCCGCGTGCCTGATCGGCGCGCCCCGGCTGCTCGCGGATCTGCCGGAGCACGGCGCGGCGCGGCGGGTGGCGGCGACCAGGCCGCAGGAGATTCTGGACACGGTGCGCACCGTGTCCGAAGGGATGTGCGTGGTGCTCTACAGCGGCGATACCGGGCTGTATTCCGGCGCACGGCTGCTCGTGCCGCTTCTCGCGCGCGAACACATCGCCTGCACGGTGCTGCCGGGCGTTTCGAGCGTGCAGCTGTTCGCGGCGGCGATCCAAAGGCCATGGCAGGACTGGCTCATTGTCTCGGCGCACGGCGTTTCGTGCAGCCCCGTGGGGGCCGTGATGCAGGGAAAGCCCGTCTTTTTCCTCACCGGCACAGGGCAGGGCCCGGCGGAACTGTGCCGTGAACTGACACAGGCCGGTCTCGGCGCGCTGCGCGTCACGGTGGGGGAGGAGCTGGGCCGTCCCGGCCAGCGTGTGACGGAAGGGACGGCGGCGGAGATCGCACAGCAGACCTTTTCCCCGCTGAGCGTCCTTCTCGCGGAGCCCGCGCCCGCGACGGTGCACCGTGCGCCGGGCTTTCCCGACTCCTTCTTTGTGCGCGGGGAGGTTCCCATGACGAAGCGCGACGTGCGCGCCGCCATCCTCGCCCGGCTCGCGCCGAACCCCTCCGACGTGCTCTGGGACGTGGGCGCGGGGACGGGCAGCGTGAGCGTGGAGCTGGCGCTGGCCGCGCCGTGGGGACGCACCTACGCGATCGAGTGTGAGGAAAAAGCGATTGATCTCATCCGCGCGAACCGCGAAAAGCTTGGCGCGTGGAACCTGCGCCCCGTCCACGGGAAGGCCCCGCAAGCCCTCGAATCGCTGGAAGCGCCCGACGGCGCGTTCCTCGGCGGCACGAAGGGATCGATGGCGGAGATTGTCGATTGGATTCTTTCACGCAACCCGCGCGCGAAGATCTGCATTTCGGCCATCTGTGTGGAGACGCTCGGGCGCGCCGTGGACGCGCTCAAAGCGCACGGCATCGAACCGGAAATCACGCAGGTGAGCGTGTGCGGCGCGCGGGCCGTGGGAAGTCTGCACATGCTGACGGCGCAGAATCCTGTCTTTCTGATTGCGGGGAATTGTGATGCTTGAATTTCTGGTGGCGGCCCCCTCGTCGGGCAGCGGAAAAACCGCCGTGACATGCGCGCTTTTGGCGGCGCTCGCGGATCGCGGCCTTGCGCCCTGCGCGTTCAAGTGCGGGCCGGACTACATCGATCCCATGTTCCACCGCTCCGTGCTGGGCGTGGAGAGCCACAACCTCGACCGCTTCCTGTGCGGGGATGAGACTATTTTCCGCGCGCTCTATGACCGCTGCCGCGCTGGGCACCAGGCCGCCGTCACCGAGGGCGTGATGGGCTACTACGACGGCCTGGGCGGCGTGACCGATCAAGCGTCCGCGTGGGACGTGGCCCGCACGCTGCGCCTGCCCGTTCTGCTGGTGCTCCGCCCGAAGGGGTCGAGCCTGACGCTGGCGGCGCAGGTGCGCGGCCTGTGCGCGTTCCGGGAGGACAGCCGCGTGCGCGCGCTGTTTCTGAACGACTGCTCCCCGATGCTGTTTTCGACGCTGGCCCCGATGCTCGAACGCGAGACGGGACTGCCGGTTGTGGGCTTTCTGCCGCACCGGGAGGAGGCCGCGTTTGAAAGCCGCCATCTGGGATTGTATACCGCCGGGGAGATTTCCGATCTGCGGGGCCGGATCGGGACGCTGGCGGGGCTGCTCGAGGAATCGGGCTGCATCGACCGGCTGATTGCTCTTTTCGGCAGCGAATCCGATCCCGGGGAAGCCGCCACTCCGCGCGCGGACGAGTGCCCGCCGCCCACGGCGCGCATTGCCGTGGCGCGGGACGAAGCCTTCTGCTTTGTCTATGAAGAAACGCTGGACGCGCTGCGCATGGCGGGCGCGGAGATCGTCTTTTTCAGCCCCATGCGGGACGCGACGCTCCCGGCGGACGTGGGCGGGCTGTATCTGCCCGGCGGTTACCCGGAGCTGCACGCGGCGGCTCTCGCGGAAAACGAACCGATGCGCCGGGCGGTGCGCGAAGCCGTTTTGGCCGGGATGCCCACCGTGGCCGAGTGCGGCGGCTTTTTGTATCTCGGCCAGAGCCTACAGGATGAAACCGGCGCGCCGCACCCGATGGCGGGGGCGCTGCCGGGGGACGGACTGCGCGGAACCCGGCTGGTGCGCTTCGGCTACACGGAATTGACGGCCAAGGAGCCGAGCCTGTTGTTTGAGCCGGGCGACCGCGTCCCGGCGCACGAATTTCATTACTGGGACTGCACGGAAAACGGCGCGTCTCTGACGGCGCAAAAGCCCGTCACCGGGCGGACATGGGACTGCGCGTTTACGGGACCGTCGCTGTATGCGGGCTTCCCGCACCTGTACTTCGCGGGCTCGCCGCGTCTCGCGGAGCGGTTCGCACAGGCAGCGGCGCGCTATGCCAAATCCGCGCGCGGCGTGTGACGGCGCGTGAGGGGAACACCCCGGCGCACGGCCCCGCTGCAACACGGGGACAAGATGGGAAAAGAGAGGATGCAGAAAATGGACGCCAACGAAAGAGAACTGCTCCGCCTGCTCGAAAGCGTGACGGAGCCGGACGAAGCGGCGCGGGAAGCCGCCGCCCGTCAATGGGCCTCGTGCGCCAAGCCGCTCGGGAGTCTGGGACTGCTGGAGGAAGCCGTGGAGCGGATCGCCGCCCTGACGGGGAACTCGCCGGTTTCGCTCTCGCCGCGCGCCGTGCTGGTGCTGTGCGCCGACAACGGCGTGGCCGCGCAGGGCGTGACGCAGACGGACAGCAGCGTGACGGCGATCGTCACGCGCAATCTCGCCAAGGGGCGCACCTCGGTGTGCCGCATGGCATCGGTGGCGAACTGCCGCGTCGTGCCGGTGGATATGGGCGTGCTCGATTTTCCCGAAACGCCCGGCGTACTCCGCCGCCGGATCGGCAACGGCACGGGGGATATCTCCCTCGGCCCCGCCATGACGCGCGAGCAGGCCGCGCAGGCCCTTCTCACCGGGATCGATCTCGTGCGCGAACAGCGGGAAGCGGGCGTGCGCCTGCTGGCCACGGGCGAGATGGGGATCGGCAACACGACGACATCAAGCGCCGTCGCGAGCATCCTTCTCTCCCGTCCCGTGCCGGAGATGACCGGGCGCGGCGCGGGCCTTTCGGGGGAAGGGCTTCGCCGGAAAATCCGCGCGATTGAGAGCGCGATCCGCGTGAACCAGCCCGATCCGTCCGACCCGCTTGACGTGCTCGCAAAGCTTGGCGGCTTCGATCTGGCCGGGATGTGCGGCATGTTCCTCGGCGGCGCGCTGTTCGGCGTGCCCGTTCTCGCGGACGGCTTTATCAGCACGGTGGCCGCGCTGTGCGCCGTGCGCCTGTGCCCCAAAGCGAAAAAGGCCGTGTTTGCCAGCCACGTCTCCGCCGAGCCCGCCGGGCGGCAGGTTCTCGACGCGCTCGGCCTGCCCCCGCTCATCACCGCCGGGATGCGGCTGGGCGAGGGTACGGGAGCCGTCGCGGCGATCCCGCTGCTCGACATGGCGCTTTCCGTGTTCGCGGAGGGCGACACCTTTGAGGAAAGCGGCATCGAACCCTATGTGCCGCTGGGGGACACGGAATGACGGCGCTGGTAATCGGCGGGGCGGCCTCCGGAAAAAGCGCGTTCGCGGAGCAGCTGGCCGTCTCGCTCTCAGACGGGCCGCGCTGCTACATTGCCACCATGCAGCCCTTTGACGGCGAGTGCCGCGCGCGGATTCAGCGCCACCGGGAGCAGCGCGCCGGAAAGGGCTTTTCGACGCTCGAATGCTTCACCGGCCTTGCGCGCGCCGTGCCGCCCGCACACAGCACGGTGCTGCTCGAATGCGTGAGCAACCTTGCCGCGAACGAGCTCTACAGCCCGGACGGGGCGGGGGACGGCGCGGTGGAAGCCATCGTGGAGGGCGTGCGGGTTTTGCGCCGCCGGTGCGATCATCTGGTCATCGTGTCGAACGAGGTGTTCAGCGGCGGCTCCTCCTACGCGGGGGATACGCTTCACTATCTGCATGTGCTCGCGCGGGTCAACCGGCTGCTGGCGCAGGAAACCGACGAGGTGTATGAGATTGTATACGGCCTGCCCGTGTGCCACAAGGGAAAGGGAGTGAGGGCATGACAGCGCTGGAAACGATCGCGGTGGCGTTTGCCATGTTCTCCGCGATTCCCTGCCCGCAGCCGGTGTGGACGGAAAAGAACATGCGGTACTGCCTGTGCGCGTTTCCGCTGGTGGGCGCGGTGTGCGGCCTGCTGTGCGGAGGCTGGGCGGTGCTGCTCGGCGTGCTCCACGCGCCGGATCTGCTGCTCGCGGGCGGGATCTGCCTGATCCCCGTTCTGGTGACGGGCGGAATTCATCTGGACGGCTTTGCCGACACCTCCGACGCGCTCGCGAGCTGCGCGCCGCCGGAGAAAAAACGGGAGATTTTACAGGACCCGCGCTGCGGGGCGTTCGCCGTCATCCGGCTGTGCGCGTGGTTTCTCGCGGACTTTGTGCTGTGTGCCGTGGTGCGCTGGGACGCGCGCGCGCTCGTCTGTCTGGGGCTGGCGTTTGTGCTGGAGCGGTGCCTGTCCGGGTGGGCGATCGCGTCGTTCCCGATGGCAAAAAACACCGGGCTGGCGCACACCTTCGCCGCCGCCGCGGACAAAAAACGCGTGCGCGCCGTGCTGTCCGTTTTCATCATGGCGCTCGTGGCGGCGCTCGTCGCAATGGGCCGCGCGGCGGGCCTTGCCATGGCGGTCACGGCGGGCGTGGTGCTGCTGCTCTACCGCCACACGGCGGTGAAACAATTCGGCGGCATCACCGGCGATCTGGCCGGGTGGTTTTTGCAGCGCGCGGAGCTGTTCATGCTGGCGGCGCTCGCCGCCGTGCAGCTTCTTGCGGCTCAGCCGTGGGCCGTGCAACTGACAGAGGGGGGATGGCTGTGATTCTGATCACAGGGCCGCTGTTCAGCGGCAAGCGCAGCGCCGCCAAGGCGCTGCTTCACTGGACCGACGAGGAACTGGCGCAAAACGCCGTCTGCGACGCGCAGGATCGGGCCGCCGGGTGCGCCGATCTGGACGCGCTCGCGCGGGAGCTGGCCCAGAAGCCGGTCGTTATTGTCACGGAGGTGGGCGGCGGTGTGGTGCCCGCCGACCCGGACGAGCGCGCCGCGCGCGAAGCCGCCGGGCGGCTCTCCTGCCTGCTGGCGGAGCGGGCGGAGACGGTGATCCGCGTGTTCTGCGGGATTCCGACTGTGCTCAAAGGAGGAATCGCGCCATGATTGCGTTTGCCGCTCTGATTGCTTTCGCGCTTGACATGTTTCTGGGCGATCCGGAAGGTTTTCCACATCCCGTCGTTTTTCTGGGGAAAACGATTGCGCGGCTGGAAACGTACCTGCGCAGCCGCTTTGCCGCCACGCCCGAGGGCGAGCGCGCGGCGGGGCGTGTGCTTGCCGTGTGCCTGCCGGTGGGGACGTTTCTCGTCACCGGCTTTGCGTGCTGGCTGCTCTCCGCGATTCACCCGCTGCTCGGGCTGGCGCTGCACGCCTTCTGGGGCTGGCAAGCGCTTGCCATGCGCTGTCTGGCGCAGGAGAGCGCCAATGTGTGCCATTGCCTGAAGGCGGGCGATCTCGAAGCGGCACGCCATGCTGTGGCCCGCATCGTGGGCCGCGACACCGCCAACCTCTCCGCGCAGGGCGTAACGCGCGCCGCCGTGGAAACGGTGGCGGAGAACGCTTCGGACGGCGTGATTGCCCCGCTCTTTTACTTCCTGATTGGCGGCGCGCCGCTCGCGCTCACCTATAAAGCCATCAACACCATGGACAGCATGGTGGGCTATAAAAACGACCGCTACCTGCACTTCGGGCGGGCGGCGGCGAAGCTGGACGACGCGGCGAACTATGTACCCGCGCGGATCGCGGCGCTTTTGTGGATCCTCGCCGCTCCGCTGGCGGGCGGGAACATGCGCGGCGCGTGGCGCATCTGGCGGCGTGACCGGCGCAATCATGCCAGCCCCAACTCCGCGCAGACGGAATCCGCCTGCGCCGGGTCGCTCGGCGTGCAGCTGGCCGGGCCCGCGAGTTATTTCGGGAAGCTGGTGGACAAGCCCACGATCGGAGACGCGACGCGGGAGATCGAGCCGGAGGACATTCTGCGCGCCAACCGGAACATGGTATGGGCAAGCGTGCTCGGGCTTGTCATCGGCCTTGCCGTGCGCTTTTTCCTGTGGCTGATGGTCATGATCCCCGTGTGGTTCGCGGCGATTTTTTCTCACCTGTTCTTTTAAGGGAGCGGGTATGCTATTTTTAAAAGGAGGAACCGGCATGGAATCCGAACCAAACCGCCGCCCCGCTCCCCGTCTGACGCACGGCGGGGACTGGGCGGGCTATCAGGAAGAGTACGGCGGTCAGCCGCTCGACTTTTCCGCGAACGTCAGCCCGCTGGGCGTGCCGCCGGGCGTGCGGAAAGCCATCCGGCAGGCGGCCGCGTCGGCGGACCGGTACCCGGACCCGCTGTGCCGGTCGCTGTCCCGCGCGATTGCGGCGCACGAGGGCGTGCCGGAGTCGTTCGTGCTCTGCGGCAACGGCGCGGCGGATCTGATCTTTCGCGCGGTGCTGGCCCGCAGGCCGCGCACGGCGCTGATCACCGCCCCGGCCTTTTCGGAGTATGAGACGGCTTTGACCGCCTGCGGCTGCGAGGTGCGCCGCCATCTCCTGCGCGAGGAGCAGGGCTTCCGGCTGGGGGACGATTTTCCCGGCGCGATTGGATCGGGCGCATCCGGCGCAGCCCCGGACATGGTCTTTCTGTGTGAGCCGAACAACCCGACCGGCGTGACTTCTCCGCGCGAGCTGCTGCTCGAAACGGCCCGCCGCTGCCGGGAGACGGGCGCGCTGCTCATCCTCGACGAGTGCTTTTCCGACTTCCTCCTGGACCCGGACGCGCACAGCCTGCGCGCTTTTCTGCCTGAGTTCCCGAACCTGCTGATCCTCAAAGCGTTCACAAAGCTTTACGCCATGGCCGGGGTACGGCTCGGATACGCCCTGTGCGCGGACGCAGCGCTTCTTTCCCAAATGCGCGCGGCGGGCCAGCCGTGGGCCGTGTCCTCGCTGGCGCAGGCCGCCGGGGAAGCCGCGCTCTCGGAAGCGGACTATGTGGGGCGGGTGCGCGCGCTGATTGCGCGGGAACGGCCGTGGCTGACGGCACGGCTGGAACAGCTGGGCCTGCGGGTCATCCCCGGGGAAGCCAACTATCTTTTGTTCTGTTCGCCCGTGCCGCTTCTCACACCCATGCGCCGGCGCGGGATTCTCCTGCGAAGCTGCGCAAACTATCACGGGCTGGGCGAGGGCTGGTACCGCACCGCCGTGCGCACGCACAAAGAAAATCTTCGTCTGGTGGAAACGTTACGCGAGGTGATCCGATGAAACACGCAACCTGCATCATGGTACAGGGCACAATGTCCGGCGCGGGCAAAAGCCTGCTGTGCGCCGCGCTGTGCCGCATTTTCAAGGAGGACGGCCTGCGCGCCGCTCCGTTTAAAAGCCAGAACATGGCGCTGAACAGCTACGTCACGCGCGATGGGCTGGAGATGGGCCGCGCACAGGTGGTGCAGGCGCAGGCCGCCGGGCTGGAACCGGACGTGCGCATGAACCCAATCCTGCTCAAGCCGTGCAGCGACACCGGCAGTCAGGTGATTGTCAACGGCGAGGTGCGCGGCCAGATGAGCGCCGCCGACTACTTCCGCATGAAAAAGAGCCTGATCCCCGAGATCCTCGCGGCCTATGAAAGCCTTGCCGCCGAATCCGACGTGATTGTCATCGAGGGCGCGGGAAGCCCGGCGGAAATCAACCTGCGCGGCGACGACATCGTGAACATGGGGCTGGCGGAGCTGGTGGACGCGCCCGTCCTGCTCGCGGGAGATATCGACCGGGGCGGCGTGTTCGCCCAGCTGTACGGCACCGTCGCGCTGCTGGAACCGTCCGAGCGCGCGCGCATCGGCGGGCTGGTCATCAACAAGTTCCGGGGGGATGAAGCCATTTTGCGCCCCGGCCTTTCGATGCTGGAGGAAAAGACCGGTATCCCCGTGCTCGGCGTGGTGCCGTATCTGCGCGTCGACGTGGACGACGAGGACTCGCTGGCTCCGCGTCTCGGACAGCAGGCGGCGAAGAAGCCGATCGACGTGGCGGTGATCCGTCTGCCGCGCTTGTCGAACTTCACGGACTTCTCCCTGCTTGACGAGCACCCCGCGCTGGGCGTGCGGTATGTGGAGGACGCGCGGTCGCTCGGCGCGCCGGATCTCGTCATCCTGCCCGGCACAAAAAGTACCGTCTCCGACCTTCTGTGGCTGCGGCAGAACGGGCTGGAAGCCGCCATTTTGAAGCTGGCGCACGGCGGTACGCCGGTGCTCGGCGTGTGCGGCGGCTATCAGATGCTCGGCCGCACGCTGCGCGATCCGCTTGGCACGGAGGGCGGCGGGGATGTGCGCGGCATGGGCCTTCTGCCTGTGGACACCGTGTTCTGCGAACAAAAAACGCGCACCCGCGTGCAGGCGAGCGTCACAGCCCCCGCGTTTGCCGGAGCCGCGCTCGACGGCTATGAGATCCACACAGGAAAAACCACCGTGGAGGGCGAGCCGTTCTGCCGCCTGGAAACCGGCGCAAACGACGGCTGCGTGAGCGGAAACGTGTACGGCACCTATCTGCACGGCCTGTTCGACACCGGAAGCCTGACGCAGAAGCTCGCGGCCTTTTTGTGCGAACGAAAGGGAATCCCCTGCGGCGACGCCGCCCCGATCTCCCACCGGGCGTATCAGGAGCAGCAGTTCGCGCTTTTGGCCGAGGGTGTGCGCCATGCGCTCGATATGAAAGCCGTGTACGCGATGATGGAACAAAGGAGAAGATAACATGGAAAACGGACTCATCCATTTATATTGGGGCGACGGCAAGGGCAAGACGACCGCCGCCATGGGCATGACGCTGCGCGCTCTCGCCGCCGGAAAACGCGTGGTGATCGTTCAGTTCCTCAAAGGATCGGAGAGCGGGGAGATCCCGCTGCTCCAAAAGCTCGGCGCGACGATCCTCCGGGGCAAGCCGGGGCAGAAATTTGTCTTTCAGATGACCGAGGAGGAGAAGACCGAAACGCGCAGACAGCAGCAGGAGCTTCTGCTCTCCGCCCTGCGCGAGCCCGCCGATTTTCTTGTGCTCGACGAAGCGTGCGCCGCCTTGCAGCTTCAGATGGTCGACGAGGACACGCTCCGGCGCGCGGTGCTTGAAAAGCCGCGGGAACAGGAGCTGGTACTCACAGGCCGCACTCCCGCGCCGTGGATGTTTGAAGCCGCCGATTACTGCACCGAAATGCACTGTGTACGGCATCCGTATGAAAAGGGAATCGGAGCACGGCGCGGCGTGGAGTATTAAGGGGAGGATCGTATGGCTCAATCGCTCAAAATCGCCGTGGTGGGCCGGGAATGCGTCGCCTGCGGCTGCTGTGCCCGCGTCTGCCCGAGGGAGGCTATGCTTCGTCCTGTGCGCCGTCCTCGATCTGCATGGTGGCCATCTGCTCCGCTGTGACGCCATTTTTCGCCCCGTACCGGATCCAGTATTTTGTGGAAGCCTTCACAAACATTCCCCGGGGAATGGGCATCGTTACCCGCAGATTGCAATGCTTTCCCGTTTCGATCGCCCTCGCGAGCTTTTTGATTTTTCTCCGCACCGAGCCGCGAAACGGCGTGCCGAGGATCGCTTCGCCGCTGCCGATTTCGAGCGCCGATCCGAACGGGAACCCGGCCTGACGGCAGAACTGACGCACCATGTCCACCGCCACATCGTTCTGCTCCGACTCGTAAAAGCCGCAGTTAATCAGCACCGAGACGGTGGGCCTGCGCTTGGGCGGCTGCTTCTCGAACGCTTTGAGAGCACGGAGAAGCGGCACCGGGATGCCGTCCGCATAGAGAGGGAACACGAGCAGCAGATCGGTGCAGTCTTCCAGCGCGCCGCACAGCTCCGCTTGGTTGTCCCGGCCCACGGCCAGATACTTCGTCTGTGCCCGGCATTGTTCGGAAAACAGCTCCGCGTACTGCTTGGAATTCGATCGCGGCGCGCGGGGGCTTCCGTTTAAAATCAGGATTTCTGCCATGCTTCCACCTCCTGCCGTGCCAGCGTTTCCACCGCGTCCTCCTGCGCAAACAGGACGCGATAACCGGCAAAATTCATATTCTTTGCGTTTCGGGCCACCAAACGGCGGAACAGCTCCTCTTCCTCCGGCGACGTACTGCCGTAGGCAAGAATCGTAGCCTGTTTCGGCGCTACCGCCCGCTGCACATGGTGCGTTTCGCCGTCCAGCACCCGAATGAACGCCTGCTGCACGGGGATCGCTCGCTCGATCATGGTTTTCATGACGGTATCGTAGCCGCCGTACCGAATTCGGCTGACATACAGAACCGTTTCACTTTGGGCAATCAGCGGATACACCTTCACCGCATCGTCCCGAATCACGCATTTACCGGGGGTTTTCGTCCAGCATCCGAAGCAGCCGACGCAGTTTGCGATATGCAGCTGCGACAGATCCACAAACCGGATACTCTTATCCTGAACCGGCAGGCTAAGCGGCCGGTCGCTCAAAATCAGTTTCATTGCATTCTCCCTTCCTCCGCGCGCCTGCGGCGAGCCTATCGCGCAAGGCAGCTCCCGCTGCCCCAGCTTGTGCGGAAAACAGCCAAGCGGCCCGCGCTGCCGCCTGTCTGCTGATACGGAAGCGCGCCTGCGGCAGGTGACATGGATTTCTGTTAGGGTCGTCCTGTTATTTTTGAGCGGCGGCAACAGAATAGATACCATACGACATCTACTTATTTTCCATCCGCTTAATTTTGTTCGCTTGCTGTCTGGCGATAGGAAGATATTTTTTATAGAATTCGCTATTTTGAGTATTGTATTGATTCCCTACAAACACCCATTCGCAGTATTCAAAAAATAAAAAGTACTCCAGCGTATTTCTCCATTCCGGGTAAGAAATCCCCATCTCCTGCAACAAATTATTATAATATAATCGATGGCAAAAGCTCTGTCTTCTGACGTCATAAAAAACATGGCATTTTCCGTCTCTTCGCCATGTGCAATCAAGCGGGCAAATGCTGTTGGGTATGGGAGAATTCCACCACACTCCCAATCGATTAAGACTGCCTTAT
>NBJMC04203__coassemble_613_pt1 | contig 19142 bp, 16 predicted proteins | sample NBJMC04203__metabat2_high_PE_051 | metagenome-assembled genome bin NBJMC04203 | reverse complement strand
GGACACCAAATATCAGGAATCCCTTCTGGATCTGACAACGCAGATCAATATGTCGCTGGATCGCAGTATCCGAAGCGCGGAAAGCCTCAGCACAATCCATATTCTGAACAACGATGTGCGCAAGATCCTTACCACGGATTTTTCCAAATCCCTGAGCGACTATTATCCCGGCGTGCAGACCATGCAGGCCCAGATCGCGCAGGCGAATCTGCTGAATACCGATGTGATTGTCGCCATGTTTATCAATAAATACGGGTATGTGTTCGATTACAACTTCAACACCTATTCGGATTACCGAAACATCTTTGACAATATCGACGAGTGGGCGGAGCTGGCCCGGCAAAGCTCCCGATCCACCTACGTCGCTCCCATCTGGCAATCCAAGCGTACAGGGATTGCCTATTCCAATATCCTGCCGATTGTCAAAATCCTCAAAGATCCCGACGACTTTTCCGAAATCGGCGTGTTTGGAGTGGGGATCAATTTTGACTCCGTGACGGAAATTATCTCCTCCTCGCAGCTTTCCACCAGCGTGATTATTTTGTTTAATGAGAACGACGAGCCTTTTTACTCCTCGGACGAACAAGTTCTGTCCGAGGAACACGGAGAGTTTCTTGCGGAGCTGCAAACGTGCAGCCGTGAGGTGACGGAAAAGGATGACAGCTTTTTCTGCCACATCGATGTCGGCGGATATGACTATTCCGTCAACACCGTATACAATTCCGTGACCGGCTGGAAGATCGTCCATGTCCTTGACAATTCGATCGTCACCGAAGCTTCACGCACCAATTTGCAGCGTCTGGCGCTTGTCTTTTGCGCCGTTGCCCTGCTCGCTCTTTTGCTCGCTTTTTATATTTCCCAGCAGCTTTCCAAAAGCATTCTCTCCCTGTGCAAACAGATTGACGCCTGCGAGGGCGGCACGATCCCGCAGATCAATCTCACCACCCAGCTGCTTTCCAACAAGGATTTCAACCAGATTGTAAACAGCTACAACCGCTTGAATCAGCGTTTGACGGAGAGTCTGCGGGAAAATTACACAATCCAGCTGAACGAAAAACAGATGCGTCTGCGAATGCTTCAGGCGCAGATCAACCCCCATTTTCTTTACAATACGCTGAACCTGATCAGCTCCATCGCCAACATCCGGGACGTTCCGGAGATCCGCACCATCTCCGACGCGATTTCCGATCTTCTTCGCTACAATCTCAAATCGGGGCCGATTGTGCGGCTCAAAGAGGAGATTGAGCAGATTGGCCGGTATATCACCATCCAGCAGATTCGTTTTCCCGATCGCTTTGTTTACGAGTGTATTTTGCCGCGTGAGTTGGAGGATATCGCCGTTCCCGTCTGTATTTTGCAGCCGCTTGTGGAAAATATCGTGGTTCATGGCTTTGACGAAAAGGAGAGCGGCGGTTCCATTCTGATCAATTGCTATACGAATCAGCAAACGCTTCATATCCTGGTCGCGGACAACGGATCGGGCATTGCGCCGGAGAAGCTGGAGCAGATCCAGCAGTCGCTGCAATCCAGCGCCATTATGGAAATCCGCACCCCCAGCGGCTCCTCCATCGGACTGCTGAATGTGCATCAAAGGATTCAGGCCTTCTGCGGCAAGGAGTACGGCATGACGATTGACAGCCAACAGGGACAGGGCAGCGTGGTGCATCTCCGGCTTCCCATCAACGGGGAGTTTCCGTCCCTCCAGTAAAGGGAGTGCGGCCCAACCGTCCTTTCCCAAATCAAGGAACAAAAAATCGGCCCTCAAAGAATGCTGGAGCAGCTTCTTTTGAGAGCCGATTTTCTATTCTGTTTCTGATTTTTATGCGGGCCGTGTTATACGGCTTCCAGTTCCACGGCGGCCAGCGCCCACAGAGCGGCGGCGACGGCCTCCTTGGCGTTTACGTTTTTCGCGTAGCGCACATACGTCTCATAGTCGAGCTGGACGCAGACACCGTCGCACGCGTCGTAGACGTTGAGATTGCCTTCCAGGTCCGTCAGACACTTTGTTTTCAGTCCCTCGAATCCCCGGCGAATCACGTCGGGATAGCTGGTTTCACACAGGCCGAGCAGCTCGGCTTTGCGGAAGGTGTAGAGGAACATGGCGCTGCCGGAGGAGTCGTGCCAGTTGCCGGGAGAATGGATCTTGTCCACCACCTGGTACCACAGGCCGGAGCAGGGATCCTGCACAATCGCCAGAGACGCGAGAAGCTTTTCCAGCTGTCTCTGCACGGACTGCCAGCCGGGGAATTCTTTGGGGATGATGGCCAGAACGTCCGCGAGAATCATGGCGTACCAGCCGAGCCCTTCGCTCCAGATTTCGTGCGATTTTCCCGTCACCACGTTGGCCCACGGCGTTCCGGGCCGGGCGCTGTACGCGTGGTACAGCAGGCCGCTGCCGTCCTTTTCACAGCGGTCAAACACAATGTTGAGCTGGCGGATGGCTTCCGCGAAGCAGGCGTCGCGATCCGCCCCGTCCACATAAGCGCCGTAGCGCACCAGGAACATCTGGCCCATAAACAGGCCGTCCACCCACATTTCGCCCTCCCGGTCGCGCGAATGCCAGAAGCCGCCATCCGGGTTGCGGGGATAATCGTCAAACGATCGGCGTACCTGTTCACAGGCAAGCTTGTATTTGGGAAGGTGGGTTTGCGTATAGGCCCACACCAGCACGGAAGCGCTCATCATGTCGTCCAGGCTCACCCCGGTGAAGCCGCGCACTGTCCCGTCGTCGCCCACATGCTCCTCGCAGTAGCGCATCACATAGTCGCGATATGTTTTGTCGCCCGTTTTTTCATAGAGACGGATAAAGCCCCACAGCAGAAATCCCTGCGGATAGGACCAGGACGCATAGGGATAGGAGTCCGGATCGGGGTAACGCTTCATCAGTGTTTCCGCCAGACGTGTGCAATACAGCATAGATTTCCTCCTGTCACTGAGCCAGAATGATTTCGATCCGCTGCTCTTCCTCGCCGGAGAAGCTCATCTTTTGCACAGCCCCGACGTTTTCCTCGATCTGGGAGAGACGGCTGGCGCCGATGATCACCGAGGTCGTGCGGCGCAGCGCCCACGCGAGCGCCATCTGGGCGAGACTCTGGCCGCGCTCCTGCGCCAGCTCGTTGAGGGCGGCTGCCTTTTTCACCTTTTCCTCCGTAATGCTGTCCTTTGTTAAAAACACGCTGTGACCGGCCGCGCGGGAATCGGAGGGGATGCCGTTCACATATTTGTTGGTCAGCAGGCCCTGTGCCAGCGGGCAATAGGCGATGGAGCCCACGCCTGCTTCGTCAAGAACGTCAAGGACGGCTTCGTTGCTCCGTTCCAGCATGGAATAGTTCATCTGATGGATCAGGCAATGGATTCCCTTCTTGCCCAGAACCTCCAGCATGGCCTTGGTCTGCTCGGGGCTATAGTTGGAGATACCCACATACAGCGCTTTGCCGGAGCGCAGGATCTGCTCGAGAGCTTCCGCGGTCTCCTCCAGCGGGGTGTCCGGATCGGGACGGTGATGGTAGAAGATGTCCACATAATCCAGCTTCATGCGGCGAAGGCTCTGATCCAGAGAGCTGATCAGCTGCTTTTTTGAGCCCCATTCGCCGTAAGGGCCTTCCCACATGTAATAGCCCGCCTTTGTGGAGATCACGAGCTGATCACGGTACGGCTTGAGCTCGCCGCTGATCACACGTCCAAAAGTTTCCTCCGCCGATCCGGCGCTCGGGCCGTAATTGTTTGCCAGATCGAAGTGGGTGATACCGAGATCGAACGCGCCGAGAAGCATTTCACGGCAGTTGGAAAGCAGCGCCGTGTCGCCGAAATTGTGCCACAGTCCCAGAGAGATAGCGGGCAGCTTCAGGCCGCTTTTTCCGCATCTGCGGTAGGGCATGGTGTCATAGCGTTTGTCGTTGGCAAGATAATTCATCGAAATCTTCCTTTCTGTATCAGTCTTTTTCGCCGAAGCGTGTACGGTATTCTTCCAGAATCCGAAGGCTGCTGCTGGTGCCGATGCGTTCCGCGCCCGCCTCAATCATGGCAAGGCACGCGTCGAGATCCCGGATTCCTCCCGCGGCCTTGACCTTTACCTGCGGATCGGTGTGCGTGCGCATCAGACGCACGTCCGCGACGGTTGCGCCGCCCGTGCCGAAGCCGGTGGAGGTTTTGATGAAATCCGGCTTGACCCGGCTCGCAATGTCGCACAGACGCAGCTTTTCTTCTTCTGTGAGATAGCAGTTTTCGAAAATCACCTTGGAGATGACCTGGTGTTCCCGGCAAATCTCCGTGATGGCTTTCATTTCCCGCTCGATGTAGGCGGTGTCCCCGCATTTCAGCCGGGCGATGTTGATCACATAGTCGATTTCGTCCGCACCGTTTTCGATGGCGTCTCTCGTCTCAAATTCCTTGACCGCAATCGACGTTTGACCCAGCGGGAAGCTGATTGCCGCCCCCACATGAACGGGGGAGTTTTTCAGAAACGATTTGCACAGGGCTGTCTGAGAGGAATTGATGGCGACCATGCGGAAGCCGAAGCGATCGGCCTCCTCGCACAGGACGCGGAAGTCCTCGTCCGCTGCATAGGGTTTGAGCAGCGTATGATCAAACATCCCGGCGAGCTGCCGGAATGAGACCGGTGGTTTTTGTTCCATGGGGTTTCCTTCCTTTCTTTTTTGTCAAAGCGCCAGTTCCGCCAGTCCGTCATATACACAGCAGAGCTGATCGTAAGCCTGGTTGAACAGGCGGTACAGAGCGCGATAGCGTTCCGCGTATTCCGGACGCGGCAGGATCCGCTCCTCGGGCGGATTCAGGCGGACAGCCTCTTCGTAGCCGGAAAATACGCCGGTTCCCACACCCGCGCAGACCGCCGCTCCGAGCGAGGTGGCTTCCTCCCGGAAGCGCGGGACGCACAGCGGCTTCTGCCAGATATCCGCGAGGATTTGAAGCCAGATTTTTCCCTTGGCTCCGCCGCCGATCACGGTGATTTCGTCGATCGGGGTCCGCGTGTCGAAGATATCCAGAATCACTTTGAGATTGTACCCGACCCCCTCCAGCACGGACCGCGCCATTTCGGCCTTCTTGGTTCCGGCGTGCAGGCCGAGGAAGGCTCCGCGCGCGTTGCGGTTCCAGCGGGGCGAACGCTCTCCCAGCAGATAGGGGAGGTAGAGAAGGCCGCCCGCTCCCGGCTCCGTGCGCCGGATCGCTTCGTCGATCTGCCGGTAGGCGCTTTCTCCGCGTTCTCCGGCAAGCCGGATCTCCTCGCCGCACAGGGTGTCCCGGAACCATTGAAAAGATACGCCGGCTGCCTGCATGGTGCCGCACGGCGTGTAGAGCGTGGGGTCGAGATGCACCCAGTTGAAGGTGCGCATGGAGGGATCGGAGATGGGCTGCCGCGAAGCGGTGGAGATCCACGAGGAGGAGCCAAGCGTGTGGTAGGTTTTTCCTTCCCGCACAACGCCCGCCCCGACGCAGGCGCAGGAACCGTCTCCGCCGCCGAGAACGACGGGTGTACCCGCCAGCAGGCCGGTTTCCGCCGCGGCCTTTGGAAGGACGGAGCCTGCTATCTCCGCCGAAGCGTGCAGCTCCGGCAGCAGATCGCGCGGAATGGACAAGGCTTTCAGAATCTCCTCCGACCAGACACCGGCACGCAGATCCAGCAGGTTGGTTCCCGAAGCGTCGCTGTAGTCCGTCCAATACCGGCCGGTCAGCTTTGCCACAATAAAATCCTTTGCGTTGAGCATTTTATAGGCGCGTGCGTACAACTCCGGTTCATGGTCCCGGATCCACAGAAGCTTTGCCGCGCTGTAGGAAGCGCTGAGCCGGTGGCCGGTAATCGCATAGCCCCGCTCGGCTCCGATCAGCCGGATCATCCGTTCTTCCTGCTCGCCGCTGCGCGTGTCCGCCCAGATAATGCTGCGCCGCAGGGGTTCGCCTTCTTGATCCACCAGCAGACAGCCCATCATCTGGCCGCTGAAGCTGACGGCCGCGATCTCACCGGGAGCAACCCCGGACTGTTCCAACAGCGCCCGTGTGCTTTGGCAGACGGCTTTCCACCAGTCGTGCGGATCCTGCTCCACAAAACCCGGACGCGGGTAGAAGGTGTCGTATGCGTAGAGCGTGCTTGCCCGGAGATTTCCCTGGGTATCGTAGAGGGTCGCCTTGTTTCCGCTGGTGCCGAGGTCGTGCGCCAGAAGATAGGTGCTCATTTCCTTTGCCCTCCGATCACGGCTCCAGCTCCAGCTGTGCCAGGGTGGCGGGCATGGAGTGGCCGGTATTCACCTTGCCGGGGCCTGTCACCAGATCAAAGCAGGAGGCAATGACGCGGCCGTCCCAGACGATCGGTTCGCCGGGCTGGTTGAGTTCTCCGTGCAGGCCGTCGCTGTCCGGGCTCTGCGCCACCCGCCGCAGCGTTCCGTCCGGCGTCATCACGGCGATGGCGTTTGCATTGAAGTCCGCGATATACAAATTTCCTTTTTCGTCAAAGACCATGCCGTCGGTGCTTTCCAGCTGGGAAAAGTCCTGTGCGATCACCTGATTGTCCAGCAGGGAGCCGTCCTCCCGGAACGTGATCCGGTTGATGGAGGCGTCTCCGAAGTTGCCCACATACAGGTTGCCGTCCCGGTCAAAGGCGATACCGTCCGCGCCGTACTGGCAGTCCGGATTCTGCGTCACAAAGGTGGCGAACAGGTTTTTGTCCTCCAGCGTGTTGGTCACGCGCACGTTTTCTTCGTCGAGCGCAAAGCGGTACACGCCGCTGACCAGCTTGCCGGACTCGTGATGGATGGGGTGCAGGTAGCTTTGCGTGACATACATGCACCCATTGCGGATACGGATTCCGTTGGGATGCTCCATGCCATAGGCCACGACGCGCGTTTCCAGAATGTTTCCGTCGTCGTCCACCTTCAGGCGCAGGACACGGCCCTTGTAGAGAAGCTCCGGTTTCTCGCTCCATCCCTGATTGTCGCAGAGGTACACGTTGTATTCCCCGTCAAACGCGATGCCCATGTTGCGGGCCACGCCTGTTTCTTCGTGCACCGGCACGTCAAACCATTTGGTGACCTTTCCGGTGCGGTCCAGCTTGACAACACAGCCGGACATGCTGTCGTCCGCAAAATTCGGGCAGGACAGCACCAGATTGCCGTGGGGATCGATCTCCATACCGTCCGGTGTACAGATGTATTCGGGCAGGATAGAAAATAAGCTTGAGCTGCGCATAGGTTCCACCTTTCTTTCACGGAAATGTAATGACAATTTTTTTCAGGCCCGGCTCATGGGCTTCCACGCGCCGAAACGCGTCGATCACCTGATCAAACGGCAGAATGTCCGAAATGAAGTCGAACGGATCGAGTACCCCCGCATTGATCCAGGCCATGATCTGACTGTGCGCCAAAGATTCCTCGTATTTGGACGGCCACTGGACAAAGTGCAGATCCCAGTTGTAGGGAGCCTGGCTCCAATCCAGTTCCATTCCCAGCTTGGGAGAAATGCCGTAGCAGCAGATTTTTCCATTATACCGGATCAGCTCCATCGCCTGGTTGATCAGCTGGTTGAGACCCACCGCGTCAATCACATAATCCACACCGTCCGGGAAGCGGGAGCGCACCGCCTCCTTGATGTCCGTCACCGTGCTGTTGAGAGCGAGATCCGCTCCCATTTTCTGTGCTTCCTTCTTTTTCTCCTCGTTAACGTCAATGGAAATCACCGTGGACACGCCGAGCAGTTTGAGGAAGGTGATAAAGCACAGCCCCACCGGACCGGCTCCAAAGACCACCGCGCTTGTGTTCTCCCGGATGCCGAAGCGACGGATGGCGCTGAGCACCTCGCGGAAGGTGATGATCATGGAAGCTCCCACGGCGTTGACGTGGTCCTCCTTGCGGATCACGCTCTGCGCGTAGTACGATTCGGAAAATTCGCTGGTTCCCGGCCCCATCCCGTGATGGATGTATGCCTGCGCGTCTCCAACGACGGCATATTCGGAAAAGGCTCCCCAACCGGGGACATAGCCGTTTGCTTCCTGTTCCAGAAACGGCAGAAGAACGAGATCCCCCACCTGAAGGGTTTCCACATGCTCCCCGATCTCCACCACCTCGCCGACTCCCTCATGGCCGAGGATGGCGGGGTAGGTATCGAAATTTTTGAAGGTTCCGTGGATGATCTTGGTGTCCGTCCCGTTGCAGACGCCGCAGCTTTTCATGCGGACCAACGCCTGACAGGGGCCGTAGGATGGGATCGGCAGGTCCACAAAGGAAAGCGTTCCTTCTTTGCTGACCGCAAGACTTTTCATGGTGCTCAACTCCTTTTTTTATTTTAGGATCGGTGCAGCTCTACGCTGAACCGGTTTCGATCGCCCCGGTAATGCGCTCGGGAATATTCCACCGGGATACCATTGTAATCGTAGGCGATGGTTTTGACAAAGCAGAGGGCCGCGTTTTTGGGGATGCGTAAAAGATCCGCCTCCTGCGCGGAAGCGTTGACGGCTTCGATCTCGCGGACTACCCTCTCCACCGGGCAAAGATAGCTGTGTTCCAGTTCTTTATACAGCGATTGCCGCTCAAAATCCACGCTCAAAAGTCTGGGAAACCGTGCGTAGGGCAGATAGGTTTCCACCCATACGATGGGTTCGCCGTTGGCAAACCGCAGGCGTTCCAAAAAGATCAGCTTGTCGTCGGGCTGGATTTGCAGCTTTTCGCAGATGGAGGGGACGCCCTCCATTGGATTCAGCCGCAGTACCTTGGTGGAGGGGACCAGTCCCTTTTGACGCATTTCTTCGTCAAAGCTTTGCAGCTTCTGAAAAAATCCACCCTCAATTTTGGGGCGTGAGACAAAGGTTCCGATTCCTTTTCTGCGCGTCAGATAGCCCTCCGCCACCAAATCTCCCATGGCCTGGCGTACCGTGGGGCGGCTGATTTGCAGTTTTTCGCAAATTTCCGCTTCGGGCGGGAGCAGATCGCCAAGCCCCAGCGCTCCCGTGGAAATGTGATGCAGGATTTGCTGCTTGATCTGATAATACAGAGGGGTCTGCGCTTCCTTGTCCAGCGAGAGAAACATGGTATGTACGTCCATTCCATCGCCTCCTGTTTGCTTCCGTTTCCTTCCCGCTGTCACAGACGGCCGGCGGCCGCCTCCATCATCAAATAAAAGGCTTGTCCCTCGGGGGAGGTGCCGGGGCTGCTGAAATCGGGTGCGCCGCACACCTGCTGAACAAAGCCGTCCGAATCCACCTTATCGTTAGCCGCCGTCCGCAGAGTTTCCGCCAGTTCCCGGTGATCGTCCGACAGCCAGCCGTCCGCTATGCCGGTGAACAGCGCGTAAGCGTACATCTGCGAAAAGTTGACTTCCACAAAGGAATCCGGCTGATCCAGAATATCATGGGAAAGCCCATCCTCCCGCACCACTCCTTGCAGCGCGCGAAGAAGGGGAAGCTCCAGATCCAGCACACGGCGGCGCAGATCCGTTTCCGATGCGGGAAGAAGATGCAGGATCCGCGCCATGGACGCGGCGGCCCAGCCGTTTCCGCCGCCCCAGAAGGCAGGGCGGTCAAACTGTCCCGTCTCCTCGTTCCAAATATGGCGAAACAGCCCGGTTGCCGGATCGCACAGCAGACGGTGATAGCCTTCCAGCTGCTCCACCGCCTCTTTTCCATATCCGGCGGCAGCAAGAAAGGGAGGAAGCATGTAGCAGGAATCGGCCCAAACCTGCCGGGCGTGTTCCACATGACAGACCACACCGCACGACGTTCTGGGAGCCTTGTGCAGTGCCCAGTCCAGCAGGCTGTCGAGTGCGTTTCGGTAAAAGGGATCGCCTGTCAAACGCCACGCGTGGACGATTGCTTCGCCGGGCGCGCAGGGATCCGTCACCGCGTCAAAGGAGCCCATCACGGCTGTGCGCCCATCCGAAATGCGGCGCAGTACGGCACTTTTTGCCAGGGCGACAGCGGTTTCCGTTTCTCCCAGATCCCAAAACGCCTGAGAGGCAACGCCCTGTTCCCAGGAGTACCGCTGCATGGAAAGCAGGGCAAGCTGGACCTTTCGAATTCTTTCTTTTTTCATCAGAATCGCTCCCTCTTTTCTGCTGTGAACTTGCCCTTATTATAGAATCCGCCGGAAAGAAGATCAAACGATTTTCAAATTATCACAAGAAACTCATATATTTTTGAAAAATCACACAAATGTCATGACATTGATCCTGTCAAAGCGCACATGAAAAAGTTTGGTTTTTGCTTTCGCTTTGATCCGCAAAACCTTTATAGCAGCTTTATCCGCCTTTGCTGATCGGCTCGGTTTTTCACTTTTTGGATGGAGCGATATTCTTGGTATCACACCGCAAAGTTCATTACAAGCAGGGAGGGAAAGTCCCGGCAAAGGCTTGACAAACCGCAGCTGTCCATCTATAATGTCGTTACATGATATCATAAAACGATATTGACAGGAGGAAAGGTCCCATGCCGAAGAAAGCGCTGGAAAGCTTGACCGAGTCCATGTTTTATGTCCTGATGGCGCTGCGCCGGGGTCCTATGTGTGGGATTGACGCGGCTGCCTTCATCGAACAGAAAACGCAGGGACTTCTGCGCCTTGGCCCGGCCACCCTGTATACCATCCTCGGAAAGTTTGAGAAGGAGGGCTATATCCGGGAGATTGCCTCCGACGGACGAAAGCGCACCTATTCCATTACGGAAAAGGGGGAGGAGGCCTATCAGGCCGAGGTGGAGCGGCTGCGCCGCTGTGTGGCGGACGCGGAGAGCGAAGGGAGGAGAAGGGATGAGCAGCACGACACAGGAGCCGCGCCGCACCTGGCGGTTCCCGCCCTGTCCGGGGTATGATGTGGAAGCGACGGAGAGCTGGCTGCAAAGCATGGCCGCGCAGGGGATGATCCTCGACGAGGATGGCTTTTTTGCGGGCTTTGCCTGCTTTGTGCTGGGGGAGCCGCGCCGGATTCGTTACCGTGTGGAGGCGGCTCCTCCCAAAGGCATGTTTGACGACCATACCGGCCCCGATGAGGAAGCGCGTTCGCTCAGCGAGCAATATGGCTGGCATTTTGTGGCGCGGCGCGGCGACTTTTATCTGTATGCCTGCGAGGATGCCGATTCGATTGAGCTGCATACCGATCCACGAGTGCAGGCCATTTCCATGAACCAGATCCGGCGGCGCGCGGTAGGGAGCCTGATCTCCTTCCTGCTGTGGCTTGTTTTGTACCCTCTGATTCTGGGGAACTGGATGCCGCTTGCCGTTTTCCTGATGATTGGAACCCCCGTGTCTCTGCTGGGAAATGTGCTGGTGGTGTGGAGCATTGGCAGCTCAGCGGCGTCTGCGGTGCAGCTGCACCGTCTGTGGAAGCGATTGCGCGCCGGACAGCCGCTGAATCATCACAAGAACTGGCAGACGCGTGCCCGGCGCTATCGCGGCTCGCTGGTGGCTTATTTTTTCCTGCTTGTCACGTTTTTCGGCTGCCTGCTGGCTTTGTGGAACGCGGATGCGCGCGGCGATTTTACACAGCCGCTGGAGGAATACGAGGAAACGCTTCCCTTTGCAACCATGGAGGATTTTGTTTCGGACGCGCAGTTTCAGCCGCGAAGTGACGGAATGCTGGAAAGCACGGTCGAGCGTCATACCGATTGGCTGGCTCCGCAGATCCTCTCGGTCCATCAGAGCGGCTCCCTGCGTCTGGCGGATGGCCGTACCGTATCCGGCGGGCTGACAGTGGATTATTATGAGACGGCTGCGTCCTGGATGGCGCGTGAGTTGGCGCGGGAATACGAATGGTACGACCAGCGGAGAAATCGAAACTATTACCAGCCGCTTTCCCTCCCCGATTCTCTGCAAGCGGACTATGCCAGTGCGTATACGGCTGTCTTTCCCACTGTGGTTCTGGTTCATGGAAACCAGATGATTCACGCTTCCTTTTACCAGACCTCGCCCGAAGCGGAGCTTTCTCTGGAAGATTGGGTGTGCGCTTTGGATCGCAGTCTGGCGGAAAACAAAGCACATGCGAGCTAAAAAAGAGCAAACATAAAGTTTTCGCACAAGCCTTTTTCAAAAGGCTTGTGGGGGTGAAGGGGGTAAAACCCCCTTCGTAAATATGCGAAGCCACAGAAAAGCCAGAAAAAAGAGCGCAGCGATTTTTTTCGGACTGTTTAACCAGGCAAAAACGGTGAGCGCTCTGCCGAACAAACCCAAAATAAAACAGGGTGGATGACCATGTTGGCAATCCACCCTGTTTTTATTTTCCCGTATTCTTATTGTGAGCCGCCCAGATAAGCCGCGCGCACCTTTTCGTCGGCGGCCAGTTCCAAAGCATCCCCGGACATCGAGATGGTTCCGGTTTCCAGCACATAGGCGCGATCTGCAATTTCAAGCGCCTGCTTGGCGTTCTGCTCGACCAGAAGAACCGTCATCCCGGATTCGTTCACGTCGCGGATGATTTTAAAAATCTCGCTGACGAGGAGAGGGGAGAGGCCCATGGAAGGCTCGTCGAGAAGCAGCATTTTCGGGTTGGACATCAGCGCGCGGCCGATGGCAAGCATCTGCTGTTCACCGCCGGAAAGCGTGCCGGCAATCTGCCGGCGGCGCTCCTTGAGGCGTGGCAGACGTTCAAACACGCGCTCGTAATCCTGCTGGATCTGATCCCGGTCGCGGCGGATGTATGCTCCCATTTCGAGGTTTTCCTGCACCGTCATGCTGGCGAAAATACGCCGCCCTTCCGGCACCTGCGCCAGACCGAGACGGATGATCTTGTGCGCTTCCATGGAACGCAGATTGTTTCCGCAGAAATTGATTTCGCCGGAGCGCGCCTTGACCAGGCCGCTGATTGCGTGCAGCGTCGTGGTTTTGCCCGCGCCGTTCGCGCCGATCAGTGTGACGATCTCTCCCTCGCGCACATCAAAACTGATTTTCTTGATCGCATGGATGGAGCCGTAATAGACCTCCAAGTCCTTTACGGCAAGCATCACATTTTCTCCCTTCATCTCACTCACCTCCCAGATACGCGGCAATGACCTTCGGGTTCGAGCGGATCTCCTCGGGAGAGCCCGACGCGATGATACGGCCGTAATCGAGCACCACCAGATGCTCGCAGATTCCCATGACAAAGCTCATGTCGTGCTCGATCAGGAGAATGGCGATGTGGAAGCGGGAGCGGATCAGCTCAATGGTTTCCATCAGCTCCGCCGTTTCCGTGGGGTTCATGCCGGCGGCAGGCTCGTCAAGAAGGAGAACCTTCGGCTCCGCCGCGAGAGCACGGGCAATTTCCAGCTTGCGCTGCTGGCCGTAGGGAAGGTTTTTGGCCCGATCCGACGCGTGATCCTCCAGATGGAACACGCTCAGAAGCTCCATGGCCTTTTCCTCCACCTCCGCTTCCTCCCGCCAGTAGGACGGAAGGCTTAAAATACCGGCGGCGGCGGAATATTTCATTTTCTGGTTCATGGCGGCACGCACATTGTCCAGCACCGTCATGTCCTTGAACAGGCGAATGTTCTGGAAGGTGCGCGCGATTCCCATGCGGGTGATCTGGTGCGTTTTTTTGCCGAGAATGCTTTGACCTTCCAGCTTGATCTGTCCGGTCGTGGGGGTGTATACGCCGGTGAGAAGATTAAATACTGTCGTTTTTCCCGCGCCGTTCGGGCCAATCAGGCCCATGATCTGTTCCTTTTCCAGAGAGAAATGGACGTCATCCACGGCGTGAAGGCCGCCGAATACGATACTGAGGTTTTCTGCTTCCAAAACTGCCATGGCTTATTCCCCCTTTCTCTTTTTGGCCGTCAGGCGCGCGGCCAGCCCGGAGAGTGAAAACTCCCGCTGTCCCATCAGGCCGGACGGCTTGAACAGCATGACGATGATCAGAATCACCGCGTAGATCAGCATCCGGTAATCCTCAAAGCCGCGCAGGAACTCCGGCAGGATGGTCAGCGCGACCGCCGCGATGATGGAACCGGTGATGGAACCGAGACCGCCGAGAACAGCCATCAGCAGGATTTCAACGGAATAATCGAAGTTGAATTTGCCCGGATCCAGCACGCCGATGTGATGCGCGTACACGGAACCGGCCACCCCCGCGAAGAACGCGGCCATAACGAAAGCAAATAGCTTATAGTAGGTGGTGTGGATGCCGGAAGCTTCCGCCGCGATCTCGTCCTCCCGGATGGCAATCACGGCCCGGCCGTGACGGGAACGGACAAACGCCCAGATGATCACTACGGTGATGACGGCCAGCCAGAAAACGTAGGAGTATTTTGCCAGGGCGAGGGAGGCGGCGTCGCTGCCCTTGGGCAGAATCGTCGGAATGCCGCGCAGTCCCTTGGCTCCGCCGGTGAAGTCGCACGCGAGGATGATCACGCGGATGATCTCACCGAAGCCCAGTGTAATGATAGCCAGATAATCGCCGCGCAGACGCAGAGCGGGTACACCGATGATCACGCCGAACACAGCGGCCATCACGCCCGCGAGCACAATCGAAATGGGGAACGAGATGGTAATCGGCAGACCGGAATAGAGCGTGAACAAAGCTGCCGTATAAGCGCCCACGCTCATGAAGCCCGCGTGCCCGAGCACCAGCTGGCCCAGAAAGCCGCTGACCAGGTTCAGGCTGACGGTCAGGATGATGTTGATGAACATGGTGGTCATAATGCCGGAGGAGTAACGGTTGATGGTGCCGTTCGCAATCAGAGCGAAGAACAGGAAATAGAACACCAGGAGCAGCCCGGCGTTGACGGCATAGGAGAGCAGCTTGCTTTTGGGGATTCGCCCCGTTTTCTTTGAATTTGTCACAGCCAGCGCACCTCCTTAAACCTTTTCCTTGATGTTCCGGCCCAGCAGTCCGGCGGGCTTGACCAGAAGAACCAGAATCAGAATGCCGAACACAACAGCGTCGGTGATTTGGGACCAGCCCAGCGCCTTCGTCAGGCTTTCCGCCACACCGATGAGGATTCCGCCAATCATCGCGCCGGGAATGCTGCCGATTCCGCCGAGCACCGCCGCGACAAAGGCTTTCAGACCGAGCATACTGCCCATATACGGGGTGATCTGCGGATACGCGCCGCAGTACAGCACCGCTCCGATCGCCGCAAGACCGGAGCCGATGGCAAAGGTGAACGCAATCGTGTTGCGGGAGCTGATTCCCATCAGCTTAGCCGCGCCCGCGTCCTCGCTGGTGGCGCGCATGGCCTTGCCGATCCTCGTTTTCTTGACCAGAATTTGAAGCAGAAGCATCACCAGAACGGAGGTCACAATGGTGATCAGCGTGACGCTGCTGATTTCCAGCGGTCCCACCGGGATCGGGAAGCTCGGCAGAACGTTGGAGACGGATTTGGCGTCGGATTTGAAAATGAGCTGATACAGGTTTTGCAGCAGCATGCTGACGCCGATCGCCGTGATCAGCAGGGAGATGCGCGGAGCGTTCTTGCTGAGCAAACGCTGATAAGCCACCTGCTCAATGATTACGCCGACCACCGCGCAGAACAGGACAGCCGCAAGAATCGCGGCCCAGAGCGGTGTTCCGGCCATAATGAGCATCACATAGGTTGTGTAGGCGCCCACCATGATGATGTCGCCGTGCGCAAAGTTGATAAGCTGGGTGATACCGTAGACCATGCTGTAGCCGAGCGCCACAAGGGCATAGATACTGCCCTGGCCCAGGCCGTTGATGATCTGTGTGAGAAAATCCATCTCTGACCCTCCTGCCTCAAGATAATCCAAAAGGGGGTGATCGAAATCATCCCCTTTTGAGCACGCGCCGCGCGGGCGCATGAAATTCAATTCCAGACGATCCAGCCGTTAGGCCTCCGGATCGTAATTCTCAACAAACTTGTACACGTTGTCCTGAATGGAGACAATCACAGCGGACTTCTGCGGGTTGCGATCCTCGTCAAAGGTCATGTGGCCGGTCAGGCCGTCGTACTCCAGCGCCGCCATCGCGTCGATGATAGCCTGGGAATCGGTGCTGCCCGCGTCGGAGATGGCCTGCGCCATCATGTTGGTGGCGTCATAGGCAAGAACGGCAAACATGTTCGGATCCATCTCATATTTCTCCTTGTAGGTGGAGATGAAGTTCTGTACGCGCTCGTCGGTGCTCTCCGTGCTGTACTGGCTGCAAAATACGCCGCCGTTGAGCACGCTCGAATCAAAGTTATCCGTGAGAACGGAATCCCAGCCGTCCGCGCCGCAGAGCTGGGCCGTCACGCCCACTTCCTTGGCCTGCGCGGAAATCAGGCGTAGATCCTCGTAATAGACAGGCAGGAAAAGAACGTCCGGGTTTTGGCCCTTGATGTTGGTCAGCTGGCTCTTGAAGTCCACGTCGCCGTCCTGGTACTTTTCATCCGCGACAACCTGCATCCCCAGCTCCTCGGCCTTGGCCACAAAGGCTTCCGCGATACCGGAGGAGTAGTCGTCCGCCATGTCGGAGAGAACGGCCACCTTCGTGGCTCCCAGCTTCTCCGAAGCATAGGAGGCCATCAGCTCTCCCTGGAACGGATCGGTGAAGCAGGCTCGGAAGATGTTCGGGCCGGTCAGCGTTACCTCAGCCGCGGTGGCGGTAGCGGTAATAATCGGGATGTTGTCCTGCTGGGAGGTCTGCGCGACAGCCAGCGTGGGCTTCGTGGTCACGTCGCCGATGATGGCCACAACCTTGTCGTCCTGCACGAGCTTATTGTAAGCGTTTGTCGCCTCGGTTGTATCGCCCTTTTCGTCGTAGTAGATGTACTCAATCTGTTTGCCGTCAATGCCGCCGTTGGCGTTGATGTCTTCCACGGCCATCTGGATGGCGTTGTTCACCGCCACGCCGTAGCTGGCCGCGTCGCCGGTGAGCGGTGCAAGGCCGCCGATCCGGATGGTATCGGAGTCGCTGCCGCCGGAAGCCGAGCCGCCGTCGCCCGTGTTGGAGCAGCCGGAGAAGGCGCCGAGCATGGCAAGGGCCATCAAAGCTGCGAGAATACGTTTTTTCATGGTTATCATACCCTCCTGATGCGGAACCGCCCGCTGCCGCGAACCCTCCGCAATGTAGTAAAGCTTCGCTTTAATGTATTGAATTATACTACGGTTGTTTGATATTTTCAATCAAAAAAGCCAAATCGGAGAACTTTCCTGTGAGAATCGTCCAAATTCACACAATTTCCCTGTCTCAGGGTGAATTTCTCCGCGTTTTGCAGGAGAATCCGCAATTTGTTTCATCCAAGAGACAGTTTGTTGCGGCAGAACAGAGAAAATTGAAGGAAAGAGAAAAAATTCTTTCATGATTTCGGCGGCACACCGAGGTCATGGGGGAAACGTTCCCGGTAAATGTCCAAAATCCGGGGCAGAACGTTGGGAAGGGCATACCGCTCCAGATCCGCGGCGGCGGAAGCGGAGAGCTTGGCGCGCAGATTGGGAGAGCGCGACAGCTGCGTCATGGCCGCCGCCGCTTCCTCCGGGCGGTCCGGCGCGAAGAGCAGGCCGCTTTCTCCCGGACGGATCAGATCCACATGTCCTTTCACCCGTGTGGCCGCGACAGGGACTCCTGCCGCCATCGCTTCCATCACATTGAAAGGAAGCCCTTCGCTCCGGCTGGAGGAAACCGCGGCGTCGCACATGCCGTAAATTGGTCCCATGCCGTTGATCTCCCCGGCGAAACAAACTCGGTCGGAGATGCCCAGTTCCCCGGCCAGACGGATACAGTCCTCCCGCAGAGCGCCGTTCCCCGCCAGAAACAGACGGGCGTTTGGACAATCCCGCCCCGTCTGCGCAAAGGCCCGCAGAAGCAGCGCATGGTTTTTCCGTCCGGAAAATTCCGCTGCATAGACAAAGACAGTATGCTCCGGCGTATAACCGTACTGTGTACGGAGCGCGGCGCGCTGTTCGGCGGACGGCGGGGTATAGCGGGAAAAGTCCACACCCATGCCGGGGATCGAGTGGACGGTTCCATCCGCGGACAGCCGGTGCTTTACAGCGATCCGGCGATCCTCCTCGTTCATTACCATCAGCACATCCGTCACACGGGCACACAGCTTTTCCGGCAAAAGATAAGCCAGACGCTTTGCCGTGCTGTCTGTTTCTGAGAACAGATAGCCGTGACAGGTGGAAAAGAGAATGGGACGCTTGGAAAGCGTCAGTGCGGCGGCCCGTATCACAGCCGCCGCCAGCGTGGTGTGAACGCTGACCGCGTCAAATCCACCTTCCCGCAGCAAGCGCCGCGCCGCCGAAATGGCCTTCAGATTCTGCGGGCTGAAAAATTGCTTGACCATTGGAACCACAGCGCTATGATCCGCATACGGCAGGGATTCCCCCGTGTCCGAAGCGGCCCACACCTCCCAGCCCGCTTCCTGAAATGCCCGCAGATACGGCAGGTGGAAGCGGCGAAGGTGGGACGCGGTGGAAGCGCAGAAAAGGATGCGTTTCAAGCGGGCCGCCTCCTTAGCCTTGCTGGAAGAAGGTCAGATACGGCAGGAGCATGGTGCGATCCTGCATCAGAATCCAGATATAATAGACCAGCCCGATAAACACCAATCCCGCCACCGAGTAGAGATAATAATATTTCCGGTTGCGAAGGGCGCTGCGCCGCTCGCGGATCTCGATTGCAGTTTTTTTCCGGCCCGCGTTCTTTTTGACCACTCTGGCCGCTCCGCCTTGTTCCAGCTCCGTCAGCTCCTCGCGGTTCGCGTCGATGGAAACGAGGAATTCCGGAATCACCAGAATAGCGGCGGTGAAGAACAGCATACCAAAGCGCTGGAACAGGAAGTGCTTGCAGGTCATGATATAGAGCAGTCCCGCGTAGAGCGCGAAATTGACCAGAACCACGTTCTTGGGATTTCGTTTGAGCAGATACTGCCGCAGTCCCACGATGACCAGCATATAGACAACAGGGACAAAAGCGGTCTGCCAGTCGCGGCCCTGCATGTAGTACAGCCCTTCCTCCGTGGCGTAGTACTGATAGACAAACTGCGTGACGAAGTTGAAAAGCGGCCAGCTGAAAATCAGAACCAACGCGGTCAGGACGCCGTAGGCCGTCAGCGATTTCCAGTTCACGGGAATATGAGCAAGGAAGTAAAGCACGACCATGATAAACAGCGCCTTATGGAAGGAGGCGGCCAGCACCACGATCACCAGATAGGGAATCAGCTTCTTTTCCTTGAGGAAGGGGATGGCAAAGAGGAAAATCGCGGTGGCAATGCTCTGGCGGATGAAGCACAGGGAGTTGTT
>NBJMC04203__coassemble_611_pt1 | contig 19221 bp, 11 predicted proteins | sample NBJMC04203__metabat2_high_PE_051 | metagenome-assembled genome bin NBJMC04203 | reverse complement strand
CATGAAGAAGGCCTCCGAGGGCGAGCTCAAGGGCATCCTGGGCTACACCGACGAGATGGTTGTTTCCTCCGACTTCCTGGGCGATCCGCACACCTCCATCTTCGACGAGAAGGCCGGTATTGCTCTGACCGACACCTTTGTGAAGGTTGTTTCCTGGTACGACAACGAGTGGGGCTACAGCAACAAGGTTCTGGAGCTCATCCAGCACATGGCCACTGTCGACCACAAGTAAGAATTTCTGTCGGGAAGGTTGTCCGTAAAGATGGATCACGACGTTTTTGCGGTTTAACCCCTTCTGACGTAAGCGCCCCTTTCCGGAGCTTCGGTTCCGGAAAGGGGCGCTTTTCCGTCTTTTTGTAAAAAAGTCTTTCTTTTTTTATTTAGTTGATGTATCATCTATTTAGAGAGGGGGAGAAAACACAATGGACGTGACGCAGAGACGGATCAGCAAAATTGCGCGTGGGGTCCGGATTTTCACCAATCAGATCATGCGGCGGATGGGCGTCGGCCCCTCGGAGCTGGATGTGCTGCTCTATGTGCGGTGGCATCCGGGGACGACGCTGACAGAGCTGTGCCGCAAGCTGGAGATTGACAAGGGAGCGGCGGCGCGCCAGCTGGCCAGCTTGCAGACAAAGGGGTATCTGCGGCGGGAGCCGAACCCGGCGGACGGGCGCAGCCAGCTTTTGTTTGCAACGGAAAAGGGAGACGCCATCCGAAGCTCCAAGCAGCATCTGGAGGAGCTGTTTTATGAGTGGCTTCTGGAACCGCTCAGTCAGACGGAACAGGAGGAGCTGGCCCGGCTGCTGGAGATCGTGGAGCGCCGCTGCTGGGAGGAACGCCAGTCCGATTTTCCGCATGTCCGGGAGCGGTTTTTGGAGGAGGAAAAGCGGCGCGCGGAGCAAGAGCCGCAGACGGAGAAGAAGGAGGGAGAGCAGACGTGCGATTGATCCTGCACTACATGAAAGCCTATTCGCATAAAATCACGCTCTCCATGGTGGTCAAGCTTCTCGGCGCTGTGACGGAGCTTCTGATCCCGTATATCCTCGAATACCTCATCGACGAGGTGGTGCCGCTCGGAAAAATGGAGCAGGTGCTTTTGTGGGGTTCGCTGATGATCGTCACCGCGCTGATCACCCGGCAGCTCAATGTGCTGGCCAACCGGATCGCTGTTGACAACGCGCACCGCGTTTCCTATGACATCCGGCAGGATCTCTTTACGAAAACGGCCAACCTCTCCGGCGCGCAGTTTGACGCATTCGGTCTGCCGAGTTTGATCAGCCGCATGACGAGTGACAGCTACAATGTGCAGAGCTGTGTTCAGTCGCTTCAAACCATGTGTGTGCGCGTGCCGATCATGCTGCTCGGCGGAATTGCCGTGACGCTGATCATGGATCCCGTCCTGTCCAGTATCCTGTGCATCATTACCCCCATTCTGATCGTTGTTGTCCTGGCGGTGTCCCGGTACGGCATCCCGCTGTACCGCAAGGTGCAGGAACGGCTGGATGATGTGGTGCGGACCATGCGCGAGGATATCACTGGAATCCGTGTGCTCAAGGCGCTTTCCAAGACGGAATATGAAAAGGGACGCTTCGACCGCTATAACGGCGCGATGACGAAGGCGGATATCAAGGCCAGCACCATCATGGCCATTCCCGGCCCGTTCATGCAGATGTGCCTGAATGTGGGATTGACGCTGGTGGTGTGGATCGGCGCGCTTCGCGTCGACGCGGGACAGATGAAGCCGGGTGTGATCCTTGCCTTTCTGACGTATTTCAATATGGTGATGCAGGGCGTCATGGGAATCAACCGGATTTTCATGATGACCAGCAAGGCCACAGCTTCGGCCAACCGCATCGGGCAGGTGCTGGCCGCGGATGTGGATCAGCGCATCCTTTCGCCCCAGGAGGCCAGACAGCCGGCGGGAGATGAATTTATCCGCTTTGAGCATGTGAATTTCAGCTATCCCGTGGCGGGGGAGAGCCGGGAACATTCCCTTGCGGGGGAGGAGCGCGAGCAGTGCCTGTATGATATCAGCTTTGCGCTCAAACGCGGCGAAAGTCTGGGGATTATCGGCCCCACAGGCTGCGGCAAGACGACGATCATCAATCTGCTCATGCGCTTTTACGACGTGGAGGATGGCGGCGTGTTCGTCGATGGCCGGGACGTGCGTACCTACGAGAAAGATGAGCTGCACCGGCGTTTCGGCGTGGTGTTTCAGAACGATATGGTGTTTTTCAACTCCCTGCGGGAAAACATCCGGTTCGGCCGCGATCTCGATGAAGCCGCCCTCATGCGCGCGGTGGAGGACGCTGTCGCCGCCGAGTATATTGATTCGCTGGAGGAGGGCCTGGATTATCAGGCGGACATCAAGGGAGCAAACCTTTCCGGCGGACAGAAGCAGCGGCTTCTGATTTCCCGCGCGCTGGCGGGAGACCCGGAGATTCTGATCCTGGACGACTCCTCCTCCGCGCTGGACTACAAGACGGACGCGGCCCTGCGCAAAGCGATTTTTGAGCATCACCGGAACTCGACCACCATCATGGTGGCCCAGCGTGTGAGCTCGATTCAGTCGATGACGCACATTCTGGTGATGGACAACGGACACTGCATCGGCTACGGCACGCACGAGGAGCTTCTGCAAAACTGTCCGGCCTATCAGGAGATTTACCAGGCGCAGATGGGCGCGCTGGCATAAAGAGGAGGGAAAAACAATGCCGCCCGGACCCCCAAGAGGAAAAAAGGAGAAACCAAAGGACGCAAAGGGAACGCTGCGCCGCATTTTTCAGTATATCATGAGCTACCGCGTCGCGGTGGCGGTTCTGCTGCTCTGTACCTTCGCGAGCAACATCGGAAACCTGCTTGGCCCGACGTTCGCGGGCAAGGCGATCGGCGCGGCGGTCGGGAAGGGGCAGGTTGATTTTGATACCGTGGCCTATTACGCGCGGTGTATGCTGATCGCCTATGTGTTCAGCAATCTCATGTCCTTCCTGGTCAACCAGGCGATGATGCGCATTGGCCGCCGGATCGCCAACAAGATGCGCCGCGACGTGTTTGCCAAGCTGATGGCTTTGCCGGTCAGCTATTTCGATCGCAATCAGGCGGGCGATATCATCAGCCGCGTCTCCTATGACATCGATGTGGTGACGACGAGCATCTCGGCCGATCTCGTGCAGATCCTGACAAGCGTTGTCACCGTGGTCGGCTCGTTTGTGATGATGTGTATGATCTCCGCGCCGATGACCGCTTGTCTCTGCATCCCGATCCCGCTCGCCATCTTTTTCACCCGCTATATGGGAAAGCGCACCAGGCCGCTGTATTCCAAGCGCAGCGCGGCCTATGGCAAAATGAACGGCTATGTGGAGGAAATGTTTTCGGGACAAAAGACGATCCTGGCCTATGCCTACGAGGATGACGTTTGCAAAGAATTCGGCGGGATCAACCGGGAAGCCGCCGTGGCCTACCGGAACGCCGATTCGCTCGGTATGACCACCGGCCCGACGGTCGGCATGATCAACAACCTCGGCCTGTCGCTCATCGGTATGGTGGGAGCGGCTCTCTACATGCTCGGTATGGCGGGGATGGAGCAGATCTCCTCTTTTGTGCTGTATTCACGCAAATTCAGCGGGCCGATCAACGAGATCGCCAATATCATGAACGAAATCTATTCCGCTCTTGCCGCGGCGGAACGCGTGTTCACGCTGCTCGATCAGCCGGAGGAACCGGCGGATCTTCCCGGCGCGGAGACACTCGGTCAGGTGCGCGGGGACGTCGAAGCGCGCCACGTCAGCTTCGGCTATCTGCCGGGGAAAATTGTCCTGCACGATCTGAACCTCAAAGCCAAGCCCGGCCAGACCGTCGCCATTGTGGGCCACACCGGCGCGGGCAAGACGACGATCATCAACCTGCTTATGCGTTTTTACGATGTGAACGCGGGGGAGATTCTGGTGGACGGCAAGGAACTGCACGAGGTGACGCGCGATTCCCTGCGCCGGGCCTATGCGATGGTTTTGCAGGATACCTGGGTGTTTCAGGGAACGATCTTTGAAAATATCGCTTATGGCAAGGAGGGCGCGACGAAAGAGGAAGTGATTGCCGCAGCCAAGGCCGCGCGCATCCATCACTATATCATGCGATTGCCGGAGGGCTACGACACCGTGATCAGTGAGGATGGCGGCAACATCAGCAAGGGCCAGAAGCAGCTGCTGACCATCGCCAGAGCCATGCTGTACAATACGCAGATGCTTATTCTCGACGAAGCGACCAGCAACGTCGACACGAACACGGAACGCGAGGTGCAGCGCGCCATGCAGGAGCTGATGAAGGGAAAGACTTCCTTCGTGATCGCCCACCGCTTGTCCACTATTCAGCATGCCGACAACATTCTTGTCATGGAGCACGGCGAGGTAGTGGAACAGGGAACACATGAGGAACTCATGCGGAAAAAGGGGACGTACTACAGGCTGTACGCCGCGCAGTTTGAATAAATTTTAGAAATATTGTTCTTTTTCGCGAAAATAGAAAGCTCTTTTGGTACGAATAAAAAAGAAAATTGCAAAATATTTTAAAAATAGTTGCATGAAAAGGGTCAAATCTGTTATCTTGTTCTTGGACTTGTTTGAAAAGAGAGAAAATGCCGGATTCCCGGTATTTTTGACGTGAAAAGGCTGCCGGTATCAAGTCTAAGCTTATTTTGATGCAGTCTGACAACAAAAGGGATTTTTGGGAAGGAAGATGAAGAATGCAGAAAATTCGGGATTTATTGAAAGCGAAGGCAAACGATAACTGGGGGCAGGGCCCTTTGACCTTTGCATTTTTGGGAGACAGCGTGACGCAGACCTGCTTTGAGCTGTATAAAAAATCCGACGGCGCCATCGATGCTTATTACGACGCGGACGCCGCTTACCATCTTTACCTCAAACGGATGCTGGCGATGCTGTATCCCAGCGTACCCGTCAACATTCTGAACGCGGGGATCGGCGGCGATAACGCACCCCACGGCTTGGAGCGGCTGGAACGCGACGTGATCGCGCATCACCCCGATCTGGCGGTGGTATGCTACGGACTGAACGATTCCTGGGGAGGTCTGGACGGTCTTTCCACATACGGGGACGCGCTGGGGCAGATCTTCGACCGTCTCAAGGAAGCGGGGATCGAAACGCTTTTCATGACGCCCAACATGATGTGCACGGAAATCAGCTGCCATCTGGAGGACGAAACAATCCTTGAAATGGCAAAAGGAGCCAGCGAGCTGCAAAATTCCGGGGTCATGGACCGGTATATGGAGACAGCCAGGAAAGTCTGCGCGGAGCACGGCGTTCCGGTCTGCGACTGCTACGCACAGTGGAAAACGATGCACGAGGCCGGAGTCAATACGACGGAGCTGCTTGCGAACCAGCTGAACCATCCCACCCGGGAGATGAACTGGCTTTTCGCCGTTTCGCTTCTTCATTCCATTTTCAACGAACCGTAAGAAAAAATGGGCGGATCGCTTGCGAAAAGCGTCCGCCCGATGATCTGCTTTAACACAGAACCGACATTATTTGAGAAATACTTCAATGACGGGAACGAGCACGTTCGGCTCCACGACGGGAAGCTTGACGGCGAGAAGATCGTCGCGCTGCGTGCAGCCCTCGCTGAAATGGGAAATTTGTTTTTCTTCAAACAGCAGCTCGCTGCCGTCGTGCAGGAACTGCATGTAGTCCACCTTTCCCGCAAAGCCGTTCAGCTCCAGGTACTGATAGGGATACTCAAACAGGTGGATATACAGCCGCTTTCCATCCTCGCTCTGGGTGAATTTGCAGCCATTCGGACAGAGGGCGAGGTATTCCGGCTCCGCCATGGTGCAGCCGTAAATGGAGCGGCTGTTATATTTCATCCAGTCGGCGTAGACCTGAAGCGCCGCTTCGGCCCGGCTGTCGAAATAGCCGCGTGAGGTGGGGCCGACGTTCATCAAAAGGTTTCCGCCGATGGAGACGGTGTTGATCAGCATCTGGATCAGCATTTTGGGGGATTTCCATGTCATTTCATCCCGGTAGTAGCCCCAGGAGCCGGAGAAGGTCTGGCAGGCCTCCCAGGTGACCAGCTCGCCGGTCTCCTTGTGGCGCGGCCACTCCAGCAGCTGATACTGCTCCGGCGTCCAGAGATCCTGCTCGATTTGCGCGCGGTTGTCGATGATGATCCCGGGCTGAAGCTTTCTCGCGACGGCGATCAGCTCCTCGGATTCCCATTCGTTCTTTCCCTTTCCCTGCATCCAGTCGGGGAAGTTCGGCTGCTTGTCATAGGAAAAATCGAACCAGAGGATGTCGATTTTGCCGTAGTTGGTGAGCAGCTCCGTGACCTGATTGCGCATGTATTCGGCATAGCGGTGCATATCCCGTCCCTTGGATTTCTCAAACGCGTCGGGATCGTCGCGGCGCGGGTGGAGATGATCGATGGGGAAATCCGGATGGTGCCAGTCGATCAGCGAATAGTAAAAGCCGATGTGCAGACCCCCGGCGCGGAACGCGTCCACATATTCGCGGATCAGATCCCTGCCCGCGGGCGTGTTGGTGCATTTGTAGTCGGTATATTGGGAATCGAACATGCAGAAGCCCTCGTGATGCTTGGTGGTCATCACGGCGTATTTCATTCCGGCGGCCTTGGCCTGTCTGGCCCATTCCTTCGGATCATAGAGATCGGGATCAAAATACCGAAAAAATTGATCGTATTTTTCTTCCGGGATTTTTTCGTTGGTTTTCACCCACTCATGGCGCGCCGGCATGGAATACAGGCCCCAGTGAATGAACATACCGAAACGGTCGTGCCGGAACCACGCGGTGTCGCCCGGGGTGCTTTTTGTGATATAGCTGGACATAAGACGTCTCCTCTCCCTTGCGGTTGGGGATGCAGATTCGTTTGCTCCCCTTTTACCGTAATGATACTGGGGAATCTGAATGATTTCAAGGGAAGAAACAATAAAAAATATGGAGGTTTTGCGATGATCGTTTATCCGTGCCAGAGCCTTTGCGGCCTGAACGGACTGCATTTGAGAATTCTCGACTGCGGCCACGCCAGCAGCGCGCGCGAGTGGGTGGGAAATGTGGTGTCTCCCTCCTATTCCCGGCTGTATTATATTTGCGGGGGAGATCCTTACTTTACCACAGCGGAAGGCCGCACCGTTGAAATGAAGGCGGGGTGCTGTTATTTTTTGCCCGCCGGTTTTTCCTTTGACCACGCCTGCCGTACCCAGATGGAGCAGCTGTACTTTCATATTCAGCTGATTGACGACACAGGGCTGGATTTGTTTCGGGGATGCTCCGAAATGATGGTGGATACGCCGGGGGAGGAGCGCATCCGCCGGATGATTGAGCTGGCCGCGAGCAAACAGCCGGACGACGCTCTGCGTCTGCGCCAGGAGCTGTACGCCACCATTTTGACGATGCTGGAGCGCAGCGGGGTTCATTTGAGCCGCACCGATTACGCGCGCTGTATTTTGGACGCGGTGGCGTATATCCGAAAAAATCTTTCCGTTCAGCTGACGGTCAAGCAGCTGGCCGACCATGCGCATGTTTCCGAGAGCACGCTGGAAAAAGCGTTTCGTGCGGAATTGGGGATGACCGTCGGCAGATATGTGGATGAAGAAATCTTTCTGGCCGCGGAAAGGCAGCTGAAGCAGACGAAGCTGTCCATTGCGCAGATCAGTGAACGGTTTGGATTCTGCGACCAGTTTTATTTTTCCCGCCGGTTCCGGGCGCGCTACGGGTTATCTCCGCAGCAGTACAGGAAACGGTATCCGTTCTGACGGGGAAACCCGCCGTTGTGTCAGCCAAAGGAGGAAACATGGAAAAGTTTCGTTTTGCAATTATGGGAGCAGGAGCCATCGCGGTCAAGTTTTGCGAAGCCGTGCAGCTTTTGGACGGCTGCGAGGTGTGCGCCGTGGCAAGCAAAAGCCTGGAACGGGCGAGCGCCTTTGCCGGGAAACAGCAGATTGAGCGGTATTATGGCGACTATGCCGCCATGCTGGAGCAGGAAAAGCCGGATTGCGTGTATATTGCGGTGACGCCGAACGATCATGCCCGGCTCTCGCTTTTGTGCATCGCGCATGATGTGCCGGTTTTGTGCGAAAAGGCGATGTTCCAGAACAGCCGGGAGGCGGAAGCAGTGTATGAAGCCGCCGCGCAGAAGAAAATCTTTGTGATGGAGGCTTTGTGGAGCCGCTATCTGCCCGCGGTCCGCAAGGTGAAGGAGTGGGTGGAGCAGGGAAGGATCGGCGTCCCGGCGCTTTCCCAGTTCACCATCGGATTTCTGGCGCCGCCGGATCCGGAAAACCGTTACCAGAGTCCGGCGCTGGGCGGAGGAGCAGCGAAGGATATCACCGTATACGCCTATGAGCTGACCACCTTCCTGCTGAATCAGAACATTCGGAGCATGGCGGTGTCGGCGGCCTGGGGAAAAACAGGCGTGGATCTCACGAATCATATTTCGCTGGAGTTTGAGCACACGCTGGCGGATCTGTCCACCAGCTTTGCGGCCAATCTGGAAAACAGGATGGTGCTGTACGGCGAAAAGGGGAAGATTGTTCTTCCATTCCCGCACTATGCGTCGGAGTGCAGCTTGTACGATTCGGACGGGGGCCTGGTGGAACACTATCGCGATGAGGAAACCGAAAACGGATTTACCTATGAAATTCAGGACACGATGGCTTGTATCCGCGAGGGGCGCACGGAGAGCGCTGTCGTGCCGTGGGCGGATACCATGGCGTGTGCAAAGCTTTTTGATCGGATTGATGAAACGAAGCCCGCTCTTTAAAAAGAATCGCTGCTGTCAAAAAAGGCTTTCCCAACGGGGATTCCCCCTGTTGAGAAAGCCTTTTTGCGCGTTTATTCTGTTTTTGTGATTTATTCCGCGGTGGAGGAGTAGGACTGGGAAAGCAGCTCGTTTCCGGCGCCATCCACATAGGTCACAACCACAACGACGTTGCTGTTGGAAACAGCGCCCTTCGCCTCGTTGGCAATGTTCTCGAAGGTCGCAGCATTGGCGTCCAGACCGGCCTGGAGCTGCTCGGTGTAGGTTGCACGGTCCTCATCGGTGGTTTCCAGATCGTTGAGGGTGAACTTGTAGTGCATTTCGTCGCCCTCAGCATAGACCTCGACACCCATGCCCTGCTCTTCATACTGCTGGGTCATGGTGCTGATCACGCTCTGCATGGACTCGGAGTTGAAGTAGTCCTCCAGAGTGGGCTTACCGCCGCAGCCGCTCAGCACAACGGTGAACAGCAGGCACACAGCAGCCATCAGGGATACGATTCTCTTTTTCATTTTCATTCTCCTCTGTGGTTTGAATTTATGGTGAAGGCCTCCACATGGCCTGACACCCCTTGTACGGACTCTCAAAATAGAGTCGAACACACGAACAATGGCTATTATACAACTTCTGCACAATTTTGGCAACTTATTTTTTGTGGATCCGCAATTTTTTCATCCTCCCGCGCAGAGCTGTGTTCCGTTTGAGTGTCTTTCCGCTACACAGGCAATCCATGGTATGGTATAATGAGATCCATTGTATAAGCGGGACGGTTTTACTCCGCTCCCGTGCTTCTTTGCGGCAGCAGCGCGGGCTGCCGGGCGAAAAGAACACACACAGCCGGGCATCGGGCTTGCCCGATGCTTGTGCGCCGCAGGCGAAAAGAAGGGTGCCGATCATGGAGATTGTTTTGATTACGCAGAGGAACAGTGAAAAATTTCAGGAAATCCTGCCGGAGTATCGGGGCCGGATTCCTTCCGTGCTTTTGGGCTGCGAGAAGGATGGAATCGCGGCCGGAACGGCGGGGCTGGAAATGACGGAGGACGGGTGCAGCCTTGGCTGGCTGTGGGTGGATCCCGAATTTCGGGGCGGCGGAATGGGCGGCGCTCTTTTGGACGCGGCCTGCCGGGAAGCGCTGGAAAGGCCGGCGGGACGGCTTACCGTCACCTATCCGGCGGATAAGGACTGGTCGGCTGTGATGGATTATATGCTGGCTGTCCGCGGGTTTTCCGTCATGGCGCACCGCTACCCGACCTATCGGATTACGAAGGAACAGCTGCTGGCTTCTCCGCTTTTGGCCGGGGACGAGAAAAAGATGAATCCGCATGTAGTTCCTCTTTCGGAGCTGGAACGCTTCCGATTACAGGAATTGCTGGTTGAGTGCCGGTTGGAACGGGAATATCTTGTGAGCCATGCGGCGTTCGGCTGGATGGACCCGGAGCGAAGCATGGTTTTGTTAAAGGACGGCCATGTGATGGGGCTGGCTCTGGTTCGTCCTGTGGAGACGGAGGATTCTCTGTGTTTGGATTTGCTGTATCTGCGGACATCCGACGCCAGAGAAGGGATTCTCCTGCTTCAACAGACCGCGCTTGCCCTGCTGCGTCATCCGGCGGGCCTGCGGGAACTGAGTTTCACCTGTATGGAGGAGACCGGGATGCGGATTTGCAGCCGCCTTTTGGGAGAACAGGCGGCGCAGTGGGAGGAATTCTGCCAGGGAACGCTTTTTGCCGAATTGTACCGTCCGGGGAGGGAACGCCATGTGTGAAAACAACCAGATGATGCAGGCTTCCAGACAGGCCAGCGTCCTGCAAATGGAGGAGGAACGGCTTCAGCGCATCCGTCAGGATTCGCTGGAACAGTCAGAGCATATTCCGGGCGTGCTGGAGGAGCACAAGGCGCTCACCCCCTATGCCAGCGCGCGGATTGAGAGGGAAATGAAAAACGGTCCTCCGCCCGGACTGAGCAAGGCCGAGAAACGCCGGTGGAAAAACCGGATGCAGGGCCTTCTGGAGGAATCCCGCAAGAGGGAGAGCTTTTTCGCGCCGGTCAACCGGATGATGGATGATGCGGAGCAGCGTCTCATGGAACTGCGTGCCGGAGAGCGGGACGGCTTTGACGAATCCTGCCAGGTTCTGGAAAATGCACGGTGGGAAGCGTCCGTGGAGGAAAACAGCCTGCTTCGGGATGAGGCGGTTCTGCGGGATCATCCCGAGATTGCAGAGCTGCAAACGATGTTTCAGCAGCTTTCCCGTGCGGGCGCGAGTATCGGATCGGACCGGCTGGTGGAGCTGACGCAGCGCTACCGCGCTTTGGGAAAGGCCGGATCCGCGGGGGCCGCCAATTCGGTCAGTTACCGGCATTTGAAGGACGCTATGCGCTTTTCCAACCCCAAGGCCGGTTATGTTTTTCTGCTTCACTGTGTGGCGACGATGCTGGTGTATCAGCTGGACAGCCTTCCGGCGGATCAGGTGAACGCCGCTGCGTTCACACGCCTTTACGCGCTTGCGTCCGTCTCCGGCGTGGTGGCTTCGCATATGGCGCTGAGCCGGGAGTTTGAACGACAGAAGGCTCTGTATCAGACGAAAAGGCAGCAGGTGCAGATCGATGTGGAGCAGCAGCAGAGAGAGCTTCAGGAAATGATAGCGGCAAGGCGCGAGTATCTGCGCACAGGCGTGGGAGAGAACGGCGCACCCGAGGTGTGGATCCCACAAAATCTGCTGGGTGAAGCGGAAGCGTATCTGTATGCACAGGGCGTGATGCAGAATCCAACGCTCAGCATGCAGGAGTTTATGGATCGGGCGAATGCGATAGAGGCTTCCATCCGCTGGAATCGGGAAACCATCACCGCCCGTTTGGAGCAGGAGCACGGCATCCTGGCCCCCGCGCTGCGCGGCCGGTTGCTGGAAAGCATCGAGCAAAAGCATCCGCGCATGCTGTTTCGCGCGGCGTACGGAGAAATCAACAATAGCATCCGGGAAGCCATGGAGAATTTGTCCAGTGATCTCGCACGCTACCGGGAGCGGGCGGAATATCTGGCGGTGCAGCCCTCTCTGGCACAGTTCCCGCGGCTTTTCCAGTCCCCCGTTCTACAGACGCTGCCGGGAGCGGAGCTGTCCGACGAGCAGTTCCGGGAGCAGGCGGATCTGCTGGCCGGGCAGGTGGAGCACAGTGTGGCGTGCGCGCGATCCATCCTCCGCGACGCGCTCTCCCCGGCCAGCCGGAAAGCGGTTTTGGAGCTTCTGGTGAACCGGTACGGCTCGCTGTTTTTGCACGGCTCTCCCGAGGAAATCCGGGAGCTTGTCCGGCATTCGCTGCGCGATGACGTTTTGCAGGAGCTGGCCCCGCAGGTGGCGGAGCGGGAGGAATCCATCCGGGCCGCCATGGACGCGGCGCATCTGGATCCGGCATGGAGAACGATCGCGTACCGCACAATGACGGAGGAGGAGCAGGCAGACGAAGCGCTTATCCCCAAAATGGAGCGCTTGCAGCAGACGGCCTTTGCCAATCAGGAGGAATTTCAAAGACTCTTTGGCGATCGCACCCACACCGTGCCGCAGTGGCAGGAGCTTCTGCAATGGATGGGGGAGCATGCGGCCCAGACGCCCGAAGAATTCCTTGCCCAAGCGCAGGAGCTGGCCAGCCGGACAAGCCTTTCCGACGGACAGGACGCCATGACTTTGGAGGAATACCGCAGCGGCGGACAGCGGGCGCAGAAGATCGAACCGGACACGGCGGGCAGCTATCGTTCCCTGCTGAGAGGGCCGATGCTCTGCCAGTGGGACGGCTTTCTGGGATATCTGGACAGTCATGAGGAAGATGTGATGCAGGCTCTGGAACGCGTGTTGATCGAGGAAAAGCTGGATCTCCCGTTCCTGGAGGACGTCAACAGCCTTTTGGAGCTGGAGACGCTTTCCTATGCCGAGTTCCGCATGCTGTCCTCCACGCTGCGGGGAAATCTCGCGGAGACCATTGAGGGTTGGCACACACTGCGAGGGGAATACGCGTCCCAGGTGCAAAAAGCGCTTTTGCCGGACATGCTCACGGGAGCCTTGAAGCGGGAGAATTTCCGGGCGCGCGCGCAGAAGGAGGAACGCCGGTTCCAGAACGAGGCGCAGGCTTTGGAGATCCGCTTTTTGGCGGTGCTGTCCGGGGCGCAGGTGCAGCAGCCGGGCGAGCTGCAATACCAGCATACCGACGACACCGCCTCCACCGCGCATTTTTCCTCGAAATCCCGGGCGGAGCGCCGTTTGGAGCGGTTTCGGCTTGCCCACAGCGTGTGGCAGGTTTTGGAGCGCAGCGGCCTGACGAAGGAAGCGATCGAAAATGCGCTTGAAGCAGGCTCCGACTCCGGCAGCGGAGCAAAGCTGCACCGGCGTCTCTGCCGCCTTCTGGAACCGCTTTCGGATCCGCAGGCGAAGGAGGTGCTTCGGGCAATCCGAAAGGAAGGCAAGGACGGCTATGTCAACGAATTCCGTCTCGGCGGACTGGAAGAATTCCTTTTGGCAAAGGAAAACAATGAGGAGGCCTATCAGGCATTCACAGCGGGAAAGCAGGAGGTTTATAAGGATACGCTCCGCACGCTGGGTTCCCAGATTTTGCCGCGCCTTCAGGAATTGGAACAGGTGCTCGGCGAGTATCCCCTGGAGGAAAGCGCGGACTACCGGATTCGGATGCGCCCGCTGGCCGCCGGTCTGCGGGAGGGCAGCGAGGAGGAGAACCGGGAACGCTTCGGCGTGAGAAGCTGGCAGGAGGCGCTCGACGGCCTGCGGCAGTATCTGCGCCGGCAGAGCGCTTCCCGGGCCGCGCGGGAGCAGGCAGTCGGAAGCGCCCCGGATGCTCAAACGGCTTTGGAATATCGGAGGGAGTGGATGGCGCGGTATGAAAACGGGCTTTTCCGCCCCATGGTTCCGCTTCTGATGCAGGACAAGGATCTGTGGCAGTCGCTCTCCACAGACGATCCGGTAGCTTTTGAGACATACGCCAAGGAGTTTTTCCAGCGCATGGAGACGCCGATGAAGCTTCTGCGCCTGCGCTTTTCCTTTGGAGAAGAATTCCAGCGGGAGCTGGTCCGGGAGCTGGGGCAGCGGATCCTGTACGGCCCCGAACGGGATCTGGACGGCTGGATGGAAGAATTCAACCGCTTTTTTGATCAGTACAGCCGTCATACTGTGGGCGGCGCTTCGGTGGAAGCGCGCTATCAGAAGCTGCGGGAAAAGGATCCTGAGATGGCGAATTATCTTACGGAGATGATTCTGCACGATCCCCAGGGCATCAGTCTGCTGGAGGACGAGGAGAAATGGAACGCCGCGCTCAAATCGTGCAAAAAACGGGTGGCTCCCAACACCAAATCGCTGAAAAAATACCTCAGCAGCATGAAGAAAACCGGATGGAAGCCCACAAAGGCGGAGCAGGTCAGTCTGGACATGTTTCTGCGGCATCACATCCTGTTCAGCGAACCGGATATGTTCCAGGAAAGCTTGAGCGGCTGGGTACAGGATTTTCTGAAACTGCGCCGGGAATCCATTGCGCAGATGAACCGGTCGATCGTCGTCATGGGACGGCGCGCGGAGGTTCTGCGGGACGTGGAACGCCGCCGCAGCGAGGGAATGCGGGAGGACCGCCGGGATTTGGAGAAGCTTCGCGCCCTGCGGGGACAGCTTCGCGCCGCCGGTTCCCCGCTGTTGGCTGCGCTCGGCGTGCGCAAAGCTCCCAGTGAAAAACAGATCACCGAGGCGCGGTATACGCTGTGGGAATACCGGGAGCGACCCCAGCGGGTGAAGGAGATTTTGTTTGAGCGGATCCTTTCCGGGGCGGACAGCGAGACGCTTCACCGGGAAGCCGCCTGGCTCACCGCCCTCAACAAACGGATTTTTTCCATCCCGTTTTACGCCACGGAGGGGGAGCGGGAGCGCTTCCACGCAATGAAGCGCGTGTTTGAACAGATGGGGGTGAGCTGGAGAACGCCGGATCATGTGGAGCTTTCCGATCGCGTGCAGTCTGAATTCTTGCTCTATCTGTATCTGCATCACCGGGGAGAAAACCTGACGGAGGAACAGCTTTTGGAAGCCTTCCAGTCGCTGGGAGAACGCCATGTGCTGATGGGAGAACTGCTGGAACAGAAAAACGCGGCCGAACTGGATCGCCACGTCAACCTCTACGGCGCGCACACCCACACCGGGCAGACCGCATGGAACAGGGACTCTCTCGGGCAGATGGCCAGACTGGACGAAAGCCCGCTGGAAGCGGAACGCCGGAACATCACGGAAGCGATGGCGATCAGCATGTATACCATGGAGGACAGCGCGTTCCGCGAGGCGGTGGCGCACCATGCCGATTATTTGCAGGCGGCGGAATCGGCCGAAAAGGTGTTTGATCCGATTTTAAAGGAGCTGGTGGAGAGCGAGGACGAGAGACGACAGCTGAGGGTCGGGCTTCAGGAGTATTTTCACGCGGATCTCCTCGGCGGGAGCGCGGGAGTGGACCTCTCGGAGCTGCGCTCCCGTGTGCGGGATATGCTGCAAGATCCCGATTACCGCCAGATTTTGCGGTCCTCCGGTTCCCTGTTGGGCAGCGTGAGCGACACCAGCCTGTCGGGCCGGGAAAAAACGGCGCATATGGTGGCCAGCCGCGAAACGCTGGAGGAATTTCTGGCTGAAAAAAACAATCGCAAATACTGCCGGGAATACAATGCGCTCAATATCCAGCAGCGGCAGGTGTTCGCCCTGTCCGTCCTGCAAAGCGATCGGATCGGGGGAGCCACGCCGCTTCCCAGCGTAACCTATGTGCGCAGCGACGATCTGGCTCAGAGCCGGATGCTGTTTGTCGCGGGACAGCTGGAAACCTACGCGTCCCACGGTGATTTCCAGCCGGAGATTCCCTATGATCGCGTGATGGAGGTGCTGCGGCGTTCCAACGGAAAGATGGACGCGCAAGCCTTTGAAAGCGCGATGCGGCTGACGCGTGCCATGATCCGCCGGTATCAGGAGAAGATCCCGAGAGACTGGTCGAGATTGTCGGACGGGGCGTATCTGATTCGGGAAGCAAGGCGGCTGGCCCGGAAGAAGGAAGCCGCCGCCGGACAGGGGGAGCAGCCGCCGGTAACGTCGCTCGCGGAGCTGCGGGAACGGATTCTCGCACAGGATCCCGGAGCTGCGGGAACGGACGCAATCAAGGAACGTCTGGCCGCGCTGGATGATCACACGTTCCGCATCGTGGCCGCCGCGCTGGAGGATCGCACCGTGCTGGATCCCACCACCCGGATGGCGGAGGAGAACGGGGAAGCGCAAAGGACGGAGTATGTCAATGAGCAAAAACGCGCCGGACTGATGGCGCGCTTTCTGGGACAGCAGGAGGAGCCTTCCGCTCTGCGGATGCACTCCACACGGCTCACAAGAGCCATGAACGGCCTGATGAGCTATCAGCTCCGTGACGATGTGGATTTGACGGGGCGCGCCCTGACCCGATCCGATTTTGCCCCGAAGGCGTTGTCACGCGGAACGGCGGCGGATTGGGCGCTGCTGGAACGCGCCATGGATTTCGCGGACGAGGTTCTGCGGGAGGATCTGCGGCGCGGCGCGGGACTACCGCAGGAGGAGTCTCCGGTTCCGGAAGAGGAAGCGCAGGAGCAGCTGCAAAACGTCCCACAGGAGACACAGGCGGAGGAGGACGCCGTACAGGAGAACACGGTGCAGGAACAGACAGCCGCGCAGCAGGAGCAGCCTGTGGAAGAGATCGCGGAGGAAATCACGGAAGAAACGCGGGAACAGCGCCGCCAGACGTTGCAAAGACGGCTGGAAGGAATGCGGAACCTGCCGGTTCTGGAACGCTTTTCCACCGAACAGATTCTCAGTGTGAAAAACATACAGGAGAATCTGGAACAGATGGACGAGGACGCGTTCGTTGTGAAGGCAGCTTCGCTTTTGAAAAACGCGGAAAGCAATCTGGCGCAGCTTCGCACCATCCTGTCGGAGCGGGGAGCGCTGTCCCTTCTGGATCGGTCGGAAGCGGAGAATCGGGTGATTTCCCGCTTTGGCGGCGAACTGCTGGGAAGCCCCCTGAACAGCAGAACGATCGAAGCGCGTGTGCGGGCCGCTATGGATCCTCCCGCCCAGCCGATGGAATCGTTTCAGGAGAAAAACAGAGAATTTATCGTGCAGATACGGGAACGCATGAAGCGTGAAAGTTTGGAACACAAACCGTTTACCGGAGCGCAGGAGGCGGAGACGCCCGAGGATGCGCAGCGGATGGAGCGGATCGGGCAAGCGCTGGAAACGCTGCGCGGTATGGACGGCTTGAACGAAACGGAACAATGGCTTGTCCTGCATTGCGAGGAGGGGATCGCGGATTATCTGGATTCGGCCACGCAATATCTAAAGGAAGCCACAGTCGAGGAGATGATCGGCTGGGTGCGGGATACGGCGCGTACCGTGGAGAAAAATCGCACCATTTTGAACGAGCTGGCGGGAAAGCTTTACGTTTTTGGCAGCAGCCCGGAGTGGCAGGAAGCCATCAGCAATCTTGCGGCGAAAAACCTGGGAGCGGATATGCTGATCGAGTGCACGTCCGAGTCCGTCGCAACCTTTATGAAAGCGCTGGAGAAGATCGCCAACGAAACGCTGAATCTCGCGGATGTGCCGGGGCGGATGCTCTCCACTCTTCAGCGGGATGAGAGCGTCAAACGCATTCCCGATCTGGAAAAGATGCCGGAGGTAATTGCCTGCCTGTTCCAGGATCACAGCAGCGGCAAGGGTTATTCCGAGATACAGGAGCTGCGAACGCGTATCCAGCACAACGTCCGTATTCTGGAACGGGTTGTGGAGGAACTGTTCGACGATTACGACGAGCAGGAGGAAGCCATGAACCGTGTGCTGGAGGAAAGAGGCCGCCTGCTGGCGTGGCGGACATGCTCCAGTGAAGTGATACGGGAAATGATTCGTCAGACAAAGGCATAAAGCAAACGGCCCGCACAGCCAGGAAATTCCTGAACGGTGCGGGCCGTTTTTTTGCGGTTTTCAGAGATTCAGCTCTGCTGCGGTACGGAAGGGTTGTCCGGCATATTGCGGATTTGGAGCCGGTAAATGCGGTATGCCATCAGCATACTGGCGACGAAGGAAAAGACTTCGGCCAGCGGGAATGAGTACCAGACGGCATCCAGGCTGATTTGCGAAAGAAAATAAGCGCAGGGAAGCAGCAGAATGAGCTGGCGCAGAAGGGAGACGATCAGGCTGGAAATACCGCTGCCCACTGCCTGGAACAGCGTGGAGAAGGCGATGCCGAGCGCGGCCGGAATGAAGCAGAGGCTGATGGTGCGCAGAGCGGGCACGCCGATAGCCAGCATGTTGGAGGAAGCGTTGAAGATCGAGAGCAGCTGGGCGGGGAACAACTGGAACACGACCAGTCCGACCGCCATGATCACGATCGCGATGATGCAGCAGATGCGCAGGGCGGAAAGCAGGCGGTGCTTGTTGCGCGCGCCGAAATTGTAGCCCATGATAGGCATAACGCCCTGTGTCAGACCAAACACCGGCATGAACACAAAGGATTGCAGCTTGAAGTATACGCCGAAGAAAGCGACGGCGGTGTTGCCGAAGGTGATCAGGATGGCGTTCATGCCCATGGTCATGACGGAGCCGATGGCCTGCATCACGATGGAGGGCGCGCCGACGACATAAATGTTTTTCACGGTCTGCCAGTGGAAACGGAAGCCGCGAAGCTGTACCTTCACGTCATGCTCCTGAGTGAACAGGACAATCAGGGCGGTGATCATGCTGAGGATCTGACCGATGACCGTTGCAATCGCCGCGCCGGCCACTCCCATGGCGGGCACGCCCAGATATCCGAAGATGAACACAGGATCCAGAATGATGTTGACAACAGCGCCGATGAGCTGGAAAATCATCGGATAGATCATGTTGCCTGTCGCCTGCAGCATTTTCTCAATGTTGATTTCCACAAAGACGCCGAAGGAGAAGATACACACAATGCTCATGTAATCCACGCCCATTTTGATCAGCGCCGCGTCGGAGGTGAAAGCCGCGAAGAAGGGTTGTGAGCCGAACAGGCCGACCAGGGCGAACAGAATCCAGTTGCATACGCCGAGCAGAAGGCCGTGTGTGGCGGCGTTGTCTGCCTCGTCCTGCCGCTTTTCTCCCAGACGGCGGGCCACCAGAGAGTTGATGCCGACGCCTGTTCCCACCGCGAAGGCGATCAAAAGCGTCTGGATGGGGAACACCAGAGAAACGGCGGTCAGGGAATCCTCGCTGACCTGGGCCACGAAATAGCTGTCCACCACATTATACAGCGCCTGCACCAGCATGGAAAACATGGTGGGCAGAGCCATGGAGACAATCAGCGGAAACATGGGGCGGGTCCCCATCTTATTTTCCTTTACCACTTGCTGCTTGATTTCATCCATTCAGCATCCTCCATTCGTTTCAATTC
>NBJMC04203__coassemble_547_pt1 | contig 20643 bp, 22 predicted proteins | sample NBJMC04203__metabat2_high_PE_051 | metagenome-assembled genome bin NBJMC04203 | reverse complement strand
TTCCACGGAATCGAGCGACATGAGCGCGTCCGACTTCATCTGAAGCTGTGTATACAGGCTTTCGCTCTCGGAAAGCGCTTTTTCCGTGCTGTTGATGTTGTCCGTCAGCTCCGTCAGCCGCACCTGGCCGTATACCAGACTTCCGACCGTCGCGAGAATCACGAGCATCAGCGCCAGAGTGGAAACAACACGGAGCGGATGCAGACGCGGCCTTGCGTTTTTCTCAATCTGTTCCTTCGGAAGCGGAATGACGTTATTCTTTTGAATTTCCGGGGCTTGCTCCCGTCGTTTAGGCTCAAACCTCGCAAAATCATAGGCTGTGTTGTTTGAAACCGCCATGCTTCCATTCCCTCCCTGCGGAACTTCATTTTGCCGCGCTGTTCACGCGGAATTTTTCTATGTCCTTATCCTTAATCGTCCAATGCATTGTCCCGCAGCTTGACGCACACACGGAGCCGCGCGCTCCTGCTGCGGGGATTTTCCTCCAGCTCCCGTTCGCTCGGGGCCAGACCCTTTTTATAGACCAGCTCAGCCCTTGGCTTTTTGCCGCAGACGCACACCGGAAAATCCGGGGGACAGGTACAGCCCTCGCACCACGCGGCCATTCTCTGCTTGACCATGCGATCCTCCAGCGAATGGAACGTGATGACCGCCAGCCGCCCGCCGGGCCGCAAAAGGGAAAACGCGGCGTCCAAGCCCTCGGAAAGCCTGTCCAGCTCCCCATTGACAGCAATGCGAAGCGCCTGAAAGGTTTTCCGAGCCGGATGCCCCGGCTCCCGCCGGACTGCCGCGGGAACGCTCGCTTTCACCAGCTCCGCCAGCTCCAGCGTCGTCTCGATCGGCTTGTCCTCCCTGGCCCGGACAATCGCCTGCGCGATAGAACGGGCGCTTTTTTCTTCGCCGTACCGGCGGAAAATATCCGCCAGCTCCTGCCAGGAAAGCGTGTTGACCAGATCGGCCGCCGTGGGCCCCGACTGGCTCATGCGCATGTCAAGCGGCGCGTCGCTGTGATAAGAAAATCCTCTCTCCGGCGTGTCCAGCTGATGCGAGGAAACGCCGATGTCCAGCAGAACGCCGTCCACCCGATCGATCCCGGCTTCCCGCGCCACACGGGCCATCTGGGAAAAATTCGCCTGCCGCACGAGGGAACACGGATTTCCGGCAAATCGCCGCGTCACCACGGCGATGGCGTCGGGATCCTGATCGATGGAAAGCAGGGTTCCGGTCGTCAGCTTGTCGAGAATAGCCTGCGAGTGGCCTCCTCCTCCCGCCGTCCCGTCGACATAGACGCCGTCCGGGCGTATGTGCAGGGAGTCAATGGTTTCCTGAAACAAAACCGGGATATGACTGAATTCCATGGATCGTTCCTCCGTACTCACAGTTCGAGCTCATCCATCGCTTCCGCGATGGCCTCCTCCGTCAGACCGGAGTTGAATTCTCTCCAACGGGCAGCGTCCCAAAGCTCCGCGCGGCGCGACGCGCCGATAAAGGCCACGTCCTTTGTCAGACCGGCATACTCGCGGAGATGCTGCGGCAGCAGGATTCTCCCCTGCTTGTCCGGTTCCATTTCGGCGGCCCCGGAAAAGAAAAACCGCTGCAAGCTGCGCGCCTTGCTGATCGGCATCGCCATGATTTTCTCCTGAAGCTTGTCCCATTCCGTGGGAGATAAAACGAAGAGGCAGCCATCCAGACCCTTTGTGACATAAAAACGTTCCCCCAAATCCTCCCGGAATTTGGAGGGAACGATCACACGGCCCTTCGGGTCGATATTATGCTGGTACTCGCCTATCAACATAATAAAAACGGTGGAGATCCCTCACGGATCAACCATCTTGTGGCACTATCCTCCACCCGCCTCCACATTTATTGATTTGATTATACTCGATTCATTACAAAAATGCAACCGAAAGATCACAATTATGTTAACTCTTTTTTCGACAAAATTCGCAAAATCGCGTCGAAAACACCATATTATGTAAAATCCCCCGCCAACCCATACCAGATATCGTACGGGGTGACAGGGGAGCAGAGGAAAATTTTTCCTGTATGAACTTTCAATAAATTTTCAAAACGGTCAATTCTGGTTCTGCTGACCGGATCGCAGGGAAGCTTTGATTTCCTGACGTGTCTTGCGCAGCTCAGCGAGATTGGCCGTCAGCCCCTCGTCCGTGCGCTGCATCAGGTCGTCGATGTACACATTGCACGCCTTCTGCATTTTGCGAAACCGGGTCTGCGCCTGTGCCAGCATCTCATTCGCCTTCTGCTGCGCCTGCTTGACGATCTCGTCCTGGTTCACCATCGCGCGCGCCCGTTCCTCCGCCACGCGCACGATCGTCTCCGCTTCGCGCTTCGCGTCGCTGATGATCTGAGTGCGATCCGCGACAATCGCCTTGGCCTGTCGGATCTCCTGCGGCATCGCCTCGCGGATCTCCTCCAGAATGTCCTTGACCTCCTCCACATCCAGCATGGCCCGTCCGCGGCTCAGAGGAAAGTTCCAGGCTTTTTCCACCATGTCGTAGAGCTCGTCCAGCAGCTCTTCCACATTCATTTTTTCGTTCATCTCAGTTTTCCCCCTTACACAGCCGCTGCTGAATATCCTCCAGGATGCAGGCAGGCACAAAGGAGGAAATATCTCCCCCAAAGCTTGCGATATCCTTGACCATACTGGAACTCAGGTACATATTCTGCGCCTGCGTGGTGAGAAACATCGTTTCCAGCTCGGCGTTCAGCTTCTGGTTGATCAGCGCCATCTGAAACTCATATTCAAAATCCGAAACAGCCCGCAGACCCTTGACGATCGCGCAGGCGTCCCGCATCCGCGCATAGTCGGCCAGAAAGCCCTCAAACCCAACGACCTCCACGCCCTCCATTTCTTTCGTCGCCTTTTTCAGAAGGAGAATTCTTTCATCGAGCGTGAACGCGGTCTTTTTCGCGGGATTGACCATCACCGCCACAATCACCCGATCGAAAATTTTCGCCGCGCGCCGGATGATATCCATATGTCCAAGCGTTACCGGATCAAAGCTTCCGGGACAAATTGCCGTTCTCATTCCTGTTCCCGCCCTTCCTCCGCCTGACGGCGATATAGCGTTACCTGTATCTTTCCATATTTATGGGAGCGGTATTGGACAAAGCTCCCAACCACTTCGGGCATCTCCTCTCCCAGAGGATGCTCGCACAAAATCGTTCCGCCGGGATTCATGTGCTGCTCCACCAGCGGCAGGGCGCGCTGCAGCAGGCCTGTCCGGTACGGGGGATCGAGAAACACCAGATCAAACCGCTCCCGGCAGGAAGCGAGATAGGACGAAAAATCCGCGTTCACCAGAACAGCCCGATCCCGCAGGCCGGTCGACGTGAGATTCTTTTCCGCCACCGCCAGCGACGCCTTCGCCGCGTCCACCAAAACGGCGCGCGCGGCTCCACGGCTCAGCGCTTCGACAGCCATCTGCCCCGATCCGGCAAACAAATCCAGCACCTGCCGTCCCTCCACCTCAAACTGGACGGCGCTGAACATGGCCTCCTTGACCCGATCGGTGGTGGGGCGCACATCCTCCCCCTCCAGTGTAATCAGCCGCCTTCCGCGGGCGCTCCCTGTTATCACTCGCATACGCTGTCTCCTCCGAATTCCGCGCCGGGGCGCAATATCGCTGTCCTATTATCCCATCAATCCGCTTTCCTTGTCAAGTGCGGCTTTTTCCTCGGGATGATAATAATCATACACCGCACGGGCCGCGGGCTTCGTCATATGCGGCGCGCCCTCCAGCTCCGCGAGATCCGCGTTCTGAATGGCGGAGATGGTCTGGAAGTGGCGCAGCAGCGCCTTCGCCCGGGTCGGGCCGACGCCGGGGATTTCCAGCAGCGAGGAACCGATGACCGCCTTTTTCCGCTTCTGACGGTGATACCCGATGGCAAAGCGGTGAACCTCCTCCTGAATCGCGCCCACCAGCGTGAACGCCGCCCGGTGCGAATGGATCGAAATCTCCCCGCCGTCGAGCGCGATGGCGCGGGTGCGGTGCTTATCGTCCTTCACCATACCGAACAGCGGAATATCGCCCAGTCCCATGGATTCCAGCACCGGACGCACCGCCGCCACATGGCCCTTTCCGCCGTCGAGCAAAATCAGATCCGGCTTTCGCCCGAAGCCCTCGCCGCTGTCCTTCTGGCGGAAATATTCCTGAAACCGGCGGGTGATGACCTCCTGCATGGAGGCGTAATCGTCCTGTCCCTGCACGGACTGGATGCTGAACTTGCGGTACGCGCTCTTGAGCGGGCGGCCGTCCTCAAAGACCACCATGCCCGCGACGTTCTCCCCTCCCGCCAGATTACTGATATCGTACGACTCAATGTAGGCGGGCGGCTTATCCAAGCCCAGCAGCCGGGCCAGCTCATCGAGCGCGGACGTCTCGCGCCCGGTGCGCCCCGTCGACTGCGCCACCTGCTCCGCCGCGTTGCTGCGGCACATTTCCAGTAAATCCTTTTGTTCCCCGCGCTGTGGCAGAGAGATCGTCACCTTACGCCCGGCCTTCTCCGAAAGCCAGCGCGCGATCAGCTCCATGGAAGCCGCCGGGCCGTCCAGGCTGATTCGGGGCGGGATGCGGTCCCGCATCGTGTAATACCGTTCGAGAAACTCCGCGCGCGCCGCCTTGGGGTCCCCGATATCGGAAAGCAGAAAGCTTTCCCGGTCGCACAGCCGCCCCTGCTGGAAACGGAACACCTCAAAGCACGCGTTCGACGGCCCCTGCGCCAGCGCAATCACATCCTGCTCCGGCACACGCGTGGCCACCACCTTCTGGCGCTCCCGGATCTTCTTCACGGCTTCCAGCCGATCGCGAATCCGCGCGGCGCGCTCAAATTCCAGCGCTTCCGCCGCCTCGTTCATGCGCTCCGTCAAGGTCCGCACACTGTTCCCGCTGCCGCCGCGCAGGAATTCCACCGCCTCATTCACGATCTCGTTGTACTCCTTGCAGCTGATTTCTCCCTTGCACGGAGCGCAGCACTGCTTGATATAATAGTTCAGGCAGGGCCGGGCTTTTTTGATATCCTGCGGGAAACGCCGCGTGCAGGAGGGCAGACGGAAGATTTTCAGCGTTTCGTCAACGCTCTCCTTGGTCGCCCATGAACTGACATACGGCCCCAAATAGGTGGCTCCATCGTCCAGAATCTGCTTTGCCTGGGAAATACGCAGCCAGGCTTCCCGGGTGATGCGAATATAATGGTATCCCTTGTCATCTTTGAGCAGGATGTTATATTTCGGCGTATGCTGCTTGATCAGGCTGCATTCCAGAACAAGGGCTTCGAACTCGCTGTCGGTAATGATGTATTCAAAATATTCGACGTTGGCAACCATCTGCCGCACCTTTCGATCGTGATGGCGTTCGCTGCCGAAATACTGGCTCACACGATTTTTCAGCGCCTTGGCCTTCCCGACATAGATAATCTTCCCGGTTTTGTCGTGCATCAGATAAACGCCGGGAAGCAGCGGGAGACGCATCGCGCGGGCCCGCAGCTCGCGGATGTGGCGGCGGTGCTCATCCATGGGCTTTCCTCCTTTCTCACAGAACGCAGACAGCAAAAAGGCCGTCTCTTTCGCGCGCGGCCCACACCGGCACGCACGGAGAGACAGCCTTATACTTCACAGGGATTTTGCCGCTGTGCGCCAAATTACTCAGCAAAGCCGGACTTGACCAGCTCCACCAGACTGCTGACAGCTTCCTCTTCATCGGAACCGTCCGCAATGATGCGGATGTTGGTGCCCCCCACGATACCGAGGGACAGGACGCCCAGAAGGCTCTTCGCGTTTACGCGGCGCTCTTCCTTTTCCACCCAGATGGAGGATTTGAACTCGTTCGCCTTCTGGATGAAGAACGTTGCCGGACGGGCATGGAGGCCCACCTGATTCTGAACCATAACCTCTTTGACACACATTTTAAATCCACTCCTAGCTTATCAAGATTCTTTCCGCACATCCAAATGCTGCTGCTGAGAGCAATCACTTTTATGATTTAAGGCTATTATATCACAATTCATTGCCTCGTCAACAGCTCGGAGAAAAGTTTGGCTTACTCACCGAATCGGCCGCTTTATGGAAAGTTTTGCTTTGTGCATATTGTGGTGATTGTTGAAAACTTTATATATTGTTTGACAACTCTCTGCGATTTTTCCATGGAAAAATTTGGTGAAAGAAGCTGAAAAACAGGGAAATTTCAGCAGGAGACATCGCTTTCCGAAGGCAGGGAAAAGCCCTGCTCCCGCAGGAAATCCAGATCCTTCTGGGTCAACTCGGCACTTTGCAGCAATTCGGGCCTTTTTTGCGCCGTCCGCAGGAGAGACTGCTCATGCCGCCAGCGCCGGATGTTGGCATGATGGCCCGTCAGAAGAACGGGAGGAACCTCCCTGCCGCGCCATACGGCGGGGCGTGTATACTGCGGATACTCCAAAAGACCGGAAAAGTGGCTTTCCTCCTCAAAGCATTCGTCCGCGGAAAGGACACCGGGAATCATCCGGCTGACAGCGTCCGCCAAAGCCAGAGCCGGGATCTCCCCGCCGGTCAGGACAAAATCGCCCAGGGAAACCTCCTCGTCGACATAAGCCTCCAGCACCCGCTCGTCTACCCCCTCGTAATGGCCGCACAGGATGATCAGGTTTTCCTCCTGCGCCAGCTCCCGCACACGCTGCTGGGTGAGAGTTTTTCCCTGCGGTGACATATACAGAATATGCGGACGCTTGCCGAGCTGTTCCATCACGTCGTCCAGGCAGGCGGCGATCGGTTCCGCCATCAGGAGCATGCCCATGCCGCCTCCAAAGAGGTTGTCGTCGACACGGTTGTGCTTGTTGCCGGAAAAATCCCGGAACTGGTGGCAGCAGACCTGGAGCACGCCTTTCCGGCGCGCGCGGCCCACGATGCTCTCCGCCATGACGGTTTCGCACATTTCAGGAAACAGGGTGAGCAAATCAATCCGCATCGTCAAAAATCCCCCTCATCGGCCGCAGCTCCATGACTCCCGCGTCCACGTCCACGCGCACCACCACATCCCGGATAGCCGGAACCAGATAGTTTTTCCCGTCTTCGTCCGTGACCTGATACACGTCGTTGGATCCGGTCGGGAAAACATCCGTCACCTTTCCGTACACATGGCCGTCGTCCGCGTCCACGGCGGAGAGCCCCATCAGGTCCTGCACAAAATAGCGGCCCTCGGGCAGCTTCACGTCCTTCCGGTTCAGATAGAGGACACGGCCGCGCAGGGCGTCCCCCTGCTCTACGGTGTCGATCCCCTCCAGCTTCAGCAGAAGAAGATTTTTATGCGGACGGGAGGACGTCACCTTCACCTTTTCCTTGCCGCCGTCCCAGTAAAACTCGGAAAAACCTGTCAGGAAGCGGGCGGAATCACACCAGGGCTCCACACGCAGCTCGCCGCGGACGCCGTGCGTGCCGACAACGCGCCCCGCTTCAAGAAACGGGTTCTTCATTTCATTTCCCCCTTTTCACCGAAATCATACATGAAAAAAGCACAAAAGGGCCGGCGCTTGTGCGCCCGCCCTTTTTTCCAAGACCGGCGGAGCGATCCGCGGCCCCGGATTCAGTCGATTTCCACGGAAACTTTGTCGTTTGTACGGGTAGCGGCCGCGCGCATGACGACGCGGATCGCCTTGGCAATGCGTCCCTGCTTCCCGATCACACGCCCCATATCGTTTTCCGCGACATGCAGGTGGTAGACGACGGCGCCTTCCTCGTCGGGCTCGTCGACCGTCACGGAGACGGCGTCCGGATCCTCAACAAGGCCGCGGGCAATCGCAGTCAACAATTCCTTCATTGCTTCCTCCCGATTACAGGACGCCGTGCTTCTTGAACAGAGCCTTCACGGTATCCGTCGGCTGAGCGCCGTTGGCAATCCACTTCTTAGCCTTCTCGGGGTCAACCTTCACGACGGAAGGCTCCTGCATCGGATCATAGGTACCGATCTCCTCGATGAAACGGCCGTCACGCGGGAAACGGGAATCAGCCACAACGATACGGTAGAACGGAGCCTTCTTGGCGCCCATTCTGCGCAGTCTGATTTTAACGGACATGGGATTCACCTCCACTATACAAATCTTGATTTATTCCAACCGGGAAAGCCCGGATGAATACAAAACTCAGAACGGCAGGCGCATTTTGCGCTTCATGTTCTTGCCGCCCATCTGCTTGACAACCTTCTGCATCTGTTCGAGCTGTTTGAGCAGGCGGTTCACATCCTCCACCTGCATGCCGGAGCCCGCCGCGATGCGGCGCTTGCGGGACGGATTGATCAGAGAGGGCTTCTCCCTCTCCTCCGGCGTCATGGACAGGATGATAGCCGCCGTGCGATCCATGATGCGGTCGTCAATCTCCACGTCTTTGAGCTGCTTTTCCATCCCCGGAAATTTATTGAGAATATTTTTGATCGGACCCATTTTCTTGACCTGCGCGAACTGTGCCAGAAGATCGTTGAAATCCAGCTTGTTCTGCATGATCCGGCGGGACATCTTTTCGGCTTCCTTCTGGTCAATCTTCAGCTGCGCTTCCTCGATCAGGGAGAGCACGTCGCCCATGCCCAGAATACGCGACGCCATGCGATCCGGATGGAAAACCTCCAGATCCTCCAGCTTTTCGCCCACACCGGCGAACTTGATCGGCTTGCCGGTCACGGAACGCACGGAAAGCGCCGCGCCGCCGCGCGTGTCGCCGTCCAGCTTGGTCAGAATCACACCGGTGATGTTCAGCTTTTCGTCGAAGGTTTTGGCCACGTTGACGGCTTCCTGGCCGGTCATGGCGTCCACCGTCAGCAGGATCTCATGGGGACCGATCTGATCCTTGATCTCGCGGAGCTCCTCCATGAGCGCTTCGTCGATCTGCAAACGGCCGGCGGTATCAATCAGCACAAAATCGTTGCCGTAATCCTTCGCGCGGCGAATGGCCGCCCGGCAGATTTCCACCGGCTTCTCCGTTCCCATCTCAAAGACGGGGACCCCGGCCTTCGAGCCGAGCACCTGAAGCTGCTTGATAGCGGCGGGACGGTAAATATCGGCCGCAACAAGCATCGGGCGGTGGCCCTTGCTTTTAAGCATCGCGGCAAGCTTGGCGCAGTGCGTCGTCTTACCGGCGCCCTGCAGGCCGCAGAGCATCACAACCGTCGGCGGAGACGGCGGGGATGCCAGACGCGATTCGCCGCCGCCCATGAGCGCCGTCAACTCCTCGTTGACAATCTTGACCACCATCTGAGCCGGGGTCAGGCTTTCCATGACCTCGGCGCCCACGGCACGCTCACTGACCTTCGCCGTAAATTCCTTGGCAACCTTATAGTTGACGTCGGCCTCGAGAAGTGCCAGACGGACCTCCCGCATTGCTTCCTTGATATCGCTTTCGCTCAGCTTACCTTTGGATTTCAGCCGCTTGAACGCAGCCGAAAGCTTGTCTGCAAGGCCTTCAAATGCCAACGGAATCTCTCCTTTTCTCTCTTACTGATTCAAACGGCCCGCCAGATCGCGGATCAGCACGGCCCGCTGGTAAATGTCCCTCGAATAAGCAAAACTCTCGTTGCAGGCGATGATTTCCCGGGCCGCTTTCTGGATCTGCTCCAGCCCCGCCTGCATCTCGCGAAACCGCCGCGCCAGACCGAGCCGCTCCTCCATCTCCAGCAGCTGCGCCTCGGCGCGCTTGATGGAGTCGCGCACGCCCTGCCGCGTGATTCCCTCGTTGTCGGCAATCTCCGCAAGGGACAAATCGTCATTATAATAGTATTCAATCACTTCCCGCTGCTTCTGCGTGAGCATTTCCCCATAAAAATCCAGCAGGAAGGAGATTTCCAGATTCTTGGCCACGTTGGCGGCCTCCTCGCGCATTACTGTAAAGGATTCTTCTTTACAGTTGTGAATTATACCGCATTCGCACTTCCCTGTCAAGGGAAAAACCTTGCTCTTTTTCGTTTTCCCACACTTTCCCGCATTTTCTGTGATTTCCACAAAAGCGGTTGTCTGAACGCGTACTATGTGATAAAATGATCAAAAAATGAAGATCCGGATGAAACGCGTTCCGCGACAGGCGGAACCCCCTTCGTCCGCGGCAGAGACCGGGATTTCCGGCCAAAGGAGGAAAAATTCGCGATGAAAAAGGTTATCATCAGCGCCGACAGCACCTGCGATATTGGGCCGGAGCTGCAAGAGCGCTACCATATTCAGCTGCTCAACTGGAGAATCCTGCTGGACGGAAAAGAATACCTCGACAACGTCAACATTACGCCGGACGATCTGTACCGTGCCTGGCGCGAGCGCGGCGTTCTGCCGAAATCGACCGGGGCCACCAGTGAGGAATATAAACAGCATTTCCAGCCGCTGATCGATCAGGGCTATGAGATCGTTCACATCGGCCTGGGCTCCGGGATCTCATGCTCCTACCAGAACGCCGTGCAGGCGGCGCGCGAGACGGGGCATGTCATCACCATCGATTCGCAGAACCTCTCCACCGGCTTCGGCCTGCTGGTGGTGGAGGCCGCCGAACTGGCACAGCAGGGACTCTCCGCAACGGAAATTTATAGGAGAATTGAGGAGCTTCGGCCCCGTTCGCACGCCAGCTTTCTGCTGGATACGCTTGAATTCATGAAGGCGGGCGGGCGGTGCAGCGCGCTTGCGGCCTTTGGAGCCTCCATCCTCCAGCTCAAGCCGTGCATTGAAGTCGACAACTGCGACGGAAGCCGGATGCATGTGGGAAAAAAGTACCGTGGAAAAATGGATCAATGCCTGATGCAGTATGTCCGCAACAAGCTGAAGGGGCGCTCCGATTTGGATCTGCGCCGCGTCTTTATCACCCACTCCGGTTCGCCGGAAAGCGATATCCAGGCGGTCAAAAAGGAAGTGCAGCGCTGTGCGGATTTCAAGGAAATCTATGTCACGCGCGCCAACTGCACCATCTCCACCCACTGCGGCCCGAGAACGCTCGGCGTGCTTTTCCTGACCAAATAAGCCCGAAGCGCCGGGACAGCAACGACTGCCCGCATAAATGGAAATCAGACACAAAAACGGACCTCTTTCAGGGTTTTCCCGAAAGAGGTCCGTTTCATTTTGCAAAGCAGAATACTATCTGTTCAACGTTACGGTGACGACCGTTTCATGTCCCGCAAGATCGCGGGCATAGAAGCTGTAAGTGTCATATTCGTGAGCGAAAAAGACATTGGAGCCTTGGCTGTCCACCACGAACGGAACACCGTTCGTTCCGCCTTGAAATTGCTCGGCGGTCAGCGCTCCCTTATTGTAGACGGTCGCGCACAGATCCCCGTCCGCATCCGTAACGCGTATGGCAATCATAACCGTTCCGCCCATATTCAGCTGGGAAGTGACAATCTGCGGTGCGTTCGGACCGGAAGGAAGCTGGAAGGCCGCGCCGGTCATCCGTTCGCGGGGTACGGACAGGGCGGCCGCCAAATCCAGCATCCCGCCGGTCGCCGTCTTGCCCTGCAAAGCGGGGAGCGGAGAGGTTGTGGAAAGGAGCGTCCGTTTCACATCCGCCGGAGAACTCGTATCATAATAGGTATAGACCATAGCGGCGGCGGCTGTCACCATGGGAGCCGCCATGGAGGTACCGGACATAAAGCCGTAGGTTCCCGGCACCGTGCTGAGAATGTAGGTTCCGGGAGCCGCCAGATCCACCGAAGCCGCTCCGTAATTGGACGTGGTATGCAGCATCCCATTGCTGGTCAGATTGGCCACGGAAATCACATTGTCCAGATTGTAGGAGGCGGGATAGCATGGCGTTACGTCCGTATCCATCCCGTTGTTGCCCGCCGCCGCCACAAACAGCATCGAGGATTTTGCAATCGTCTCATACAGAGCCGGATCGTTCGCGAGCGTTCCCAGACTCAAATTGCAGATGGTCGCGCCGTTCGCCTCGGCGTACTGGATCGCCTGGATCACGGTGAGACTGCTTCCGAGCCCACTGTTTCCGCCCAGCGCTTTGAGGACCATCACCTTGACACATCCCCCGCGCGCTATCCCGGAAATGCCAATCCCGTTCCCGGACTGCGCCGCGATTGTTCCGGCCGCGTGCGTGCCGTGGCTGTCCTCCGTACCGGCATACAGCTGGTTGTTGTTCGCGTAAAAGTTCCAGCCGTTGGTGTCGTCTATGTAGCCGTTCCCGTCATCGTCAACGCCGTTGCCCGGAATTTCGTCCGCATTGACCCAGAGAGAGCCCTGCAAATCCGGATGACCGGTATCAACGCCGGTATCAATCAGCGCTACCACCACATCGCGGCTGCCGTTTCCGTAAATGGACCACGCCTCCTGCGCGCCGATGTCCACCCCCGCCGCCGAAGACAGCTCCGACGCAAGCGGCATCGGCATGGAAGCTCCCGCCACATTCTGGGTTCCGGAAACCGTCCACGGAGAACCGTAAACCGGATAGGAATCCGCTTGGTCCATGGAAAAGCTTCCGTCGTTGGAGAGCGCCCACTGCAAGGAAGAAAGCGTATCTCCTGTGGAAAGCGCCGTGCTTTCATAGGTGTAGTTGGGCTGGATTCGGGCTATCTCCCCGCTGTCTGCCCATTCCCGCAGCGCAGTCTCCAGCTCCGTCTGTCCGTCAAGCGTTTTGACCTCACAGCTCCCGTCGCGGTACTGTACCAGCACCTCGCCGCCGCTGTAATCCGCCGGATCCATGGAAACCACAACGGCTGGAGCCGTTTCCCGGAACTCTGCATTCCCCTGCGCCTGCACCGTCTGCGCACCGATTCCCAGCGCAGCCACACAGGCCAGCAGCAGGGAAAGCACGCTTCTTCGCTTTTTCATCCTTTGCGCCCCCTTTTTGACCCGGTTTTTCCGGGTAACTGTTTAAGAACAGTATAGATCATTTTTCTCAAAAAACAGAGGTAAACAAAGACAAATTTACAAATTATTCAAAATCAAAAATCGGTGAAGCCGAGCAAATTTTCAAGCCAATCCTTTCCCTCTTCCAGCAGGGAAGCCGTTCCGTCCGCGTTAACAGCAAAGGCGAAATCCACTCCGTCCGCCGTCAGGGTCAGTTCCCGCACTTCCAGCGCCGCCAGGGGCCGATTCTCCTCCAAGGCAAGCAGAGGAAGCTCCGCCGGAACGCTGAGCACGTTCCCCGTCAACTGCACTCCTTCCGGAAGGCGATCGGCAATCCGTTCCAGCACCCAGTCCACCGGGACGGGAAGCTTTCCCACCGACAGGGACAGCACCTGCGCTTCCAGCCGTTTTTGCACCGCGTCACGGCGGACCTCCAGCTCTGCCGTGAGATAGAGCGTCTTTCCGTTCCACACGGCGGGCACATACAGCGTCAGAAGCTGGCCGTCCTGCGTCCGAACCCGCAGCCCGTCCGCATCCAGCCAGGAAACGGGATGTTCCTGCGCCGCTGTGACAAGCATGCCGCACAGCTCTGCCGTTTCCAGATGAAACGAATCTCCCGTCACCAGGGATTTTGCCGCGCGGATCCCCGCGTCCTCCGGCATGGGAGACGGCTCCGGGCCGTCAAAGCCGGGATCGGAAAACAGGAGAATAACAGCGGTTACCACAAGCAGCACCAGCACACCCAACACCGCACCGGCGGCGATCCAGCCCTTTTTGCGCATAGGCTTCCCCCTTTTGGATGATTATTTCAGTTCCACAACCGTGACGCCCGCTTCGCCTTCCCCGTATGCTCCCAACCGGAAGCTTTTCACCATCGGGTGGTGGCGCAGATGCGCCTGCACGGCGGCACGCAGACGGCCGGTTCCCTTGCCATGAATGATCGTCACCTGATGCACGCCCGCCATGGAAGCGCTGTCCAGGAAGCGGTCCACGTTGAGGATACCTTCCTCCACCATCTGGCCGCGCAGATCGATCTCCATCGCGCCGCGTCCCGCGGAGGAAAGCTGCTTGGTCACATTGCGGGAACGGGCGCGGGGATCCTTTTTCTCCTTTTCCGGCTCGGAAAGGCGCAGATTTTCCTGCGGGACCCGCATCCGGATGATCCCCGCCTGCACCAGCACCGGCCCTTTCCCGTCCGGCGGCACCTCCAGCACGGAGGCTTTCTTGTTGATGTCGTAGATCAACACCGTATCCCCGGCGCGCAGCGGACGGGGCAGAATGTACTCCCCTTCCTCCTGACGGCGGCGGCGGATGGGATCGGCTTCCTCCTCCAAACGCTTCATGCCGCTTTTCAGCTTGGCTTTCTGTTCGGCGGTGAGCAGCTTATTCTGCTTTTTGCGCAGCTCCTCCACCTCGTTGAGCATGGAGTCCACCTGGGCGCGTGTGCGGGAAATCAGCTCGGAAGCCCGCTGGCGTGCCTGCTCCATCTCCTTTTCCGCCTGCTCCTCCAGCTGCTCCAGCTTATGAGCGGCTTCCTCGTTGGCGCGGCGGGCGGCCAGCTTCTGCTCCTCAGCCTGCGCGCGCTCGGATTCCAGGCGCTGGCGGCTCTCCTCCAGGCTCTGCACAATATCCTCAAAGCGCGTGTTTTCGCTGGAAACCAACTCCCGCGCGCGCTCCACGATCGCTTCCTCCATGCCCAGGCGCAGCGAAATCGCAAACGCATTCGAGCGGCCCGGCACGCCGATCAAAAGGCGATAGGTCGGTTTGAGCGTCGCCACGTCAAATTCGCAGCAGCCATTCTCCACGCCCTCGGTTTGCAGCGCGTAGGCTTTCAGTTCGGCATAGTGCGTCGTGGAAGCAATCCGCGCCCCGCGGCGGCGCAGAGCTTCCAGGATCGCCGTGGCAAGCGCCGCGCCCTCGACGGGATCCGTGCCCGCTCCCAGCTCGTCGAGCAGCACCAGGCTGGAATCATCCGTCTCGCTGAGAATACGGATGATGTTCGTCATATGTGCGGAGAACGTGGACAGGGATTGCTCGATGCTCTGCTCGTCCCCGATATCCGACAGTACCTTTCCAAACACGGAGACACGGCTGCCGTCCGCAACGGGAAGCAGCAGGCCGCACATCGCCATGAGCGTCATCAGGCCGATCGTCTTGATCGAAACCGTCTTGCCGCCCGTGTTCGGGCCGGTGATCACAAGCGTATCAAAATCCAGGCCGAGCTGGATGTCCGTCGGCACCACCTTTTCCTTTGCAATCAGCGGATGGCGGGCGCGTTTGAGCTCGATCTTTCCCTCGTCGCTGACCTCCGGGATGGTCGCTTTCATCTTATAGCCCAGGTTCGCTTTCGCGAAAATCAGGTTGAGCTGCACAGCGGCCTCATAGCTGCTGACAATGCCGGACGCAAAGCCGCCCGCTTCCGCAGAAAGCTCCGCCAGGATGCGCTCGATCTCCACCTGTTCTCTGGAAAGAAGAACGCGGATCTCGTTGTTCGCCTCCACCACGGCCATCGGCTCCACAAAGACGGTCGCGCCGCTGGAAGAGGTATCGTGCACGAGGCCCGGCACATCGCCGCGGCACTCGGCCTTGACCGGCACCACAAAGCGCCCGCCGCGCATGGTGACGATCGGATCCTGCAAATATTTCTGGTACATCGGGGAGCGAATCATCTTATCCAGCTGCTCCCTGGCGCGGGCAGACGCATTGCGAATCTTGCGGCGGATGGAAGCCAGCTCCGGCGAAGCTTCGCTGGCCATTTCCTCCTCCGAAATGATGGAGGTGTTGATGCGATCCTCCAGATATTTATTAGGCATCAGCGCGTCGAAGCGCCAATCCAGCACCGTCTTGACACCCTCGCTCCGCGCGCGCCATTCGACGATCCCCCGCAGCGTGCGCAGAACGCCCGCCACGCGCAGCAGCTCGCCCATCGTGAGCAGGCCGCCCGCCTCCGCGCGGCGCAGGGAAGCCGTCACATTGCGCAGGCCGCTGAAGGACGGCGAGCCGAAGCGCGCCATCATGCCATGTGCTTCAAAGGTATCCGCCAAAAGGCGTTTGACCTCTTTGAGCGAGGAGGAAGGCTCCAGCGCACGCGCCAGCTCTGCTGCGTCTTCGCAGGCCGTCTCCTCCGCGAGAAGGGACAAAATTTTATCCAGCTCCAGAGAGCGGATGTTGCGTTTCATCATATCCGTCATTTGGTTTCCTCCGAACGGGCCGCACTCCTATGTCGCAAGCCCGTGAAAAAAGTCAAGTGTCCGGAAGCCGCGATCCAGCGTGCAGAGCGTGTACCGCTCGCTCGCCGCCGCCAGAGCCTTCTGGCCCGCGGGCGGCAGCGTGAAGGAAAACAGCTTCTCAAAATCTGCGTAAATGGTGTGGCGCAGCGCGGTCAAAACGCCGGGCCCCAGCGGCATCGGCGCGCCGCCGTGCTCCCGCGCACAATCCGGGCAGCAGAGAGCGCCCTCGTGCGGGTAAAAAAGCATCGGATCCGCTTCATAGCAGCCACAGCCGCAGCATCCCACCAGATCCGGCATGTATCCCGCAAACGAGAGCATCCGCATTTCCACCACCGCTTTGAGCAGCAGCGGGGGGCGCATCCCCTTGCTCAAAAAGTGAAAGGAATTGAGCAGCAGGCGTAAAAAATCCCCGGCCGGTGCTTCCTGCGGAGCCAGCGATCGGGCCAGTTCGCAAAAGTACTGGGCCAGGGCCAAACGCTCAATATCCCTGCGCAGATCGAAAAACAGCTCGATCGGCCGCGCGTCGTCAATGATGTATTTCTCCCGCCCCTTGTACAGCGTGAGGCGGGAATAACAGAACAGCTGCGTTGCGGAAACCTTTGTGCTGCCCGTCCGCTTCGCCCGCCGGGCAAAGGCGCGCACCACGCCCTCGTCACGGGTGAGCACGGTGACAAGACGGTCGCTCTCCCCCACACTCTGCTCCCCGATCATCAGCCCATCCGTTTCCATCTGCATATGTGTCCTCCCGGGCCAAACGAAGCTCTCCGGGCTGTCCCCGGCACTGGACGTACCGGAGATAATCGCCCACGCGCCCCGTCCGCGCAAACTGTTCCCAAGCCGAAATTTCATTCATTTCCCATACATCCCCTTTCGACGGAAACTACCTTTTTCAGTATTCTCCGCCGTGCGTGGAGTATGTCAGGGAAAATCTGTCTTACCGGTTATAAATTAAAGTCCGTTTTATCATAGCCAAGGCTGCGGAGCACGGCTTCCCGATTGCGCCAATCCTCCTTCACCTTCACCCAAAGCTTCAGATTGATTTTGCAGTCAAAAAAGCGTTCCATATCGGCGCGGGCATAGCTGCCGATTTTTTTGAGCATCGATCCGCCCTTGCCGATGATAATTGCCTTGTGGTTCTCCTTTTCACAGAAGATGGTCGCGTCCACATCGGTGATCCCGCTGCCGTCGTCGCGTTCCCGCATGCGCTCCACCGCCACAGCCGCGCCGTGCGGAATCTCCTTATCCAGCAATCGAAGCAGCTTTTCGCGGATCATCTCTCCGGCCAGGACACGCTCGGGCTGATCCGTGAGCGTATCGGCGTCAAAAAAGTGTCCGCCGGGCTGGCAGAGCTTTTTCAGCTCGGGGATCAGGTCGCTCTGGATTCCGCTGCCGTCCTGCGCCGAAACGGGGACAACCGCTTCAAAGGGATACAGCGCGTTCCACTCCGCAATCTGCGCCATAAGGGCCGATTTGTCCTTGAGCGTGTCAATTTTATTGATCGCCAGCACAGCGGGAAGCTGCTGCGCACGGCAGCGCTCGAGCAGATCGCGGTCCGCGTGCGAAACCGGCGCGCCCGCCTCCGTGACCAGCAGGCAGACGTCAACGCCCGCCACCGATTCCGTCACCGAGCGGGCCATATATTCATCCAAACGGCTGTGAGGCTTGTTCAGGCCGGGGGTATCGAGGAATACCAGCTGATCCTCCCCCTCCGTCAGCACACCCATGATGCGGGTGCGCGTCGTCTGCGGCTTGCTGCTCACAATGGCCACCTTCTGGCCCAGCATCCGGTTGAGCAGGGAGGATTTCCCCACATTCGGGCGGCCTACAATGGCCAAAAACACCGACCGGCCCTCCCGGTTCGGTTCCAACGTATTCCAGTCCTGCGGCAAAGCTTCCATTCCTTTCTGCATTTCACTTTTCCGTCCCGCTGTTCTCTGAACTTTTTCCATCCAGTTCGGGCTTTTCCGGTTTATCCCCGCGTCCGGGCAGCACAACAAACGCGGCAGCCGCCGGGAGGGAGACAAGCAGAAGCGCCAGACGCCACGGCGCGTCCCAAAACCATGCTGTGATCACAGCAAAGCGCTCCGGTCTCCAGAACAGGACGATTCCCACACCCACAGCGGCCAGCGCGCTCAGAAGAACCGCACCCGCCGCCAAATCCTTGACGGAACCGATCCGCCGGGCAAAGCCGGGGGATACATAGTCGCACAGATCCTCCGCGGCCGTATTGAACACCTCCGCCGAGAGAACCGCGCCGATCGTCACAAACAGGACGGCAAGCTCGGCGCGGCTCAAACGGAAAAAGCCCGAGAAGAACAGGACGTACAGCGCCGCCATCGTATGGAAGCGCATATTTCTCTCATTTTTCAGACAGCGCACAATCCCCCGGATCGCACACCGAAGGCTCTTATGAAACGGAAAATTCATTCGTCGCCCAAAACATAGCTGCTGGTGCTGGGCAGGCCGAGCTGGGACATGACCTGCTCCTCCTTCTCCCGCATCCGCACGCGATCCAGGCCCGATTTCTCGTGATCATACCCCAGCAGATGCAGCATGGAGTGCGCCGTCAGGTAGCCGACCTCACGCTCCAGCGAATGGCCGTAGCGCGACGCCTGCTCCACCGCCTTCTCCATCGAAATCACGATGTCCCCAAGGATCTTCGCGCCCGTATCGTGATTGACGTCGTACTCGCCGTTTTCTCCCATCGGGAAAGAGAGCACGTCCGTCGGCATATCCTTGTCCCGGTACTGACGGTTCAGCTCGTGAATCTGCTCATTGTTCACAAACGTCACGCTAATCTCCGCAGGCCCCTGGAAATTCTCCATGCGCAGCACGGCGTTGCAGCAACGGCGCACCAGCATGCGCAGTCCGGTTGGGATTTTCACATTTTTCTGCTTGTTGTCGATGACCACTCTGATTTTTTCCATTTTCCGCGTCCTCCGTTTACTCCTCCCTGCCCGGCGCTTTTCCATCTGTGCGTCCGGCAAAGGGTATTCCTTTTCATTTGCTCTGATTTTACTGCAATTTTATGAAGAAATGAAGAGAATTTGTTAAACAAACCTAAAAATCAGCGTCTTTCCTCCACCTTCTCATATGCCTTGATAATATCCTGCACAAGGCGGTGACGAACCACGTCGCGCCCGTCAAAGCGCACCTGCGCAATATCGTCGATATCCCGCAGAATCCGCATGACCTCCTTCAGGCCCGATTTGCGTCCATCCGGCAAGTCGATCTGCGTGACGTCGCCGGTGATTACCATCTTGGAGCCAAAGCCCAGGCGGGTGAGGAACATTTTCATCTGCTCCTGTGTGGTATTCTGCGCCTCGTCCAGAATGATGAAGCTGTCATCCAGCGTGCGGCCTCGCATGTAAGCCAGCGGCGCGACCTCGATGTTCCCGCGCTCCACATATTTCTGGTACGTCTCCGCGCCCAGCATGTCAAACAGCGCGTCGTAAAGCGGACGCAGGTAGGGGTCTACCTTCTGCTGCAAATCACCCGGCAGAAATCCCAGCTTTTCTCCCGCCTCCACCGCCGGGCGCGTGAGGATGATGCGGTTTACCTCCTGCGCACGGAAGGCGGTCACGGCCATCGCCACGGCCAGATACGTCTTGCCGGTACCGGCAGGCCCCACGCCGATGGTGATGGTGTGCTCGCGGATGGCGGTGCAGTACCGCTTCTGGCCCAACGTTTTGGGCTTGACGGGCTTTCCCTTGCTGGTGATGCAGATGCAGTCCCCCGCGAGAGCCGTGATCTTTTCCTCCCCGCCCTCGCGCACCAGGGAAATGCAGTAGCGGATGTTCTGCTCTGTCAGACCTTCTCCCCGATTGATCAGACCCAGAAGACTTTCGATCGCCCGCACGGCCAGCGCCACGTTTTCCGGCTCGCCGGACACTTTGATCTCCGCGTCCCGCGCCACAATCGAAACCTGAAACTCCGCGCTCAGCAGCCGCACATTTTCATCCATGCTGCCGAACAGGGCGGCCGCCTGATCCATTCTTTCTATATTGATCCTTTGTTCCAACATTCCATCGCTCCCATAGATCCTGACAATCTATCCAAACATCCGTCCGTGCCGTTTCTGTTTTTTAGGCAAATCAGGACGTTGGAATTATTGTATAGTGTTCACATAAATTTAATAAATTATTATTCAAATTGTTCGTAATGATTATAGCACATTTTCTTCCTTCCGTCATCTGCTTTCCCGTTAAAAAAGTGATGAAATCCACGCCTTCAATTTGGTGAATTTACAAGGATTTCCGTCTCTACCGCGATATCCTCCTCACACCGGGCATGAAGCGTATAATACAGCACGCCGTTTTCCTGCGAAATGCTCTCCTCCCCGCTAAGGACTGTAAGACCTTTCAGGCTGCTTTTCTGCCGCTCCACCTCGGCCCGCGCCGCCTCCAAGGCCTCCTCCGGCGTGAGCAGCCGTTCCCGGACGAATATCTCCCGCCAGGTTTCCTCCAGCCAGGAAACGGGCAGCTCCACACCGTTCACCCGAAGCACGGTGCGCACCGATTCCCGTTCCCAGCCATCGCCCGGCTCCTCCGTAAGCGTCAGGGGCAAACGCAGGCCGAAAAAGGACGCGCTTCGCCTGCTGAGCGTC
>NBJMC04203__coassemble_525_pt1 | contig 21490 bp, 17 predicted proteins | sample NBJMC04203__metabat2_high_PE_051 | metagenome-assembled genome bin NBJMC04203 | reverse complement strand
TTCGTCGGACAGGTTGTAGAGATTTTGCAGAAGATGAATCCGCAGCATCAACTCCAGGTCGTAGGGCTTATTTCCGCGCTTTCCCTCATAGTAGCACGGTCTGACCAGCTCCTCCAGCTCTCCCCACGGCATGATTCGTTCGATCTGTTCCAGAAATTCTTTCTTATGCGTTTTGACTTCTTTCAATTCGTCGCTAAAAAACGACAGATTTATTTGTTTGTTCATACCCTTATTTTACCACTTTTTTGTAATCTTTTCTACTGCTTCGTCTTTGTGCGGTGTTGCCTGAAATATATCCCTGCCGTCCATGCGGACGCTTTATCCTCCCATCACTACCTGGGAATATCCCGCCTGCCGGAACAGCTCCGCCAGACTTTCCAGCTTTTCCGGAGACGGAACGCCAAACCGCTCCCCCTGCCCGGAACGCCCCAGCTTCCGGTATTTCTCCTGCCCAAAGGTATGGTACGGAAGCAGGTGAATTTTTTCCGCCCGCACTCCCTCCTTCAAAAGCTCTATCACGGGAAGCACATCCTCCGGCTCCGCGTTGATCCCTTCCACCAGGGGAAGCCGCAGGCGCAGGCGCGCCCCGTCCCGGCTCAGGCGGCGGAGATTTTCGAGAATCAGCCCGTTGTCCGCCCCCGTCCATTTTTTATGCTTTTCCGGATCCATCGCCTTGATATCATAAAGAAAGCAATCGGTATATGCCCGGATCGCGTCAAATCGTTCATAGGGCGTCATGCCGCAGGTATCCACAAAAACGGAGATCCCCTCCTCGTGCAGCAGACGGCACAGCCGGACCACCTCGTCAAACGGCTCCGCGGCCATCACCTCGCCGCCCGAAAGCGTCACGCCGCCTCCCGACTGCTCATAAAACATCAAATCCTTTTTCGCCGTTTCCACAATCTCCTCCGGGCTCATCCCCTTTCCCGAAAGCTGGCGCGCTCCCGCCGGGCACGCCCGGACGCAGACGCCGCAGGAACGGCATCGCTCCCGGTTCACGCGGACGCTCTCCCCCGCCGCTCCCTGCGGACAAACCGCCGCGCATGCGCCGCACTGGGTGCATTTCTCCGCATCCCAGAGAAGCTGCGGCTCCGCTTTCTGGCTTTCGGGATTGTGGCACCAGGCGCACCGCAGGGGACATCCCTTGAAAAACACCGTGGTGCGGATCCCATCCCCATCATGGATGCAATACTTCTGGATATTGAAAACAGGCAGGCTGGCCATCCTTCCGTCTCCTCTTTCCGCCCTGAAATTTTGACAAAACAAAAAATATTTTTAAAATTATTCACTCTTATGAATCTGATTATAAAAGCATCGCGCCGCAATGTCAAGCCTTCTTCTTTCTTTCATCCCGGTAATATCAATTTCACAAAAGACATATTTTTGCTCCTGTCGCAAATTCCATAGAATCAATTTCATTTTTGTGAAATACACATCTTGACTTTCTTCCGGGAAGCCGATATGATTCAAATACAATATCATTTTACGGCACCAAGGGCGCTCCCGAAAAAACCTGTGTGCCGGAAGGGAGGAGCTGTGCTTTGGATACCAATGCAGCCATTGGCACAAAAGTCAAAAACCTGCGCATTGAAAAAAAGATGACCCTCAAGCAGCTGAGCGAGGGAAGCGGCCTTTCGGTCGGATTCCTGTCCCAGTTTGAGAGGGGGCTTTCCTCGATTGCGCTGGATTCCCTGGAAAAGCTTTCCCACATTCTGGAGGTCCCGCTTTCCGAGCTGTTCAAGGATCCCATTCACAGTGAAACAACCGATCCCATCGTCCACGGGGTGGAACTGTCCTTTACGGAAATCAGTCCCCGGATCTATCAGAGCATCCTGCGTTCAAGCGAGCTTCCCCGGCAGATGCTCCCCCGCGTCTTTACCCTTCTGCCGCTGGATTCCGGCCAGGAGGACGACATTGAGCTGTATTGCCATGAGGGCGAGGAATTCGTCTATGTGCTGGAAGGCGTCGTCACCTTCTTTCTCGAAAATTCGCGCTACCTTCTGTACCCGGGAGATTCCATTCACATTTCTTCCACCCAGCGGCACAACTGGGCCAATCACACCTCACGGAACGCCAAAATTCTGACTATCAACACACCCAATCCTCTGAACACGCAGGAAGGATCCTGACGCAAAAACGCCGCCCACGGCGCGCCCCCCTTTCGGGGAGTGCAGTGTGGAGCGGCATTTCTTTTATTTTGCCATAGCGGCTTCGATGTCCTCCAGCTTTCTCGGGATGGAAGCGGAAAGATTCTCGCAGCCGTTCTCCGTCACAAGGCAGTTGTCCTCCAGGCGGAAGCCAATCCCGCTGTCCTCGTCGTAAATACCGATATCAACGCAGAACACCATGCCGGGCGCGACGGGATGCGTCATATCCACATCGTCGTGCACGTCAAAGCCCACATGATGCGCCCCGCCGTGCCACATGTATTTTCCGATCTCGTCGTAGGACTGAAGCTTTCCGATCGCTTTGAGCTGCTCGAAGCAGTATTTCCGCGCCGTCTGGTCGACGGAAGCCATCGGCATGCCGGGCTTGATGATCGAGAACAGGTACAGGACAAAGCCTTCAAAATCCACACCCGTGAGGTACAGGAAATTGCGGCTGCAAAAGAAGGGATAGTAAGCGTCCGCGGACTGGCGGGGCGCATGGCCCGAAAACAGCACGGCCGCGGAATTGTCCGGCAGAAAGTCAAGGAGAGCTTTCCGGTTTGCCTGATAGAATGATGCTTCCATTTCATCGTCCTCTTTTCACTGGAATAAAAATCAGCCCTGTCTGAGAGTTTTGTGAAATTGAAATGAAACAATTTCACTATCATGAAATTATTATAAGATCTTTTTCAAAAATGTCAAGACGTCTCCGGCATTGAAACGCATGAAAATCATGCGCCGCCTCCGGAAACCGGATGAGCGGAGGCGGCGGGGAGTGTGATTCTCGCCAGCAGCCTTTTTCCGTCGTAGTTCAGATACCGCAGATTGCCGCAGTCCGGAAAACGAAGCTTCAGCCTTTCGTTTACATTGCGGATGCCAAAGCCGTGGGTAACCTGCAAATCCACCTTCTTATAGTCCAGGTAATCGTTGAGCTTTTCCGCGTCCGCTCCCGCGCCGGTGTCCGTCACGTCCACCCGAAGCTCCCCGTTCTCCTCATAGGAGCGGATGAACACCGTAATTCCCGTGTCCTGCCGGGTAATCCCGTGGCGCATGGAATTTTCCACGAGCGGCTGCAAGGTAAACTTCGGAATCACCACCTGATCGGCAGGCAGGCCCGGCAGAAGTTCCAGATGGATTTCCTGACGGAACCGGAGAACATAGACGGAAATATATTCCCGGATATTGTCCAGCTCGGTGCTCACCGTCACCAAGCTGTCCGGCTCGGTGATGCTGTACCGCATCAGGCTGGCGATGGAATCCACCGTGGCGGCAATATCATCCTGCTCCCGCTCAAGCGCCATATAATTGACCGCATTCATCGCGTTGAGCATGAAATGGGGATTGATCTGCGCCTGCAAAGCACGCAGATCGCTTTCCCTTTTGAGATTTTCCTTCTCCCGCACCTCCTCAATCAGCGCGTTGATGCGCTGGAGCAGGCTGCCGAAGCTGCGGTTGAGTCTCTGGATTTCCAAAGACCCCTGCACGCAGGCATCGTCCCAGTGGACGCCGCGCGTATCCTGAATGGCTTCCAGCTTTTTGGTAAACTGCACCACCGGCCGCGAAACGCCCGTGGACAGCACCAGCGACAGAACAATGCCGAGCACCATAAAAACAGCGGAGCAAATCAGATAGGGCGACATCATGAGCCAGACCTGGTGGCTGATATCGCGGTAGGGCGTGAGAAAAACCAGCCGCAGCCCCCATTGCAGCTCCCGGGAGCTGCACAAATACTGCTCGTCCCCGATCACCATCTGCGTACTGAGCTCCGTGGGAACAAACGAAACATCCGAGACGGCAAGCTCCTTCAAATCCTCCGAACAAAACACCTGCTTTCCCTGATCGTTGAGCAGGAGAAAGCCGCTGTGCTCCGTGACCGGCACAAGGGAAAGCAGCCGGGGGATCTGGGAAATGGGAATACTTCCCAAAAGCACTCCCACACCCTCCTTCTGATGCGGGCCGGTGTAGAAGCTGTTTTGCAGCTTGCAGGCAAAACAGAGACGGGACTGCTCCTCATCCACAAAAATATACTGTCCGCTTCTGCGTTCCAGCGCGTTCCGATACCATTCTTCATCGGCCACCATCTCCCCGCTGAACACATTGCTGACGTTGGCAATCGTGTTGGCCGCAAGAAACAGATCGCTGACGGGAAGCTCCGGATTAACATACAGCTCCACCTGAAACCCGTTGTTCAAAAGCAGAGACTGCGCGTACAGCTGGGAGGCCAGACAGTTATTCAGCGAATATTTCGTATTGAGATCCGTCAGCTCATCCTGCCCGATGGGCTTGCTCAGCAAAATTCCGAGCTGTTCGTCACTGGTGTATTCGTAGGTGAGCTGATCCACCGTCTGCGTGAAAACGCTGCTCAGCCGGACGTTCGCCTGCACAATCGCGGCCTGCGACGTGATCAGATGCTGGGTGATGGAATAGCGGAACAGCAGATAGGTAGCCGTGTTGAGCGTCAGAAGGATGGCGGAAATCATGCAGCAGACAATCAAAAAGGTGCGTTTTGTGATACTCATAGGCCGCTTTCCCCGCCAATCAGATCGGAAACATTTCCGCCCGCATACAGGTTCCTGTATTCGCTGGGCGTCATGCCGGTATGCTTTTTGAAGAATTTCGCGAAATACTGAGGGTTGTCGTAGCCGGAGGCAAAGCAGATATCCCGGATCGCGATGGAGGGATCCCGCAGCAAAGCCTGCGCATGATTCAGCCGCCGGGCCGAAAGATAGCTGCTGATATTCTGTCCCGTGACATTTTTAAACACCGTGCTGAGATAGGAAAGGGAAAGATGCAGCGAATCCGCCAGATTGGAGATATTGAAATTGGAATCGGTATAGTTCTCCTGGATTGCCTTCAGACAATACGATACAATGGGATGGGCGTATTCCCCCTTCTGCTCCTCCGCGTACTCCATCAGATCATAATACTGCGCGGCCAGATAGGCCAAACGCTCCCTCTGTGTGCTCAGTCTCCAATATGCCGTCATCGCCTTCTGGCGCATGGCGTCCAAAGAGGATCGATCCTTTCCCAGCTCCTCCTGATAGGAGAACAAATAGTTCAGCAGCTGGATCCCTAATACATCCTTTCGGTCGGAGAGGGATTCGGACACCTCGTCGCTGATCAAAAGCTCGCCCATGGCCGCCATATCGCCCTTGTGAAGCGCCTCGCTGACGCGCATCCGCAGGGTTTCATCCCCGGCGTACCACGGCGGGACGTCCGCGCTCAGTTCGCTCTGGATGGCGATCAGCCGCTCCTCCAGGCTGTTGAACTTGGCCCGGGTAATGGGCTTTAAGATGTAATCCGTAACATGATATTGCAGCGCGCGCTGGGCGTATTCAAACTCGCTGTGCCCGCTGATCAGGATCATGCGGGTATCCGGACAATGCTCAAACAGATACCGCGACAGCTCGAGCCCGTCCCCATCCGGCATACAGATATCCGAAATCACCACATCGGGTTTTTCCGTCTCAATCAGTCCGATCGCCTCCCGCCCGCTGGCGGCGCAGCCCGACAGCTTGCCGGAAAAGCGTTCCCAGTGCAGCATGCGTGAAATTCCTTCCAAAGCCAGGCAATCATCGTCCACAAGAATGACCTTCATGTTCAGCAGTTCCTCCCCCAAACAAGAGACTTTCCTTCCTCAACAAGTCTCAGTATAGCACATTTTACACAAAATGAAGAATATTTCAAAGGGCTTTTGATTGTTTTTTCTTCTTTTTGTTCTGAAAAAAGTACACTCCACTTAAAATTAGTCTCGTTGTGGAACGGGCCGCGGGAACTTATAATGGAGACAGAAAGAGAAAAGCGAACCAAACGCCGTTCATGAGGAGGGGCCGCAATGAAACAAGCGACACTGCGCGCCGGCAGCGTGCGAAAAAAAGACGGTTTTGTCAAAACCTTCAAGAAAAACTTCCCGTTAACCCTGATGGCGCTGCCCGCGCTCGTCGTAATGATTCTGTTCCGGTATCTTCCCATGTCCGGACTGCTGCTCGCCTTCAAACGGTTCAGCGTGCGCAAGGGAATCTTCGGGAGCGAATGGGTCGGCCTGAAAAACTTTGAATTCCTGTTCCAGACCTCCGACGCCTGGATCATCACCCGGAACACCATCTGCTACAACGCGCTGTTCATCCTTCTGGATCTGGTCCTCGCCGTCGCAATGGCCATCGGCCTGAGCGAGCTGCTGAACAAGAGACGCGCCAAGCTGTATCAGACCATCTTTATGGCTCCCTATTTCCTTTCCTGGGTTGTGGTTTCCTTCATGGCCTTCTCCCTGTTCAGCGTGGACGACGGCCTGTTCAACCATCTGCTGGCCTACTTCGGTATGCAAGGGGTCGACTGGTATTCGGAGCCTGGCAAATGGCCTTTCATCCTGACCTTCTTCCAAATCTGGAAAACCATCGGGTATTCCACCGTCATGTACATCAGCAGTCTCACCGGTATCTCCAACGACTACTATGAGGCCGCCATCATCGACGGCGCCACCAAATGGCAGCAGATCAAGAGCATCACGCTGCCGTGCCTGCGCCCCATGATGATTGTTCTGACCATTCTCGCCATCGGCCGCATTTTCTACGCGGACTTCGGCCTGTTCTTCCAGCTGCCGCGCGACTCCGGACCGCTGTATCAGGCCACGCAGGTTATCGACACCTATGTGTACCGTGCCCTGAAGGAAACCGGCAACGTGGGCATGGCCGCCGCGGCCAGCCTGTACCAGTCGATTGTGGGCTTTGTCCTGGTGGTGGGCGCGAATCTGGTTGTCCGCCGCATCGAGCCTGACAGCGCTCTGTTTTAAGGGAGGAGAGAACGATGAAGTATTTCAAAAAGAAAGCGGGCGGATCGGGGGACGATCTTGCCGTCAACCGGATATCCACCAAAACCAATGTCATTCTGAATGTTGTCTTTCTCTTCTGGGCGCTCATCTGTGTCCTGCCGCTGATTCTGGTTGTGATCGTTTCCTTCAGCAGCGAGCAGAGTATTTTCCAGAACGGCTACACCTTCTTCCCTTCTGAATGGAGCCTGGACGCCTACAACTTCTTCTTCAAGCTCGGCGATCAGCTGGTCCGCTCCTATGGCATCACCATTTTCGTCACAGTGGTGGGCACGCTGTTCAGCCTGGCCATCACGGCGATGTTCGCCTATGTGCTCAGCCGGAACGACTACGCCTACAACCGTGTCTTTACCTTCCTGATGCTGTTCACCATGCTCTTCAACGGCGGCATTGTGGCCACCTACATGGTCAACACACAGCTCTTGAAGCTGGGCGACAGCGTGGGCGCGCTGATCTTCCCGATGTCCCTCAACGCGTTCTATGTGATTGTCCTGCGGACCTTCTACAAGGGAATTCCGATGGAGATCATTGAAGCCGCCCGCATCGACGGCGCGGGAGAGTTCCGGACCTTTTTCAGCATCGTGCTGCCGCTCTCCAAGCCCGGCCTTGCCACCATCGGCATGTTCACCACCATCGCCTACTGGAACGACTGGTTCCTCGGCATGCTCTACATCGTGGATCAGAAAAAATATCCCGTGCAGACGCTGCTCTGGAGCATGCAGAACAGCCTGGAATTCATGAAGCAGTCCTCCGCCAACGCGCTGGAATACGCGGAAATGGCCGCGAACGCCCCCACGGACAGCGGACGAATGGCTCTCACCGTACTGGTGGTTCTTCCCATTCTTCTGGCCTATCCGTTCTTCCAGAAGTATTTCGTCAAGGGCCTCACCGTCGGCGGTGTGAAGGGCTGATAACCTCGGGTTTTCCGCGCCGTACCGGCGCGATGCCAACACATACAACATATTGCAAACCATGCAACATCGGATAAGGAGGAGCATTATGAAAAACTTGTACAAACGCGCGGCCGCCCTCGCCTTGGCGGCAACCATGACGGCGGGAGTTCTGGCAGGCTGCGGCGGCGGCGACACCACCGCCAGCACCGGCGGAACGGTATCCACCCCCGCTTCCGGCGACGCTGCCGATCCGGCTTCCGAGCCTTCCTCGGAGCCGCAGGAAATCACCCAGCTGATCTGGTACATGTCCATTAACCCCGTGGCGGCCGACACCGAAAAGGTGATCGAAAAGCTCAACGAGTACACGCGGGAAAAGATCGGCGTGGAGATCGACTACAAGGTCATTGCCAACCCGGACTACAAAGAGAAAATGCCCAACCTGATCAATGCGGGCGAATACTTCGATATCTGCTTCACCTCCAACTGGACCACCGACTATCTCCAGTTTGTCGGCAAGGACGCTTTCATGGATATCACGGAGCTTCTGCCGCAGTACGCGGAAGATACATACAAATTCATTCCCGAGGCCATGTGGAACGCCGTGAAGGTCAACGGCTCCATCTACGGCGTGCCCTCCTACAAGGAAATGGGATGGCAGGGCGGCCTGGTGTACAACAGCGACATGGCCGAAGCCTACGGCGTGGATATGACGTCCGTCACCTCCCTCGAGGATTACACGGATGTGCTCAAGACCGTCTCCGAGAAATCCAAAGCGGAAGGCAAGGACGTTGTGGGCGTGTCCGGCCTGACCAATGCCTGGCCGATGGCCGCTCCCTATGAGTCCCTGACGGGAACCCCGTCCCTCCCCGCCGCCGGTGCTGTGCCGGAGTTCAAGAACTTCGCGGACGTCGCGGATCAGGGCGTATTCAACCAGTATTCGAGCGAGGAATACATGAACTACTGCCAGACCGTCCGCGGCTGGAACCAGAGCGGCTATCTGGGCGGCGACCCGGTCAACTACGACAGCGACACCGCCAACCGCGACAACGATTTCAACAACGGCGCTCTGTTCTCCTACTTCATTCAGTACGCGCCCGGCACGGCGGAATCCATGAGCGCTTCCAGCGGCCACGGCGTGGGCTTCGCTCCCCTGATGAAGCCCCTGTTTGAAACCCGCAGCGCGATGGGCGGCCTGCTGGCTCTGTCCTCCGCAAGCGAGCATCCGGAAAAGGCTCTGGAATTCATCAACCTGCTGAACACCGATGAGTACGTCGGCACCCTGATCCGTCACGGCATCGAGGGCGAGCACTACTCTGCTGTGGGCGACAACCAGGTCGACAAGACCATGGGCGGCACCCTGACGGACAACGGCTACGACTACACCTATGGCTGGCAGTTCGGCACCCCCTTCAACCAGAAGTGGGACATCAGCTACCCCGACAACATCGAGGAGCTGTTCATGGATTACAACGAGTCCGCCATCATCTCCCCCAACAACGGCTTCACCTTTGACGCGGTTCCCGTGGAGACACAGGTCGCCGCTCTGACCAACACCATCGCGGAATACGCGCCTTCCCTGGAAACCGGCTCCGTGGATCCGGCTGACTACATCCCGAAATTCCTCGATGCCCTGAACGCCAACGGCGCCGAGGCTCTGATCGAGGAAGTCAAGGCACAGCTCGATACGTTCAACGCGTCCAAATAATCCTAGCAAAAGGCCGGCGGCCCCTTTTCCGGGCCTTGCCGGCCTTTCTTTCACAGGAGGGAAAGCCTTATGAACAAACGACCCAATCTCCTTTTTGTGCTCACCGACGATCAGGGCGCCTGGGCGATGCGGTGCGCCGGAAACAGCGATATCCATACCCCCAACCTTGACCGCCTGGCTTCTCAGGGCATGCGGTTTGACAATTTCTTCTGCGCTTCCCCGGTGTGCAGCCCGGCGCGCGCTTCCATCCTCACCGGGCGCATCCCTTCCCAGCACGGCGTGCACGACTGGATCCGCAGCGGCAGCCTGGACAAGCAGGCGCTGGGAGAACACGCTTCCCACCCGTATTTTGCCAGCGAGGACGTTCCCATCCAATATCTGGACGGCCTTGTCACTTATCCGGATCTGCTGGAGGAGCGGGGCTACACCTGCGCCCTGTCCGGCAAGTGGCATCTGGGCGACAGCATCCATCCGCAGCACGGGTTTTCCCACTGGTATACCATCGGGCGGGGCGGATGCCTTTACAAGCAGGCGGACGTGATCGAGAACGGAGAGCTGCATTTTGAAACCCGGTACATCACCGATTTGATCACGGAGCATGCGCTGAACTATCTCGATTCCTTCGCGCACCAGGACAATCCGTTTTACATCAGCGTCCACTACACCGCCCCCCACGATCCCTGGGACGAGGATCAGCATCCCGCCGCATACATCGATCTCTACCGTGACTGCGCCTTCACGGCGACGCCGGACGAACCCCCGCACCCCAACCAGATTCCCACCGCCCCCTGCGGAACCGGCGAGGAGCGCAAGCGCCTTCTGCGCGGCTACTACGCGGCCATCTCCGCCATGGACGCGGGCGTGGGACGGATCCTGAATCGTCTCGACGAGCTGGGCCTGGCGGAAAACACCCTGGTGATCTTCACCGCCGACAACGGCATGAACATGGGCCACCACGGGATCTGGGGCAAGGGCAACGGCACCTTCCCCTTCAATCTCTTTGATACGGCGGTGAAGGTTCCGTTTATCGCCCGCTGGCCCGGCCACATTCCGGAAAACCGGGTCACCTCCAGCATGTGCAGCCACTATGATATCATCCAGACGCTCAACGACCTGCTGAATCTGGGAGCCGACCTGCCGGAGGATCTGCCCGGCCACAGCTTCGCGCCCGTCCTGCTGGAAGGGATGGAATCCGACAACCATGTGGTTATCCTCGACGAATACGGCAACAGCCGCATGGTGCGCAACCGGGAATGGAAGTACATCCACCGCTATCCGTACGGCCCGCATGAGCTGTACCGCCTCACGGAGGATCCGGGAGAAACCGAGAACCTCGCGGGACGAGAGGAATACGCCGATATCCAGGCTTCCCTGTGCGATACACTGCAAAAATGGTATGTCACCTACGCGGACCCGGCCGTGGACGGCAGCCGCGAGGCCGTGACCGGCTTCGGACAGATGCGGCGGCCCGGCATCTATGCAAAGGGCAAACCGGTTTACGCGCAGAGCCCCAAATATCAGAAATAAGAAGGGAAGGGAAGGGAACCGCATGAAACAGAACATTGTCGCCAACGGAATTCACAACTACACACCCCCGGAGGAGTATATTCCTCCCCGTTCCCCGGAGGTGCAGAAGCACCTGGAATGGTTCATGGGGCTCAAGCTCGGCTTTATGATGCACTGGGCGCCGGGCTGCCAGCTGGGCACCTACGAAAGCTGGCCGCTGAGCGACGGCGACGCCGCATGGAGCCAGGAGGATTTCACCTGGGCCCCGCGCGAGGAATGCAAGCAGCAGTATTGGGACGCGAACAAAACCTTCAACCCCGTGAAGTTCGACGCGGCTTCCTGGGCGGAGCTTGCGAAGGAATGCGGCTTCCAGTACCTCCTGTTCACCACCAAGCACCACGACGGCTTCTGCATGTACGATACGAAAACCACGGACTACAAGATCACCTCCCCCGACTGCCCCTTCCACACGCACCGCGACGCGGATATCGTCGGCGCGCTCTACCGGGAATTCCGCAGCCGCGGCATGGCCATCTCCACCTATTTTTCCAAACCGGACTGGCACAGCCCGTACTACTGGGCCCCGCAGTTCGGCACGGCTCCCACGCGCAACGTCAACTATGACGTCAGCGAGCACCCGGAGCTCTGGGAACAGTATGTGCAGTTCGTTCACGAGCAGATTCGGGAGCTGTGCAGCAATTACGGGAAAATTGACGTGCTCTGGCTCGACGGCGGCTGGGTCCGTCCCGACAACCTGGGGCAGGACATCCGTCTGGGTGAGATCGTGGAGGAGATCCGCTCCACCACACAGCCCCATCTGATTGTCTGTGAGCGCACCTGCGGCGGCGAGTATGAAAACTTCATCACGCCGGAAAAGACTGTGCCGGACACCGCTTTGCAGGTGCCGTGGGAAACCTGCACGACCATTGGAGAAAAATTCTCCTTCCACTATACAGACACGTTCAAAAGCGGACGGGAGCTGGTGCATCTGCTTCTCGAGGTTGTCAGCAAAGGAGGAAACCTCGCGCTCAATCTCGCTCCCCAGCCCGACGGCCTGCTGCCGGAGCGCGCGGTGCGTTCCCTGCGGGATCTCGGCGCGTGGATCAAGCTGTTTGGGGACGGAATCTATGGGACGCACATCGTCAGCCCCTATTTTGAAAACCGTCTCTTCTACACGCAGAAGGACAACCGTGTCTTTGCCTTCCACACCTATGAGGAAATCCCCTCGCTTCCCGCAAAGCTGACGGTGCACTGTCCCTTCCCGGTGACACAGGTGCAGAGCATGCGCACCGGCCAGACAATAAAATTCCGCCAGAACGGCGACAGTGTTGTGCTGGACGTGTCCGGCCTTGCGATGGGCGGGGCGTTCTATGCCGAAGGCTTCGCACTCTCCGTTTCCCCGCAAGCATAAAATCCCGCACTCCGATTTCCGTACAACTCCCCCTTCCCCAAACGCCGAAGCCCCGGGAAAGCAATCCGCTTTCCCGGGGCTTCAGCCGTTTCAGAATCTTCTATTTGGATGTGGAAAGAAAGAATCAGCCATACAGCGGGCCGTAATGCTTGCAGGCGGCATAGTCGGCGGCCTGCGCGTCCTGCGTGCCGAAGCTGGCCCAGGCATGCGGACGGTATACCTTCTCCTCGGGGACGTTGTGCATCGTCACCGGGATGCGCAGCATCGAAGCCAGCGTGATCAGATCCGCGCCGACATGGCCGTACACCGTCACGCCATGGTTCGCGCCCCAGTTGGCCATCACGCTGTACACGTCCTTGAACGCGCCCTCGCCCGTCAGGCGGGGAGCAAACCATGTTGTCGGCCAGGTGCGGTCGGTGCGCACGTCGATCGTCTGATGGATCTCGTCCGGCAGATCGGCCGTCCAGCCCTCCGCGATTTGCAGCACAGGGCCCACGCCCTCGACGATGTTATAGCGCAGCATCGTGACAGGCATCTCGGCACGGCAGCGGAAGTGGCTGGAGAACCCGCCCCCACGGAAATACTCAAAGTTGGCGCGGCACCAGTCGGTCGCGTCCAGGCAGGCCTTGACGTCCTTTTCGCCCATCTCCCAGAAGGGCTTCATGATGGGCTCGCCCTCCTCATTGCGGCAGGCGCCGGAACCGTCGAGCGCCGTCGCGCCGGAATTGATCAGATGGATGAAGCCGTCCTTCGCGACACCCTCGGGACGCTTGCCCGTCACACGCTCGCACGCCTCGGGGCTCCAGTAGGTGCGCACGTCGTGGAAGCAGGGCGCGGTGTTCGTGACCAGCGTGCCGAGCAGCATGGAAACGCCGTTGCAGGTGTCGTTCTCCGTGGCGAACGGGGTCGGCATCTTCGGGCCGTTCCAGTCAAAGGTGCTCGCGAGGATCGCCTCGGAGAAGTCGGCGTTCGGCAGCCAGTCCGTCCACTGGCGCTGTCCCTGGAAGCCGCCCGCGACAGCGTTGCGGCCCAGCGCTTCCTCGTGCCAGCCGAGCTCGTCCAGCTTCTTGTTGCCGTAGAGGATATCGCGCATGACCAGCGTCATCTTCGTAACAAACTCCCAATCCTTGTCGGCGGGAACGACCTTCGACTTCGTGATGACCTCCGGCAGATTCTTGCCGGCGTTGCAGTCGAAGCCCTCGCGGCAGTTATCGCGCACCCAGGCCAGAGCGCGATCGTACTCCTGCGGATCGTAGATTTCCAGCTTGATGCGGCGCAGGATCTCCGTCATATCCACCCATTCGGCGCGCATGCCGAAATACTTCTGGAACACGGACGCGTCGCAGAAGCTGCCCGCGATACCCATGGCCACGCCGCCGAGGTTGACATACGCCTTGTTCTTCATCCAGCCGACCGCCACGGCACAGTGGGCAAAGCGCAGAATTTTCTCCGCGACGTCCGCCGGGATCTCCGTGTCGTTCGCGTCCTGCACGTCATGGCCGTAGATGGAGAAGGCCGGGATGCCGCGCTGGGCATGAGCCGCCATGACAGCCGCCAGATAGACCGCGCCGGGACGCTCCGTGCCGTTAAAGCCCCAGACCGCCTTGATGGTCTTGGGATCCATGTCAAAGGTTTCCGTGCCATAGCACCAGCACGGGGTGACGGACAGCGTGGCCGTCACGTTCTGCACGGCAAATTCATCCGCGCACGCGGCGGCTTCCGCGCCGCCGCCGATGGTATGGCTGGCAATCACGCACTGCACGGGCGTGCCGTCCGGGTAGCGCAGCGTGCCCTCGATCAGCTTTTTGGCGTTCTCCGCCATCGTCATGGTCTGCTTTTCCAGGCTCTCGCGCACGCCGCCCCAGCGGCCGTCAATCACAGGCCGGATGCCAATCTTCGGATACAACATGATAAACTCCTCCTTGCTTTCTCCTTATACGCTTTCCAAAAGCGCTTGATATTTTTGGTAGGCCGTTTCCCAGGCTTCGCTGGTCTGCGGCAGATATTCCGTCAGCTTTTCCTCGCGGGCAATCCAGCGCCGTCCCTCCTCCAGCGAGGGCATGGCGCCGAGCGCTGTGAGCTGAAGCATCAGATTGCCGAGAGCGGTCGCCTCCACCGGCCCCGCGACCACCCGCAGTCCGGCGGCGTCCGCCGTCATGCGGCACAGCAAGCCGTCCTTTGCGCCGCCGCCCAGCACATGCAGCGTGCCGAAGCGCCGTCCTGTGGCCTGCTGAAGCTGGGAGATCGCCCAGCGGTATTTGAGCGCCAGACTCTCATAGATGCAGCGCATGATTTCGCCCACCGTCTGCGGCACAAACTGGCCGGTTTTCCGGCAGTACTCCTGCACGCGGCCCGGCAGATCGCCCGGCGGGGTAAACACCGGATCATCGGGATCGATGAAGCAGCGCAGCGGCTCCGCGGCGAGGGCCAGACGCTCCAAATCCGCGTAGGAATACGACTCTCCCGCCCGTTTCCAGGCGCGGCGGCTTTCCTGAATCAGCCACAGGCCGATGATATTTTTGAGATAATTGATCTTCCCGTTCGCGCCCCACTCGTTGGAAAGGCCGAGACGCATGCTTTCCGGCGTCAGGATCGGCGCGTCCAGCTCACAGCCAAGCAGGCTCCACGTCCCGCAGGAGAGGAAGGCCGCGTCCGGACCGGGATCGGGCAGCGCCGCGACGGCGCACTGGGTGTCGTGTCCCGCCGTGGCCAAAACGAGCGCGCCGTTTTCCGGCAGGCGGCCCACCGCCGAGCCTCCCGGCACAAGCGGCGGCAGAAGGCTTTCGGGAAGGCCAAAGGCTGTGAGAATCTTTTCGCTCCACTCGCCCTGCGGCAATCGCAGCAGCTGGGCCGTCGAGTCCGCGCTGCGCTCCGTGGAGACGCCGCCGCACAGGCAGTACCGGAACAAATCCGGCATCAGCAGCAACGTTTTGGCGCGGGCAAGCGTGTCCGGCTCCTGCTCCCGCAGGGCCAGCAGCTGAAACAGGGTATTGATCGGCAGAAGCTGCGTGCCTGTTTCTCCGTACAGAGCTTCCCCGTCCATCGTGCGCAGAGCGCTGTCGAGAATATGATCGGTGCGGCCGTCGCGGTAATGGACCGGATCGCTCAGAAGCTTCCCGTCCTCCCCCAGAAGGCCGAAATCCACGCCCCAGGTATCGAACGCCACGCTGTCAAACGCGCCCGCCTTTTGAATCCCCGCGCGGATTTCCCGAAGAAGCGACTCGAAATCCCAGCGCAGATGGCCGTCCTTTTCGACGGGATTGTTCTCAAAGCGGTGCAGCTCCTCCCAGCGGAAGGATTCCCCGTCATACTCCGCGCGGATGGCGCGGCCGCTCGACGCGCCGAGGTCGAAAGCCAGAACCGTCGTCTTTTTTGTCATTTCACCACGCCCTTTTTCAGGAGGATATTCGCGTAAATCCGTTCCTCCCCGGTCGCAACAACGGCGTAAGCGTTCCGCGCGCGCTCATAGAAGGCGAAGCGCTCCGTCATCTCAATGTTCTGCGGGTTTTCCCCGTGCCCCATCTCGCACAGCACCTTGAGCAGCTGAGGGCTGAGGATTTTCGGTATGTTTTTCAGCATGGCTGTCTCCCCCCGCTCTTATTTATCGGTCGGTTCCCCGTGCTCGCGGCGCGGATATTTCTTGTAGCCGGGATGGCGGCCGGTAATCCGGTAATACTTGCGCAGGCCGATCAGCTTGTCGACGTTTTCGCGGCTGATGTCGTAGCTGCCGCCGAGGATGATCGCGTTGATCGTGATCTTGGCCCACAGCTCCAGGCTCTCCATGCGGTAAAAGGCGGTAATCACATCGCTGCCGACGGCGAGCGCGCCATGGTTTTCCAGCAGCATCACGTCATGCTCGTCCAGATACGGCTCGATCGCGTCCGGCACCTCGGAGGTGCTCGGCGTGCCGTAGGGGGTGAGCGGCACGCTGCCGATCGCGGCCACATCCTCAATCATATTGTACATATCCATGCTGCGGTGCGCCACGGCGAAGCCGGTGGCTCCCGGCGGATGCGCGTGAATGACGCTGTTCACATCGGGGCGCTTCTCATAGCAGCGCAGATGCATTTTGATCTCACTCGAGGGACGCAGGCCCTCCGCCGCTTCCAGCACTTCACCCTGCCCGTTGATCAAAATCAGCTTGTCCGGCGTGATGAAGCTCTTGCTCATGCCGGTGGGCGTGGCGAGGAAGGTGCCGTCCTCCAGCTTCGCGGTCACGTTGCCGTCATTCGCGGCCACCCAGCCGAGCTGCCACATCTTATGGCAAACGTCGCAGATCTGGTCCTTGATCTCCGAAATGTTCAAAAAATCAGCCCCTTTCTTCTGTTTTTTATTATACACTTGCAAAAGAGGAATTGCTTGGTATATACTGAAGAAAACTGGGACAATATTCACTTTTTGAAAGGAGCCCTCATGCGTTATCTGGCTGCACACGAGCGCGCCGCGCGCGGCACGTTTGATTTTCCGATTGAGCTGTATCACGTCGACATTTCCCACCCCCGCTATGAGATGCCGTTTCACTGGCATATGGAGGCGGAGCTTCTCTTTGTTCTGGAGGGGGAACTGGCCCTTTCCGTGGAGGGAACCGAGTACGCCGCCCATCCCGGCGACTGCTTTTTCCTGCCCGGCGGCGCGATTCACGGCGGTTCTCCCGATCACTGCGTCTATGAATGCCTTGTCTTTGATATGGATCGCTTTCTGCCGGAAAGCGCTGTGTGCCGCCGCAAGTATTCCGCCGCTCTGGGAGACGGATCGCACATCCGCACCCATCTGCCCGCGAACAGCCGCGCCGCACAGGTCGCGCTCTCCCTCTTTTTCAGCATGGAAAAAGAGCAGCCCGGCTATGAATTCGTCACAACCGGGCTGCTCTGGCAATTTTTCGGATTGATTGTACAGGAAAAGCTCTTTGTCCCCGATTCGGAGGAATCGCGGATCGGGCGGCAGAGGGCGGATCAGATGAAAAGCGTCCTGCGCCGGATCCGGCGGGACTACGCCTCTCCCCTCACACTGGACGAGCTGGCGGCGGAGGCCGGTATGAACCCGCGCTATTTCTGCCGTGTCTTTCGTCAGATGACGGGGCGCACGCCGATCGACTATTTGAATTACTACCGGATCGAATGCGCGGCGGAGCTGCTGTGCACGGAGGGGGACAGCGTCACAGACGTCGCCCTCGCCTGCGGCTTCAACGATCCGGGCTATTTTGCCCGCCTGTTCCGCCGCCACAAGGGCATGTCCGCCGCCGCATACCGCCGTCAATATGGGGAATACATCCCCCACAAGGAGGAGGAAATCGGAAATGAACCAGTCTGACATTCTGCAAATTGCTTTGGAGCAATCCGCCCGCGACTACAGCTGCGCGCCGGAGGATTTTCTTCAGACGGATCCCAAAGCCGTCCTCTCCCGACAGAACGAGGGGGCGCGGGTGTATCTTCCGCTTCCTCTGGCTTGCAGCCTGGTGTCCTACGGAAACAACGTCGTCGCCCAGACCAGCGAAGATCTTCGGGAGCCGGTGCTGGCCTTTCTGCGCCGTTTTCCGCCGGAGCACTGCTTTGAAACGCCGAACCTTTACGTCCTCAACGATCTGCTGGCCCCGCACGAGCAAACGATCTGCTTCATGGCGGAATATTTCCTGCCGAGACTCGAACGTCTGCGGCCCCTTTCCTGCCCCTATCCCATCCGGCTGCTCGGCCCGTCCGATTTCGCAGACCTCTATCTGCCGCAATGGAGCAACGCGCTGTGTGAAAAACGGCGGGAACGCGATGTCATCGCCGCGGGAGCCTACGACGGGGAAACGCTCGTCGGCCTGGCGGGAGCGTCCGCCGACTGCGAAACCATGTACCAGATCGGCATCGACGTGCTGCCCGCCTACCGCCGCCGTGGAATCGCGTCCGCGCTGACCAGCCGTCTGGCGCTCGAAATTCTCGCGCTGGGGAAGGTCCCCTTCTACTGCGCCGCCTGGAGCAACCTGCGATCGGTGCGCAACGCTCTGCGCTCCGGCTTTTCGCCCGCGTGGGTGGAAACCACCGCGCGGCCGCGCTCCTATGTCGACTCGCTCAACGCGGGAAAGGACTGATTCCCGGCTCAGCTGGCGGACTTCATATGCAGGCGCAGACGATCGGAGATCATAGCGATAAACTCACTGTTGGTCGGCTTGCCGCGCGTGTTGTGGATGGTGTAGCCGAAATAGCCCGTCAAAACGTCAACGTCTCCCCGATCCCAGGCCACCTCAATGGCATGGCGGATGGCGCGTTCCACACGCGAGGGCGTGGTGTCGTAGTCCTTGGCCACACTGGGATAAAGCTGCTTGGTCACAGCGTTGATGATATCGGGCGTGCGCACCGCCATCAAAATGGAATCACGGAGATAATGGTATCCCTTGATATGGGCCGGAACGCCGATCTGGTGCAGAATCTCCGTCACCTGGATTTCCAGCGGCTCCTCCCCCTGCGTGGCCGCGGAGACCGGCGATGGTGTGAGATCCGCGATTTGCATTACACGCTCCGCAAGCTCGTTCGCGTCAAACGGGGACACCATGAAATAGGATGCGCCCGATCCCATCACCTCGCGCTCAATCGCGGGACTGGTAAAGTTGGAAAGGATCAGAAAAACGGGAACATCCTTTTTACCCGCACACGCCTTCATCACACCGATCCCGTCCAAACGCGGCATAAACAGATCCGCCAAAACGACGTCGGGACGCTCCGACTCGATCTTGTCCAGCAGCACCCGGCCGTCGCGCTCCGTGCAGATCACCGTCATTCCCGCCTCTTCCAAAGCAGGAACATAGTCCTGCATAAATTCTCCACTGTTTTCCGAAATCAGAACTTTTAACCGCTTTTCCATGGATTGATCCCCCTATGTGATTGATTCTGTTACCAATATTACCATATATTGGAATAAATAGCAATACATAGAGTGGAATTTTTTGGAAAAAACTCGCTTTTCTTAAAGAGTCCAGCACAGACAGACGTTTTCCGCTCACACCGCCTCGTCCCGCACCCCGCTGACAATGCCGTAATAAGCCCGCGAGGTCACACGGTAAATCAAGAGATAGCATACGGCAAACACCAGATAGCACACCAGCGTAATAAGCACCAGAAGCGAAACATTCGTCAGGCCAAACAGCATCAGAAGCTTTTGGAGCATCGGGAAGGCGAAGGCCAGATGCACGCCCGCGAGAATCAGCGGGAGGAAAAAGACGGTGAGGATCTGGGAATTGATGCTTTTGCGGATCTCTCGCTTTGTCATGCCCACCTTCTGCATGATGGCAAACCGGGATTGATCCTCGTAGCCCTCGGAGATCTGCTTATAATAGATGATCAGGACCGCCGCAAAGACAAACACCACGCCGAGCAGCACACCGAGGAACAGCAAGCTTCCGTACAGCGAGTAGAAGCCTTCACGCTCCGCGGCCACGCTGTCGCAGCTGATCATCACAATCTGATCCTGCGACTGCTCCCGGAGCTCATCGAGCTTTGCCCAAATCTGATCCTGAACGGCGATCTGCTGCGGATCCGGACAGGAAAGATCAAAGGCATAGTTCCAGGTGTAATCGATCCATTCGCCCTGGCCCGCGTCGATCACCGGCTGCACCGCGGCTTCCAGATTGGGCACAAAGATATAAAGAGTGGGAATAATCTGCATGGCCGCTGTTCCATTGCTCACAAACGTGGGCGCCATTTTCTTCACCCGAAGCTCCGGGCCGTTTTCCACCTGGATCGTCCCGCTGGTGGAAAAGTTTTCATGGGTGGAATAGAGGATAACCTCATCCTCCGCCAGCGTTTCCTGCGCGCCCATCAGCGTATTGTAATCCTCAATGGGGATCAGGAAGATCTGCCAGACCTCGGACGCATACTGCGCAAAGTTCAGATCCAGCTTGATTTGATCGTCCTCCACTACCCCGGCAAACAAGACGGCGCGGTAGTCCAGCACCCGCTCCGGCACCAGCCCGGCCCCGGTGCAGATGTCATGGGAAGCGGTGCGCACCTCATCCACCCAGCCGCCCTCGAGATCGGACAGCTGCTCGGTCGTCAAAGTCAGATCCAGATTGCGCGGATAGCGGGTGCGCAGGCTGTCCTCCGCACCGGCATACAGGCAGACGGTGGTGGAGATCATAACCAACACCATCGTGCACAGGATGCAGATGGACGCCAGCCCCGCCCCATTGCGCTTCATGCGGAACACCATGGACGAGACGGAAACAAAATGGTTGGTGCGGTAGTAATACCGCTGATTTTTTTGCAAAGCGCGGCAGATTGCCACGGACGCGGACACAAAGAGCAGATAGGTCGCGGCAATTACCATCAGAACCGCCACGAAAAAGAGCAGCAGCGTCTGAACGGGATCCTGGATGCTCACCGCAATCCAGTACGCTCCGCCGAGAATCAGGAGCCCCAGCACGGCCAGAAACCAGTTGGCTTTGGGCGGCTTCTCCCCCGCGTTTTCACTGCGCAGCAGCGTAATCGGGTTTGTGAGCCGGATCTGGCGCAGGGTGTCCAGCAGGATCAGACCGAAAATCACCAGAAAGATGATCAGCGTGCGTCCCACGGATCCGGGAGAGATCAGAAGGCTGTAGCCCGCTGTGCCGCCGAGCAGGTAAAACACACACATTTCCGCCAGCTTGGAGAACACAATCCCGGCCAGAAGGCCGCCCGCCAGCGAAAGCACGGCGGTGATCCCCGATTCCCACAGCAGCACCACGGCAATGTGGCGTTTTCCCATGCCTAAAATGTTATACAGGCCGAACTCCTTTTTTCTGCGCCGGATCAGAAACGAATGGGTGTAAAACAGAAAGATCAGCGCGAAAAAGGTGATGACAAAGGAACCGAGGTTCAGACAGCCCTGCATCACATCGCCGCCCCGCATGGCACGGACCGCGTCGCTCGCGCTCAAAAAGGTGACGATATATGTCATCATGACCATGCCCGCGCAGGTGAGCAGATACGGCAGATACAGCCTGCGGTTGCTCCGGATCCCCGTCCAGGCCAGCCTGCGGTAAAATCC
>NBJMC04203__coassemble_510_pt1 | contig 21863 bp, 17 predicted proteins | sample NBJMC04203__metabat2_high_PE_051 | metagenome-assembled genome bin NBJMC04203 | reverse complement strand
AAAAAATAAATAGGTTTTCTCTATTATAGCGCATGTTCCCCTCTGTGTACAAGGGGCAACACGCCTTACAGAGAAAAACAAGCAGCGGCTGTTCCCGGCTTTGTCCGCTGGCATGAAAAAGCCCCCGCCGCAAGCTTGCGGCGGGGGCGCCGGGGCGCAGGGTTACTGCTTGGCACGGGCCTTTTTGTTGTCCTTATAATTTCTCCACATCACATACAGGGGGCCGGTGATGCAGACGGAAGAATAGCAGCCCACCAAAATACCTACCATCATCGGCAGCGCAAAGGTGGTGACGCTCGTCAAACCGTAAGCCATACCCACCACATACACGCAGCCAATCGCCACAAAGGTGCACAGGGAGGTGTAGATGGAACGGGTCAGCGTCTGGTTGATGCTCAGGTTAACCAGCTCCGAGGTCTGGGCCTTCGGGCCGAGCGCACGGCGGTTCTCGCGGATACGGTCATAGATGATGATGGTGTTGTTCAGCGAGTAGCCGAGGATCGTCAGAATCACCGCGATAAAGTTATCGTTGATCGGCATCCGGAAGATCACAAAGGTGAAGTACACCAGAAGGACGTCGTGCAGCAGGGCAATGATCGAAATGATACCAGCCGACGCGCCGCCGATCTTGCGGAAGCGGAACGCGATATAAATGACCAGAAGGACAAAGGTAATCGCAACGGCGATCAGGCACTTCGCGAAAAAGCTGGTGCCGACGGTGCGGTCCACAGAGGAGGTTTCCTCAACCGTCAGCGCGCTGTCCGGATATTTCTCCAGAATCGCGGAGGAAATGGCATCCTGCTGATCCACGGTGATGGAATCCGTTCCGGCGAAGGTGATGGACATTCCGTTGGTGTTGGCTCCGTTGGTGTCCACCATGCTGGAATACACGCGGATATCCACATTCTGGCCGGTCACGTCTTCGACAATGCTCTCCACGTCGCTCGTGCTGATCTCACCGGTATAGGTGTAATCGAGCATTGCGCCGCCCTTGAACTGGATGTCCAGCGTCGTGCCAAAAATGATATTGAAGATGATGCCAATCGCAAAGAGAGCGATTGTGATTCCGAAATAAATCTTCCGGTTCTCGTAAAATTTGATGTTGAACTTTTTCATTCTGCAGCACCTCCGAACAGCCATTTTTTACGCAGCGGCTTGAACCCGGAGAGAGATTTCGTCATCAGGCGGGTGGTGCCGACGCCGAAAATGAAGTTTCCGATGTTGCCGATCAGAAGCGTATAGCCGAAGGAATAGATGGAACCGGTGGTGGAAGCACCGAACAGAACAGACAGAATGTTGGTCGGTCCAAAGACAGTCATCAGGATCAGGGAGACAATGATGGTCGTGATGTTGCCGTCAAAAATCGCCCAGAAGCTGTTGTCGTCGCCCTTCTGAATGGCGCCGTCCAGCGTTCTGCCGGCCCACAGCTCCTCCTTGATGCGCGTTGCCGTGATGATGTTGGCGTCAACGCCCATGCCGATGGAGAGGATAATACCGGCGATACCGGGAAGGGTCAGCGTGAAGCTGTTGAAGGCAGGGAAATACCCGGAAACGGCGGCAAAGCAGAGCGCCACCTGGCCGATCAGGGAAATCACCGCCACGAAGCCCGTCAGACGGAACACGATAATCATAAACAGCGCGATGAGAATGAACGCAATCACACCGGCAATCATCATCGCGTCAAGGGACGAAGCGCCGAGCGTCGGGCTGATGGTGCGGAAGTTCTTCGTTGTCAGCTGGAACGGCAGAGCGCCCGCGTTGATCTGACGCGCCAGGACGGTAGCTTCCTCCGCGTCGACACCGGTGATCTGCGCCTCTCCCCCTGTGATCGTGCTCTGCACGGTCGGGGCGGAAATCATCACATCGTCCATCCAGATGGAGATGGTCTCGTTGAGATATTCCTCGGTTGCCGCCGCAAATTTTTCAGAACCCGTTTCGGTCAGCTTCAGGGCGACCACATACTCGGTGGCTCCGGTATCGGGATCCTGATAAATCTGCGCTTCCGCCGAATCCACATCGCTGCCGGACATCAGAACGGTTTCAGCCGTCTCGCCGGTCGGCGTCTTATAGAGCATTTCGCCGTCCTCGCTCATCTCGGTGGATTCATACTCCGCGCCCGGACGGAAGGTCAGCTCAGCAGTGGCGGAAATCTCCTGGATAGCGGCCTCGGGATCGAAGGTCGTCTCGTCGCTCTTCCAGGGGAAACGGACAATAATCCGGTTATTGGCCGGATCCGTATACAGTTCATAGTCGGTGATGTGCTGGCTGGTCAGACGGGTCTCAATGATCGCCTTGGCGGATTCCAGATCCTCCTGCGTCACAGCCTCGTCCGTATCCGGAACAAAGGTAGCCTCCACACCGCCGTTGATGTCAATTCCCCAACGGATGTCGCCCATCCCCTTGATGTATGTGACAGTGTTGTCTCCGTTTTGGACATGAATACCAAAGACAGAGGTCACTGCCAGCGCAAGGATCAGGAGGGCAACGATGAAAAATGCCGGTTTTCCTACTCGCTTCATGCGCATAGCCTCCAAAAGTGTGTTTGTATTTCCGCAGGCTCGTGCGGACGTAACAGACTTATTATATGGTTATCTTTTTAAAAAGTCAACAAAATTACGACATCCCACGCCAAATCCCGCGAAAAAAGCCCGGCAGCGGCCAATCAGGCTGCCGCTGCCGGGAGAATCGTAATTCACAAATTCTACATATATAATGTAGCGTTTCGCGGAAACAAGCTTATTTCGTTTCCAGAAGCTTCTCCACCGCTGCCAGCTCTGTGCAGAGGCAGAACAAATCCATCGCAATTTCCAGCTCGGAAACCGGCGGATAAGTGGGAGCCACACGGATGTTGCTGTCTCTGGGATCCTTGCCGTAGGGATACGCGGCTCCCGCGCTGGTCAGCTGCACGCCTGCTTCCTTGCACAGCTGTACGACACGCTTGGCGCAGCCGTCCAACACCTGTACGCTGACAAAGTAGCCGCCGTTCGGGTTGGTCCACTCGGCAATCCCCTTGCCCCCCAGCTGATTTTCCAGCTTGGACAGCACTGTCTTGAATTTCGGCTCGATAATTTTCCGATGCCGCCGCATCTGCGCCGTGACGCCTTCCATATCGCGCAGGAAATAAATGTGGCGAAGCTGATTCAGCTTATCCGGCCCAATGGTCTGATAGGAATAATGGGTACGCAGGATTTCCAGATTGACCTCGCTCGCGCCGACAGCCGCCACACCGGCTCCGGGGAAGGTGATTTTGCTGGTGGAAGCAAAGAAAATCGGGAGATCAATATTATGCGTCTTGCGGCACTCATACCAGAGATTCAGCAGCTTGTCGGGCGTATCGGTCAGATCGTGCACGCAATAGGCATTGTCCCAGAAAATACGGAAATCCTTCGCGGCCGGACGCAGAGCGGCAAAACGGCGGACCGTCTCGTCGGAATAGGTGTAGCCCTGGGGATTGCTGTACTTCGGCACACACCAGATGCCCTTGACCTGGGGATCGTTGTTAACCCAGCGCTCCACCTCATCCATGTCCGGGCCTTCCGGCGTCATGGGGATTTCGATCAGCTCCATGCCGAAATATTCCGTAATAGCAAAATGGCGATCGTAGCCGGGAGAGGGGCAGAGAAATTTCAGATGTCCCTGGTGCATCCACGGCTCACAGTTGCTGAAGCCATGCGTCATCGCACAGGAGATCACGTCAAACATCATGTTCAGGCTCGAGTTTCCGCCGACAATAATGTTGTGGTCGTCCACACCCATCATCTCGGCAAACAGAAGGCGAAGCTCCGGCAGGCCGTCCGCCATACCGTAGTTGCGGCAGTCCTCCCCAGTGGAGGCCGTCATCTTGGAGCGGGAATTCAGCGTATCGAGCATCGGCATGGAAAGCTCCACCTGCTCCACACTCGGTTTTCCGCGCGCCATGTTCAGGTTCAGGCCCTGCGCCTGCACTTCATGATACCGGTTTTCCAGTTCCTGCTTCAGCTGGGAAAGCTCTTCCCGAGACATTGCTTGATACTCCAAATTGCGCATCTCCTTCTTAAAAAATGCAAAAACGCCTGGTAAAGTCTTGTATTATTTTAATCTATCCCCACGAAAAATGCAAGTCTAAAATGCAATTCCTTCATTTTGCCGCACGAACAGGCGGGAATCAGGTGCCTTTCTGGTAAAGTATACAATTTAGGAGGGGCAAAAAATCACAACATTCTCTTTGCCGCAAAAAGAAACCGCTTAAAAAAATCCGGAACCCGTTTGAGCCGTGACAGCTCAAAACAGGTTCCGGATTTTGTACCTTTGTTAGAACTCCGCTGTGCCGGTCGTGCGCGGGAAGGGCAGAACGTCACGGATGTTGGAGATGCCGGTCAAATACATGATCAGGCGCTCAAAGCCGATGCCGAATCCGGCATGCTTCGTTCCGCCGTAACGGCGAAGATCCAGATACCACCAGTAGTCCTCCTCGTTCAGAGAAAGCTCCTGCATTCTCTTTTGCAGCAGCTCCAGACGCTCCTCACGCTGGCTGCCGCCGATGATCTCACCGATTCCGGGGACCAGCAGATCCACTGCCGCCACCGTCTTGCCGTCATCGTTTAGGCGCATATAAAACGCCTTGATCTCTTTCGGATAGTCTGTGACAAACACCGGACGGCCGAATACCTTTTCCGTCAGGTATTTCTCATGCTCCGTCTGCAAATCGACGCCCCACTCCACCTTATATTCAAAGTTGTCGTTGTTCTTTTTCAGGAGCTCAATTGCGTCGGTGTAGGTCACACGGCCAAAATCGGAGTTTGCCACATGGTTGAGGCGCTCCAGAAGGCCCTTGTCAATAAACTGGTTGCAGAAAGCGATATCCGCCGCGCAGACATCCAGCACATAGCGGATGACATATTTCATCATTGCTTCGGCCAGCTCCATGTCGTCCTCCAGATCCGCAAACGCGATCTCCGGCTCCACCATCCAGAACTCCGCCGCATGGCGCTGGGTATAGGAGCGCTCCGCGCGGAAGGTCGGGCCGAAGGTATACACCTTGCCGAACGCCTGCGCCATGCACTCCGCTTCCAGCTGACCGGAAACCGTCAAAGAGGTGCTCTTCTGGAAGAAGTCCTGGCTGTAGTCCGGCGTGCCGTCCTCCAGGCGGGGAATTTCGTTCAGGTCAAACGAGGTGACATGGAACATCTCCCCCGCTCCCTCGCAGTCGCTTCCGGTGATGATCGGCGTGTGGGCGTAGACAAAGCCGTTCTCCTGGAAAAACTTGTGAATGGCAAACGCGGCGGCGGAACGCACGCGGAACGCGGCGCTGAAGGTGTTCGTGCGCGGACGCAGATGCGCGACCGTGCGCAGGTATTCCAGCGTGTGACGTTTCTTTTGCAGCGGATAATCGGGAGTGGAAGCTCCTTCCACCACAATCTCCTCCGCATGAATCTCAAAGGGCTGCTTCATCTCCGGGGTCAGCAGAAGCTCGCCTGTCACAACAAGGGCGGCGCCTACGTTGACCTTGACAATCTCCTTGAAATTAGAAAGCTTTGCGTCCTCAAACACGATCTGCACGCCCTTGAAGCAGCTTCCGTCATTCAATTCGATAAAGCCGAGCGCTTTGGAATCGCGAATTGTGCGAACCCATCCGCATACCGTGACGCGCTGGCCGCTCAGGCTTTGCGAGCTTTGATAAAGCTCCTTGATCTCTGTCCGTTTCATTCGTAAGCACCATACCTTCCTTTTGTGAAGTGAATTGAAAAGCATACCGCCGGCCACCGACCGGCAAAATGCTTCTTTTCATTATAATAGCAAACGCTGGGAAAAGCAAGAAGTTTGCCAGGGTATGAAAAAAGGCCAGACAATTTGTCTGGCCTTTGGCGGAGAGGATGCGACTCGAACGCACAATGCCTTGCGGCACACCACATTTCCAATGTGGCTCCTTACCATTAGAATACCTCTCCGTGTAGAACAGGATTCTCTTTTCACACCGGTCTCCCGAGTGCTTTATTACTATATCAAAACTCCAATGAAAAATCAAGCCCTTTTTTAAAAAAATTTTTCAAGTATCTTTTTCTTTCGATCGGGAAACGTAAAAATCCTGTAAAACTTCGCTTTCCGGCGCGCTTTTGGGCCGGAATGACGGGGAAAGGAATTGTGCGTTTGCAGAATTATTGCTATAATATTATTATATCCGTGGAACCCAAATTTTTCCGCTTCCGCGGATCCGGTAAATTTTTTCGCTGTCCTCAACACTACTGTGCTCAGGGAGGAAACGTTGTGAAAACAGTCAAAAGCGTCAAGAAAAAAGGAACGCGCACCGCGGCCGCTGTCGGCATCGGCTCCAAGCTGCTGCGGATGCGGATCGCCCAGCTGCGAAAAGGCGAAGTCTCTGAACTCGAATCGCTCGAATACCCGATTTCCATCGGCCACGAGGTGTTCAGCAATACGAAAATCAGCTTTGAGAGCATTCGCTCCATCTCCTCGGCTCTGCGGGGCTTTTCCGCATTGATGCAGGAATACGGAGTGGATTCCTGCCGTGTCGTCGCCACCACCGCGCTCCGCGAGGCGGTAAACCGCGCCTTTGTGGTGGATCAGCTGAAAATCCAGAACGGCGTGCAGGTGGAAATCCTGGAGGATAACCAGGAGAAAGCTTTCGTATATGGTGAAATCCTCAAACAGCTCCCGGAACGTCTCAAAGACGGCAACACCTTGATCGCCTACATCGGCACGGGCAGCATCGGCGTTGCGGTGATCCGGGATGAAACCGCCGTATTTTCCAAAAACATTCCGGTGGGCGCCTTAAAGCTTCATGATATGCTCGGAAGCCTGCAAGCTTCGAGCATCCATTTTCATGAAGTGCTCGAAGAATATATCCATGTCGCCGTCGGCCGCTTTCTTTCCGTTTATCCGGGCGGCTTCCCCTCCGTCTCCCAGCTTGTCCTCGCGGATAACGGCAGCGCGCTGATCGCTTCGCTCTGCAAGGCGGAGAAAAAAGGCGGCGTTTACACCATCCAAGCGGATTCCGTGCGCGAGCTTTATGCCACCATTCGCAACATGACGCCCGAAAAAATCAGCTTTTCTTACCAAATTTCCGAGTCCGACGCGGAACTTCTTTACACAACTTTGTCGATTTATCTTTACTTAATCAACCTGACGGGTGTAAAATCTATTTATGCACCTCAGGTAGATTTGCTGCGTCCCATTTTACAGGAGATCCTTCTGCCCAAGACAAGGGAACTGGCCTTCGACCGTGTCCGCCGCAGCACGCTGGCATGTGTGCGGGAGCTTGGCAAAAGCTTTCAGTGCAACATGGAGCACGCGGAGCGGATCGCGGAGCTTTCCGGCCTTCTTTTTGATCGGATGAAGGAAATCCACGGTCTGGATTCCCGCAACCGTCTTCTGCTCGAAGTAGCCTCCCTCCTGCACGAGTGCGGCTACTATACACATCCGCGCCAGTATTCCAACAGCACCTTCCATGTGATTCGAAGCATGGATATTTACGGAATCGCGGAAAAAGAGCTGTATCTGGTGGCCTCCACCTTCCTTCCTGCCGACAGTCCCGAGGCCGCGGACTCCCTGTCCGCCCGGCAGCAGCTGATCGTGTCCAAGCTGGCGGCCATTTTCCGTCTGGCGGATTCGCTGGATCAATCGCAGAAGCAGAAACTGAAAAACCTGAAAGCCAGGCTGGACAAAAACCGCCTGCTGATCACGGCGGAAAGCATGGAAAGCGCTTCCCTCGAAGAGTGGGCTTTCAGCCAGGCCGTCCCGTTTTTCGAGGATGTGTTCGGCGTGCATCCGGAATTAACCGTGCGTGACGCGCCCGTCAAAACAGCAAAGCAGAGAAAGGTGTGACCGTTCATGAAAAACGCCATTGAAAAGGAAAAAACAAAGCTTCCTTACCTGAACCGCGAGCTCAGCTGGCTTGACTTCAACGTGCGCGTGCTGGAGGAAGCCTTTAAAAAAGAAAATCCCATTTTTGAGCGTCTGCGCTTTCTGGCCATCACCGCTTCCAATCTGGACGAATTTTTTATGGTCCGTGTGGCGGGCGTGATGGAACAGGTGCGCTCCAAATACACAACCCCGGATCTTTCCGGCCTGACCCCGCAGCAGCTTCTCAACAGCCTGCGCGAAAAGATCGCGCTTTTTATGGAAAAGCAGTATTCCTGCTTCAACCGTTCCATTCTTCCCGTCCTGCGCAACAATGGATTTGAGTTTGTGGAACCGGAGGATCTGAACGAGGAGCAGACCGCGTTTTTGCAGCGCTATTTTTCAAAGGTTCTTTTCCCTGTCCTCACGCCTCTCGCGGTGGACCGGAGCCGCCCCTTCCCCATGCTCTCCAACAAAAGCCTGAACATTGCCGTGCGGCTGGAGGAAAAAAGCGGCGAGCCCTGCTTTGCCGTGGTGCAGGTGCCGGGAATTCTGCCGCGCTTCCTTGAAATCCCCATGCCGGATGAATCGCGGCGTGGATTATTCCTGCTTGAAGACGTCATTGATATGATGCTTCCCGAGCTGTTTGAACTGCATAAAATCAAGGCGGCCTGTCCCTTCCGGCTGACCCGCGATTCGGATTTGGAGATCGACGAGGAAGCCGAGGATCTCATGATCGAGGTGCAGAAGTCGATCAAAAAGAGAAAGCGCGGCCGTCCCGTCCGTCTGGAGCTGGAACAGCACTGCGACAAGGAGATCCGGGAGTTTCTCATCGAAATGCTCAAGATCAATGAGAAGGATATCTACGAGCTCACCGGCCCGCTGGATCTGACCTTCCTCTCCAAGGTGGCCGGAATCCCCGGCTGCGCTCCTCTGTGCTTCAAGCCGATTGTCCCCGTCTCCCCGCCCGCCGATTTCTGGGGTTACAGCGATATTTTTGAAGCGATCCGCGAAGGGGACCGGATGGTTCACCACCCCTACGAAACCTTTGACTGCGTGACGGAATTTGTGCGCCGCGCCGCCGAGGATGAAAACGTGCTTGCCATCAAGCAGACCCTTTACCGTGTCAGCGGAAACTCTCCCATTGTGGCGGCGCTGATCAAAGCGGCGGAAGCGGGCAAGCAGGTGACGGTGCTGGTCGAGCTGAAAGCCCGCTTCGACGAGGAAAACAACATTCTCTGGGCAAAGAAGCTGGAAGCGGCGGGCTGCCACGTCATTTACGGCCTTGCCGGTCTGAAAACGCACTGCAAGATCCTGCTGGTGGTCCGGCAGGACGAGGACGGAATCCGGCGCTATGTACACATGGGCACCGGCAACTACAACGACTCGACCGCCCGCATTTATACGGACATCGGTATGTTCACCTGCCGCGAGCCGTTCGGCGCGGACGCCTCCTCCCTCTTTAATGTACTGACCGGCTATTCCATGCCGCCGGAATATAACCGCTTTATTGTCGCGCCGCAGGGAATGCGCAAATTCTTCAAGCAGCGCATCCGCCGGGAAACGGAGAACGCTAAGCGCGGTCTTCCCTCCGGCATCACCGCCAAGGTCAACTCCCTGGTGGATCCGGAGATCATCGGGCTGCTGTACGAGGCTTCGCAGGCCGGTGTGCCGATTCAGCTGATTGTGCGCGGCATCTGCTGCCTGATTCCGGGCCTGCCGGGAATCAGCGAAACCATCACGGTTCGGAGCATCGTGGGCCAGCTTTTGGAGCACAGCCGGATTTTCCGCTTTGAAAACGGCGGCGAACCGCACATTTTCATGGGAAGCGCCGACTGGATGCCGCGAAATCTGGATCGCCGTGTGGAGCTGGTGTTCCCCATCGAGGACGAACGTCTCCGGGAACGCGCCTTCTCCATCCTGGATCTGATGCTCAGCGACAATACAAACGCCCGGCTCATGCAGCCGGACACCTCCTATGTCCATATCGACCGGCGCGGAAAGGCTTCCGTCAACTGCCAGCGTGAATTCTCCCGTTTGGCCTCGGAAGCGCTCCATGCACTGGAAGAACAGGATCTCAGCAAACCCCTGCGTCCCGTCTATACCATAGAAGAGGCGCAGAAAAAATAAATCCGAGAGGGGAATCATGTCTTATGAAACGGATTGGAATTCTTACAAGCGGAGGCGACTGCCAGGGATTGAACGCGGCGATCCGCGGCGTGGCAAAAGCCCTTTATGTCAAATGGGGGGATAAAGTCGAGATCTGCGGCATTCAGGACGGATACCGCGGACTGATTGAGGGAAATTACCGCCGCATGGCGCGCGAGGACTTTTCCGGAATCCTCACGCTGGGCGGCACGATCCTCGGCACCTCCCGCCAGCCGTTCAAAAAGATGCGTGTGATCGGCGAGGATAACGTGGACAAGGTCAAGGCCATGAAGGAAAACTTCCGCAAAATGAAGCTGGATTGCCTTGTGATCCTTGGCGGCAATGGGACACAAAAAACGGCCAACCTTCTCAGCGAGGAAGGGATTCCGGTGGTGTCGCTTCCCAAAACCATCGACAACGACGTCTGGGGAACGGACATGACCTTCGGCTTCCACTCCGCCGTTGAGATCGCCACGAACGTGCTGGACTGCATCCACACAACCGCCACCTCCCACGGGCGCGTCTTTATCGTCGAAATCATGGGACACAAGGTGGGCTGGCTGCCGCTGTACGCCGGTATCGCGGGCGGCGCGGATGTGATCCTGCTGCCGGAAATCCCCTATCAGATCAAATCCATTGTGAAAACACTGGAACAGCGCAACAAGGCCGGAAAGCGCTTCTCCATTCTGGCCGTGGCAGAGGGAGCTCTGTCGCTGGAGGAGTCCAAGCTTTCCAAGAAGGAATTCAAAAACGCCCGTTTGGAAATGCAGTATCCCTCCATCTCCTACCGCCTTGCCGCCGAAATCGGCCAGATGACGGGACAGGAGATTCGCGTGACGGTTCCCGGACATTTTCAGCGCGGCGGAAGCCCCTGCGCTTATGACCGTGTGCTTTCCACCCGCTTTGGCACGGCGGCGGCACAGCTGATCGCCAACGAGGACTATGGAAAGATGGTCGCTCTCAAAGGAACCGAGATTGTCGGCGTACCGCTCAGTGAAATTGCCGGGAAGCTCAAAGGCGTGCCGGTGGACTGCGAGGAAGTCCGCTCCGCACGCGACCTGGGAATCTCCTTCGGCGATTGATAATTCCTTTCTTCTCTATCTGAAACGGCACAAGTTTTCCTCCACAGGAAAGCTTGTGCCGTTTTTCGTCATTTTCGGCAAAAAACGCCTTTCTCCGACAGGGAAGAAAACAGGCGATCTCCCCCGTCCGCGCCGCGCGGTACCGCTCCTCCTCTCAGGTCTCTCCGCGGCTTTACAATTTCCCGCTTCCCTGTATAATAAAACCATACCGATCAGGCCCTGTACGGGAAACCATCCGAGCAAGGAGTTTTATGAAAATGAAATTGGTTATCGATCATTTACAGAAGAAATATGGATCCAAAGAAGTTCTGCGCGATATCAGCTTTTCCTTTGAAAGCGGGAAAATTTATGGACTGCTGGGGCGCAACGGCGCGGGCAAAACCACGCTGTTCAACTGCCTGAACCGCGACATTACTTCGGACGGCGGCTCCTTCTATCTGGAAACGGAGGAAGGCCCCCGCGAGGTCGCCGCGGAGGATATCGGCTATGTCCTCTCCACGCCGACCGTGCCGGAATTCCTGACAGCGCGGGAATTCCTTAAATTCTTCCTCGACATCAACCGCGCAAGCATCCCGAATCCCAAGCCGCTGGACGAATACTTCGAAAGCATGAGCATCGATCCCGAGGATCGCGACAAGCTGATGAAGGATTATTCCCACGGCATGAAAAATAAAATGCAGATGCTGATCAACATCGTGGCTCAGCCCAACCTCTTTCTGCTGGACGAACCTCTGACCTCGCTGGACGTTGTGGTCGCCGAGGAGATGAAGGAGCGGCTCCGTTCGCTCAAAGAAGGACGCGTCACCATTTTCTCCACCCACCTGCTGGATTTAGCGGTGGATCTGTGTGATGAGATCGTCCTGCTGAGCCACGGCACGCTGGAACGTGTGGACAAGGCCACGCTCGACGACGAAGCCTTTAAGGAGAAAATTCTGTCTGCTCTGCGGGAGGAAAACCATGCTTAACGCTTTTCTGCAATCCTTCTCCCTCAAAAACACCTATCGCGTCAACGCCATTCTGTACGCCATCAAGCAGATCCCGCTGATTGGCAAACTGCTGCCCGATTCGCTGTACAGTGTGCAGGGACTTAAAATCTTTGCGAACGTCCTGGCCGGAATCTGGGAGGTTCTCACCATTTTTGCCGGGAAGTTCCTCTATCTTGCGCTGATGGTTGTGCTGCCCTGCGCGATTTGGGAATCTCTGCCCTACGAAACGCTTTTCCTGCACATTCTCATTCCGCTTACCATTCTCGGCGCGTTCGTCAATACCTATCTGTTCAACCCAACGCGCGACAAATACTATGCCGTCATTCTTCTTCGGATGAATGCGCGCGATTATGCCCTCTCCGATTACGGATACTCGCTTCTCAAGGTGCTTGTGGGAATGCTGGCCGCTACTCTGGCCCTCGGCCTTCCCTCCGGGCTTCCGCTGTGGATCTGCCTGCTGTTCCCCTTCTTTGTGGCGGGCTGTAAGCTGGTGGTGGTTTGGATCTCGCTGGCCGACTATGAGCGCAGAGGAATCGCAAACAACGAAAACAAGCTCGGCAAGCTTACCTGGATCATCGGCGCTCTGCTGCTTGCCGCTGCCTACGCGCTGCCCGCCCTCGGGATCCTTCTGCCATGGCAGGCTTCCGCTGTGATCTTTGCCGCCGGTATTCTGGCCGGGCTGCTGTCTCTGCGAAAGCTTCTGACTTTCCGGGAATTCCGCAGCATGTACCAGCAGCTTCTGCCGCAGGCCATGAACCAGCGGGCCAATCTCACACAAGCCACCCGAACCCGCACGGAGAAAATGATCAGCACGGACGCTTCCGTCACCAGCCGCAAGGAGGGCTTTGAGTTTTTGAACGAGCTCTTTATCCGGCGTCACCAGAAAATCCTCTGGAAATCCTCCAAACGGATCGCCGCTGTTGCTCTGGTCTTGTTTATCGCGGCTGCTGCCTCTCTGTTCTTTTTCCCGGAGGCAAAGGAGGAAGTCAACGCCCTGCTTCTCGTCTATCTTCCCTATTTCACCTTCATCATGTACGCCATCAACCGTGGAACCGGCTTCACACAGGCTCTGTTCATCAACTGTGACCACAGCCTGCTCACCTATCCCTTCTATAAAAAGCCGGATATGGTGCTCCGTCTGTTCCGCATCCGTCTGCGGGAAATCATGAAGATCAACCTTCTGCCCGCCATTGTGATCGGCGGGGGGCTCACCGCTCTGCTCTATCTCTCAGGCGGAACGGATAACCCCCTCAATTACGCAATCCTTCTGGTGTCCATTCTGTGCATGAGCATGTTCTTCTCCGTTCACTATCTGACCATCTATTATCTCTTGCAGCCCTATAACGCGGGAACGGAGCTGAAAAGCGGTACCTACCGCTTCGTCCTGTCCGCCACCTATCTGGTCTGCTTCTTCCTGATGCAGCAGAGGATTCCGATTCTTCTGTTCGGGGCGCTGGCTATTCTCTTTTGTGTTCTTTACTGCATTGCCGCGTGCGTTCTGGTGTATTTCTTCGCCCCGCGCACCTTCCGAATCCGTCCTTAATTGTCTGCCGCAAAACGCAAAGAAGGGCAGTGAAAGCGCAAATGCTTTCGCTGCCCTTTATGTTTGGTCGTGCGGCCTGCTTTTTACTCTATTGAAACTATCGGATCAGCATCGCATCCCCGAAGCTGAAGAAGCGGTAGCGTTCCTGCACTGCCACCTTATAGGCATTCATGGTATTCTCATAGCCCGCAAAGGCGGAAACCAGCATGATCAGCGTGCTCTCCGGAAGATGGAAATTCGTCACAAGGCCGTCGAGCACCTTGAAGGTGTATCCCGGATAGATGAAAATATCCGTCCATCCGCTGCTCTCGCGGATGCAGCCCTCCCGGGTGCCGATGGTTTCCAGCGTGCGGCAGCTTGTCGTTCCCACGGCAATGACCCGCTTGCCCTCCGCCTTGGCCGCGTTGATCAGGGCGGCGTTTTCCGCCGTGAGCGCATAATGCTCGGAATGCATCCGGTGCTCCGCGATATTTTCCACTTTCACGGGACGGAAGGTTCCCAGGCCGACATGAAGGGTCACAAACGCAACCCGCACACCTTTGGTGCGGATGCGCTCCAGCAGCTCCGGCGTGAAATGAAGCCCGGCGGTCGGAGCGGCGGCGGAACCGCGTTCCCGGGAATACACATTCTGATACCGCTCCTGATCCTTAAGCTCCTCCGTGATGTAATGCGGAAGCGGCATCGTGCCGATTTTGTCAAGGATTTCATAGAAATTCCCCTCATACGAGAAGCGAAGCAGACGGTTTCCACCCTCCAAAACATCCAGCACCTCGGCGCGCAGCTCGCCATCCCCGAAGGTAAACCGGGCTCCCGGCTTGGCGCGCCGTCCCGGACCGGCCAGCGCTTCCCAATCGTCGCCTTCCCGATGCGTTAAAAGCAGAAACTCCACATGCGCGCCGGTATCCTCCTTCACGCCGAACAGACGGGCGGGCAGCACGCGCGAATCATTGAGCACCAGGCAATCCCCCGGTTCCAGATAATCCACGACGTCATAAAAATGCCGGTGGGAAAGCTCTCCCGTTTTCCGATCCATCACCAGCAGACGGGAAGCGTCGCGCGGCTCCATGGGGGTCTGCGCGATGAGCTCCTGCGGCAAATCATAGTAAAAATCGCTTGTTTTCATTTCTGTTTTCAAATCAACATCATCCAATCACAAATTTCGTTTGACACCTCTGCCTTTCCATGGTATGATTAAGGCAACGCCGCCCGGCAGAGCCCAAAAGGGACGCGGCAGCGTACTTTTCATTTGAATAGAAAAGGATAGAGGTGCGGTTTTAATCAGTAGGGTTTTCCAAGGCCTGCCAGGGCCGGTGAGGAAAACCGGAAAGGTAACGCCGCCGAAGGTGTCCGCTTGGCAGGCGGCCCTGGTTGCCGGCATGAAGAATACGGCAACTGTCATCATTTTGGTATGATGGAGCGCTATCCAGACGCATCCGTTTTGCGGATGGCCTGAATAGTATTTATTATAGTAAATTGATGACCGGTTTTCAACCGGTTTTTTTATTTCCTTTTTGATTCAAAAAGTAGCTTTTCTGCGTGCACAGAAAAATACCTGTGCGAATATTCTGGCATGGAAAGACAAATTGGAGGCATGTGAAAATGAAAACGTATCGTGTAGGCATCATCGGCGCGACCGGCATGGTCGGCCAGCGCTTCGCTACCCTGCTGGAAAACCATCCCTGGTTTAAAGTGACGGCCCTGGCCGCCAGCGCTCGTTCCGCGGGCAAAACCTACCGCGAGGCTGTGGGCGATCATTGGCTGATGACCACCCCCATGCCGGCCGCCATGGCGGATATGACGATCTTTAACGCGTCCGAGGATGTGGAGAAGGTCGCGTCCCTGTGCGATTTTGTCTTCTGCGCCGTCAACATGAAGAAAGATGAGATCAAGGCGCTGGAGGAAGCTTACGCCAAGGCGGAATGCCCGGTGATGAGCAACAACAGCGCAAACCGCGGCACGCCGGACGTCCCGATGATCATTCCGGAGATCAACGCGGATCACGCGGCTGTCATCGAGAGCCAGCGCAAGCGTCTTGGCACAAAGCGCGGCTTTATCTCCGTGAAATCCAACTGCTCCCTTCAGAGCTATGTGCCCGCCATCCATCCCCTGCTCGACCTGAATGTCACCAAGGTGCTGGCCTGCACCTATCAGGCGATTTCCGGCGCCGGAAAGACCTTTGCCACCTGGCCGGAAAGCGTGGACAATGTGATTCCCTACATCGGCGGTGAGGAAGAAAAATCCGAGAACGAGCCTCTGAAAATCTGGGGACATGTGGAAAACGGCGTGATTGTCAACGCCTCCTCCCCGGCCATCACCGCACAGTGCCTGCGCGTGCCGGTGTCCGACGGTCACACCGCCGCTGTTTTTGCCTCTTTTGAAAAGAAAGTCACGATGGAAGAAATCATCGAGCGCTGGGAAAACTACAAGGGAGCGCCGCAGGAGCTGAATCTGCCCAGCGCCCCGAAGCAGTTCCTGCACTACTTCCGCGAGGACGATCGGCCGCAGAGCCGTCTCGACCGCAATCTGGAAAACGGCATGGCTGTGTCGATTGGCCGTCTGCGCCCCGACACGCAGTATGATATCAAATTTGTCTGCCTGTCCCACAACACGCTGCGCGGCGCTGCCGGCGGCGCCGTCCTGATGGCGGAGCTGCTCTGCGCGAAGGGATATCTGGACTAAATTCTTTTTGGGGGTTTTATTTCCATGAAACAGCCTTTATTTACCGGTTCCGGCACGGCGCTTATCACGCCTTTTCACGCCGATGGATCCGTCAATTACGAGGCATTCGAGCGCCAGCTGGATTTCCAGCTGCAAAACGGGACCGACGCCCTGTTCGTCTGCGTCACCACAAGCGAAACGCCGACCCTGACGCAGGATGAATATGAAAATCTCATTCGCATCGCTGTGGAGAAGGGCAAGGGGCACGTTCCCGTCATTGCGGGAGCCGGCAGCAACAGCACCGCTCACTCTCTGGAGCTTGCGCTGTGCGCGCAGGAGATCGGCGCCCAGGCCGTTCTGCTCGTGACCCCCTATTACAACAAAACCTCTCAGGCCGGTCTGGTAAGCCATTTCACCTATGTGGCCGATCGGATTGACCTGCCCGTTCTGCTGTATAACGTTCCCTCCCGCACCGGATGCAACATCAAGCCGGAAACCTACCGCGAGCTTGCCAATCACCCGCGCATTGTGGGCACAAAGGAAGCCAATGGAGACATTTCCGCAATCGCGGAAACCATCGCGCTGTGCGGAGACGATCTGCCCGTTTTTTCCGGCAACGATAATCAGGTGATCCCGATTCTGGCACTTGGCGGCAAAGGCGTTGTTTCCGTATTCTCCAACATCCTGCCGCGCCAGATGCACGACATTGCGGCCGGATATCTCGAGGGCAAGCAGGAGCAGAGCCTGCATGAATTCCTCAACTGGCTCGACCTGATGAACGCGCTGTTCTATGACGTCAATCCGATTCCGGTCAAGGAAGCCATGAACCGGATGGGCATGGAGGCCGGTCCCTGCCGTCTCCCGCTTACGGACATGACGCCCGCTGCTCAGGAAAAGCTTCTTGCCGTCCTGAAAAAGCACAGCCTGATCTGAAAATTTTCCCAAACGGGAGGACGTTACAATGAAAACCAGAATTCTTTTGAGCGGATGCAGCGGAAAAATGGGCCACGCCGTTTCCGCTCTTGTGGAGGAACGCGACGACTGCGAAATTTGCGCGGGAATTGATCTCTCCTCTACCGGCCATGAAGGATATCCCGTGTATTCCTCTATTTTTGATTTTCCGGGAGAAGCCGATGTCCTGATTGACTTTTCCCATCCCAGCGTTTTGGCGTCTCTGCTGGAGTACGGAAAGCAGCACCATCTCCCCCTTGTTCTGTGCACCACGGGCTACAGCAAGGAGCAAACAGAATCGGTGCGGGCTGCAAGCGCGGAAATCCCCGTCTTCTCCTCCGGCAATATGTCTCTTGGCATCAACCTGCTGATTGAGCTCTCCAAAAAGGCGGCGCAGGTGCTGGGCGAAGGCTTTGACATCGAGATTGTGGAGATGCACCACAATCAGAAGATTGACGCTCCCAGCGGTACGGCCCTGATGCTGGCGGACGCTATCAGCGAGGTGGAGCCGCAGCCGATGACCTATCAGTACGACCGTCATTCCAGACGCGCCAAGCGGGAACGCAACGAGATTGGCATTCATTCCGTGCGCGGCGGTACGATTGTCGGAGAGCATGAGGTGATCTTTGCCGGTCATCATGAGGTGATCCGTCTTTCTCACTCCGCGTACTCCAAGGAAGTCTTTGCGGCAGGCGCGGTCAACGCCGCCGTATTTCTCAGCACACAGAAGCCCGGCATGTATGAGATGTCCGATCTGCTCAGCCAGACCTGAGAGCCGGTCGGCGTTCCAGTGACACACTGAAATAAAAGGAGGCTTTCCACATGACAACCGTTACATCCGCAAGCGGCATCACGCTTGTGACATTGCAGAATTGTCCGCCCGATATCGCCTTCTGCGGAAGGGTGTTCACCAAAATCGCTGACCTGGGCGTTGTGGTTGATATGATTTCCCTTGCGCCGAATCACGGCTCCAAGATGGATGTTTCCTTCACCATCAACGACGATGATCTCGGGGAGATTTTGGAGTTCCTCTCCAAGCTGAAGGAAAAGGATATCAAGCCGATCATCAGCGGCGGAAACAGCAAGATCAACGTCTACGACGAGAAGATGAAGGATACTCCCGGTATGGCCGCCAAGGTCTTTACCGCTGCGTCCGCGTCCAGCACGGATATTCGTATTGTCACCACCTCGGACGTTGACATTTCCATCCTTGTCACAGAGGCCGATTTCCACGAGGCTTTCACCGCGATTCAGAACGCCTGCAAGGAAGCGTAAAATCTTGGCTGCACGGGATTTTTTATGGGGCTCTGCCCCATCCCCCGCCGCCTTTTAGAAAAGGCGGGCGAAAACTTAATGAGGGCCGCTTGCAGAAATGCAAGCGGCCCTTTTTCTCAAAGCTCCAAGTTCAGTGAGGGTTGCTCTCCCTCCCCCCTTTTTCCCCATGTCACATCGTCTGTGATCTCAATTTTCTTATCGCGCATCATCAGTTCCCGCGCGGCCTGCGCGGCGGGCTTTCCGGCAAACAACACCTCGTTGACCTGCTCGATGATGGGAAGCTGTACACCATAACGGGCAGCCAGCCCCAAAGCCGCTTTCGCGGAATACACTCCTTCCACCACCATATTGACTTCTTTCATGGCTTCTTCCATGCTGTACCCTTGTCCGATCAGGATACCTGCCCTTCGGTTGCGGGAATGCATACTGGCACAGGTGACAATCAGATCTCCGATTCCGGACAAACCGAAAAAGGTTTCCATATGGCCGCCCATTTTGATACCCAAACCGGCAATCTCTTTGATGGCGCGCGTAATCAGCGCCGCCTTTGCGTTGTCGCCGCAGCCGATTCCGTCCGCGATTCCGGCGGCCAGAGCCACAACATTTTTCAGAGCCGCGCCCAGTTCGATTCCAAGCACATCCGGACTGGCGTAAACACGGAACACATCATTCATAAAGATGGATTGAATCCGCTCCGCGGTCTCCTTACGGTATGCTCCCGCTGTGATTGCGGTGAGCATGCCCTTTCCTACTTCCTCCGCGTGGGACGGTCCCGAAAGCACCGCCACATCTGCCTGCGGAAGCTCCTCCTCAATCACCTGGGAGAGCGTTAGGAGCGTTTTTTCCTCGATTCCTTTTGCCACATTGACGAGAATTTGTCCCTCCCGCACAAACGGGCAAAGCCTGGCCGCCGTATTGCGTGTAAATGGAGAAGGAACGGCAAGCACCAGAAGTTCCGCACCACTGACAGCTTCCGCCAGATCGGTGGTAAACTCCGCGCCCTCCGCCAAAACCACACCGGGAAGCTTTTCCTTCTGCTCCCGATCGCGTTTCAGCATTTCGATTTCCTTTTCCAAAGCCGACCAGACCGTTACTTGGTGTCCGTTTTGAAGCAAAAGCCAGGTCAGAGCAATTCCCCAGCTGCCCGCGCCAATCATTCCTATTTTGGCCATGTTCCTGTTCTCCCTTCACTGTTCCGTTCTTTTCTTTATCATAGCCTTTTTTCTCCTGCTCTGCAAGGATTTTCAGGCGATCCCTTCTGCGTTTGGTCCCATTGACTTCTGAAAACAAGCCATAGTATAATGGCTGTGTAAGACGACCGCAGGTGCAGGCTGAGCCTAACGGCCCGCGCGTTAGTGTAGTGCTGAAAACATAACCCTGGCAGCGCGGGACGGTCTGAACCGGCTCCCGTATCACTCTGCGGTAACAACGTGGGACACTAAACACTCGGACCCACTCAGCCGGGCATCGGGTATGCCCGATGCTTGCGCGACTTGCCCCCGCAAATATAAAAAGGGAATCATTTCAGGGAAGAAGGGAAAACGATGACTCCTACCCGCAAGAAGCAGCTTTTTCTGATCAGTGGTGCGTCCTGCGTTGGCAAGTCCACTCTCTGTGAGGAGCTTTTTCATAAAGAAACAGCATACATCGTATTGGAAAGCGACCTCATCTGGCGTGAGGTGTACGACACACCGGAGGATAATTACCGCGCCTTCCGTCAGGTCTGGATGCGGATCTGTTCCAACGTTTCGCAAATCGGCCTGCCCGTGGTCCTTTGCGGCTGTGCCATTCCGGAGCAGTTTGAAGCGCTCCCGGAACGCTCTCTTTTCACGGAAACTCATTATCTGGCCGCGGTATGCAGCGACGCGGAAATGCGCCGCCGAATTTGTGAGGGCCGGGGCGTGACGGATGAAAAATGGATCCGCAGTTCCCTTGATTTCAACCGATGGCTGCGCGAAAACGCCGGTCAAACCGACCCTAAAATCACTCTTCTGGACACTACGAGTCTGACTCCACAGCAGGCCGCCGTTCTTGCGGACCGCTGGATCATGGAGCGTCTAAAACCATAAAATCGCAAAAAACTGTCCCCAGCCTTGAAAAAGGCGGGGACAGTTTCTTTTTTATTCCTGTGGTGCGGCGGGCAGATTGTCCTGCCGCTTCTGCATCCGGCGGAACAACCGCGTCAAAACGACCACGGCGGCTATCGCGAGAATGACCTCCGCGACAAACTGCGCATAGGCAAGGCCATACAGCGGGAACAACAGATTCAGCAGGCACAGCGCCGGAATTTCCAGAACAATCTTTCGCAGAACCGCGAAAATGAAGGCATGTTTTCCCATTCCTGTGGCCTAGAAAACGCCAACCGCGAGGAAATCCAGGCAGAGGAACGGAATCCCCAGACAAAATCCATGCAGGAAATTGGAACCATACGCCACAATCTCCTCATTCTGCATGAACAGACGGATCAGCTGTTCCGAGAAAAGGAAATAACACGCGGCCACCAGCACAGTAAAGGTCATAGCGATTTTCACGGAGAAAAGAATGACTCCCTTCATACGCTTCGCGTTCCCGCTGGCATAGTTATAGCTGATCAGCGGCATGATACCTTGTGACATTCCCATAGCAATATAGGTGGGAACCATATTAATCTTCTGTGCAATTCCCATCGCGGCCACCGCACCTGCGCCATAGGCGGAGGTAAAGTTGTTCAGCACTGTCATTCCGGTTACATTCAAAAGATTTTGGATAGCCGCCGGAATTCCCACGATGCACACGCCGGAGACGATGGAACGGTTGGGACGGAATTTTTTCGGATCAATGCAGACATAAGTGCGTCCGCGCTTACAGAACAGCAGGACAAAGAAATAGATACAGGCCACACAGTTGGAGAGGAAGGTGGCAAGCCCGGCTCCCTCTGCTCCCATATGAAGTCCCCAGGGAAGAATAAAAATGGGATCCAGCACGATATTCAGCAGACAGCCGCTCATGGTTCCAATGCTGGCGTGCATGGCGGAGCCTTCAGAACGAACCAGATACGCCATGACCACGTTCAAAATGGCAGGCGTTGCACCAAACGTCACAGTCCATTTCAGATAGGCTGCCGTCGCGCCCGCGGTCTCCGGGCTGGCGCCCAGAAGAACCAGAAACGGGTCGGAAAACACCGTGAAAAGCACGGAAAAGAGAATACCGCTGATCACAGAGCAGTAGAATCCAAAAGCTGAACTCTTGGAAACAACCTCATAGTCCTTTCGGCCCAAAGCCCGGCTCATCATGCTCGAGCTTCCGACGCCAAACAGATTGTTGACAGCGTTAAAAGCCAGAAGAACCGGTGCTGCCAGTGTGACAGCCGCGTTTTCGACGGAATCATTGAGCATTCCGACAAAATAA
>NBJMC04203__coassemble_509_pt1 | contig 21874 bp, 15 predicted proteins | sample NBJMC04203__metabat2_high_PE_051 | metagenome-assembled genome bin NBJMC04203 | reverse complement strand
AACCATACCTCTTTTTTCGTGCAAATAGTATAATTTAGATCAATCAGAGAGGTGATGAATGTGAAAAAAGCTGCTGCGGTTTCTAACATGCCAACCAACAAATGGGCCCGCAAATGGAAACAAATTCGAAGCGACAAGCTGCTCTATCTTCTGCTTCTTCCCGTTATCGCATGGTACTTAATCTTCGCGTATCTTCCGATGGGCGGTCTGTCCCTCGCCTTCAAAAACTTCCGCTATGATATGGGACTCTGGGCCAGCCCCTGGATTGGATTTGAGCATTTCTCCAAAATGTTTGAGGACAAGGATTTCTGGAATGCTCTCAAAAACACTCTGGTTTTTGCCGCGGGCAAAATCTGCATCCTCTTCCCCATGCCCGTGATTCTCGCCGTTCTGCTCAATGAGATGAGAGCGAACAAAACGAAAAAGTTTTTCCAGACCGTCTTTACCTTCCCGCACTTTATCACCTGGGTTGTGCTCGCCGGTATTCTCATCAACATGTTCGGCAGCAACGGTATGGTAAACGCTTCTCTCTCCGCGCTCGGTTTTCAGAAAATTTCGCCCCTTTCCGACTCGAGCATGTTCCGCCCCTTCATCTGGCTCTCCGCTCTCTGGAAGGAAATCGGATGGGATTCCATCATTTATCTCGCGGCCTTCGCCGGCATTGATCCCGGACTGTATGAAGCGGCCAGCATCGACGGCGCAAACCGCTTCCAAAAAATGATCCACATTTCCTGGCCGGGCATCCGCGGCACCGTCGCCATCATGTTCATTCTGGCTGTCGGCAGCCTGATGACAAACGGCGCAAGCTTCGATCAGGTGTTCAACCTTTATTCCGAGCCTGTGTACAATGTGGCCGACACACTGGACACTTTCGTGTACCGCAGTTCCTTCAGCATCGGCACCAACTTTGGCTACACCACGGCTGTCGGATTCCTCAAATCTGTTATCAACGTGATTTTGATCACGGTCACCAACAAGATCGTGACAAAAACCGGTGAATCCGGACTGTTTTAAAGAAAGGGGAGTTCGGCGTGAAAGCATCCAAATCAACCCGTGTAAAACGCGGCATTACCGCGTTCGACGTCATACTGATCATCATTCTCGGCCTGATGAGCCTGATCACCATTTATCCGTTCTACTACGTTCTGATTGTGTCCTTCTCCAACGTCAATGCCTTCGGAAACCACGTTCCCTATCTGCTTCCGTATGTGATTGATTTCGAAGGCTACCAGGTGATTTTCGCGGATTTTTCCTTCCTGCAAGCCTTCTTTAACTCCGTTTTCGTCACCGTGGTCGGTTCCCTGCTCAACATGCTGCTGTCCATCTGCGGCGCTTACGCGCTTTCCAAAAAACGTCTGGTGGGCCGCGGGGTCTTCCTCTCCCTCATCCTTTTCACCATGCTGTTCAGCGGTGGTCTGATCCCCTACTACCTGGTAGTCAGCGGAATGGGCCTGACCAACTCCGTCTGGTCCATGATTCTTCCGACCGCCATCAATACCTTCTACCTGATCATCATGAAGAATTACTTCATCTCCCTGCCCCCCAGCCTGGAGGAAGCGGCGAAGATTGACGGAGCGCACGATCTGACCATCCTGTTCCGCGTTATCCTCCCCATTTCGATGCCGTTTATCGCCACCTTCTTCCTCTTCTACGCCGTGGAGCGCTGGAACGAGTGGTGGAACGCGCTTCTGTTCATCAACGAAAAGGCAAAGCAGCCCCTCCAGATCTACATGCGCGAGCTGCTCGTCAGCTTCAACAGCACGCTGGCTCAGCAGGCAATCTCCGTGATTTCCCAGAACCAGAAAGCCAACTTCCAGTCCATCCAGATGGCTACCATCGTGGTATCCACCGTTCCGATCCTGTGCGTGTATCCCTTCATCCAGAAGCACTTTGTCAAAGGTGTGATGGTCGGCTCCGTTAAGGAGTAATCCTTCCTTAGTTCCCCGGCAGATTTGCTTTATGATACTTCCCGTTTCAGAAAAAGAAATCTTATTTGCAAAGGAGAATTTGCTATGAAAGTCAAAAGAGCAACCGCAGCGATCCTGTGCGCCCTCCTGGCCGCCTCCGCCTTCGGTGCATGCACCTCGCCCGCTCCCGCCTCCTCTGGTACTACCCCTGCTTCCGGCAGCACCTCTCAGGACGCCGGCGGATCCGGCGATACAGCCTCCGGTGAACCGACCGAAATCACCATCGCTTACTGGGATGTGGAAAAGGGTCTCTCCGGCGGCGAAAATGACAAGCTCCTGCAAAAGATTCAGGAGGATACCAACACCATCCTGAAGCCTCTGAACGTCACCTGGGACGACTACCGTCAGAAAATCCAGCTGTGGGCTTCCTCCAACCAGCTCCCCGACGTATTCGCAATCGACGTGATCGGCTCCTCCTTCTACTACAACTGGACCGAGCAGGGCGTCGTGGCTCCGCTGCCCGAGGATCTCTCCGCTTATCCGGCTCTCGAAGAGTACATGTCTTCGCCCGATATTGAGGCTCTCCGCAAAGAGGACGGAAAGTTCTACACCATCCCCCGCACCACCTGGGCGGAAATCCGCCAGAGCGCAACCGAGCGCAAGATGTTCTACCGCTGGGATCTCGCGCAGGCGGCAGGCGTCACCAAGGAGCCTGAAACCTATGAAGAATTCCGCGACATGCTGCGCAAGATCATCGAAGCCGATCCGGAGGGCAAGTCCATCACCGGTATGACGGTTTCCATTCCTCAGCTGCTTGACAGCTTCTTCATGCCTTACGGCGTGCCGCTGGGCATGGGCGACGGCTCCGGCAGCGACTTCAAGTGGGTCGAAAAGGACGGCCAGTATATCCCCGCCTATTTTGCAGGCGACCTGAAATCCGTTTTCCAGCTTGCCCGCGACATGTATCAGGAGGGAACCATCGATCCCGATATCGCGCTGGCCAAGCAGCAGCTCTCCGAGGATAAGTTCCTCCAGGGCAGCGTGTCCGCCTACTACGCCAACCAGCAGTCCGACAACCTCGCCCAGAAATGGAACGAAGTCAATCCCGATAAGAAGTTTGAGGATTGCGTGAAGCTGGCCAAGCCCTTCCCGGGCCTTGACGGCAACACCACCTGCCCCGTCTTCAAGACCTACTGGTCCGAGTCCTACATTTCCGCACAGTCCGCCGACAAGATGGACGCCATCCTGAGACTGTACAACTACTATCTGGAAAACGACGAGATGGTGCGTTACGGCTTTGAGGGTGAGGATTGGAAGAAGGACGGCGACACCATCGTTCATCTGAATTCCGACGTCAACAACACCTATCCCGTCACCAACATCGGCGGCCTGGTACAGTACGCCAACTGGTACAACCTCGAGCTGACCGGCGACGCGGAGCGCGACGTTTACCGTCAGATCGATATCGACTACTGGAACCTGATCGACGAAACCTGCACGGTTCCGGAGTATGAGCCGAGCTACACCAACATTTCCACCCCCACCAAGAACGAATTCATCATCAAGCCCGCTGAGGATCTGCTCACCATCATGACCGGCACGGAGTCTGTTGACAAGATGTATGACGATCTGATGGCTTCCTACGAGAGCGACGGTCTCTCCAAGATGATCGAAGAAGTGAACGCCAAGATTGCTGAATAAGAACAAGCTGAAAGCATCCTCCTAAAGAACAGTGCGGGCCGGTTTCCAGTCCGCACTGTTTCCCTTAACCATCTGTTTTCTTTCCTATTTTCTATTTTTGATGAGGTGTTGTTATGAAAGGTTTCTGCACGGCACGGGAAGAGTGGCTTTTCCCGGATCAGGAGCTGAGCGAGCTGCCTGAAAGCATGGAACTCCACATGGCGCAAAACGGCAAAGAGGCCCTTCGGCTGCTTCTCCCGCTGGAAAGCGGTTCGCTTTCCCTCTCGCTGGAAGGCGCGGACGAATTTGACGCGGAATGGTTTGAAATGATCGACGTGGGCGTTGGATACAACGAGACGGAGAAGGAAGAGCAGGACGGGATGTTCGTCATCACGGAAAAGGACTACGAAAAGCCCGACTACTGCACCCGCAAGGCTCCCTTCCGCGTCTACGAAGCTTTGCGCCCCCTGCACAGTCTCAGCATGGAGCCGCGCGGCGGCCGCTGTGCCCTGTATCTCACCCTTTCCCCCAAGCCCGGCACGGCTCCCGGCACGCGGAAGCTGACGCTGCACGCCGGGGAATATTCCCTCGCCCTGACCGTGCGGGTCTACGGCGTGACGATCCCCGAGGAAACGCTGAACGTCACAAACTGGTTCAACCTGGACAACATTGCGCTGTTCCACGGCATCGAAATGAACACGCCCGCCTATTTTGACATGCTGCGCAAATATGCCCGCGCCATGCGCCGCACCCGTCAGACGCATTTCTTCATCTCGTTCGATCCGAAAAAAGCGCTGGTTTCCAAAAATCCCTACCGCTTTGACTTTTCCTACCTCAAACCCATTATCGCGATCTTCTTTGAGGAAGGCTTCCGCACCATGGAGTTCGGCAACTTCGGAACGAAGCACGACAACCTGTTCACCGACGAAATCAAATGCGCGGCGGATCCCTCCGTTCCGCTTTCCTCCGACGAGGGCTACTATCTGACGCTTGCCATGGCGCAGTCCCTGGCCTCCTTCCTGGGAGAAAACGGCTGGCGGGACAAGACCATCTTCCACATTTTCGACGAGCCGGACGTCCATATCTCCTCACCCGAATCCATGGAAAAGCGCAAGCAGCAATACCTGCGCGTCGTCAGCATCCTGCGCCGGTACTTCCCCGGCTGCCGCACCATCGAGGCGGTCAAGACCACGCAGTTCAAGGGCGCGGTGGATATCTGGGTGCCGCTGACGGCCAATTACGAGGAATTCCGCGAAGAATATGACAAGATGTCCGCTCTCGGAGACGAGATCTGGTGCTATGTCTGCTGCGTTCCCACCGGCCGCTGGCTCAACCGTTTCCTGGACATTGATCTGCTCCGCTCCCGCCTGCTGTTCTGGGGCTGCTCCCGCTTTGGTCTCAAGGGCTATCTGCACTGGGGCTTCAATTACTGGCCGCAGAAGGATTTCGATCCGTTTGAGGAATCCAACGCGCCGAACGAGCCGTTCAACGGCATCTATCCCGCGGGCGACGCTTACATCGTCTACCCGGGCGGCGAGGACGGACCCTGGCTCGGCAACCGTCTGGAAGCGCAGAGACGCGGCGCGGAGGACTTCGAGCTGCTGGCTCTGCTGAAGGAAAAGAATCCCGACGCTTACGAGAAGGTCATGCAGAAAACCTTCCGCACCAACACCGATTACGAGCTTTCCGCGGAGCACTTTGAGGAAACGCGCCGCGAAATCCTTGCCCTGCTGGAAGCTTGCTGACCATTTTCCAAACTCTTTCCACACAAACCTCCCAGCTGCAAAAATCCCCCGTGCCCACCGGATCCAACTCCGGCGGCACGGGGGATTTTTCATTTGCTTTCCAGCAGGCTCAAAAGAATTTCACGGGATAATTCCGGATCCGCACGTCCCTGCGTGCGGCGCATCATCTGACCGATCAGAGCCTGGAGCGCCGCCGTCTTGCCCGCGCGGTAATCCTGCGCCATGCGGGCGCAGCCGCCGATCACCCCGCGCGCCAATTCTTCCAGCGCGGCGCGGTCGGTGATTTTTCCGAGTCCCAGACGCTTTGCCAGCTCCACGGGATCCGCATCCTCCTGCCAGAGACGTTCCAGCAGCTCCTTCGCGGCGGCGTTGCCGACAGCTCCGCTCCCCAGCAGATCCGCAAGGGCGGCCAGATGATCACAGGAAACCGGGATCCGCCCCGTTTCCAGACGGGCCGGATCGGCGGCGAGCAGCACCGCAAGCTGCTTCGGATATTTCGTCCGTCCGGCGGCCTTCTCAAAGCTGTCCGCCGCCTCGCGGGATATGGTGAGGGCTTCCGCCGTCTCGCGGGCCAGCCCCCAGCGCTCCTGCCAGCGCTCCCGGCGGGAGGAAGGCGGCTCGGGCAGCTCGCTTTTCCACCGCTCCACCGTCTCCTCTGTGAGCACAATGGGCGGCAGATCCGGCTCCGGGAAAAAGCGGTAATCCGACTGGCTTTCCTTGCGGCGCATGGAGAACGTGGTGCCCGTGCTCTCATCAAAGCCCCGCGTTTCCGGGAACAGCGCGCCGCCCGCGTCCAGCACGGCGGCCTGCCGCTCCGCTTCGTATGCGATCGCCTTGGCCGCAAACTGGAAGCTGTTGAGGTTTTTGATCTCCGCCCGCTCGCCCAGGTGCTTTTCCCCGACAGGCCGGATGGAAAGGTTCACATCACAGCGCAGCGATCCCTCGTTCATGCGGCAGTCGGAAATACCCGCAAAGCGAATGCGCTCCCGCAGCTCCCGCAGATACGCCGTCACCTCCTCCGGACCGCGAAAATCCGGCATGGTCACGATCTCAATCAGCGGCACGCCGCAGCGGTTCAAATCCAGCAGCGTTCCGTTTTCGGTGTGCAGCAGCTTCCCCGCGTCCTCCTCGAGATGGATCCGCTCGATGCGGATTCGTTTCGTCCCTTCCCCGCTGGGGATTTCCAGCCATCCGCCGGTGCACAGCGGGCGGTCATACTGGGAAATCTGATACGCCTTGGGGAGATCGGGATAATAATAATTCTTTCGATCCATCTTCGACCAGAGGGAAACGCGGCAATGCAGCAGAAGCCCCGCTTTTACCGTAAGCTCCACCGCTTTCGCGTTCAGGACGGGAAGCGCTCCCGGCATTCCGGTGCAGACGGGACAGCAGTGTGTGTTCGGTTCATCCCCGTACACGGCGGCGCAGGAACAGAAAGCCTTTGTCTCCGTTTTCAGTTCGATATGGGTTTCCAGACCGATCACGGTTTCATAGCGCGTGTTCATGCTTTCCCCTCCTCCAGCGCATGGGCGGCGCGGAACAGCTCCTTCTCTCCGAACGCGCGTCCCACCAGCTGCATTCCCACGGGCAGCCCCTGATCCATCCCAAATGGGACAGAAAGAGCGGGAAGACCCGCGATACTGGCCGGAACCACAAAAAGATCGCTGCGGTACATCGCGACCGGATCGCGCTTTTCCTCCCGCTTCCACGCCACCTCCGGCGAGGTGGGCAGCAGCAGGAAATCGTAATAGGAGAGCGCGGTGCGCAGAGAGGCCGAGGTTTTCCCCTTCAGCCGTCTCGCCTTTTCGTAGCAGGGGCCGTACTGCTCCTTGGTCAAAACGAAGGTACCGAGCAGGATCCGGCGCTTGACCTCCCGGCCAAAGCCACGGCTGCGGCTCTCCCGGATCCGCTCCTGCCAGTCCGTCGCGTCCGTGGCGGAAAAGCCGTAGCGGATCCCGTCAAAGCGCGCCAGATTGGAGGACGCTTCGGCGGAGGAAAGAATGTGGTACGCCGGAAGCATATCCCGCAAAAACGGCAGGGACAGCTCGTCCACCCGCGCCCCCAGCGATTCCAGGCGGGCGGCGGCGCGCAGAAGCTCCCGCCGCACACCCGGCGAGGATTCCTCCAAGCTCTCCCGCACCAGGGCCGCCCGCATCCCGCGCACGCCTTCCTCGATTCCCATGAGGTAATCGTCCACGGGGACGCGGGAGCTTGTGGCGTCGCGCGGATCAAAGCCCGCGACGGCAGCGAGCACTGCGGCGCAATCCGGCACATCTCTCGTCACCAGGCCAACCTGATCCAGCGAGGGAGCAAAGCCGGTCAAGCCATACCGCGAGATCCGGCCATACGTCGGGCGCAGGCCGACCACACCGCACAGCGCGGCGGGCTGGCGCACGGAGCCGCCTGTGTCGCTTCCCAGAGCAAACACCGCTTCCCCCGCCGCGACCGCCGCCGCCGAACCGCCGGAGCTTCCCCCCGGCACGCGCGAAACGTCGAGCGGATTAGCCGTGGGGCCGAAGGCCGACGTCCCCGTATCGCTTCCCATGGCAAATTCATCCATGTTCAGCTTACCGAGCAGCACGGCTCCCGCCTGGTGCAGCCGCTCCGCCGCGTCCGCGTCATACGGCGGGATGAAATTTTCGAGCATCCGCGACGCGCAGGTGGTGCGCACGCCCTTGGTGCAGATGTTGTCCTTGATCGCCATCGGGATTCCGGCCAGCGGAGGAAGCTCCTCCCCCGCCGCCCGGCGCGCGTCAATTCGATCAGCGGCGGCGAGGGCTTCGTCCCGCGTTACCGTCAAAAAGGCGTGCACCTCCGGCTCACAGGCTGTGATGCGCTCCAGGCAATCAAGCGCCGCTTTCCGCGCGGAGCATTCCCCGGCGCGCAGAGCGCGGGCCAGCGTCTGAACCGTCCAATTCTCCCCGTTACGCATGCGCTTTCCCTCCCATTGCACGGGGAAGGGCAAAGCAGCCGTCCCGCACCGTTGGGGCATTTTGCAGCGTCTCCTCCCGCGTCAGCGAGGGAGAAGGAACATCCTCGCGCAGGAAGGGCAGATCCTCGGGATCGTGCGCCGTCCCCTCCGGCTCCTGCATCTGCGCGGCAAATTGCAGAATTTCCTCAAAATCGGCGCGCAGCTCCTCCGTCTCCTCCGGCGTCAGGCGCAGATTGGCCAGATTGGCAATCTCCGTGATTGAAAAATCCATAGTTTCTCCTCTTATCAATATTCCTCGCCCGCGTCCAGCAGCGCGACCTCGTCCGCGCTCAGCGAACAATCCAGCGCTTCTGTCAGTTCAAGAAGCTGGCGCATACCGGAAACGGCCGCGATGGGAACGGCGGGAAAAGGCTTCCCGGCCATCCATGCCAGAACAAGGGCGGCAATCGAAACGCCGCGCGCTTCGGACAGCTGCCGCAGAGCGGCAAGACGGCGATCGTTGAGCGCGCAGCGGTATTCCCGCAGAGTCCCGTCCCGCAAGGTTCCGGCAGCCGCCTTGGTGAAATATCCCTTGCCCATCGCGGAAAACGCCATGGTGCAGAGGGTATCGGGATGCTCCTTCAACAGATCGTACAGCGGCTGATCCATGCAGACGAGCGTGCGATCCGCCAGCTTTTCATGGTCGGCGCGCGCCAGGCTCCACTGGTTCTGCACGCCGCAGAAACCGTCATACCCGTGCGCGGCGGCCGCTTCCGCCGCTTCCCGCACGCGCTCCGTCGTCCAGTTCGACACGCCGTAGGAGAGCAGCTTTCCCTCCCGGCGGAACTGTTCCAGCAGGCCCAGAAGCTCCTCCACCGGCAGAGTGGGATCGTCCCGGTGCAGCCAGTACAAATCCACATGATCCGTCCCCAGCGAGCTCAGGCTGCTTTCCAGATCGTACCGCAGTTCCTTTTCGTGGAGGCGGCTGGCGGTCATCACGTCAAAGGGCGGATGACCTCCTTTCGTGGAAATCACCAGGTGGTTCCTGTTCCCGTGCTGTCTGAGCCAGCGCCCCAGAATCTGCTCGCTGACATTTTCCCCGTGCGGCAGCCACCGGCCATAGCAGTTCGCGGTGTCGAGCAGATTTCCTCCTCGATCCGTGTAGACGTCGAGAAGCTCACAAGCTTCCTTTTCTCCCAGGGAATCCCCAAACTGCGCCGTGCCGAGACTCACGGGGGAAACCGGAAGCGGCACGCCGGGCAAACGCTTTTCCATCATAGCCTTTCTCTCCTTTTCCTCACGGTCTGTTTCCACGAAATCGTTCCCGGACAAAAAATCCGAACCCCATGCGCTGCACAGGATTCGGATTCATCTGGTTTGGTGGGCCATCAAGGACTCGAACCTTGGACCGACCGGTTATGAGCCGGCTGCTCTGACCAACTGAGCTAATGGCCCGTGAAAAGCGAGACTCCAAAACAGAATTATTTTACCATATCCCCCGCCATTTCGCAAGATCTATTTTTGCCCATCACCTGTTTCACACAGATATGGAAAAAGGAGCGGACGTTTTCCGCCCGCTCCCCATTTTCCGCACTTTTGCCTATGAAAGCTATCAGCAGCTCGCGCCGCCAACCGTTACCTGCTCCAGGATTTCTTCCTTGCGCTTGAGCAGATTGTCGGAAATCAGCATCTTTTCCACCTTTTCAACGCCGAGACGGTCCACCGTGCTGCCGAAGCGCTCGCCTGTCTCGCCCTTGCTCTTGAAGAGCAGGATGGCCTTCTCCACCACGTCCAGCACTTCCTCGCGCGTGAACAGACGGTTCAGCGGCGTGCCGACGCGCGTCTTTTTGCCCCAGCGGCCGCCGACATAGACCTTATACAGGGTCTCCGTCTCTTCCATCGCGCCGAACGGGCACGCCTTCAGGCAGCGGCCGCAGTTGTTGCAGATCTCGCTGTCGAACACCGGCTTGCCGCTTTCCACGGCGACGCACTTCATCGGGCAGCTGGATTCCACGGCGCACTTGGCGCAGGAGCGGCATTTTTCGGGGTTGAACTTCGGCACGCGCTGGCCGACAATACCCAGATCGTTGAGGTCGGGCTTCATGCAGTTGTTCGGGCAGCCGCCGACCGCAATCTTGAACTTGTGCGGCAGCGTCACACCGGCATAGCCGACATAGAAGCGTTCGTGGATCTCCTTGGCCAGCGCCTGGGTGTCGTACAGGCCGAACACGCAGGTCGTGCCCTTACAGGCCACGACCGGACGCACGCGCGAGCCGGTTCCGCCCGTCACCATACCCTCCTGCGCCACATAGGCCTTGAATTCCTCGATCTTCTCAAAGGGGATGCCGGGCAGCTCCACCGTCAGGCGGGAGGTGAAGGTCAGCGTGCCGTTGCCGAACTTCGCGGCGGCTTCGCTCAGGCAGCGCATCTGCGCTGCGGTCAGCACGCCGTTCTCGGTGATAATGCGGCCCGAAAAATTGTCGGTGCCGCGGTTGAGCAGAAAGCCCTGGCCCTTCACGCGCTTGATCTCATTGGGGGAAACAGACATGGGTAATACCTCCATCCATAAAATACGCAGGAGGCCGCCCCTCCGAAGGCGGCTTCTTGCAAAGCGGGAAAATTTCGTGTATCGTAAGAAGGGAAGCCCCTTCCGGGATATGGCTTACTTCGTGCCGTAGCAGGGATGCTCCATCGCCTTCTGCTCCTTGACGACCAGGCTGTAGAAGCGATAGCCGCCGGTGAGATTCCAGCAATCGAAGCCGTAGCCCGCGAGAATCCGGCACGCGATATAGCTGCGCAGACCGCTCTGGCAATGCACATAAATCGGTTTCTTCGGATCCAGCTCGCTGATGTGCTCGCGCAGCTCGTCCACCGGGATGCCGATGAAGCCCTCGATGGCTCCGTTCTCGCGCTCGGCGGGGGTGCGCACGTCCAGCAGCGTCACGCTGCCGTCGCGCGGCAGGGAAGCGACCTCGTCCCAGTGGAAGGCCTTGATCTTGCCGGTCCGGACGTTTTCGATTGCATAGCCCGCATAGTTGACAGGATCCTTCGCGGAGCCGAACGGCGGGGCGTAGCAGAGCTCCAGCTCCGTCAGATCGGACGCGGTCATCCCGGCGCGGATCGCCACAGCCAGCACATCGCAGCGCTTGTCCACTCCATCGTAGCCGATGAGCTGCGCGCCGAGCAGGCGGCCCGTCTTTTTCTCATAGAGCACCTTCATCGAAATGCCGTGCGCGCCCGGATAATAGGAGGCATGGGACTGATTGAAGGTATACATTTTGTCGTAGTCCAGACCGGCTGCTTTGGCGGCACGCTCGTTCACGCCCGTCATGGCGATGGTCATATCAAACAGCTTGAGCACCGAGGAGCCCTGCGTCTGCTTGTACTCGCTCGGGATACCGCAGATGTTGTCCGCGGCAATGCGCCCCTGCTTGTTGGCCGGACCCGCCAGCGGGACATAGGCCTTCTGCTTGGTGACGAAATCCGTCACCTCCACCGCGTCGCCCACAGCGTAAATGTCCGGATTCGAGGTAAGCATGTGGGAATCCACCAGGATCGCGCCGCGCGCGTTCAGCTCCAGCCCGGCCTGCTTGGCCAGCACGGTGTCGGGGCGCACGCCCACGGACAGGATCACCATGTCCGTCTCGATGGAGCCGTCGTTCAGCTTCACCGTCATTTTGCCGCCGTTGTCCTCAATCGCCGTCACGCCGTTTTGCAGCACGAGGTTCAGCCCCTGGCTTCTGGCGTACTGGTGCACCTCGCAGGCCATATCGTAGTCCAGCGGGGCGATCAGGTGGTCGCTCAGCTCCACGATCGTCGTCTCCACGCCTGCTTTTTTCAGGTTCTCCGCCATCTCCACGCCGATGTAGCCGCCGCCGATCACCACGGCGCTGTCGGGGAATTCCTCCTCCACATATTCGCGGATGCGCTCGGTGTCCGGAATGCTGCGCAGGGTAAAGACGCGGCTGCCGTCCGCGCCCGGAAGCGGCGGAACGATCGGGGCCGCGCCGGGGGAAAGGATCAGCTTGTCGTAGGCTTCCGTATATTCGCCCTCCGCCGTGCGGACGGTGACGGTTTTCGCCGCGGGGTCGATCGACGTCACCTCATTGTTGACGCGGACCTCCACGTTGAAGCGGGATTTGAAGCTCTGCGGCGTTTGCAGCGTCAGAGCGGATTTCTTCTTAATCTCCCCGCCGATGTAATACGGCAGACCGCAGTTTGCGAACGAGATATACGGCCCGCGTTCCAATACGATAATTTCCGCCTTCTCGTCCAGCCTGCGCAGACGCGCCGCCGCGGATGCTCCGCCGGCCACGCCGCCGACAATCACTACCTTCATGAGAAAAGCCTCCTTCTTTTATAGGGCTTCCATCCCGAAGCCCCCTGATTTCTCTTACCATAAGAGTACCATCTTTTCATGTTTTTGTAAAACGAAAACCGCACAGATTATCAATTCGTTCACAGATTGGAAGAAAGGAGGGTTCGGATGAACCAGGATCTCTTAGACCGCCTGCGTAAAATCACCGCCGAGGAACGCGCGCTTTTGGAAACGGGCGGCGGGATCCGCCGCGAGCGCTACTCCTCCGAGGGCGAATTTACCGTGGACAGCGACCGCGTAATCGGCCCCGGACGGCTGATGGATGTTTCTACCCACACCCGTTTTGCTTATTTTCCACAGCACCGCCACAATTATGTGGAAATCATGTACGTCTGCGCGGGCAGCATCACCCATATTCTCAACGGGGAAAAGACCGTGGTGCTGCGCGAGGGGGATCTGCTTTTCCTCAATCAGTCGTGCCGCCATGAGATCCTCCCGGCGGGGGTGGAGGATATCGGGGTCAACATCATTGTGCTGCCGCAGTTTTTCCACACCGCCTTCGGCATGCTGGGGAAAGGCAACAGCATGAGCGATTTTCTCCTGCATTGTCTGACGCAGGAGGATCCCGCGCCGCTGTCGCTGCAATTTCACACCGCCGGGCTGCTCCCTGTACAGAATTTGATCGAAAACCTGATCTGGTCCGCCGTCTACCACGACGATCCGGACAGCCGCCTGAACCAGCTCACCATGGGACTGCTGCTCCAACAGCTGCTCCGGCATGCGGAACGCCTTTCCACCGACAGCGCCGGGATGGACAAAATCGTCCTGCGCGCCCTGCGCTACATCGATGACCACTATGCCGACGCGAGCCTGGAGGAATTTTCCCGCGCCGTGCACCGCCCGCTGGCGGAAATCAGCCGTGCCGTGCACCGGGAAACCGGCAGCACCTTCAAAGAGCTTTTGCAAAAAAAGCGCTTTCAGGAAGCCGCCGCCCTGCTTCAAAATACGTCGCTCCCCGTCTCGGATGTAGCCTATGCCGTCGGCTACAGCAACACCAGCTATTTTCACCGCCGTTTCCGGGAAATCTTCGGCGTGAGCCCCCGGGAATACCGCGAAATCCCCGCTTCCGATCCCCACAAATAAGGACGCTGTTTTTTTCAAGCAGCGTCCTTTTTTTCTTGCCCCTCCCCGTTTACAATGGAAGCAGGAAACGGAACGGGAAACGCCCGCGCCGCCCGCCCGTAAGGCGGAGAAGGGAGAGGAATGATGGAACGGTATTATCTGGCGGTCGATATCGGCGCGTCCAGCGGAAAAATGGTACTGGGTTGGATGGAAGGGGAAACACTCCGCACGCAGGAGGTGTGGCGCTTTCCGAACGGGGCTCAAAAAGTAAACGGCCGCCGCTGCTGGGATCCCGACGCACTGTTCCGGGAAATCTGCGCGGGACTGCGCCGCTGTGCGGAGATCGGAAAAATCCCGTCGAGCATGGGTGTGGACACCTGGGGCGTTGATTTTGTCCTGCTCGATGCAAAAGGAAACCGGCTGGGCGACGCTGTGGCCTACCGCGACAGCCGCACCGCCGGGATGGATGAGGTTCTGCGCTCCTATCTCTCCGAGGAGGAGCTGTACGCGCGCACGGGAATTCAAAAGCAGATCTTCAACACCATTTACCAGCTGATGGCTGTGAAAACGCAGGAGCCCGAGCTGCTTGAACAGGCGGAGCATCTGCTGATGATCCCCGACTACCTGCATTACCTGCTGACGGGAAACATGGCGATGGAATACACCAACGCCAGCACCACCCAGCTGCTTGACGCGAAGACGCGCTCCTGGGATTTCGAGCTGATCGATCGGCTCGGCCTGCCGCGCCGGATCTTCTCCGAACCGAAGCAGCCCGGCTTTGTGCTCGGTTCTCTGCGTCCGGAGCTTCAAACGGAACTCGGCTTTGACTGCCGCGTGGTTCTTCCGCCCACACACGACACCGGCTCCGCCGTGCTGGCTGTCCCGGCGCAGGAGGAGGATTTCCTGTTCCTCAGCTCGGGCACCTGGTCGCTCTTCGGCATGGAGCGCCGCGAACCGGACTGCTCCGAAGCCAGCCGCCTTGCCAACCTGACCAACGAGGGCGGATTCGGCGGCACCATCCGTTATCTGAAAAACATCATGGGGCTCTGGATGCTGCAATCCATCCGCGCGGAGCTGGGGGACGAATATGATTTTGCCCGGCTGTGCCGCGAAGCGGAGGAGGTGGGAGAATTCCCCGCGCAGATCGACGTGGACGATTCCTCCTTCCTCGCCCCGCAGAGCATGATTGAAGCGGTACGCGGCTACTGCACCCGCACCGGCCAGCCGGTGCCGCAGTCGCCGGGAGAACTGGCCTCCTGCGTTTACCATGGACTGGCGCAACGCTACCACGACGCGGTGCGGGAGCTGGAAACCCTCACCGGGAAAACGTGCCCGCGCCTGTACATCGTGGGCGGCGGCAGCAAAGACGATTACCTGAACCGCCTGACCGCCCGCGCCACGGGCAAGGAGGTCTGGACCGGCCCCTCCGAAGGGACGGCGGCGGGCAACCTGCTCGCTCAGATGATCGCGGACGGCGTGTTTGCAGACGCGGCTCAGGCGCGCAGTGCTGTGCGCCGATCCTTTCCCATCGGAACAGTTCAATAAAAACGAAAATGGATACAGACGACACATGAAGGAGGTATTTTCCTATGAAAAGCTATGAGGAAGCAAAAGAACGGTACGCCGCCCTGGGAAGCGACACGGAAGAAGCCATGAAGCGGCTGGCGTCCATCAAAATTTCCATGCACTGCTGGCAGGGCGACGACGTGAAAGGCTTTCTGTTCCGCGATCGGGATCTCTCCGGCGGCATTCAGGCCACGGGCAACTATCCCGGAGCGGCCCGCACGCCCGACGAGCTGCGCGCCGACATGGACAAGGCCTTCTCCCTCATTCCCGGCAAGCACAAGGTCAATCTGCACTCCACCTACGCGGACACGGAGGAATCCATCGATCTGGACGCGATCGAGCCGCGCCACTACGCTTCGTGGGTCCAGTGGGCCAAAGAGCACGGTCTGGGCCTGGACTTCAACCCCACCTGCTTCTCCCACGAGAAGGCCGAGAGCGGCTACACCCTTTCGAGCGCAGACGAGGGAATCCGCCGTTTCTGGATCGAGCACTGCCGCCGCAGCCGCCGTGTGGGCGAATATTTCGGAAAAGAGCTGGGACAGAAATGCGTCACAAACGTCTGGATCCCGGACGGCAGCAAGGATGTTCCGGTGGACCGCTACGCGCCGCGCCTGCGCCTGAAGGAATCGCTCGATGAAATCTTCGCCGAAAAGCTGGATCCCGCCGCCAACCTTGACGCGGTGGAAAGCAAGCTGTTCGGCATCGGCTCGGAGAGCTACGTCGTCGGCTCGCACGAATTCTACATGGGCTACGCGATGAAGAACAATGTCGCCGTCTGCCTGGACGCGGGCCATTTCCATCCAACGGAGGTCATCAGCAACAAGCTGTCCTCCCTGCTCCTGTTCAGTGACGAGATGCTGCTGCACGTCTCCCGTCCCGTGCGCTGGGACAGCGACCACGTCGTGGCGCTCGACGATGAATTGCAGGAGATCGCCAACGAGGTGATCCGCAACGGCCTTGCGGACCGCATCCACATCGGCCTGGATTTCTTCGACGCGAGCATCAACCGCGTGGCCGCCTGGGTCATCGGCATGCGCAACATGCAGAAGGCGCTGCTGCGCGCCCTTCTGGAGCCCACCGCCGTCATGAAGAAGCTGGAGCTCGACGGCGACTACACCGCCCGCCTTGCGTATCTGGAAGAAATGAAAGCCATGCCGTGGCAGGCCGTCTGGGACGAGTTCTGCGAGCGGCAGGGTGTTCCGACGGGCCTTGCGTGGCTGAACGAGGTACGCGGCTACGAAACGCAAATCCTGGCCGAGAGAGTTTGAGAGGAGATCATCACCATGAACAATATCTTTGAAGCGCCCTTTGTGCGCGAAATGTGCCACATCACCGCCAACATGTACCGCATGGGCTGGGATGAGCGCAACGGCGGCAACATCAGCTGGATTCTCGAAAAGGAAGCCGTGGAGCAGTATCTTGACCCCAACGCCGTGCTGCGCACCCTGCCGCTGAGCTTCGACGCTTCCGCCCTGGCGGGCCGCTATCTGATTGTGACCGGCACCGGCCGCTATTTCCGCAACGTTGAGCGCTGCCCGCAGGACAACATGGGCGTGATCCGCATCGGCGCGGACGGGAAATCGTACGACATCCTCTGGGGCTTTGAGCACGGCGGCCGCCCGACGAGCGAGCTTCCCACCCATCTGATGAACCACATCGCCCGCCTGGAAGCGGATCCGCAGCACCGCGTCGTCATGCACTGCCACCCGGCGAATATCCTCGCGATGACCTACGTTCACGACCTCGACGACCGGGCGTTCACCAAGACGCTGTGGCAAATGTGCACCGAGTGCATCGTGGTGTTCCCGGAGGGCGTCTCCGTGCTGCCATGGATGGTCTGCGGCACCAACGCGATCGGAGAAGCCACGGCGGAAAAGATCCGCGACACGCGCATTGTCCTCTGGGCCGCGCACGGCATCTTCGGCACCGGCCGCGATATGGACGAGACCTTCGGGCTGATTGAGACAGTCGAAAAGGCCGCTGAGATCTACATCAAGATCCAGAACGTCCCGTGGAAGCAGTCGATCACAGACGCGGAGCTGGCCGCTCTGTGCGAGGAATTCGGCCTGACTCCCCGCGCCGGTTATCTTGACGTGTAACGCTTTCCTTCGTATATCATTTCCTCCTATTTTGAAATAAATCGAAAGAAAGTATTGACGGGATCTCAAAACAGGTGTACGATCAGCCTTAGAAAGGGCGGATTGGACAAAGGGCCGCTCCGCCCTTCTTGCATACGCCGCCTGGAGCGGCAGCAATGGGAGGAGAAAACAATGATTCTTTATGTCAACGCAAACGCGGGCCGTGACGGAAACGGCTCGAAGGAAATGCCCTTCCGCCGCATCGGTGACGCGGCGCGGATCGCACAGCCCGGCGACGAGGTTCTGGTCGCCCCCGGCGTGTACCGCGAATACGTCGACCCGCAGAACGCCGGTACGCCCGACGCGCGCATCACCTACCGCAGCACAGAACCGCTTGGCGCGGTGATCACCGGCGCGGAGGAGGTCAAAAGCTGGAAGCCGTACAAGGGGAACGTATGGGTCTGCCGCATTGATAACACCGTGTTCGGCGGCTACAACCCCTACACCACCTATGTCTACGGCGACTGGTATTTTGCCGGAAAGAGCAAGCACACCGGCGCGGTATACCTGAACAACAAGATGCTCTATGAGGCGGCATCGCTCGACGCCTGCATCGAGGGCGCGGTCTGGGAGTACTCCTGGGAGCCGGAAGCCTCCGTTTACAAATGGTACGCGGAGCAGGACGGCGGAGAAACCGTCATCTATGGAAACTTCCAGGGAAAGAACCCGAACGAGGAGAACGTGGAAATTAACGTGCGCCGCGAGTGCTTCATGCCCTCGAAAACCGGCGTGGGCTACATCACCGTGAGCGGCTTCTCCATCTGCAAGGCGGCCACGACGTGGGCTCCGCCCGCCGCATACCAGGACGGCATGATCGGCCCGCACTGGTCCAAGGGCTGGATCATAGAGGACTGCGAGATCAGCAACAGCAAATGCGCCGGTATCTCGCTGGGCAAATACCTCGACCCGGACAACGACCATTACTTCACCGTGAAGCATGTAAAAAGCCCGACGCAGATGGAGCGCGACGCGGTGTGCCGCGGACAGTATCACGGCTGGCTCAAGGAGAAGGTGGGAAGCCACATCGTGCGCCGCTGCAACATCCACAATTGCGAGCAGGGCGGCATCATCGGCCGCATGGGCGCGGTGTTCTCCGTGATTGAGGACAACCACATCCACCACATCAACAACATGATGGAGCTGGGCGGCGCGGAGATCGCGGGTATCAAGCTGCATGCCGCGATCGACGTGACATTCCGCCGCAATTACATCCACCACAGCACCATGGGCATCTGGTGCGACTGGGAAGCCCAGGGCACGCGCATCACGCAGAACCTCATGCACGACAACCAGCGTCCCGAATTCGCCAAGCCGCTCAAAGGCGGCATGATGAGCCAGGATATTTTCGTGGAGGTCGGCCACGGCCCCACGCTGATTGACAACAACATTCTGCTGTCGGACGCTTCCCTGCGCATCGCGACTGAGGGCGTGGCCATGGTGCACAACCTGATCTGCGGCTCCTTCACCTGCGTGGGCGGCGGCACGGGCACGCGCTACACGCCGTACCACATCCCGCACCGCACGGAGGTCATGGGCTTCATGACGATCCTGCACGGCGACGACCGCTTCTACAACAACATCTTTGTCCAGAAATGGCCGTCCGCTCCTTACGTCACCCTGCGCGACAGCAGCGAGGGACAGGACGAGGACAACCGCGAGGTCGGCACGCATGTGTTTGACGAATATCCCACCTACGACGAGTGGATCGCGATGTTCGACATGGACACCGACGTTCCCGACATGATGAAGCTGGCTCCCGCCCACGAAAGCCATCTGCCCGTTTGGGTGAAGGGCAACGCCTACTTTGCCGGGGCGAAGGCATACAAAAACGAAACGGACCATCTGGTCGACGACAGTCACGAGGTTCGCGTGGAGCTGGCTTTCCGCGACGGCAAGCCCGTTCTCGACACCAACCTGTATGAATACCTGAAGGAATACCGTACCGGCATGGTGAACAGCGATATCCTCGGCTATGCCTTTGAGCCGGAGGAGCGCTTTGAGAATCCGGACGGCACGGAGATCGTGTTCGACCGCGACTACTTCGGCGGACACCGCGGTATCGGCGTACTGCCCGGCCCGTTTGCCGGCGCACAGGACGCGGAAAAACCGCTCTGGTAAATGTAAAGTTTTAAAACTTGAAGTTTTCGCTCAAGCCTTTTTCAAAAGGCTTGTCGGGGTGAAGGGGGTGAAACCCCCTTCGAATCGCCACGCGAAGCCCCAGAAAGCCAGAAAAAACAGCGAAGCGCCTTTTTTCGGACGTTCCGCACCCCCAGCCGCAACGCATTTGCTTTCCTGCGGCACCCTCTTTTCGATAAGCTGACGGGCCCCCATGCCGATGATGATTTCATCAGCATGGGGGCCCGTTCCTTTTATCAAATCTTCCGTTTTATTTCACAGGGTTCAGCACAACGACTCCATAGGCCGGAAGCGAAAGCGTCTCTCCGCAGGCTTTGCCGGTTTCCGCGTCCGTAAAGCTGCCGGGGAGAGCGATCTCCACAGCGGAATCCGAGAAGTTCTGCACGAAAAAGAATTCGCGTCCCGTGGAAGCGTCGCGGCGCAGCGAGACCGTCACATTGGCGGGCAGCTCCGTGTCCAGATTGCGCAGACCCAGATCGCGGATCAGCACGCCCAGAAAATCATTCAGGAAATCCTGACCGGTGCGGCAGGCGATATAGTAAGCGCGGCCATTGCCGAAGGAATTCACCGTCAGAGCCGGGGTTCCGGCGTAGAACTCCGCGCCGTACTCCGCCAGCGTGCGGGCCGTCGTGACGCGCACCAGCTGGCACAGATCGCCCGTCTGATATTCGCGTGCAAGGCCGTGCAGGCCGCTGTCCGGCAGCAGACGCAGGGAATTTTTGTCGTGCGGATACAGTGCGTCGATCTCCGTCTGCTCCAGCCCGAACACCGCGTCGAGCCCCTGTCCCGGCGTACCGCCGAGGAAGCACAGATCGTTTTCGTCCACCACGCCGGTCCAGTAGGTGCCGACGAGAACGCCGCCGTTTTCCACAAAGCGGCTCAGCTTCTCCGCGATTCCGGCACGCAGCAGATAGAGCATCGGAGCGACCACCAGCTTATACGGCGTGAAATCCGCCTCCTCGTCCACCACGTCCACGTTCACGCCCTGATCGAAGAACGGACGGTACATGGCAAGCAGATCCTCCATAAAGCCCTTCTGATACTGGGTGTTGTGCAGACCCTTCATCTCGCCCAGCGCCCAGCGGTTCTCCACATCGTGGATCACGGCCACACGCGCCGGGAACACCGTGCGCACCGTATCGGTCAGCGCGTGCAGACGCTCTCCCACCCGCGCCACGTCGCGGAACACGCGGTGGTCGGCGGAACCGTCATGATCGACAACAGCCCCGTGGAATTTCTCCGCGCCGCCGCGGCCCTTGCGCCACTGGAAATACTGGACGCTGTCCGAGCCGTGGGCCACAGCCTGGAGGGAGGCCAGCTCGTGCATACCCGGACGGCGAAGGCGCGCCACAGGCTGCCAGTTTGTCGCGCTCGGGGAGGATTCCATCATCAGGAAGGGCTCTCCCGGTTTGAGGGCGCGCATCCAGTCATGCGCCATGGCGATATACGCGGGCAGAGACTCCTGACCGTTATGCCAGTTCGGGTAGTTATCCCAGGAGATCACGTCGCAGACCTCGCGGAATTTGCCGTAGTTCAGACCGTCATAGAAGCCCATCATATTGGTGGTGACAGGCACCTCCGGGGAGAAGGTACGCAGCGCGTCCTTTTCCGCCTGCATGAAATCCACGGCCTGATCGGTGGTGAAGCGCTTCCAGTCCAGAATCAGGTTGTGATGCGCCGTTTCGCCGATCCCCTCGATGGAAGAAGTAATCTGATCCCAGGAGGAATAGCTGTGGCTCCAGAAGGAGGACCAGTAAGTATGGTTGAGGTTCTCCAGCGTACCGTATTTCTTTTTGAGCCATTCCCGGAATGCCGCCTGGCACAGTTCACAATGGCACTCGCCGCCGTATTCGTTCGAAATATGCCAGAGAACCACGGCGGGATGCTTGCCAAAGCGCTGTGCCAGCGCGCTGTTCATCTGGCGCACCTTTTCCCGGTACACGGGGGACGTCCAGCAGTGGTTGTGACGCTCGGCAAACAGGATTCTGCGGCCGTCCGGATTGACGCGCAGCACCTCGGGATATTTTTCGGCCATCCAGGCGGGACGCGCGCCGGAAGGCGTGGCCAGCACGGTATAGATGCCGTTTTCATACAGGTTGTCTATGATCTGGGCCAGCCAGTCAAAGTCATACTTTCCCTCTTCGGGCTCCAAACGCTCCCAATCGAAGATCCCGACAGACATGGCGTTGCAGCCCGCCAGCTTCATCAGGCGGATGTCCTCTTTGAGAATTTCCGGATGATCCAGCCACTGGCCGGGGTTATAATCGCCGCCGTGAAGCAGCGCATTCCAGTATTTCATTTTCAGTTCCTCCCTGTTTTTCTCCACCCGCCCGGTATAGCGGGGGATTATT
>NBJMC04203__coassemble_506_pt1 | contig 21988 bp, 24 predicted proteins | sample NBJMC04203__metabat2_high_PE_051 | metagenome-assembled genome bin NBJMC04203 | reverse complement strand
ATTGTTGGAAGAAGGATTTTTGATACTTTTGTAAACAGGGAAGGTCTCCATATTTGGAGGCCTTCTTTTTTGTATGAAGACTTGACAACTTGAAATACTGTATATATACTATATATACAGTATATATACCGTGCCCCTGTCGCGAGGGGGCGAAAGGGTGAAATCCTTGCATATTATCATCAGCAACAACAGCGGCAAACCGATTTACGAGCAGATTACCCAGCAGATCAAAACGGCGATTTTGAAAGGGGAGCTTTCCCCCGGAGAGCCTTTGCCGTCCATGCGCCTGCTGGCCAAGGAGCTGCGCATCAGCGTGATTACGACGAAGCGCGCCTACGAGGATCTCGAGCGCGAGGGCTTTCTGGTGAGCGTGGTGGGAAAGGGAAGCTTTGTCGCCCCGCAGGATCCGCAGCTTTTGCGGGAGGCCCGTTTGCGCGAAGTGCAGGAGCATCTGGAACGCGCCGTCGAGACCGCCCGGACGGGAAATGTTTCCCTTTCGGAGATGCAGGAAATGCTCGTTTTGCTGTACGGGGAGCCGGAGGAATGAGCCGAAAGGCGGGAGGCACAGATGGAACAGGAGCTGCTTTTGGTGGACGGTCTGACCAAACGGTATGGAAGCTTTACGCTGGATCAGGTAAGCTTTTCCGTTCCCGGCGGGAGTATTGTGGGATTTATCGGGGAGAACGGCGCGGGCAAAACAACGACGCTGCGGCTGATTCTCGATGAGATTCCGCGCGACGGCGGGCGCGTCTCCGTGTTTGGCCGGGATAACCGGGAACAGGGGAGCGAGGTTCGGGAAGAGATCGGCGTGGTGTTTGACGAATGCCATTTTCATGAAATGTTTACGCCGGGAGAAATCGGGAAAATCCTTTCCAAGTGCTACCGGTGCTGGGATGGAGAGCTGTACCGCTCGCTGCTTTCACGCTTTGCCCTGCCGGAGAAGAGGAAGAAGATCAAGGAGTTTTCCCGCGGCATGAAGATGAAGCTGGGGATCGCCGCGGCGCTCGCCCATCATCCCCGTCTCCTTTTGCTCGACGAAGCCACCAGCGGGCTGGATCCCATCGTTCGCGACGAGATGCTGGAGCTGTTACAGGAGTTTGTCGGAGACGAGGAGCACGCCATTCTCTTTTCCAGCCACATCACGGAGGACTTGGAGAAGGTGGCGGATTACATCGTATTTCTGCACAAGGGACGCGTGATGTTCTCCGAGCAGAAGGATACGCTGCTCTATGATTGGGGCGTGATCAAGTGCGGCCAGGCGGATCTGTCCCGCATTGACCGGGAGGATATCGCCGCCGTGAAAAGCGGCGCGTTTGAGACGAGGGTGTTGACGAAAAACCGCGAGGCAGCAGCACGCAAATACCGCGATCTGACCGTCGACCACACCTCCATCGAGGAGATCATGGTGCTCTATGGAAGGGGAGAGGAGCAATGAAGGGGATTTTATACAAGGATCTGCTGTTGGCATGGAAGAACATGAAATACCTGCTGCTTGCGTTTGCCTTTTTCGCGATTACCCTTGTGTCGCAGTCGTCGGACACGCGCGCGATGATGGTGGGAACGTACCTGTGCCTGGTCGGTGTGCTCACGCCGCTCTACACGTTCAGCTATGATCGGACGGCCCGGTGGGATGTATATGCCCGTTCGCTTCCCTTGAAGCGCTGGCAGATTGTGCTGTCCAAATATCTGCTGGGCGTTCTCTTTTTTGCCTGCGGTCTTGCGATCGGGGGCGGCCTTATCGCGGCGGTGGGGATTGGCAGCGCGACGGGGCAGGCGGGACAGCTCTTCGCTTCTCTGGCGGGGATGATCCTGGTGGGCCTGCTGCTTCTCTCCGTCGAGCTTCCGGTTTTCTACCGCTTCGGCCCGGAAAAGGCGCGGCTTCTCATTATTCTGGTGATTTTTGTTCTGGCGTCCTTGCTCGGCGCAAGCATTTCCCTTCGCGAAACGGAGGAAATCGATCTGCTGCTGTTCCTGCTGAGCCAGTCTCCCGCGCTTCCCTTCCTGTTTGCGGCTTTTACTGTTTTCATCGGGATTGGTTCTTTTTTCCTCAGTGTGCGCATTTACTCCAAAAGGGGAGAATGACGCGGCCGCGGCCCGGCTTTCCCCGAGGGGGAGCGGACACGACCCGTCATGAGCCGCGAAGAAGGGTGCGTCAAATCTGCTTTTTTGCCTGAAAATCCCCCTTTTTCACCAAAATAGCCGTTTGTATCTTTGAGGGTTTTATGCTAAGATAAGAGCAACATCCAAGGCCGCGGCGTTGGGTGAAAACAGGCGAAGCTCCGGCAGAGTGTCCGGGCCGCCGGAAAGGAAGGAAGAAGGCAAATGGATATGGGCTGGGCAATTTTCTGGCTGGCTATGATTGTGGTAGCCGTTGTGGTGGAAGCAATGACCAATCAGCTGGTTTCCATCTGGTTCGTGCTGGGTGGGATCGCCGCGCTGATTGCCAATCTCTGCGGCGCGCCGCTGTATGTGCAGTGGATCCTGTTTGTGGTGGTTTCGGCTATTGCGCTGGTATGCACAAGGCCGCTTGTCAGAAAGCTGACGCGTTTTCGCCGTCAGGACACCAACGCCGGACGCTGTGTTGGGCAGATCGCCGTGGTGACACAGGAGATCAACAACACCGCGGCTGCCGGGCAGGCCAAAGTGCTCGGCAGCATCTGGACCGCCCGATCGGCTCGCGGCACCGTAATCCCGGCGGGAACGGAGGTTGTCGTGCGCGCCATAGAGGGCGTGAAGATTATCGTGGAGGAGCTCCCCGCCGGCTCACAGATTTGACAGAGGAGGAATGTACCGCATGTGGCCATTATATGTGTTTTTGGCATTTGTGATCATCCTGATCATCGTGGTGATCAGCAATGTAAAGGTAGTCCCGCAGGCGTATGCCTATGTCATGGAGCGCTTCGGCGCGTACAGTACGACATGGGAGACGGGCCTGCATGTAAAAATCCCGTTTATTGACCGGATTTCCAAGAAGGTGTCCTTGAAGGAGCAGGTCATTGATTTCCCGCCGCAGCCTGTGATCACGAAGGATAACGCGACGATCCAGATCGATACCGTTGTCTATTTCCAGATCACCGACCCGAAGCTGTATGCTTACGGTGTGGAGCGCCCGATCTCCGCGATTGAGAATTTGACCGCGACCACTCTGCGTAATATCATCGGCGAGCTGGAACTCGATGCCAGCCTGACGTCCCGCGATATCATCAACACGAAGATCCGTCAGATCCTCGACGAAGCGACCGACGCTTGGGGCATCAAGGTCAACCGCGTGGAGCTTAAGAACATCATCCCGCCTCCGGAAATCCAGAACGCGATGGAGAAGCAGATGAAGGCTGTGCGTGAGAAGCGCGCTGTCGTCACGGAGGCCGAGGGTACCAAGCAGAGCGCCATTCTGGTGGCGGAAGGCGAGAAGGAATCCACCATTCTGCGCGCCGAGGCGAAGAAGGAAGCCCGCATTCGCGAAGCGGAAGGCGAGGCGCAGGCGATTCTGGCCGTGCAGCAGGCTCTGGCGGACAGTCTCCGCATGCTCAACGAAGCCGCCCCGTCCGACCGCGTGATCGCGCTCAAGAGCCTGGAAGCGTTCCAGAAGGCTGCCGACGGCAAGGCGACGAAGATCATCATCCCGTCCGAGATCCAATCTTTGGCCGGGCTGGCTACCTCCGTCAAGGAGCTGATCTCCGATAGCGGTGCTTCGCGCTCTTAAGGGTCAGAATTCACAAAAAGCGCCGGGGAGGTCCCCGCTTCCCCCATTTCTTCCACGAATTCAGCAAAACTGCTTGAATTTACAGCGCGTTTATCCTAAAATAAAGAGAGATAGATAAGCTTCTTCGGGAAAACCGGGGGAATGATGCTGGAGGGAAGAGCGCGATGGGGAATTGGTTTCTGTGTCGTTCCGCAGAGCCGCATTGCGTCAATTCCATCTTGTGACCGGAAACCGGGCAGGCTGCGCAGCAATCTATGCCGCAGCCTGCTTTCTTTTGTTTCCGGGCGATTCCCATTTCCCGCAGGGGGAGCATACAGAAGAGAAAGGAAGATGTCTGTGAAAAAGGTAGCCGTCATCATGGGGAGCGACAGCGATTTTCCGGTGGTAACTCCCGCCATCAAGCGTCTCAAGGAGTTTGGAATCCCGGTGGAGGTCCGCGTGATGTCCGCCCACAGAACGCCTGACGCCGCCGCATCGTTTTCGGCAAACGCCGTGAAGGACGGCTTCGGCGTGATCATTGCCGCGGCGGGCAAGGCTGCGCATCTGGCGGGCGTGCTCGCCGCGCACACCACCCTGCCGGTCATCGGCATCCCGGTCAAGTCCTCCACCCTCGACGGCCTGGACGCTCTGCTCGCCACGGTGCAGATGCCCAGCGGGATCCCGGTGGCGACCGTCGCAATCGACGGCGCGGACAACGCCGCGATCCTGGCGGCCCAGATGCTGGCTCTCTCCGACGAGGGTCTTGCCGCGCGCCTGCTGGAAATGAAAAAGAGCATGGCTGAGGGCGTGGAAAAGAAGAACGCCGCTTTGCAGGAAAAGGTTGCGCAGCTGTAAGCGCGCAGAACGAAAACGGGAGGAATCGGATTCATGAACGAGAAAAGCTACAGCAACAGCTATAAAGCAGCCGGTGTTGACGTAACCGCCGGCTACAAGGCCGTAGAGCTCATGAAGGAGCATGTGAAGCGCACCAACATTCCCGGCGTCCTGTCCGGTATCGGCGGCTTCGGCGGCCTCTTCCAGCCGGAAATCGGCGGTATGAAGGAGCCTGTCCTGGTCAGCGGTACCGATGGAGTGGGCACGAAGCTCAAGGTTGCCATGCTGCTGGACAAGCATGACACCATCGGCATCGACGCGGTGGCAATGTGCGTCAACGACGTGGTGTGCTGCGGCGCCCAGCCCCTGTTCTTCCTCGATTATATCGCGTGCGGGAAGAACGTGCCGGAAAAGATCGCGCAGATCGTGGCCGGTGTGGCGGAGGGCTGCGTGCAGTCCGGCTGCGCCCTGATCGGCGGCGAGACGGCGGAGCATCCCGGTATGATGCCGGACGACGACTATGATGTGGCCGGCTTTACCGTGGGCATTGTCGACAAGGAGAAGATTCTGGACGGCAGCACGATGCAGGCGGGCGACGTGCTGATTGGTTTGGCTTCCACGGGCGTTCACTCCAACGGTTTCAGCCTGGTCCGCAAGGTGTTCAACCTGAGCGAGAAGAACGTCAACCTCTATGTGGAGGAGCTGGGCGCGACGCTGGGCGAAACGCTGCTGACTCCGACGAAGATCTACGTCAAGCCGGTTCTCTCCGTGCTGAAAAACCATACCGTCCGCGCGATCTCCCATGTGACGGGCGGCGGCTTCTATGAGAATATTCCGCGCATGATGAAGGACGGTCTCACCGCGAAAATCGAGCTGGCGTCCTTCCCGAAGCTTCCGATCTTCTCTCTGCTCCAGCAGCAGGGCAAGATCCCGGAACGCGACATGTACAACACCTTCAACATGGGTGTCGGCATGTGCATGGCGGTGCCGAAGGAGGAGGCCGACGCGGTTCTGGCGGATCTCAAGGCTTCCGGTTCCGACGCGTACCTCATCGGTGAGGTGGTCGAAGGCGAGGAGGGCGTGATCCTGTGCTGAACATCGCGGTGCTTGTCTCCGGCGGCGGAACCAATTTGCAGGCGCTGATCGACGCACAGCAGAGGGGCGAGATCCCGCAGGGGCGGATCGCCCTCGTTCTGGCCAGCAAGCCCGGCGTGTATGCTTTGGAGCGGGCCAAGCAGGCGGGGATCCCTTCGGATGTGCTGGTGCGGCGTGAGTTCCCGACACAGGAAGCGTATGACGAGGCGCTGATCGGAAAGCTGGAAGCGGCGGGAACCGATCTGGTGATCCTTGCGGGCTTTCTCACGATCATCAGCGAGACGGTGGTCAACCGTTTCGAGAACAGAATTATCAACGTGCACCCGTCCCTCATTCCCTCCTTCTGCGGGGAAGGCTTCTATGGCCTGCGCGTCCACGAGGAAGCGCTGCGGCGCGGCGTGAAGGTGACGGGAGCGACCGTCCATTTCGTCAACAACGTGTGCGACGGCGGTCCGATCATTCTCCAGCGCGCTGTGGAAGTGCGGGATGGGGATACCCCCGAGACGCTGCAGCGGCGCGTGATGGAAGAAGCGGAATGGAAGCTGCTTCCGAAGGCGGCTGCTCTGTTCTGCGAGGGCAGGCTTTCGGTGGAAAACGGCGTGGTGCATTGCAGGGAGGAGTAAAAAGCGTATGAAGAGAAAGGATATGAAGGCGGAGATCGCCTCGACAAGCTACCCGGGCCGCGGCATTCTGATTGGCCGCAGCGAGGATGGGAAAAAGGCCGTTATCGCGTATTTTATCATGGGACGCAGTGAAAACAGCCGCAACCGCGTTTTTGAGCCGGTGGGCGACGATCTGAGAACTCGCGCGTTCGACGAGAGCAAGATGCAGGATCCGTCCCTTGTCATCTACAACGCGGTGCGCGTGCTCGATGATACCACGATCGTGACGAACGGCGATCAGACCGACACGATCTATGATTTTCTGGCGGCGGGCAAGACGTGGGAGGACGCTCTGCGCACCCGCACCTTCGAGCCGAACGGCCCGAATTTCACCCCCCGCATTTCCGGCGTGGTCTGCAACAAGACGGGCGCGTACCGTCTTTCGATCCTCAAAAGCGATGACAACGACGAGTCCTCGGCACAGCGCTTTTTCTTTGAATATCCGCAGCCGAAGGCGGGCGAGGGCCATTTCATCCACACCTACATGGGAGACGGCAATCCGCTGCCCTCCTATGAGGGAGAGCCGACCCCGGTAACCGTGTGCGGCGATCTCGCGCAGTTTACGGAGGATATCTGGCAGTCGCTGGATCCGGACAATAAGATTTCTCTCTTCACCCGCTTCATCGATCTCGAAACCGGCAAGTGGGAGACGGAGATCCGCAACAAGAACCAGTAAGAAAATTCGATTGGATGGAGGAATCAGGATGTCTCAGGAATTGATGCTCAAATACGGATGCAACCCGAATCAGAAGCCGTCCCGGATTTTCATGCAGGACGGCAGAGAACTGCCGATCGAGGTGCTCAACGGCCATCCCGGCTATATCAACTTTCTCGACGCGTTCAACAGCTGGCAGCTCGTGCGTGAGCTGAAGGAAGCCACCGGCCTTCCGGCCGCCGCGTCCTTCAAGCACGTCAGCCCGGCGGGCGCGGCTGTGGCCGTGCCGATGAGCGACACGCTCAAGAAGATTTATTTCGTCGACGATCTCGAGCTTTCTCCGATCGCGACGGCTTACGCCCGTGCCCGCGGCGCGGACCGCATGTCCTCCTACGGCGACTGGGTCGCGCTTTCCGACGTGTGCGACAAGGAAACGGCAACGCTTCTCGCGCGCGAGGTGTCGGACGGCATCATTGCCCCCGGCTACACGGACGAAGCCCTCGAGATTCTCAAAACGAAGCGCAAGGGCACCTACAACGTGGTGAAGATCGATCCCGATTACCGTCCGGCTCCCGTGGAGCACAAGGACGTGTTCGGCGTGACCTTTGAGCAGGGCCGCAACGAGCTGAAAATCGACGAGGAGCTGCTGAAGAACATTGTCACGGAGAAGAAGGATCTGCCGGAGGAGGCCAAGCGCGACCTGATCATTTCGCTGATCGCCCTCAAATATACGCAGTCCAACTCCGTCTGCTACGCGAAGGACGGACAGGCCATCGGCATCGGCGCGGGCCAGCAGAGCCGTATCCACTGCACGCGTCTCGCGGGCAACAAGGCCGATATCTGGTATCTGCGCCAGCATCCGAAGGTGCTCGGCCTGAAATTCAAGGAGGGCATCCGCCGTCCCGACCGCGATAACACGATCGACGTCTACATCTCCGACGAGTATATGGATGTGCTGGCCGACGGTGTGTGGGAGCAGTTCTTCGCGGAGAAGCCCGAGGTGCTGACCCGCGAGGAGAAGCGCGCGTGGCTGGACACCATGACGGGTGTTTCCCTTGGCTCCGACGCGTTCTTCCCGTTCGGGGACAACATCGAGCGCGCCCGCAAGAGCGGCGTGCAGTATGTGGCGGAGCCGGGCGGATCCATCCGCGACGACAACGTCATTGACACCTGCAACAAGTACGGCATGGTCATGGCCTTCACCGGCCTGCGCCTGTTCCATCACTAAACCACAATACGCCGGGGTTTCCCGTCCGGAGCGCGCCCGCGCGGCTCACTCTGCGGCGGGAAGCCCTTTTCTGTGAAGAAGGAGGAAACCGTTTCATGGATATTCTTGTGATTGGCGGCGGCGGCCGTGAACACGCCATCGTCCGCAAGCTGAAGGAAAGCCCCCGCACCGGCAAGCTGTACTGCGCTCCCGGCAACGGCGGAATCGCGAAGGACGCGGAGTGCGTCGCAATCGGCGCGATGGATATTCCCGCCGTCGTGGCTTTCGCGAAGGAAAAGAAGATTGATCTGGTGTTTGTCGCGCCCGACGATCCGCTCGCGGCCGGAATGGTCGACGCGCTGGAGAAGGAGGGAATCCCGGCCTTCGGTCCGCGCGCCAATGCCGCCGTCATCGAGGCGAGCAAGGTCTTTTCCAAGGATCTGATGAAGCGCTACCATATCCCCACGGCTCAGTATGAGGTGTTCTCCGAGCCTGCCGAAGCGATCGCGTGGATCGAGAAAAACAACCGCTTCCCGATCGTCGTCAAGGCGGACGGACTGGCGCTCGGCAAGGGCGTGCTGATCTGCCCGGATTTTGAAGCGGCGAAAGCGGCTGTGAAGGAGATCATGGAGGACAAGGTGTTCGGCGCGTCCGGCAGCCGTGTCGTGGTGGAGGAATTCCTCACCGGCCCGGAGGTCTCCGTTCTTGCCTTCACGGACGGTCACTGCGTCAAGCCGATGGTGTCCAGCAAGGATCACAAGCGCGCGCTCGACAACGACGAGGGCCTGAACACCGGCGGCATGGGCACGATCAGCCCGAATCCGTATTACACCGACGCGATTGCGAAGGAGTGCATGGAGACGATCTTCCTGCCGACGATCGAGGCCATGAACAAGGAAGGCCGTCCCTTCAAGGGCTGCCTGTATTTCGGCCTGATGATTACCCCGGACGGCCCGAAGGTGATCGAGTATAACGCCCGCTTCGGCGATCCGGAGACGCAGGTGGTGCTGCCGCGTCTGAAAACGGATTTTGTCGACATTGTGATGGCGGTTGTGGAGGAGCGTCTGTCCGATCTGACGATCGCGTGGAGCGACGAAGCGTGCGCCTGCGTTGTGATGGCTTCCGGCGGCTATCCCGGCCACTATGAGAAGGGGATCGCGATCGAGGGCCTGGATGAAAACGGCCAGGTGGACGGCGCGGTCGTCTACCACGCCGGAACGGCGCTTCGCGACGGGAAGTTCGTCACAAACGGCGGCCGTGTTCTCGGCGTGACCGCGCTGGGAGACACGCTCCCGCAGGCGCTGGAAAAAGCATATGCCGCGGTGGGTAAAATCCACTGGGACGGCGTACACTACCGTCATGACATCGGTGTGATAAAATAAAACTACCGCACTGTTGCCTTTTAGTGCGATAAAGTGTATAATAAAGAGCATATTGCGTTTCCTTGGGTTTGTTTGAAAATAGAGAAAATGCCGGATTTTTTTCCAGAGCGAGGTGGTTTCCAGGAAAAAAGCGCAGGAATCCTTGCCGGATTCCGAGCATTTTTGACGCAGAAAGCAGCCGCTATTGGGGAAAAAGACGATGTTTATGATTTTTCAAACAAGCCCTAGTGCAGAAAGAGAAAAGAAAAAGCCGGGCTTTGGGTGCGGATTGCATTCAGGCTCAGCCTGGTGGGAAGGGGAATGAAAAAGATGTATCAGAATATGATGGACACCATCGGCTTTGTCCGCGAAGTGGATCCGGAGCTTGGGGCCGCCATGGCCGACGAGCTGGGCCGCCAGCGCCGCAATCTGGAGCTGATTGCCTCCGAGAACCTGGTTTCGCCCGCTGTAATGGCGGCGATGGGAAGCATCCTGACGAACAAGTACGCGGAGGGCTATCCGGGCAAGCGCTACTACGGCGGCTGCGAGTATGTCGACGTGGTGGAGAACATTGCCCGCGAGCGCGCCTGCCGTCTGTTCGGCGCGGAGCACGCCAACGTGCAGCCTCATTCCGGCGCGCAGGCCAACATGGCGGTCTATTTTGCCCTGCTGGAGCCCGGCGATACCGTGATGGGCATGAGCCTTTCCGAGGGCGGCCATCTGACGCACGGTTCCCCCGTCAATATGTCCGGTAAATATTTCAATTTTGTCCCTTACGGCGTCAACGCCGAAGGCTATATCGACTATGAGAAGCTGCATGAGCAGGCCATGGAGGTTAAGCCGAAGCTGATTGTCGCGGGTGCGAGTGCTTATCCGCGCGCGATCGACTTCAAGAAGTTCCGCGAGATCTGCGACGACTGCGGCGCTTACCTCATGGTGGATATGGCGCACATCGCCGGTCTGGTCGCTTCCGGCGATCACCAGAACCCGGTGGAGTGGGCGGACGTTGTGACCACCACGACGCACAAGACGCTGCGCGGTCCCCGCGGCGGCCTGATCCTCTGCAAGGAGCAGTATGCGAAGGCGATCGACAAGGCGATTTTCCCCGGCACGCAGGGCGGCCCGCTCATGCACATCATCGCGGGCAAGGCAGTCTGCTTCGGCGAGGCGCTCAAACCGGAATTCAAGGAGTATGGCCACCGCGTCGCGGCGAACGCGCAGGCGCTGGCAAAGGGCTTGCTCAACCGCAATGTGAAGCTGGTTTCCGGCGGCACGGACAACCATCTGATGCTCGTTGACCTGACGGGCCTGGAGCTGACCGGCAAGGAGCTGGAGCACCGTCTGGACGCTGTTTATATCACGGCGAACAAGAACACCGTCCCGAACGAGCAGAGAAGCCCGTTTGTGACGAGCGGTCTGCGCCTCGGCACCCCCGCCGTCACCACGCGCGGCCTGGACGAGGGCGACATGGCTCAGGTGGCGGAGTGCATCGCGCTGGCCATCCATGACTTTGAGAACAGCGAGGACAAGATCCGCTCGATGGTGGAAGCCATCTGCAAGAAGCATCCGCTTTACGAATAAACAGCGATTGTTCCGCTTGTTGGGCCGGGGAAGGCGAGCCGCCCTCCCCGGCCTTTTTCCGCGTTCCGGCGGCGTATTACCGCGCGCCGCCGGGCGGCAAACCTCCCGGAACACAACGAAAGGGGAAAGAATCTATGGCTTCTCCGCTTGCGGATCGGATCCGTCCGCAGACGATCGATGAGATTGTAGGCCAGCGTCATCTGCTCGCGCCCGGCAAGGCGCTGCGCCGGATCATCGAGTCCGGCACCATCCCGAATCTGGTCTTTTACGGCCCGCCGGGCGTGGGAAAGACGACGCTCGCGTCGATTATCGCGAAGCAGACAAAGAAAAAGCTGGTCAAGCTTAACGGAACGACGGCTTCCACCGCCGACATCCGCGAGGTGGTGGCGGGGCTGGACGGCCTTGACGCGATTCACGGCGTTTTGCTGTATCTCGATGAGATTCAGTATTTCAACAAAAAGCAGCAGCAGACGCTGCTGGAATTTCTGGAGGACGGCAGTATTACGCTGATTGCGTCCACAACGGAAAATCCGTATTTCTATGTATACAACGCCATTCTGAGCCGCTCTACTGTCTTTGAGTTCCGCGCTGTGGAACCGGAGGAGGTGCTGCGGGCCGTGCGGCGCGCTTTCTCCGTTTTGGAGGAGGAGGGCGAAACGCCGCTGGTGATGGAGGACGGCGTGCCGGAGCAGATTGCGTCGGCCTGCGGCGGAGACGTGCGAAAGGCGATGAACGCCGTCGAGCTGAGCGTGCTTTCCGCCGAGGTGACGGCGGAGGGCACGCGCCGCGTTCTGCTCGAAAATGCCCGGGAGCTGACGCAGAAAAGCGCCGTGCGGTATGATAAAGAGGGCGACGAGCACTACGATCTCATTTCCGCCTTTCAGAAGTCGATGCGCGGATCCGATCCGGACGCGGCCGTCTACTATCTCGCGCGCCTTCTCGCGGCGGGCGATCTGCCCTCCGTCTGCCGCCGTCTGATGGTCTGCGCCTGTGAGGATGTGGGGCTTGCGTATCCGCAGATCATCCCGATTGTCAAGGCGGCTGTCGATGCGGCGCTGCAAATCGGCCTGCCGGAAGCGCGCCTTCCGCTGGCCGACGCGGTGATCCTCGTGGCCATCAGCCCGAAGTCGAATTCCGCGCACGACGCGATCGCCCGGGCATCGGCGGACGTGGAAGCGGGAAAAATCGGGCGGATTCCCCGTCAGCTGCAAAACAAGCACTATGACGGCGAGGATAACCCGAACAAGGGCCAGTTCTACCGCTACCCGCACGATTACCCGAATCACTGGGTAGACCAGCAGTATCTGCCGGACGTGGTGGCGGGCACCCGCTATTATGAATGGGGCGACAACAAGACGGAGCAGGGCTTCTGCGGATATTGGAAGAAAATCAAAACGTAACTGATTTTTTTCTTGTAACTTTTCCCGGGAAATGGTATCATGATAAAAGATGAATGAAAAGCTAGGCTTTGTTTGAAAATAGAGAAAAAGACACTGTTTATGATGTTTCAAACAAGACCTATGGGTGGAGGTGGAAATCAATGAAGGATGAAGTATTGTTCAAGCTTTCCTACGGCATGTACGCGATTGGAGTAAAAGACGAAAACAAGCCCTCCGCATGTATTGTCAACACGGTTTTTCAGGTGACGAACACGCCGAACACGGTGGCCGTCAGCATGAACCATAACAATTACAGCCATGAGTGCATCATGAAAACCGGGCTGTTTACCGTTTCCGTCCTGTCTGAGGATACGCCCGGCACAGTGATCGGCGCTCTGGGCTTCAATTCCGGGCGCGACACCGACAAGCTGGCCAATATCCGTCACAAGGTGCTGGCCGAGGGCGTGCCGGTGATCAAGGAAAATACCTGCTGCTGGTTCCTGTGCAAGGTGATTACCAGCGTCGACACGCCGACGCACACGGTGTTCATCGGAGAAGTGATCGCGGGAAGCGACAAAGCCAAGGGAACTCCCATGACGTATGACTATTACCACAGCGTGATCAAGGGCTCCGCGCCGCGCAACGCGCCTACCTACCGCGCCGCTCCTCCGGTGGAGGATGGAAACGACGGGGAAGAGTGGGTCTGCACGGTCTGCGGTTATCTGTACAACGATCCCGACGTTTCGTTTGAAGAGCTTCCGGCGGATTGGGTGTGTCCCATCTGCGGGATGCCGAAATCGGCGTTTAAGCGCAAATAAAACAGAACAGGAAAGCTCACTTCGGTGCGGATTTCCGCACCGGATGGGCTTTTTTTTTGGATTTTTGCGCAAACAGAGGAAAAAAGGCGGCACATGCGGCTGCCTGAAAAGAAAGAGGAGAGTATATTGAAAAAAATCATCCAGGTCAACGAACGGCCGCCCCTTGGGCAGGCGATTCCGCTGAGCATCCAGCATATGTTTGCGATGTTCGGCGCTTCCGTCCTTGTCCCGACGCTGTTCCACATCGATCCCGCCGTCGTGCTGCTGATGAACGGTCTTGGCACGCTGTTTTTCATCTTCATCACGAAGGCCAAAGCGCCCGCCTATCTCGGCTCCAGCTTTGCTTTTATCGCTCCGGCGCTTCTGGTCATGGCACAGCATGGTTCCCCGTATGCCGACCCGCTGTTTTCCAATCCGACGCCCGAGCAGCAGGCGCAGCACATGGAAGCGTTTGCGTATGCGCAGGGCGGCTTTGTGGTGGTCGGTATTCTCGGCTGTGTGCTGGCGCTGATCATCTATAAGTTCGGTTCGCGCTGGATTGACATTATCCTGCCGCCCGCAGCCATGGGGCCGATCGTGGCGCTCATCGGTCTGGAGCTGGCCGGAACGGCCGCGGATACGGCGGGCCTGCTGCCGGGCTCCGGGGAGAGCGTGGACATGCGCGGCCTTGCGGTGTTCCTTGTGACGCTGGGTGTGGCTGTCCTCGGCTCGATCCTGTTCCGCCGCTTTTTCAGCGTGATTCCCGTGCTGATTGCGATTGTCGCGGGTTATGTGCTTGCCGCCGTGCTTGGGATCGTTGATTTTACGCAGGTGAACCAGGCGGGGGTGCTGTCTCTGCCGCATTTCCAGCTGGCGAAGTTTGACGTCAATTCCATCCTGACGATGGTACCCGTTATCCTGATCATTGCCTCCGAGCACATTGGCCACCAGATTGTCACCGGCAAAATTATCGGCCGCGATTTGCTCAAGGATCCCGGCCTGCACCGCTCCCTGCTGGGAGACAATATTTCCACCGCTGTGTCCGGCCTGATTGGCTCCGTTCCGACGACGACCTACGGGGAAAACATCGGCGTTATGGCGATGACGAAGGTGTACAGCGTCTGGGTGATCGGCGGGGCCGCCGTGCTTTCCGTGGTGTGCGCCTTTATCGGCAAGTTCTCCGCGCTGATTTCCTCCATCCCCGGCCCGGTCATCGGCGGAATTTCCTTCCTGCTGTACGGCATGATCGGCGTGTCCGGCCTGCGGATTCTCGTTGACTCCAAAGTGAATTTTGACCGTGCCCGCAACCAGGCGCTGACCGCTGTCGTGTTTGTGACGGGCCTTTCCGGCATCACCGTCAACCTGGGGGATATCCAGCTCAAGGGCATGGTGCTGGCCTGCATCGTGGGCATGCTCATGGGAATCCTGTTTTACATCTTCGATAAGCTGCGTATCTCCAACGATCTCGAGGATTCCGCTTCCTGAGCGGATCCGAGAAAATCCGGCAGAAACGGAGACGGAACCTTCCGTCTCCGTTTTTCGATCTTGCGAATTGCGAAAATAAAAAGAGATTCTCCTTGAATTTGAAAAAATATGAAAGATATCATTGTTTTTTTCGTAAGTACCAGGGAACTGTCTTGAAAATACCCCGTCGGCATAGTATAATAAGATTCAAATGAAACTAACTCCGTATCCCAAAGAAAATGATTAGGAGGCCAACCATGAACAGCAGCGAGAAGAAGAGCTTGCAGATTACCGCCTGCAAGATCAGAATGGATGCCGTCACCGGCGTCTTTCACGCAAAATCGGGCCATCCCGGCGGCTCCCTCTCCGCGGCGGACCTGCTTGCGTACCTGTATTTCAAAGAGATGAAGGTCAATCCCGAGAATCTGTCGGATCCGGATCGCGACCGTTTTGTTCTTTCCAAGGGCCATTGCTGCCCCGGTCTGTATGGCGCGCTTGCCGAGAGAGGCTTTTTCTCGCCTGAGGAGATGAAAACCCTGCGCCATATCGGCTCCATGCTTCAGGGACATCCGAATATGAATGACACGCCCGGCGTCGATATGAGCACCGGTTCCCTCGGCCAGGGCATTTCCGCTGCCTGCGGCATGGCGATGGCTGCCAAGCTGGACGGCAAAGCATACCGCGTGTACTCCATCCTGGGCGACGGCGAGATCGAGGAAGGCCAGGTGTGGGAGGCCGCGATGTTCGCCGCTCACAAAAAGCTGGACAACCTCTGCCTGGTAGTGGACAGCAACGGGCTTCAGATTGACGGCCCTGTCGAGGAGGTTGCGGGTCCCGCTCCGATCGACGAGAAGTTCCGCGCGTTCGGCTTTGACGTGCAGGTGATCGATGGTCACGACTTTGACGCGATTGAAGCCGCCTTTGCGCATGCCCGCACCGTGAAGGGCAAGCCCAGCGTCATCATTGCCAAGACGGTGAAGGGCAAGGATGTTTCCTTCATGGAGAATCAAGTCGGCTGGCACGGTACCGCTCCGAATGCGGAACAGTATGAAACGGCAATGAATGACCTGAACAAGGTGCTCGCCGGATTGGAGGCAGAATAATGGCTGAGAAGGTTAAAATCGCAACCCGTGAAAGCTTTGGCAACGCCATTGCTGAGTTTGCGGATCAGTATCCGGATGTAGTGGTGCTGGACGCGGATCTGGCGGCTGCCACCAAGACGGGCATTTTCAAGAAGGCGCATCCCGATCGCTTTATCGACTGCGGTATTGCGGAGTGCAACATGGTAGGCGTCGCGGCTGGTCTGGCGGCATGCGGCAAGATCCCCTTCGCTGCGTCCTTTGCTATGTTCTCTGCCGGCCGTGCGTTTGAGCAGGTTCGTAACTCCGTGGGCTATCCGCACCTGAATGTGAAGATTGTCGGCTCCCATGCCGGTATCTCCGTGGGTGAGGACGGCGCGACGCACCAGTGCTGCGAGGATATCGGCCTGATGCGCACCATCCCCGGCATGGTGATTCTGAACCCCGCCGACCACTATGAGATGCGCGCCGCTGTGAAGGCCGCGATTGAGTACAACGGTCCCGTGTATCTGCGTTTGGGCCGTCTGGCTGTTGAGAGCGTCAACAACAACGACGATTACAAGTTTGAGATCGGCAAGGGAATTACCCTGCGCGACGGCTCGGACATCACCGTGATTGCCACCGGTCTTCTGGTTGGGGAAGCCGTCAAGGCGGCCGACGCACTGAAGGATCAGGGAATCAGCGTCCGCGTGATCGATATGCACACCATCAAGCCCCTTGACCGTGAGATTATTCTCAAGGCCGCGAAGGAGACGGGCAAGATTGTCACCGCTGAGGAGCACAACGTGATTGGCGGTCTGGGCGACGCTGTCGCCAGCGTCCTTTCCGAGGAGTGCCCCACACCTCTGGTGAAGATTGGCGTGAACGACGAGTTCGGTCATTCCGGCCCGGCAGTCGACCTGCTCAAGCAGTTCGGCCTGTGCGCTTCCCACATTGAAGAAGTGGTGAAGAAGGCTCTCGGAAAATAACAGAGTTTGTTTTGTCCCCGGCGCAGGAGAGAAATCCCGCGTCGGGGACTTTTTGTTGACAAAGGAATTTGCGGCCGATATAATGAAAATAGAATCGTGCAAAAACATCAAATATTTGGAGGATTTTGTCACTATGGATCCGAACGAGAACAGAAATTACCCATCGGAGGAGAACTCTTCCGTTCCGCCCTCTGCGCCGGATCAAGGCAGCACGCAGCTTCCTGCCGGATCCCAGCCTCCGCAGTATCAGCCGCCCCAGTACGATGGTTCCTCCTCGTACCAGCAGCCGACATACGGGCAGTCCTATCAGCAGTCTCAGCAATCCTATCAGTCTCAGCCGTATCAAGCGCCGGATTATCAGTCCCAGTCCTATCAGCAGCCCTACCAGTCTCAGCCGTATCAGGCGCCGCAGTATTCCGCTCAGCCATATCAGGCTTCGCCCTATGACATGCAGGATCAGCCCAAGCGCAGCAGCGGTCTGGCGATTGCCTCCATGGTCTGCGGTATTCTCTCCGTAGTGATTTGCTGCGGCATGTGGATTTCCTGGATTCTCTCTGTGGTTGCGATCATTTTGGGCGCTGTGTCACTCAGTAAGCGTCAGGGAGGCCGCGGCATGGCGATTGCCGGAATTATCACGGCGGTGTTCGGCCTGCTGCTGTCCATCGGCTTCTTCATCTTTGCGTATGCCGTGGGACAGGCGGGCAACTCCTTTGATTCCAGCTACTCCTACTACTACAACTATTACGACGATATTTTCTGATGAGAAAGCCTCTTTCCGCAGAAGATCTGTTATACCGGCTGGGGCTTTGGCTTCTGCCGGTATTCTTTTTGTGTGGTATTCTGGTGGCTTGTATGGGGGATGTTGTGTTGGGATGGTTTTCTCCCTGTCCGATTCATGCGATCACGGGGCTGTATTGTCCCGGCTGCGGCGCAACCCGATCGGTGATGGAGCTTGCGCGGCTCCATGTGGTGAAAAGCTTCTGTTATCACCCTTTCATTCCCTATACCGCGCTGGTGTATGCCGTTTTCCTTGTCTGGGAAACGCTGCGGCGGCGTTTGCGCCCGCATCTGCCGCGGTTTCCTATTTTCCCGTGTGTGGTGGCCGGGATCGTGCTGCTGTTCCTTCAGTGCATCTGGAAAAACGCGGCGCTGTTTCTCGGTTGGAATCCCTTTTTTCTGTTTTGATATTTCATGAAAAGGAAGGTTTGCGATATGAGCTTTGGTGAAAAAATTCTGCGTTATCAGGACGATATTCTCCGCGATCTGGCGGAGCTGATCCGCATCCCCTCCGTCCGCTCCGCTCCGGAGCCGGGAATGCCGTTTGGCCGGGAGTCCGCCCGTGCTCTCGAAACGGTGCTTTCCATGGCGGAGCGTCTTGGCCTGACGGTGAAAAATGTGGATAACTATGCCGGTCATGCGGAGTATGGCGAGGGCGAGGAGACAGCGGCTGTTCTCGCCCATGTCGACGTGGTGCCCGCCGGGGACGGCTGGGAAGGCGATCCCTATACGATGGTGATTCGCGACGGCTGCTGCTATGGACGCGGCACGGCGGACGATAAGGGAGAAGCCATCGTTGCGCTTTACTGCCTGAAAGCCCTCAAGGATGAAGGGGTTCCCGCGAAACGCCGCCTGCGCGTTGTGTTCGGCGCGGCGGAGGAGACAGGCAGCGAGGATCTGGCCTATTACTATCAAAAGGAGCCGCTGCCCGTCATGGGCTTTACCCCGGACGCCGAATATGGCATCTGCAACCGGGAGAAGGGCCGCGTCAGCGTCGTCATTACAGGAAAGCACGATTCCGCTGTGATCCGTTCCTTCTCCGCCGGGACAGTGGCCAATGCCGTTCCCGCGAGAGCAGAAGCGGAGATCGTCTGCACGCCTGAGCAGGCGCAGGCTCTGAAAAGCGCTGCGGAGAATGGGGATGGACGCTTTTCCGTGGAACTGACGGCGGATGGCGCACGCGTCAGTGCGTCCGGTGTGGCGGCGCATGCCATGCAGCCGCAGGAGGGCGTCAACGCGGCCGCTCATCTGATCCGCCTGCTGGCGGGCGTCTTTTCCGGGCAGGAGTTGGGCGGATTCTTTTCCTTTGTGGATCGCGGCATCGGCCTGGAATACGACGGCGCTTCTCTCGGCGTGAAGCAGGAGGATGCGGAATCCGGCCCGCTCACGCTGAATCTGGGCCTTGTCTCCGCCGGTGAAGCGGGGGATTCGATCACGCTGGATATCCGTTTCCCTGTTACCAAGGACGGCGAAGCGATTCGTGCCCAAATCACGGAAAAGGTGCGGCAAGCGGGATTGACGCTGGAACGCTGCGATGTAACGGAGCCGCTTTTCCTGCCGGCGGACAGCCCCTTTATCCATCTGCTCAGCGATGCCTATGAGGCGATTATGGGAGTTCCCGCCCAGCTTTACGCGACGGGAGGCGGAACGTATGCCCGGGCGCTGAAATCGCGGGGTGTGGCCTTTGGTCCCTTCTTTGCGGATGAACCGGACCGCCGCCTGCACAACGTGGGAGAGCATTTTGAGATTTCCCGCTTTATGCAGCATGCGCAGATTTGCCTGGAAGCCATGTATCGGATGATCACGATGTAAAGAAAAATTCTCATAATGAAAAAACCGGCTGGAAGCAGAGTAAAATACTGCTTTCCAGCCGTTTTTTTTCTGTCCGGTTCGCGGTGGAAGGGTCCACCGTCCTTTTTGCAGGATCCGGCGGAATTTCACTCACAGGTTATCCGCGAGGGTTCCGAGCTTTTTCATACACTTCTGGCAGACGTTGTATCCCTTGTATGTCATAATGTCGTCCATGCTGTCGCAGAAAATGCAGGACGGCTGATATTTCTTCAGGATAATACAGTTTCCGTCGACAAAAATCTCGAGAGGATCCTTGTCGTTGATGTGAAGTGTTTTGCGCAGTTCCGTCGGAATGACGATACGGCCAAGATTGTCAATGGGACGGACGATTCCTGTGGATTTCATGTCTGGCACATTCCTTTCTCCGTAATTTTGTCGAATTGTAGAGCTTCCTATCATTATAATAGTAGTAAATGGAAATCATGTCAAGCTATGGAATGTAAATTTTTTTTGACATTTTCATAATATTCGTCATTATATCATACAATCTTGCGGAAGGGAAGGAGGAAATCAAAAAAATGTTGAACCTTGTTTGGGCGGCGCTGATTTTGGCGAGCATTGTTTGTGCTTTTGTGACGGGCAGAACGCAGGAGCTGACGCAGGCTGTCTTTCTGGGCGCACAGCGGGCGGTGGAGCTGGTCATTGCCATGGCGGGGGCGATGGCGGTCTGGACCGGTGTGCTCAAAGCCGCTGAGGCGGGCGGTTTGACAGGTGCGGCGGCCCGCATGCTTCATCCTCTGATTCGCCGTTTGTTTCCCGACTGCCGTGAAGGTGGGGAAGCGGAGCAGGCCATTTGCATGAATCTGACGGCCAATCTCTTTGGGATGGGAAACGCGGCCACACCGATGGGCATTGCCGCCATGCGCGCAATGGAACGGGAGAATCCGCTGGGGGGCGTGAACCGTTCCATGGTGCGCTTTGTGGTCGTGAACACAGCCTCACTCCAGCTTTTCCCCACAACGCTGGGGGCTCTGCGCGCCGCGGAAGGCTCGGCCAATCCGTTTGACATTCTCCCGGCCGTTTGGCTGGTTTCCGCTGTTTCGCTTGTGGTGGCGCTGCTCGCCTGTTTTGCGTTGGAGGGTCGTCATGCCTGATCTGGTTTCCCTGCTGATTCCTCTTTTCCTGGCTCTGGTGGTGGTGGTATGTCTGGTTCGCCGTGTGGCCGTGTTCGATGTGTTTACCCAGGGGGCAAAGGAGGGGCTGCAATCGTGCGTCTCTCTTCTGCCGCTGCTTGCGGGGCTTGTGATGGCCGTCACCATGCTGGAAGCCTCCGGTGCGCTGGAGCTGGCTTCCGAGCTTCTGGCTCCGTTTGCGCGTGCATTGGGCATGGCGCGGGAGGTGATCCCGCTTGTCCTGATGAAACCTGTCTCCGGCAGCGCTTCCACGGCGCTGCTGTCGCAGATTCTGCATGATTGCGGACCGGACAGCCTGGCAGGCCGGACCGCCAGCGTGTTGGCCGGATCGACGGAAACAGCGCTGTATTGTATCGCTGTCTATTTTGGCGCGGTGAAAAAGCGGGAAAAAACATGCGCGCTTCCGGCGGCGTTGGCGGGACATCTGGCCGCCTGTCTGTGCGCGGGCTGGGCGGTGCGTTGGTTCCTGGGCGGAGGAGCATAATTTGTGATGTGGGGTCTTGACAAAGGCTCAAAAAAGTGTATTATTGTATTATGAACTTAATACAATAATACACAGGAGGAGCGAGGTGATTTCATGGCATGGAATCTGCAGTCCGATCGTCCCATCTATGCGCAGCTGGTGGATCAGATCCAGCGCATGATTGTAACGGGAATCTTTCCGGCCGGCTCCAGGCTTCCCTCTGTGAGGGAGCTGGCGGCGGAAGCGGCGGTCAACCCGAACACCATGCAGCGGGCTCTTGTCAAGCTGGAGGAGGACGGGCTGCTGTATACGCAGCGGACAAGCGGAAGGTATGTGACGGAGGAGACAGAACGGATTATGGAAGTCAAAAGAGCGCTGGCGGAGGAACTGATCCGGCAGTTTGTCGAGAATATGAATCGTTTGGGGTATACACGCGAACAGTCTGTGGAGCTTTTAAAAAAAGAGGAGGAGAAGAATGCAAAATCTGATTGAGTGTCATGACCTTGTCAAATCCTTTCCGTCCTGCCGGGCGCTTGGCGGGATCAACCTGCAAATCCCCAGCGGACGGATTGTGGGCCTTTTGGGGCCGAACGGCAGCGGCAAAAGTACATTTATCAAGCTGTGCAACGGCCTGCTTTCGCCGGACAGCGGTCAGCTTTTGATTTGCGGCAATACGCCCGGCGTGGAGACCAAAAAGGTTGTCTCCTATCTGCCGGAGCGCACCTATCTGAACGACTGGATGAATGTGAACCAGATGATCCGCTTTTTCGCGGATTTCTATGAGGACTTTGAGAGCGCCCGCGCCTATGATATGCTCTCCCGTCTCAACATCAATCCGGCCCAGCGGATGAAAACCATGAGCAAGGGAACCAAGGAAAAGGTGCAGCTCATTCTGGTGATGAGCCGCCGTGCCAGGCTGTATCTGCTCGACGAGCCGATCGGCGGTGTGGATCCCGCGGCCCGCGATTTTATTCTCAACACGATCATCAGCAACTACAAT
>NBJMC04203__coassemble_497_pt1 | contig 22373 bp, 22 predicted proteins | sample NBJMC04203__metabat2_high_PE_051 | metagenome-assembled genome bin NBJMC04203 | reverse complement strand
GGCCGTGGGCGAGAGCGTCAGCAAGCCGCTGGAATACTACCACAACAACATCACCGGCACGCTGAACCTCCTGCGCCTGATGCGCAAGTATGACGTGAAGAAGCTGGTGTTCAGCTCCTCCGCGACCGTGTACGGCATGAACAACCCCGTTCCCTTCCGCGAGGATATGCCCGTGGGCGGAACCACGAACCCCTACGGCACGACGAAATACTTCATCGAGCAGATCCTGCGCGACGTGGCCTTCGCGGACGAGAGCTGGAGCATCGCGCTGCTGCGCTACTTCAACCCGATTGGCGCGCATGAGAGCGGCCTGATCGGCGAGAACCCGAACGGCATCCCGAACAACCTCATGCCCTACATTGCGCGTGTGGCTGCCGGACAGCTGGAGTGCCTGAGCGTTTACGGCGACGATTACCCGACCCGCGACGGCACCGGCGTGCGCGATTACATCCACGTCTGCGACCTCGCGAACGGCCACCTGAAGGCTCTCCAGAAGCTGGAGACGCTGCACGGAGCGGAGGCCTACAACCTCGGCACCGGCAACGGCAGCTCCGTGCTGGAAGTCGTCCATGCCTTCGAGAAGGCCAGCGGCCGCAAGGTCAACTACAAGATCGCCCCGCGCCGTCCCGGCGATATCGCGGAATGCTACGCCGATGCGTCCAAGGCCAAGCGTGAGCTGGGCTGGGAAGCCACCCGCACGCTGGACGACATGTGCCGCGATTCCTGGCACTTCATTGAGGTAACGGGCCAGAAGAAATAAAACTTAAATAAAAAAGAAAAAACGGATCGCCGCGTGGGGAAACGCTCCCTGTGCGGCGATCCGTTTTCCTTTTTGTATCATTTCGCTTGCGTATGTTATCCGCGTCCCGCTGGAACTCAGCGGTGCTTTCCGCTCTTCGGCCGGTACTCCTGCTCGCAGTAGGCGCAGCGGTAGCGCTGGTTCTCTCCCAGCACAAAGATGTGGTCGATGCCCTCCTCGATGCTCGTGATGCAGCGCGGATTGCGGCACTTGATCACGTTTTTGAGCTTCTTCGGCAGCACCAGCTTTTTCTTCTCCACCAGCTTGCCGTCGCGGATGATCCCGACGGTGATGTTCGGATCGAGGAAGCCGAGGATATCGAGGTTCACATCGATTTCGCCGTCAATCTTGATGATATCCTTCTTGCCGTACTTGGCGCTGCGGGCGTTTTTGATGATGGCGACGCAGCAGTCGAGCTTTCCGAGCTCGAGCAGATCGTAAATCGTCATGCTCGCCCCGGCCTTGATGTGGTCAATCACAATCCCGTTTTGCAGGCTGTCGATGTTCAGCATGCTCCCGCCTCCTTTTCTCCCGCCAGACCCAGCAGCGTCATCATCAGGGCCATGCGGACGTAAACGCCGTTCTGCGCCTGCTCAAAATACGCCGCGCGCGGGTCGTCGTCCACCTCCAGCGTGATCTCGTTGACACGGGGCAGCGGATGCAGCACAGCCATATCCGGCTTTCCAAGCTTCATTTTTTCCGGCGTGAGGATGTAGGTATCCTTCAAACGGATATAGTCCTCCTCGTTGAAGAAACGTTCCTTCTGCACGCGCGTCATGTAGAGGATATCAAGCTTCGGCATGGATTCCTCCAGCGACGTGACCTCCTCGTACGGGATCCCCTTCGGAGTCAGGATCTCGTGGATCACATAGTCCGGCACACGCAGCTCCTCGGGGGAGATCAGCACAAAGCGGATCCCCTCGTAGCGTGCCAGAGACTTGATCAGGGAGTGCACCGTGCGGCCGAATTTGAGATCGCCGCACAGCCCGATCGTCAGGTTGCTCAGACGGCCCTTGCGGCGGCGGATCGTCATGAGATCGGTGAGCGTCTGGGTGGGGTGCTGGTGGCCGCCGTCTCCGGCGTTGATCACCGGAATCCCGGAGTAACGGGCCGCGCGCAGCGGCGCGCCCTCCTTCGGGTGGCGCATGGCGCAGATATCGGCATAGCAGGAGATCACGCGGATCGTGTCCGCGACGCTCTCTCCCTTGGCCGCGGAGCTGGAATCCGCCGTGGCGAAGCCCAGCACGCTGCCGCCGAGATTCAGCATGGCCGCTTCAAAGCTCAGGCGCGTGCGGGTGCTCGGCTCATAAAAGAGCGTGGCCAGTTTTTTTCCATGGCATACCTCGGCGTACTTTTGCCTGTCCTCAGCGATATCCGCCGCCAGGGCAAGCAGTCCGTCGATCTCCTCCACGGAGAAATCGAGCGGGTCGATCAGATGTCTTATCATCCGGGTTCCCTCCATCCGTCAGGCCGGGCTTGTCCGCCCGGCGTCGTTTGCCTGCTCATTTTGTCTGCTCTATTATAGTGCGGATTGCGGCGGCCCGCAACCCGAAAAAGCACTTTTTTCACAGAAGGGAAGCGTAATGCACGAGATTGTACACACTGATCAGCGTGATCACGGCCAGAAGGATGCTGAACAGCATGTCCACCTGCCGGACGCTCATCTTCTTGTTGAAGGCGCGGCCAAGGAATCCGCCCGCCACGCCGCCGACCACCATAACCACCAGCGTCACGGGATCAAAGGCCGGGACATTCTGCATCGCAAGGCTGGAAACAAAGCTGGCCGCCTGGCTGAAAAAGATCACATAGATCGAGTGCAGCGCCGCCTGCTTTGTGTCCATCGAGAAGAAATAGTAGAGCACCACCAGATTGATCGGTCCGCCGCCGATGCCGAGAAACGCGCTCATCACGCCGAGCGCCAGGCCAATGATCACGCAAAGCGCGGCATTCTGCACGTTTTTGGTGCGGATCTTCTCCCGGAACGCCATGTACACGCCCACGCCGGCCGTCAGCAGGATCATGATCACGCTCTGCACCACGCCCACCAGGCCGTCGTTTCCCGTGAGGGACTTCACCCAGTCGAACACCACCTTGCCGAGCAGGCCGCCCACGGCCCCGCCCACGGCCAGCAGCGTTCCTCTTTTCAGCTCAATCTTTTCCCCACGGCTGCGCAGCAGGGAAACGATCGTCATCGCCAGCACCGTGCAGCCCGAAAGAAAGCTCACCTGCGACACGCTCATTCCCGCCACCGCGTCGAACACGGGCTTAATGACCACGCCGCCGCCCACGCCGCTGATCGCGCCCACTGTGGTCGCTATCAGGCACACCAGAAAATACAGCACAAATTGCATCCCGAAATCCCTTCCTCTCCGGCCGCATCCGCCGTTGTTGTGATTGTTTCATTATACGCCTTTTCGCCCTCCCTTTCAACCTTCCGCGCGGCGGCGCGGGTTGCATTTCATGGGGGTTTCATGTAAAATAAAAGGGAGCGTCCGGTTTTCCACAAAAGGGCCGGAAACTGTTGAAAATGGAGGACTTGCTCATGATGAAAATTGCACCGTCCATGCTCTCGTCCGACTTCGCGCGCATGGGGGAGGAAACCCGCCGGATGGCTGAATCCGGAGCGGATTTCATCCACCTGGACGTGATGGACGGGAACTTTGTGCCGAACCTGACCTTCGGCGCGCCGGTCATCGCCGCGATCCGTCCGTATACGGACGTGTTCTTCGACGTGCACCTGATGATCCGCGAGCCGCAGAAATACATTGAGGACTTTGCCAAGGCCGGAGCGAACGGGATCACGTTCCACCTCGAATCCGAGGGCGATCCCGCCGAGACGATCCGCCGGATCCGGGAAGCCGGGTGCCTGCCCGCGATCGCGCTCAAGCCCGGCACGCCCGCCGAGCGCGTGTTCCCGTATCTCGAATCGCTCGCCATGGTGCTCGTCATGACGGTGGAGCCGGGCTTCGGCGGACAGAAATTCCAGCCCGCCATGATGGACAAGGTTCGCGCCGTGCGCGCCCGCGCCATGGCGCAGGGGCTGGATCTGCCCGTGCAGATCGACGGCGGCGTGAGTTTGGAGACGATCGGGGAAGCCGCGCGCGCCGGGGTGTCGATCTGCGTGGCCGGAACCGGCGTGTTCCGCGCCCCGGACGCCGCGCAGGCGATCCGGGATCTGAAGGAGGCCGCGCGCGCCGCGTGCGGGGAAGCATGCTGAGCGCGCAGGATCTCCTGCCGCTGCTGCACGGATACCAGATGGAGAGCCGCCGCCTGCGGGACGGGATCACGGAGATCCCCACGCCGGAAACGCTCACCGTCCCGCTGCCGGGCGCGGAGGAATCCTACGCGCGTCTGGCGGGGGAGGGGGCGCAGGTGGCGCGGGGACAGGTGCTCAGCGCACCGAAATACGCCGCCCTGGCGCACGCTCCCGCCGCCGGGTGCGTGGAAGCCGTCGAATTCCGGGAGATCCCGTCGTGCGGGCAGGTGTGGACGGCACGCCTGCGCGTGAACGGCGAGCCTGCCGTGCAGGCGCGCCCCGTGCGCGGAGAAACGGAAGCGGAGCGCGTGCTGCGCGCCGCCGCCGACGCCGGAATCGTGGACGAGATGACGGGAAGGCCGCTGTATCAGGAGCTGTACCGCCTGCGCCGCCGCGAGGTGTCGCTGCTTCTGGCCTGCGGGATCGAGGACGACCCGTGGTGCTCCTCGGCCTGCGCCGTGCTGCGCGAACAGGGGGAGCAGGTTCTGGAGGGCCTGCGCCTGGCCGCCGCGTTCTGCGGCGCGAAGGAGACGGGGCTTGCCGTCTCGCCGCCGGAGCTGCGCGCTCTGCGGGGCTGCCTGCCCGCCGTCCGGATCGAGCGCGCGCCCGCGCGCTACCCCGCCCGCGCCTTTCTGCTGCGCCGCCTGCGCGCGGCGGGGACAGCCGCCGGACTTCTGGGGCCGCAGGCGCTCGCCGCCCTTGCCGCCGCCATGCAGGGCGAGCCGCAGACGCACGGCGTGGTGACCGTGTTTGGAGACGGGGTGCGCACCCCGCGCAACCTGCGGATCCCCTCCGGCGCGCCGCTCTCGGCGCTGCTCGCTCCGTGCGGCGTGCGGGAGGAAGCTTCCCTCGTGTACGTCGGCCCGGCCTGTGAGGGACATGCCGTCACCGACCCGGACACCCCGATCCCGCTGCACGCGCGCTGCGTCACGGTGCTTCTGCACCCGCAGAAACGGCGGCGCATGGCGTGCATCGGCTGCGGCCGGTGCGCGAGCGTCTGCCCGCAGGGGATCCTGCCGTGGCAGATCCACGAATCCCTGCACCGGGAAAAGGTGGATCCCTTCCTGCTGCTGAACGTCCAGAGCTGCATCGGCTGCGCCGCCTGCACGGCGGTCTGCCCGTCCGGCCTGCCGCTTTCGGCCGAGGTCGCCCGCGCGGCGGCAATCAGAAAGAGCGGTGATTTCTTTTGAAGCTGCATACACTCTCCGCGCCGTTCCTTCGCCGGGAACGGACGGCGGTTTCCATGATGGGGGACGCGCTCGCCGCGCTCGCGGCTTTGCTGATTCTCCCCACGGTCTATTTCGGACCGCGCGCGCTGGTGCTGGCCCTCGTCTCCATGACGGCGTGCGCCGCCTTTGACATTCTGTCGTGCCTGATCTTCCGGCACACGTTCGGCTCCGGCGATCCGTCCGCCCTCGTGACAGGGCTGACGATCGCGCTGCTGCTGCCGGTGAACGCGCCGTACTGGCTGCCGGTGCTGGCGGGCGCGTTTGCGATCCTCGTGGTGAAAATGCCGCTCGGCTTCACGGGGCGGAACCTGTTCAATCCCGCGGCGGCGGGCGTGGCGTTTGTCACCGTCTGCCAGCCCGATCCGGTCTTTCTCTACGCCAACCCGACGGCGGGCTGGCTCGATCTCGCGAACGAGATCACGGTGGTGCTGGGCGCTTCGCCCGGATCGGCGCTGCTCGAAGGGCTGAAACCCTCCATCATGCCGCACGATCTCCTCTGGGGCGTATACCCCGGGCCAATGGGCTGCACGGCGGCGCTCGTGATCGGAGCCGGAGCCCTGCTTCTGCTGGCGCGCCGCACGATCCGCTGGGAGCCGCTGGCCTTCTTCCTGCTCACGACGGCGCTTGTGGCCGCGCTGTTTCCCCGGATCTACTGCACGGCGCTCACGTCCGTGAAATACGAGCTGCTCACCGGATCGCTGCTGTTCTGCGCCGTTTTCCTGCTCGGAGATCCGGTCACTTCTCCGCGCACCATAACAGGCCGCTGCGCGTTCGGCGTGCTGGCCGGGGCGCTGCTGATGGGAATGCGCCATGCGGGCGCATACGAGCAAACGGCCTGCTTTGCCGTCCTGATCGCCAACGCGTTCTCGCCGGTGCTTGATCGGGCCGTGATCGCCGTGCGCCGAAAGGGGGTACGTCTGCCGTGAAACAAAAGGGAGATCTGCGCCGGATCGGCGCGGTGTTCGGAAACGGGCTGCTGCTGCGCAACCCGCTCCTGGTGGCGGCGCTGGGCATGTACCCGGCCGCTGTGTGCTTCTCGCTCTCGCAGGCGCTGCCTTTGGCGATCCTCATCCTTGTGCAGTCCGTGCTGGCCGCTGTGGTCCTGTGCGTGGCGGGAAATTTCCTGCCCGGCTGGGCGCGTCCCGGCATCGTGCTGGCCATCTCGGCGGCCTGCTGGATCCCGGCGGCGCTGCTGGCGGATCGCTGGTTCCCCGGATCGCTCGCCGCGCTGGGGATGACGGCGGCGCTGCAAATCGCCAACTCCATGGTGCTCTCGCGCCTGAACGAATACGCCCCGACGCACGTCCTGCCCGCCGTCCTCGCGGACGCGCTCGGCTGCACGATCGGGGCCGGAATTTTCCTGTGCGCGCAGGCGGCTCTGCGCGGCTGGCTTCTCACCGGCGAAGCGTGGGACGCTTCGGGCTTTGACTCCGGGATCCTGGGCGACGCGCCCGCGCTGCCGTTCTTCGGGTTCCTGATCCTCGGCTTCTGCGCCGCCGCCGTGCAGGCGGTGAACGCGCGCCGCGCCAAGCACATTGGGAGAAGGAGGGTGACCAGACTGTGACGCTTCTGATTCAAACGCTTTGGGCCATCCTCGCGGCTCTGACGGTGGAGAACCTTCTGCTGCCGGGAACGCTGGGGCTGAGCCGTATGCTTCGTTCCGCGCGCAAGCCGGAGCACCGGCTGTGGTACGCCGGTTTTGTGGCGATCTTTTCCGCTGTTTCGCTGGAGCTTTCGCTTTTGATCACGCCCCAGCTGTTCCCGGGCTTCGGGGAGGTGCTCCGCCCGTTCTGCCTGGCGCTGTGCGCCGGTGCGGCCTACTGCGCGGCGTCCTTCGCGCTCTCGCGCTTTGCTCCGGGCTTTTTCCGCCGCCACGGCGCGACGCTGGCCCCCGCCGCCGTCAACACGATCGTGCTGGCGATGCCCTTCGCACGGCAGACGCTGGCGCTCGGCGCGCTGGAAGGGCTGGGCTACGCGTTCGGCACCGGTCTGATGTTTTATCTGGCTTCGCTGATCCTCGCTCCGGCCTACGACCGCTGCGCCAGCCAGGACGCGCCCGCGTGCTTTCGCGGCCTTCCCGCCGCGCTTTTGACGATCGCCGTGCTTTCCCTGGCCTTTCTCGGCTTCACGGGAGGCAAAATCTTCTGAATTTTCTTTTTTTTTCAGCCCCCGTATGCTATAATGGATAAGATAATGGCCGAACGGCCGCAAGTGCGGGCGCAGAGCCTTAGAAACACTTGAGGTGATAAAAAGCATGGCAAATATTCTCGCCAAATTCTTCGGTAATTACAGCAAACGCGAGCTCAAGCGCATCCAGCCTTTGTGCGACGAGGTGCTCGCCCTCGCGCCGAAATACGAAGCCCTCTCCGAGCACGAGCTGCGGGGACAGACCGCCGTTCTCAAAGAACGTCTCGCCAACGGGGAGACGCTCGACGACATTCTTCCGGACGCTTTCGCCGTCTGCCGCGAGGCGACGCGCCGCGTGCTGAGCACGCCGCACTTCCCCGTACAGATCCTCGGCGGCATTGTGCTGCACCAGGGACGCATCGCCGAAATGAAAACCGGTGAAGGCAAGACGCAGACCGTTATTCTGCCCGCCTACCTCAACGCGCTCTCCGGCAAGGGCGTGCACGTCGTCACGGTGAACGATTACCTCGCCCGCCGCGACTCCGAGTGGATGGGCAAGGTTTACCGCTATCTGGGCCTTTCCGTGGGCCTGATTGTCCACGATCTGGACAACAACGCGCGCAAGGCGGCCTATGCCGCGGACATCACCTACGGCACGAACAACGAGTTCGGCTTTGACTACCTGCGCGACAACATGGTGATCTACAAGGAAAACAAGGTGCAGCGCGGCCATAACTTCGCCATCGTCGATGAGGTGGACTCCATCCTGATCGACGAGGCGCGTACCCCGCTGATCATTTCCGGCCAGGGCGACAAGTCGACCGAGCTGTATCAGCTGGCCGACACCTGCGCGAAGGGTCTGCGCATGGTGAAGGTCGCGGAGCTGGACGAGAAGGCCGACAACGACGAAATCTACGCCGACGCCGACTACCTCGTGGACGAGAAGGCCAAAACGGCCACTCTGACCCCGAACGGCGTGCGCAAGGTGGAAGCCTTCTTCAAGCTGGAAAACCTCACCGACCCCGACAACATCACGATCCAGCACCACATCAACCAGGCCATCAAGGCGCGCGGCGTTATGACGCGCGACATTGACTATGTGGTGAAGGACGGCGAGGTCATCATCGTCGACGAGTTCACGGGCCGTCTCATGTACGGCCGCCGCTACAATGAGGGCCTGCATCAGGCGATCGAGGCGAAGGAGGGCGTGAAGGTCGCCCACGAGAGCAAGACGCTCGCGACCATCACCTTCCAGAACTTCTTCCGTCTGTATGACAAGCTCTCCGGCATGACCGGCACGGCCATGACCGAGGAGGAGGAGTTCCGCGAGATCTACAAGCTGGACGTCGTGGAAATCCCGACGAACCGCCCCATGATCCGCCAGGATCAGCCGGACGTGGTCTACAAGACCGAGCGCGGCAAGTTCAACGCCGTGATTGAAGACATCATCGAGCACCATGAGAAGGGACAGCCTGTTCTCGTGGGTACGATCTCCATCGAAAAATCCGAGCAGCTTTCCTCCCTGCTGAAAAAGCGCGGAGTCAAGCATGAAGTGCTCAACGCGAAATACCACGACAAGGAAGCCGAGATCGTCGCGCAGGCGGGCCAGAAGGGCGCCGTCACGATCGCGACGAACATGGCGGGCCGCGGTACCGATATCAAGCTGGGCGGCAACGCGGAGTTTATGGCAAAGGCCGAGATGCGCCGCATGCAGTTCTCCGAGGAAATGATCAACGAGGCCGACAGCTATTCCGAGACGGACAACGAGGAGATCCTCACCGCGCGCAAGACGTTTGAGGAGCTCAACCAGAAATACAAGGCCATCACCGACAAGCAGGCCGAGGAAGTCCGCGCGGCGGGCGGCCTGTATATCATCGGCACGGAGCGTCATGAATCCCGCCGTATCGACAACCAGCTGCGCGGCCGTTCCGGCCGTCAGGGCGATCCCGGCATGAGCCGCTTCTATATCTCGCTCGAGGACGATCTGATGCGCCTGTTCGGCGGCGAACGCATCACGGTGATGATGGATCGCCTGAACGTCGACGAGAACACGCCGATCGAGACGAAGATGCTTTCCAACACGATCGAGGGCGCACAGCGCAAGATCGAAAGCCGCAACTTCGGCATCCGCAAGAACGTCCTGCAATACGACGACGTGCTCAGCCGCCAGCGTGAGATTATCTATCAGCAGCGCAACCAGGTGCTGGACGGCGAGGATATCCGCGACCAGATCATCAAGATGATCGATCAGTCGATCGAGGAGCAGGTACACCGCTTCCTGCCCGCCGAGACGGTGCACGACGAGTGGAATTTGCAGGGCCTGAAGGACTACTACCTCGGCTGGCTGCTGGTACCGGAGGATCTGACCTTCACCAAGCAGGAGATCGAGGATCTCGATCCCGAATTCGTTGTCAAAACCATCACCGAGCGCGCTCACCTGATCTACGAGAACCGCGAGCGTCAGTTCGGCGAGACGATTACCCGCGAGCTGGAACGCGTGGTGCTGCTCAAAAACGTGGACGCCGAGTGGATGGACCACATCGACGCGATGGAGGAGCTCAAACGCGGCATTCGCCTGCGCGCTTACGCGCAGCGTGATCCCGTCGTGGAATACCGCGTGGAGGGCTTCGACATGTTCGACGCCATGATCCGCACGATCCGCGAGAATACCGCGCGCATGATGCTGACGGTGCGCATCCGCACGCAGGAGGAACCGAAGCGCGAGCAGGTAGCGAAGCCCACCTCCACGAACGCGGACGATTCCGACGTAAAGCGGCCGATTCGCAAGGGTCAGAAGATTGGCCCGAACGATCCGTGCCCGTGCGGCAGCGGCAAGAAATTCAAGAAATGCACCTGCGCGGAGTATCACTCTAAATAAAGAGCACGGCGGAGCCGCCCGAAAGTTTTCGGTCAAGCCTTTTTCAAAAGGCTTGCGGGGCATGGGGCAGAGCCCCTAAAAAAACCATGCGAAGCCAGCAAAGGGCGAGAAAAAGAGCGAAGCGAATTTTTCCGTGCCGCCAGCTTCCGGCGCGCCCCCCTTTCCAGACACAAAAGAACCTCCCTGTGATCCCAGGATCGCAGGGAGGTTTTCGTTTGCAAAAAAGCTTTCAGCGCACAGCGTCTTGCGTCTCTTCCTTTTCCGGTATTTGCGGAAAGAGATCGGTATCGCCGACCAGCCACTCCATGGAAACATGCAGCGCTTTTGCAAGCACCAGAAGCTCCGCGTCGCACACATGGCGCTGATTTTTCTCAATAATGTTATTTTCAGGCCCGGTGATAACCGTCCGGAAAAAATCGCTTCGCTGTTTTTCCTGGCTTTTTAAGGGCTTCGCACGGTTTTCTTTTAGGGGCTCTGCCCCTAAAACCCCGCCACCTTTTGAAAAAGGTGGACGAAAACTTCAAGTTTTGCTCCGATTCACCGCTGAGATTTACTGATTCCCTGCCTTCTTCATCTGGGACGCACCGACAAGGAAAAGAATGGGAGCGGCCACACCGCTGATGATACCAACCAGCGCATTCAGGCTGACCACGCCGGACAGCAGTACATTCAGAACTCCGAATACCAGAAGCACCACGCCCCAGGCAGTGAAGAAGCGCGCACGATCCGGGCGGGACGCGCGGGAAAGACCGAGAATTCCCACAAGAACATGAATCAGCATCATGATGCCGTACAGGACAGCGATACCGATCACCAGGCCGAAAAAGATTCCGAGGATCTGATCCCCGGTGATCATGCCGTCGGACTCCTGCAAAATCATCTGATCAAACATGTCGGGGGATCCATACATCGAGGTAATGTCATCCGCGGTCCCCATCGTGCTCAGGGTCTGGATAATCGGCACCAGACCGCCGATCAGACCGCCTACAATAAACAGGATCGAGCCGATTTTCAAAAGCTTGTTCGGGGTTGTCTGCTCCATAAAATTTTCCTCCATTTTTCAAAATCACAAATACCGTCTTTTCTCACATCGGCTGTTTCCGCGCCAAATATGCCCGGAAGCCATCACCGTCGGAAACGCGAAACAGGGGGGACTCAGCCAACGGCTCCCATTGTCGCGACGGCCGCCGCCATGCCCGCCACAAAGAAGACCAGAAACAGGAACACCCACACCAGGATCGGATAGCCAAACGACAGCACAATTTTTGTCCCGTTTTTCATCTGGCTCGATGCAATCACACGGGAGGTCATGAAAATGCCGAGAATGCCGAACACCACGCCGAGTGCGCCCCACAGAGCCAACGTGATATCCAGCACCATGGCCACATACGCCCATGCCGGGATCTTGCCGATCGGCTCATAAGGCTTGCCGGTCTGAACGTTTACGCCGTTGATAACCAACTGCATGGAAAACATGCCCATTACCAAAAGAACATTCGCATTCGGGATCGGCAGGGTGTACTCCATCGGAATCCACAGGACGCGGCGGATCGGCAGCTTGCGCAGCTTGTAAACCGTGCCGTTGACCTTCACCTTGTAGGAGGACCATTCCACGGTATACGATTCCGATCCGATTTGAAACTGGTGTGACTTCATGTGTTCTTCCTCATTTCTCTTGAATTGTATTTCCAGCTCTGATCCTATTTTTCAAAGCTTGGATAACGCAAAAATATCCTCAGGCAAACAGAAAAACAGGCTGGAAAAGCGTCCGCAGCATCCATGCTTTTCCGGCACCGAATTATTTTTTCTTACAGCTTTCCCTGCTCCACCAGACGGGCGGCGCGCAGGACCAGGATCTGCGTTTTCGCGTCGAGCAGTTCGCCGTTTTCCGCCATCTCCACAGCCTTTTGCAGGGGGATGCGCTCCACTTCCAGGAACTCGTCCTCGTCCGGGTTCAGGTCGCCGTAGGACTCCACACGGCAGGCATACAGATGCAGGATCTCGTCGCAGTAGCCGGGGGTGGGGTAGATCTCTCCCAATTTGATGTAACGGCTGCTTGTGGTGCCGGTTTCCTCCTTCTGCTCGCGCTTGATCGCCTCGTCGGGATCCTCGCCCGGCTCCAGCTTTCCGGCGGGACATTCGAGCACCACCTGCGCATAGGGATAGCGGAACTGCCGGACAAACAGCAGCTCGTCCTTTTCCGTCAGGATCGCGGCGCACACGCCGCCGGGATGGCGCACCACCTCGCGCATGGCCTTCGCACCGTTTTCCAGCTCCACCTCGTCCAGCTGCACGCGGATGATTTTCCCGTGATACAGCTCTTTGCCGGACAATCTCTTTTCCGTCAGCTTCATGGTGTATGTCCTCCTTGTCAGCCCGCCGCGCTCACGGCGGAGGAATCGTCCGAATCATACGCATAGGTAAAATCCGGATCGTAGCTGTACAGCTCCCGCAGGACGGCGTTGGCACGGGCGCGGAAAAAGTCCATGCGGCTGCCCGCCGCCTCGATCTGCCCGAGCGAGCCTTCTCCAGCCTGCTCCGCGAGGGCTTTGAGATTCGCGTCACGCCCCGTCTCCCAGTCCTCCTGCTCCTTCTGGTACTGCTCCCGATCGTCCGTGGCAAGGCTCAAAAGCTTCTCCATGCCCACCTCGATCTCCTTCTCCCACAGGGCGGCGTACCGCTCGCAGGCTTCCACGATCTCCATGGTGGAGACGAGATCCGCGCTCTCGGCCACATAGGCCGCGTCGATCGGATTGTCCTTGAATTTGGCGTCAAATTCGGGGCTGTCCGTCTCGATCGGGATCACAAGGCCCGATCCTTCGCCCTCCTCGGGGTTGTTCAGATCCTCGCCGTCTCCGGCGGGCAGCCCCGCGTCCTCCTCCGTGGGCGCCGTGGGATCGGCTTCCCCGGAGGATACCGCCGACACGGCGGACGACGCGGCGGACACGGCGGAAGCCGTCTCCCCGCGCTGCCCGCAGGCGGCAAACAACAGGCTGGAGGCCGCTGTCAGAACGGCCAAAAGTGAAATTGCAAGCTGTCTCATCGCAGCCTTCCTTTCCTCACATCATTCCTGGTTTTCTTCGTCGGTCTCGGGTTCTTCCTCGCCCGGATCGTCATCCACGACCGGTTCGTCCGGCTCCTCGTCGGCCAGACGGTCGGCGGCCAGCTCCTCCTCAGTCAGCTCCGGCTCGCCGTCATCCTCGGGAAGCTCGTCGGCTTCCTCGTCCTCCTCGTGGGCGGTGCGGGCCAGCGTCACCACGCGGTTGCCCTCCGTCACACGCATGACGCGCACGCCCTTGCTCGGCCGCGCGCAGACGCGGATGCTGTCCGCCGGGATGCGGATCAGGATACCGTCGGACGAAATCAGGATCACGTCGTCGCTCAGATCCACCACCTTGATGGCCGCGACGTCGCCGTATTTCTCCACATGGTAATTGAGCAGGCCCTTGCCGCCTCTGGACTGCACACGGTAGTCAGAGAGCGGCGACAGGCGGCCGTAGCCCGTCTCGGAGACGGTGAGCAGCAGCGCATCCGCGCGGATGGTGCTCATGCCCACCACGCAGTCGCCCTCGCGGAGCGTCAGCGCCTTCACGCCGCGCGCGGTACGGCCCATGGGACGCACGTCGCGCTCGTCAAAGCGGATCGCCATGCCCTTTTTCGTGCCGACCACCAGCTGCGTCTCGCCGTCCGTGAGACGCACCCAGGCCAGCTCGTCGCCCTCGTCGAGGGAGAGCGCGATCACGCCGCCCTTTCTGGCGGTGTTGTAAGCCGAAAGCTCCGTGCGCTTGATCACGCCGTTCTTCGTGACCATCACAAGATAGCTCGTCTCGTCGAACTCCGGCACGCGGATCATGGAGGAAACCTTCTCGTCGGGGGAGAGGGGCAGCAGGTTGGCAATGTTCATGCCCTTGCTGGTGCGCGATCCCTCCGGGATCTCGTAGCATTTGAGCCGGTAAACGCGGCCCAGGTTCGTGAAGAACATGACGTAATCATGCGACCCGATCACGAACATCTCGGCGGCGGCGTCCTCCTCGCGGCGGCTCATGCCGGAAATGCCCTTGCCGCCGCGCCGCTGGATGTGGTAGGTGTCCGTCGGCTGGCGCTTGACGTAGCCGAAATTCGTCATGGTGAGGACGCATTCCTCGCGCGGGATCAGATCCTCGATGTCCACCTCGCCGCTGATCGTCGCGATCTCGGTGCGGCGCTCGTCGCCGTATTTCTTCTTGATCTCCTGCGCTTCGTCCTTGATGATCCCCATCAGGCGGGATTTGTTCGCGAGAATGTCGCGGAAATCGGCCACCTTCGCTTCGATGGCGGCCAGCTCCTCCTCCAGCTTCAGACGATCGGTGTTCGTCAGCGCGCCGAGCGTCATCTGCACGATGGCCTGCGCCTGCGGATCGTCCAGTCCAAAGCGCTCGCACAGGCGCAGCTTTGCCGTGGAGCGGTCGGAGCTGGAACGGATGATCGCGATCACCTCGTCGATGTTGTCGACGGCGATCTTAAGACCCTCCAGAATGTGGGCGCGCTCCTCGGCCTTTTTGAGGTCGAACTGCGTGCGGCGCGTCACCACGTCCACCTGGAAGTCAATGTAATGCTGGAGCATGTCGCGCAGCGTCAGCGTTTTCGGCTCTCCGTTCACGATCGCGAGCATGATCACGCCGAACGTCGTCTGCATCTGCGTGAAGCTGTACAGCTGGTTCAGCACGATCTGCGGGGACGCGTCGCGCTTGACGGTGATGACGATCATCATGCCGTCGCGGTCGGAGTGATCGTCAATGTTGGAAATGCCCTCAATGCGCTTTTCCTTGACGAGATCCGCGATATTCTCGATCAGGCGCGCCTTGTTGACCTGATACGGCAGCTCGGTGACGATGATGTTATACCGGCCGTTTTTCTCCTCCTCGATCTCGGCGCGGGCGCGCACGGTGATGCGGCCGCGGCCCGTCGCGTAGGCGGCGCGGATGCCGGAGCGGCCCATGACGATGCCGCCCGTCGGGAAGTCGGGGCCTTTGATGTGCTCCATCAGCTCGTCCAGCCCGGCGTCCGGGTTATCGATCAGGCAGCACATGCCGTCGATAACTTCGTTCATGTTGTGCGGGGGGATGTTCGTGGCCATGCCGACGGCGATACCCGTCGAGCCGTTCACGAGCAGGTTCGGGAAATGGGAGGGGAGAGCCGTCGGTTCTTTCAGACGGTCGTCGTAGTTCGGGATGAAATCGACGGTTTCCTTGTCGATATCCTGAAGCATCTCGACGGCCAGACGGCTCATGCGGCTCTCGGTGTAACGATAGGCAGCCGGAGGGTCGCCGTCGACGGAGCCGAAGTTTCCGTGGCCGTCGACGAGCATATAGCGCATGGAGAAATCCTGCGCGAGACGCACGAGAGCGTCATAGACGGACGCGTCGCCGTGCGGATGGTAACGCCCGAGCACGCTGCCCACGGTATCCGCGCACTTGCGGTAGGGCTTGCTGGGCGAGAGGTTGTTCTCGTACATGGTATAGAGGATTCTTCTGTGCACCGGCTTGAGCCCGTCGCGCACGTCGGGCAGCGCACGCTGCACGATGACCGACATGGAGTAGGCCAGAAAGGATTTTTCAATTTCCTTTTTCAGGTCTACGTTGACTACTCTGCCGTTTTCCATTTTTTCATCCATTGATCTGGGCACCCTCCTGCTGAAATTTCTCCTGCAAGGCAAGAGACAGGTATTTTCGTATCCTCGAACATTCTTCCTCCGTCAGGCAGCGCTTCGGCAAAAAGCACGAGCGGCCCGCTCCGAGAGAAAAGAAAAAGATCTTTTTATCTTCATACGCCCCGGCGATCATCGCATACGGCAGCTGCGCTTCATAGCGCGGCTTTTCCACGGCGATCCCTTCGCCGCTCACCGTCACGGTGTACGCCTCGACAAGGCGGTTATTTTCATCATAAAATTTGCCCGCGCGCGCCCGGAGCCAGAGCGGGAGCATGCTTTTCCAGCCCATCAAAAACAGGCCGCAGATCCCGAGCAGCGCGTCGATCGCGAACCGCTGCCAGTCATCCCCCAGCGTCACGAGAAACACAAAGCAGCACAGAAGCAGCGCCGCCCCCGCCAGCCGCACAAAGAGGAATTCCCCCGGACTGATGGCGGATTTTCCCGCCGCCGCGCGGTAATCGGCGTAATCCTCCCGCGTGACCAGAAAGCTGGCGCACACGCCCGGATCGTTCGTGTCAGCCATGCTGCTTCCCTCCCTTCGTCCGGGAACGGCGATACGAAAAGGCGAAGGTGTTCTGCATGGCCTGGGAGAGCGCGTCGCACTCCGTCTCGGAAAGGCTGTCCTTGCAGATCAGAAAGCGCCAGCCGCCCGATCCCGCGGCCGCCACAAAGCGATCCGTTTCCAGACAGGAGGAAAACTCCGTCCAGTATTCCTGCCACTGCTCATACTGGTTTTTCATCAGGAAAAAGTCCCGGTACACGGCGATCTCTGTTTCCAGCCCGAGAAGGGGCGTGGCGGCGAATTCCCGCAGCTTTTCCTCCCACTTCCTCTGCGGCTGGAACAGCAGCGCCCAGACGGCGATCGCGGCAAACAGCGCCATAAACAGAAGGGGAATCCACATGGTCCCGTATTCCCGCAGGGAGAGGGGAGCCGTGGACGCGGAGATCGCCGCACCCGCCGCGCAGGCCGCCGCGCGCACCGCGGGCCGCGCGGTGGGGGAATTCGCCTCCTCCAGCACCTGACAGCCCGCGGCATAGTCCTGCGCGGAAAGCTGCTGCCGGAGCGTGAGAACGGCATCCTCGTTTGGAAGAAACAGCATCCCTTTTCCCCCTTTCGATCCTGGTATCGTCGTCCGATCTTACAGTTCGTCTCCCCGGTGCGTACCGGCGACAATCATGGCCTGCACCTCGGGCAGCACGCCCGGCTCAATGCAGCGAAGGGGCAGAATGACCATGTGACGCTTGCCGGCGGGGAAGAAGAGCAGCAGATTATGGTGCTCGTCGCGGCGGCAGCTCCCGTCAAGCGGGATCTCCCATTCGCCCTCCCCGTGGCCGATCTGGATGGAATCCGGGTAAATTTCCATCTCAATGTGCGAAAGGCGTTCGTCGCGGCAGATATCCCGCGCGCGCTTTTTGCGCCCGAGATACGGCAGAAGGGCGACAGCAGCCAGGGCCAGCACGGCGATCCCCCCGAAAAAGAGGTTCATCGTCCCGCCTATGCGCGCATAGGTCACGAAGAAAAACACCGCCAGCAGCACAAGGATCACGCCCTCGACGAGAGCGCGCTTGCCCAGCGTCTTGGAAAAGCCGGACTTCTCCAGCGCGCGGAACACCTCTTTTTCGCGCAGCTTATAGGAAAGCTTAATGCCCGTCTGCGGCTCCTCGTAGTCCGCCGCGTCGTCGTCCAGCACCAGCTCCGCCTCGCTGCCGTCCCATTCCACGGCTTCCTCGTCGTCGTCCCGTTTTTCCTCCGGCTCCGTTTCCGCCTCCGACGGCGGCTTCGGAGACTGTTCCGCTTCCCGTTCCTGTCGCAATTCGTCCATGTATGTGTATCTCCTTTTTGTATTTTCAGGGATTTGTCAATCGATCGCTTCGCCGTCAGACGTCCAGCTCGGCGTAGCGCGCGTTCTTCTCGATGAATTCGCGGCGCGGCTCCACCTTGTCGCCCATGAGCACGGTGAACGCTTCGTCCGCGGCGGCGGCGTCCTCGACCTCCACACGGAGCATGATCCGTGTCTCGGGGTTCATGGTCGTCTCCCACAGCTGCTCGGCGTCCATCTCACCAAGGCCCTTGTACCGCTGGATCTCGTACCCCTGGCCAAGCTCGCTCATGATGCGGTCGCGCTCGCCGTCGGTGTAGGCGTAGTGGTGTTTGTTGCCCTTTGTGATGCGGAACAGCGGCGGCTGGGCCAGATAGATGTGGCCTTCCTCGACCAGCGGCTTCATAAAGCGGAAGAAGAACGTCAGCAGCAGCGTGCGGATATGCGAGCCGTCGACGTCGGCATCCGCCATGATGATGATCTTGCCGTAGCGCAGCTTCGAGAGATCGAATTCGTCTCCGATGCCGCAGCCGAGCGCCGTGACCACCGGCATCAGCTTTTCATTGCCGTACACCTTGTCGAGCCGCGCCTTTTCCACGTTCAGCATCTTGCCCCACAGGGGGAGGATCGCCTGGAATTTGCGATCACGACCGCCCTTGGCGGAGCCTCCTGCGGAATCGCCCTCGACGATGTAAATTTCGGTTTCCTCGGGATCACGGCTCTGGCAGTCCGCCAGCTTGCCGGGCAGAGCGGCGTTTTCCAGCACGGATTTACGCCGCACCAGCTCGCGCGCCTTGCGGGCCGCTTCCCTCGCGCGGGCCGCCGCCAGCGCCTTGTCGAAGATCGCGCGGGCCGTGGCCGGGTTTTCCTCCAGATACGCCGCGAACTTATCGCCGATCAGGCCGTTGACAAGCGTTCCCATCTCGGTGTTGCCGAGACGGCCCTTGGTCTGGCTCTCAAACTGTGCGTCCTTCAGCTTGACGCTGATGATCACCGTCAGGCCCTCGCGCACGTCGTCGCCGGAGAGGTTCTTATCGTTGTCCTTGAGGATATTATATTTTCTCGCGTAGTCGTTCATGACGCGCGTGAGGGCGCGCTTGAAGCCCTCCTCGTGCGTGCCGCCGTCCGTGGTGTGGATGTTGTTCGCAAAGCTCAGCATCAGCTCCGTGTAGGAGTCCGTATACTGCATGGCGACCTCGGCGGTGGAGTTGCCGTCCGCCGCCGCGCAGGAAAAATACATCACGTCCGGGTGGATCAGCTCGACGGCGCGCTTCTTGTTGATGTACTCCACAAAGCTCGAAATGCCGCCGTGATAGCAGAAGCTGTCCTCCACCGGTTCCTCGGGATTGCGCTTGTCGGACAGGCAGATATTCACGCCCGCGTTCAAAAACGCCTGCTCGCGCAGACGCGTTTGCAGCGTCTCGAAATCAAACACCGTGCTCTCGCGGAAGATCTCCGGGTCAGGCTTGAAGCGCACGCGGGTACCGGTGCGGTCCGTGGCGCATTTTTCCATCAGCTCGGTGACGGCGTGGCCGCGCTCGAACTTCTGGTAATACGTCGTACCCTCGTGGTAAACCTCGACCTCCAGCCACTCGGAAAGCGCGTTCACAACGGACGCGCCCACGCCGTGCAGGCCGCCGGAAACCTTATAGCCGCCGCCGCCGAACTTGCCGCCCGCGTGCAGGATCGTGAACACGACCGTCACCGCCGGAAGGCCCGTCTTGTGCTCGATGCCCACCGGGATGCCGCGCCCGTTGTCCGTGACGCACACAATGTCCCCCGGCAGGATCTCCACGTCGATCCGGTCGCAGAAGCCCGCGAGCGCCTCATCGATCGCGTTGTCCACGATCTCATAGACGAGGTGATGCAGGCCCTTCGGCCCCGTCGACGCGATATACATGCCGGGCCGCTTGCGCACGGCCTCCAGTCCCTCCAGAACCTGGATTTGGTTTTCATCATAATTCTGGCTTGCCTGGGTGATTTCGTTTAATTCCATGTTTCGTATTCGCTCCTTCAAATCGGCGGCTCACGCACGCCGGCTGGTGGATCTGTCTGTATCGCAAAACCGCTTCCGTCAGCGCGGGCGGTTGTTCGTGTAATGCGTTCCCGTGCCGTTTGGCCGCGCTCCCTGTGTCGGACGGGCCGTGGATCCCGGCTGGGGATACCGCCGATCCGGCATGGTCTGCCGCTGCACAGTCTGTCTCGGAACCGGCTGCCGCTGTGCTCCCGTGCGCTGCGGCATGCCTCCCGTCCGATCCGCGTTCCCGGGCGGCTCCTTCTTTTTCAGCACCGGCTTTTTCAGCCGCACCATAAACGCCGAAAGGATGGTGAACAGCAGAAAGGGGACAATCATCGCAATCAGATAGCCGAACGGCGGCTCGTGGCTCTGATCCAGCATGGCGATCACGAAGATCACCAGATCGATCACCGCCACAGCGGCTCCGGAAGCCTTCGCGGCCCCCGTGATCCCGATGTTTGACACACCCCCGCAGGCGGGGCAGATGTATTCTCCCTGTGTGCGCAGATACCATGCGTAAAACGGGTTGATTTTCTTCCCGCAGTACGGACACTGCGGCAGACCAAACTGTTTCATAAGCAAGCTTCCATCCTTATGGCAAAGAGATATTATCAATAAAACGGCTTCGCTTTAACAGCGTGGACGAGGAGATCTGCGAGATATACACCGTGATCTCGCCCTTGTCCGAGCGGCAAAGCACAAACGACTTCGGCAGCTCCATCGAAACGTTTACAACGCGCCCTTTTTTCTCGCAGGCGGCGAGATACGCGCACGTCGTCTTGGAGAGGGTGGAGGTGTCCATGTCGAAGATCCCGATGATCTCGTTCATTTTGATCACCGTATCCTGACCGAGATGCAGATACATGCCTGTCGCTCCTTCCGTTTATTGTGGCTTCAATACGCCGCGATCCATGACGAACAGCCCGCCGTCCTTGCTTTCCGGGATCACTCCCGGTAGCTCGCAGCCCGTGAGAAAGACCTGCCGCCCGTGCAGCTGGCGCAAAAGGTATTCCTGCCGCGCCGCGTCCAGCTCGCTGAGCACGTCGTCGAGAAACACGACCGGCTCCTCGCCGCACGACTGCGCCAGCACGCCCGCTTCGGCCAGCTTCATGGCCAGCACGGCGGACCGCTGCTGCCCCTGCGAGGCAAACGACCGCGCCGCCATACCGGAAAGCCGGATCGAAACGTCGTCGCGGTGCGGCCCGACGGAGGTATGCCCGCTGCGCAGATCCTCGCGTCTCGCATGGCGCAGCGCCTGCGCGAGATCGCCGGTGAAGGACGGCTCATAGGAAAGCTCCAGCCGTTCGCGCCCGCGCGAAATGCCCTCATAGTGCGCCGCCGCGAGGGGGGAGAAGCGTTCCAGATACGATCGGCGCTCCCGGACGATGGCTGCGCCGTACCGGCACAACCGTTCGTCCCAGATCGGGAGGGTATCGAGAAGCTCCGCGTGCCGCGCGATGTCTTTGAGCAAAGCGTTCCGCTGGTTCAGCGTATGACGGTAGCGTGAGAACAGCGCGGCATACGAGGGACGCACCTGGCACAGCGCGGAGTCGAGGAACGCGCGCCGCTCGACCGGCCCGCCCTTGACGAGCGAGAGATGCTCCGGGGAAAAGATCACGGCGCAGAAACGGCCCACCAGCTCGGCCATGCCTTTTTTCGGCACGCCGTTGAGGGAAGCTCTGCGCACGCCGCCGCGCAGCGTCATGCCGGCGGTCTGTTCGCGCTCCTGGCTGAAAAAGGAAAGCGCGATCTCGGCCTGTTCCTCGCCGACGCGGACCAGCTCCGCGTCCTTCGCGCCCCGGAACGACCGCCCGCCCGTAAACAGCCACATGGCTTCGAGGAGGTTGGTTTTTCCCTGGGCGTTCTCGCCGCAGATGACGTTCAGCCCTTCATGGGGAGAAAATTGCAGGGGTTCAAGATTGCGGAACCCGCGCGCGGTCAGTGACAGAACCTTCATGAATGGTGTTCGTCACCGTCCGATGCAGCGGACACGACCTCGTACACGGTATCGCGGTACGCGGCCTGATCGCCATGGCGGAGTTTTTTCCCGCGCATGGTGCAGACCTCGCCGTTGACGAGGACCTGGCCGTCCTGCACAAGGAGCTTGGCCTGACCGCCCGTCTCGGCGGCCCCGGCGTATTTCAACAGATCCGCAAGGCGGATGAACTCAGTATCAATTTGAATGTATTGTGTCATGCTTTCTATCCTCTTTATTATACCCGGCATGGCCGCATGAAGTTTTCGTCCACCTTTTTCAAAAGGTGGCGGGGTTATAGGGGCAGAGCCCCTAAACCGTACCTTTTCTTCCCAAAATGCAGGAAGGGGAGGAAAAACAGTCCGGGGGACTGTTTTTTCGTGGGGAAACCCACATGAGGGGTTTCCCTGTGTGCTGGCGAAAGCCAGGACACAACTTGCTGCCGTGCCTGCCAGCCGCTGAACTTTGATTCTCTCTTTTTAGCTCAGGCCGCATGGCCCCCCATTTCTTGCCGCCAAGAAATGGGGAAAAGAACCGCGAGGGGCTTTGCCCCTTCGAACCCCACGCTTTCTTTTCTACGTTG
>NBJMC04203__coassemble_479_pt1 | contig 23206 bp, 19 predicted proteins | sample NBJMC04203__metabat2_high_PE_051 | metagenome-assembled genome bin NBJMC04203 | reverse complement strand
CATGGCAATACGGAATTTCAGCGAATTGCAAAAGCGCGTTTCTTCGGTTTTCCACCGCGTTGGGGAAAGATTGTGGAAACTTTTTTGCGTGAAAAAACGGCCCGGCAAAAGGAGTTTTTTCCTCTGCCGGGCCGCATTTGATCGGTTCCTGGGACTTATGCGTCCGCCTTGAACGTCTTAAACGCCTCAATCGCTTCCTGCGTCTTGGCAGCGCTCGCCTCGTCCGTGGCTGTGTTGTTGTAAATCATCAGATATTTGCCGCTGTCCGAAAGATAGACGTTCGGCACGGTCTGGCCGATAATCTGGAAGGCGCCGTCCTTCTGCACACTGTCGCGGACGGTGTTCGCCGTCTCGTTGAGGTTATCCAGATCATACTCATAGAACTCCGCCGTGATGGAACCGCTGACATACCGGTGGCCGAGCTCCTTCGCACCGATCAGCTCCCCGTCCATCTCGGAAGGCGTTCCCGCAATATAGCCGCGATCCAGCATAAACTGTTCCAGACCGCCCAGCGTGTCCTCCACCTCATCCTCTGTCAGCGCGGAGGAAACCGCTTCCGACGAGGTCTGGCTGCTGGCGTTCATATCGACAAAGCCTTCTCCGCAGGCGCTCATCATGGTCATGCAGAGCATAGCCGCGGCAAGGGCTGCCACCCATCTTTTCTTCATGGCATTCTCAACCTTTCTCCGCCTTTTCGCGGCTGCTGCCAAAGCAGGCAGCTTCCGGGCGGGGGAACTCCGGTAAATTTTCTTCTGATATGAAAAAAACCGCTCAATGGCGGTTTTTTTCCTGCGGCAAAGCCGCTGTTCTGGTGGACACAAGGGGACTCGAACCCATGACCTCTCGCGTGTGAGGCGAGCGCTCTAACCAGCTGAGCTATGCGTCCATAAGCAAAAACAAGCATCGCTGCCTGTTTTTGTTCGCCGGACTCTTTGACGAATCCAACGTTTCCCCGACGGTCGGGAAAAGAAGCATTCACCTCTGAAACCAGAGGTGAATGACCGCCGTAATTGGTGACCCGGACGAGATTCGAACTCGTGAAGCCGCCGTGAAAGGGCGGTGTCTTAACCGCTTGACCACCGGGCCATATTGGTAGCGGCAACTGGATTTGAACCAGTGACACTTCGGGTATGAACCGAATGCTCTAGCCAACTGAGCTATGCCGCCATATTCTCCGCTACAATTGCGGAGCGTTATTTATTATAGTATACTTGTCCCCCGTTGTCAAGGGTTTTATGCCAAATTTCTTTAGGTTTTTTAAGGGCAAGGGGACTCCGTCCCCTCACACTCCCCTGCCGCCTTTTGAAAAAGGCGGGCGAAAACTTCCACCAAAGCCCTGACGGGCTTTGAAAGTACGAGGAAACAGCGCGGGACGCAAAGCAAGGCCCCCTTGCGACACGGGATCGCAAGAGGGCCGGTTTTCTGATGCGTGCCGGGCGGCGGACCTGTCCGCCGCTTGCGCGAATTGCGTCCAGACTCAGTCTGGTTATTTGATGTTGGTGACGTTCTTGTCTTTGAGAACAACGTCGTGGGCGCCGCCTTCGACGATGCTGACGGAGGACACCAGCGTAATCTTGGCCTTCTGCTGAAGCTCCGGAATCGTGAGCGCGCCGCAGTTGCACATGGTGGACTTGACCTTGCTCAGCGTCAGGTTCACGTTATCCTTCAGGCTGCCCGCGTACGCGACGTAGGAATCCACGCCTTCCTCAAAGGAAAGCTTCTTCGCGCCGCCGAGATCGTAGCGCTGCCAGTTGCGGGCGCGGTTGCTGCCCTCGCCCCAGTATTCCTTCATGTAGGTGCCGTTGACGTTTACCTTGTTCGTCGGGGATTCGTCAAAGCGGGCGAAATAACGGCCCAGCATGACAAAATCCGCGCCCATGGCAAGCGCCAGGGTCACATGGTGATCGTAAACGATGCCGCCGTCGGAGCAGATCGGCACATAAATGCCCGTCTCCTCAAAATATTCGTCGCGCGCCTTGGCAACCTCGATCACAGCCGTAGCCTGACCGCGGCCAATGCCCTTCGTCTCGCGCGTGATGCAGATCGAGCCGCCGCCGATGCCGATCTTCACGAAATCCGCGCCGCACTCGGCCAGGAAGCGGAAGCCGTCCTTATCAACCACGTTGCCCGCGCCGATCTTCACGGTGTCGCCGTACTTCTCCCGCACCCAGGCAATGGTGCGCTTCTGCCACTCGGAGAAGCCCTCGGAGGAGTCGATGCACAGCACGTCCGCGCCCGCTTCAACCAGCGCCGGGATGCGCTCCTCGTAATCGCGCGTATTCACGCCCGCGCCGACCACATAGCGCTTCTGCGCGTCCAGCAACTCGTTCGGATTCTCCTTGTGGTTCGCGTAGTCCTTGCGGAACACCATGTATTGCAGATGCCCGCCGGCGTCAACCACCGGCAGGGAATTCAGCTTGTGATCCCAGATAATGTCGTTGCACTCGGAGAGCGTCACGCCCTTGGGCGCGGTGATCAGCTTCTCCATGGGCGTCATGAAGTCGCGGACCTTCACGTCCGGAGACATACGGCTCACGCGGTAATCGCGTCCCGTCACAATGCCGAGCAGCTTGCCGTTCGGGCCGCCGTCGTCCGTGACCGCCACGGTGGAATGGCCGGTTCTCTCTTTGAGCTCCAGGATATCGGCCAGCGTCTTGTCGGGCTGGATGTTCGAATCGCTTACCACAAAGCCCGCCTTGTATGCCTTCGCGCGGGCCACCATCGCGGCCTCGGCCTGAATGCTCTGCGATCCGTAAATAAAGGAAATGCCGCCCTCTTTGGCCAGCGCCACCGCCATTTTGTCGTCGGAAACCGACTGCATGATAGCGGATACCATCGGAATATTCATCGAGATGGCCGGTTCCTCACCCTTGCGGAATTTGGTCAGAGGAGTTTTCAGGCTCACATTCGCGGGGATACACTCCGCAGAGGAGTAGCCCGGAATCAACAGGTATTCATCGAAGGTATGACAGGGATCGTTGTAAAAATAAGCCATTCTGATACATCCTCCATTTTTGTTTTATTTTGGCGCTCAAAAAGCGGCTCCAACAATCTTTTAATATAGGGGAATTGATTTATTATAGCATTATCCGCGCAAAATGACCAGAGGAAAACAAAAATAATTTATCCCTCCGCGCCGCCTGTGAGCAGCGCTTCGACCACCTCGCTCTGGTTCTGGCAGCACGCCTCATGCAGCGTTATGCCGCCCGTCGCAATTTTCGCCTGCGCCTCGGGGGATTGCTCCTCGTCCGGGGAATAAGTGCCGTTGAGCAGAGCCGAAATCTTTTTCGCCCCCGCGCGCATCGCCAGCTTGTAGGCCGTTTCCGTTTGGTACTTTATCGCAGCAATGCGGAAAAGCACAAACCACGCTCATGCCATCCCTGCACGAGGAAGCCTCCCTCGTACTCTCCTCCGCGGATGGTCAGCGTCTCACCCAGCTTCGCTTCGCTGACATAATCGATCTGCTCATAGGAAAATGCTTTTGTCCGCAGCTCCTCGGGCAGAAAATCCATGGTGATATCGCCATAGACGGTATTGTTCAAATGATCGTTGTAATCAATATCGGAATAGCGGATCTCGCGTTTTCCCAGCTCCGGCAGCTCACATGGCGGGATCTTGTCCACCTTTTCCTCTCGCGGCACCTTGCCGTCATGGAATACACCGTAAGAGAGAAACACCTTGGGACGCAGGATCTTATGCTCATGCGGCTCCGCCGACACACAGGTCTGCATCACACGGATCAGCAGCTCCTCCCCCGCCCAAAATTCATAGTCGCGGTAGAACTGCACGCCCATGGTGCCGAGCGGGTGTGTTTTGATGGTCAGCTCCTCCCCCAGCTTCGGGAGGCGGTACACGGTGGCGGCGTTGGAAATGATCAGAAACACCAGTCCCTTTTCCTTCATTTCCGTGTAGCCCATCCCCACCGATTCCAAATGGCGTTCGCTGATCTCCTGACAAACCCGCAGCATAACCGACAGCTTCATTTTGCTTCCCGGCCCCACGTCATACGTTTTGACGCGCATGGGAAGCGTATATTCCCGGATTTGTTCTTCTGTGAACTCCATTTTCCACAAACACTTCCTTTCGTGTGGAAAAAGCCGGGCCCTGTTCCGGGCCCGGCTGCGCAGATAAAATATTTATTTCACCGGCAAAATGACTTCCTGGCCGCCCATATATTTTCTGAGAACCTCCGGCACGGTGACGCTGCCGTCGGCGTTCTGGAACTGCTCGACAATCGCGGGCATCACGCGGCTGGTGGCAAGACCGGACGCGTTCAGCGTGTGCGCAAAGTGCAGCTTCTTGTCGGCCCCACGGTACTTGATGTTGCCGCGGCGTGCCTGGTAGTCGCGGGCGTTGGACGCGGAGCTGACCTCCTTGTAAATGCCCATGCTCGGGATCCAGACCTCAATGTCATACGTTTTCGCCATGGAGAACGAGCAGTCGCCGGCGGCAAGCTTGCTCAGACGGTAATGCAGGCCCAGCTCCTGAACCAGACGCTCCGCCTTGCCGACCAGCTCCTCAAACGCGGCGTCGGAGCCTTCCTCGGTGGTGTACTGTACCATCTCCACCTTGTTGAACTGATGGCCGCGGATCATGCCGCGCTCCTCAGCGCGGTAGCTGCCCGCCTCACGGCGATAGCACGGCGTGTAGGCGATAAACTTCTTCGGCAGCTCGTCCTCGGAGAGGATCTCGTCGCGGTGCAGGTTAACCAGCACCGTCTCCGCCGTCGGCAGCATGAATTTCTTATCGGCGGACGTGGGATTCTGGATCCAGTAAACCTCCTCCGCAAACTTCGGGAACTGGCCCGCCACATAGCCGCACTCATAGTTGAGCATGTGCGGCGGCAGGATCAGCTCGTAGCCGTCCGCGAGGTGCTCGTTCACAAAGAAGTTCAGCAGCGCCCATTCCAGACGCGCGCCCGCTCCGCGATAGATCCACGCGCCGTTGCCGCCAACCTTCGCGCCGCGAGGATAATCGATCATGCCCAGACTCTCGCACAGGTCGACATGATTCTTCGGCTCAAAATCAAACTTCGGCTGCTCACCAAAATAATGCACCGGAACATTCTGCTCCTTGCCGCCCGCCACAACGTCCTCGTCGGGCATGTTCGGCAGGCCGAGCATCAGCTCCTTCTGCTTTTCCTCAATCGCGCTGAGATCAGCGTCAGCCGCCTTGATCTTCTCGGAAAGGGCCTTCATCTCCGCCATCACGGGGGCCACGTCCTCGCCTGCCTTCTTCATGGCGGGGATCTTCTTCGTGCAGGCGTTTTGCTCCGCCTTCATGGCCTCGGTGCTGCCGGTCAGCTCACGGCGCTTCGCGTCCAGCTCCAGGATCTCGTCGACGACGGAATCCAGGTTCATCTCGCGCTTTTTGATGTTGGCCTTCACCAGATCGGGGTTGCTGCGGATCAATTTGATGTCGATCATAGTCTTTCTATCTCCTCTGTCTCTTGAAATATCTGTATTTGGGCAAGCTTACTAAGGGTTGTTTGAAAAATCATAATCACCGTCTTTTTCCCCATAGCGGCAGTTTTCTGCGTCAAAAATGCTCGGAATCCAGCAAGGATTCCTGCGCTTTTTTCCTGGAAAGCTCCTCGCTCTGAGAAAAAATCCGGCATTTCCTCTTATTTTCAAACAAGCCCTGGGTAATTCTCAGCGATCCTCAAACAGCTTGATCAGCTCCGAAAGATCCTCTTCGCCGTAAAATTCAATCAATAGCGTTCCCTTTTTCTTATTTCCCTTGACGGAAACACGGCGGCCCAGGTGCTCATGCAGAGCCAGCTCAACCTCGTCGTAATACGGCATACGGCGCTTGGGCGGCTGGCGCTTCGGCTCCTGCTCCACTCCGCGCGCGTCCTGCGACATTTTTTCCAGCTGCCGCACAGTCAAATCCTGCTCCACGATCAGCTTGGCGGCGCGGCGCATGGATTCCTCGTCCGGGAACGCCAGCAGCGTGCGCGCATGGCCCGCGGAGATCGTGCCGTCCTGCACCATGGCGCGGATATCCTCCGGCAGGGAAAGCAGACGGAGCGCGTTCGCCACGGCGGGGCGGGATCGTCCCACCGTGCGGGCAATGTCCTCCTGCGTGAAGCCGTATTCCTCGATCAGCGCCTGATAACCGCCCGCTTCTTCCAGCGGATTCAGATCCTCGCGCTGCAAGTTTTCGATCAGGGCCAGCTGCATCACTTCGCTGTCCGTGAGATCCCGCACTACAGCCGGAACCTCCTGCACGCCCGCCATACGGGCGGCACGCCAGCGGCGTTCTCCTGCCACGATCTGGTAGCCTCCCCCAATGATGGGACGCACCAGAAGCGGCTGCAAAACGCCGTGCTTGGAAATGGAATCCGCCAGCTCGGCGATGGATTCATCGTCGAAGTTTTTCCGGGGCTGGTCGCGGTTCGGCTCGATATCCCCGATTTTTATCGCAACGGCGGAATTTTTATCCTCTATATCGTTTTCTGAAAAGATGGCGTCCAGGCCCTTGCCCAGCCCGCCTTTTTTGGCTGCCATTCAATCTCCCCTCTCTGAGAAACCCGTTTTGGTCAGCGGTTTTTCAAGATTTCCTTTGCCAGCGCGTTATAGGCGACGCTGCCCTTGCCGCTCTTGTCGTAATACTGGATCGGCTTACCGAAGCTGGGAGCCTCGGAGAGACGGACGCCGCGCGGTACCACGGTGGAAAACACCTTGCGCGGAAAATACTTTTTGACCTCCTCGACCACCTGCTGTGTCAGATTCAGACGGCCGTCGTACATAGTCAGCAGCACGCCCTCAATCTCCAATTGATCGTTATACTGTCTCTTGACGCGGCGCACCGTATTCATCAGCTGCGAAAGACCCTCCAGCGCGTAATATTCGCACTGGATCGGGATCAGCAGCGTGTCCGCCGCACACAGAGCGTTTGTCGTGATGATCGAGAGTGAGGGCGGGCAGTCGATCAGTATATAGTCATAGGTTTCCCGCAGAGGAGCCAAGGCCGTGCGCAGAATGGCCTCCCGGTGATCGCGCTCGACAAGTTCGATCTCCGCCCCGGCAAGATCCATACTTGAGGGAATGAGATCCAGCTTGTCAAACCCGGTGTGAACAATCACATCCTGAGCCTTTACTTCCCCCAGAAAAACGTTATAAACCGTGTTCTGTTGTTTCCGGCGATCCACGCCGACGCCGCTTGAGCTGTTTCCCTGCGGATCCACGTCCACAAGCAGCGTTTTTTTGCCTTCCAGACCCAGCGCGGCCGCCAGATTGACCGCCGTGGTCGTCTTTCCGACCCCGCCCTTCTGGTTGGCGATTGCGATAATTTTACCCATTGGCTTCCCTCCCTCCGCCTTATTATAACACGCTTTCCGGCGGGAATAAAGCTATATTTCCCTGCCGGAGCAAAGAATTTTCATTGTTCCACGTGGAACAACGCAAAAAAGCCGCGAGATCTTCCGTATCCGGAGATCTCGCGGCCCTGTTTCCTATGTATTTTCTGTTTCACTCATCCTTGCGCGGCTTTCTTCCCCTCCCCCTTGACGAGACTGAGCGGCGCGGAGCCGGACGCTTCCGATCGCGGAATCCGCACCACATATTCCAGATATTCCTCCGTCTCCCGTTTCCAGCTCTGTGCGCCGATCCCGCTCTGCTTCATCACGTCCACGGCGTGGTGGATGGTATTCATAAAGAGACGAACGTCGCGCACCAACACGGTTTTCTTTTTCTTTTGTCCCTTCTCCGCTTTGGGGGCAGGCTCAATCAGCTGAGCAATGTAGGCTTCGGTCTGTGCAACATTCAACTGCTGCTCCTCCACCCATTTCAGAGCGGCAAGACGATCCTCCTGCTTTTCCAGGCGCAGAACCGCGCGCGCATGGCGTTCCGTCAGACCGGCGCGGGTAATGATCTCCCGCTCCTCCGCTCCCAGCCGCAGGAGACGAAGCTTGTTTGCAATGCTGGACTGGCTTTTTCCAAGCCGGGCCGCCGCTTCCTCCTGGGTAACGCCCCACTCCTCCACAAGGCGGCGCAACCCCTCCGCTTCCTCAAAAACGCCAAGGTCGCGGCGCTGCAAATTTTCCAGCATGGCGAGGATCGCGCTCTGCCGGGAATCGCAGGAGGACACCACACACGGAACAAGAGAAAGACCGGCAAGCTTGCACGCCCGAAGCCGCCGTTCCCCGGCAATCAGCTGATATTCCCCCGTCGGTGTGCGGCGCACCGTGAGCGGCTGCAAAAGCCCGTTCTGGCGGATACTGTCCGCCAGCTCAGACAGGGAATCAGGGTCAAAGCTTGTCCGCGGCTGGGCGGGGTTGGGGTGGATCGTATCGGGCGGAAGCTGGATGAGTTTCTTTTTATCCTGATGATTCCACATGATAAACCCTCCTTGGTGGAAAACTTCCTTTGTTTTCTTTATCATACTCTATTTCAAAAGAGGAATTTGTCACAGTATGAGCGACCAAAAACAAAACGTAAAGTTTCCATCAGCAGGTGTCGAGACAAGAAAAAGCAGACCGCACCCTGACGCTGAGCCTGCGCGCGACAGCTCTTGTTTTTACGTTGGACTAACCTTTGGCACGACAGTTCTCACCTTTAATGCTAAAACAATATACAGCAGCTTATATTTTGACTCTAAATCTATATACGACAGCACCGTCCCTATTTCTCTCCATATTTTCTGACTACTTCCGTCAAAGTTTTGCTTTTTTCTCCTCCTCCCTCCCCCACATGCAAGTCCAGAAAAAAAGCAAATGTTTCACATGAAACTTTTTTGTTTTTTTAAGATACGATACCTAAGAAAGAGCCAACAGGCCGAAAAATCTCTTTTCGGTCTGTTGAGCTCCCTTCTTTTTCGGATAAAACAAATTTCCAAAAATAAGCACATCTCTCTAAACTACATCTTCGCATATCAAAATCCCATCCAAGCTGCAAAAATAAACACAAGAGCAAAATCGCTTTAACGAAAAACAAATATAAGAAAAACCCGAGCAGATCTCCATCATAAAAGTCTGCCCGAGTCTTGTATTGCTTTGTAATTCTTGCAAATTGTCTGCGGCGCTTTGCAGATTAAATCTCTTGTCGCCTGCCTGCGCCAATCGTCGGTCTGAAGCATAATTTCGCGGTTCTGCGAACCGGAAAATTACGCTTCAGCGGCCCGGAGTTTCACCGCAAGCTTCCGTAGGACCGTACCCTTTTCCACGGAATCTCCCAAAATTATTCCCACGCTAATTTTGGGAGATTCCCCCACCAGCCGGCCAGTCTTGCGCGTCAGCGCAAATTTGGCCGGCCGTGACGGGGGAGAGGGGGCGGCAAACCAACGTAGAAAACAAAGCGTGGGGTTCGAAGGGGCAAAGCCCCTCGCGAATCTTTGCCTACTTTCTTTTCGTAAAGAAAGTAGGGGCCCGTCGCGGCCTGAGCGACAAAAAAGAAAATCGCCGGGAGCATAACGAGACTGTCCCGCGCCGCCGGGCAAAACCATTTTCACACCGCTGCCGCGCGGGCCGCTGCGTACAGGCTCAGTCTGCCTGCTTTAAAGCGGAGCTTTCTTGATCTTCCCCCCATGCCGGGGATACTCCTTCCCTGTTGGCCCCTTCTTGCGAACGATCGCCAACCGCCTTTGATCCCCTCCCGGCAGTTCATACGATTCCACTCGCTCCACCTGCCCGCCGAGCAGCTTCACCGCCCGTCCGGCCTTTTGCATTTCTTCTTCCATCTGCGGTCCCTTCAATGCCGCGAAAATTCCTCCCGTTTTCACAAACGGCATACAGTATTCGCACAGCACATTCATTCCGGCAACCGCACGCGCCGTCGCGCAGTCAAACTTCCCCCGCAGCGCCGGATCGCGTCCTGCTTCCTCCGCGCGCGCATGCACCAATTTTGCATTCACGCCAAGCTCCCTGCACACCGTTTCCAAAAACGTCAAACGCTTCTGTAAACTGTCCAGCAATGTAATTTCCAACTCAGGCCGCAAAATCCCCCATACAATTCCCGGGAACCCTGCTCCTGTCCCTACGTCAATCACTTTGCCGGAAATCTGCAAATATCGCAGCGCCAGCGCACTGTCCAGAAAATGCTTCACGCGAATTCCTTCCGGATCCACAATCGCGGTCAGATTCATTTTCTCGTTCCATTCGCACAACAGTTGCGCGTACCGTTCCAATGCGGCCAGCTGCTCCTCCCCTGCGGGTATTTCATATGCGGAAAATAATTCCGTCAGCTTTTCCTGAAACTCAGTCATGCTCTCCCCCGCTTTCCTTTCCTCTCTGCGAAAGCCAGATCAACAAAACGGAAATGTCCGCCGGACTGACTCCGCTGATCCGGGAAGCCTGTCCCACCGAGATCGGACGGATCTTTTTCAGCTTCTCCCTCGCTTCCATGCGCAAGCCCTGAATTGACTCATAATCCGCGTCCTGCGGCAGGCGGCGTTCTTCCAGTCGGCGCACTTCTGCAACGTCCGCCTTCTGCCGCTTGATATATCCCTCATACTTGAGTTCGATTTCCACATTCTCAAAGATTGCGGTGGAAAACTCCGGGCGCGTCGGATCTACCGGCGCTAATACCTCATAATTCAGTTCCGGCCGACGCAGCAGCTCCGCCAGCTTCGCCCCTGTTTTGAGCGGAGCCGTTCCGCAGCGCTCCAAAATGGCGTTGACTTCCTCGCCCGGCGCAATGACCGTCTTTTCCGCGCGCGCACGCTCTATTTTCTTTTGCTCTTCCTTTTTCGTAAAGCGCGCCCAGCGTTCGTCTGAAATCAGACCAATTTTGCGTCCCGTGGGTGTCAACCGCTCGTCGGCATTGTCCTGCCGCAGAATCAGCCGGTACTCGCTCCGCGACGTCATCATGCGGTACGGATCGCTGACTCCCTTCGTCACCAGATCGTCGATCAGCGTTCCAATGTACGAACTGGCGCGATCCAGCAAAAGCGGTTCCTTCCCCTGCACGCGCAGAGCCGCGTTGATGCCCGCGATCAACCCCTGCGCCGCCGCTTCCTCATAACCGGAACTGCCGTTGAACTGACCTGCTCCGTAAAGGCCGGGCAGATCTTTGAATTCCAGTGTCGCGTCCATCTGCTGCGGATCCACGCAGTCATACTCAATCGCATACGCCGGACGCATGATCTCCACATGCTCCAAACCGGGGATCGTGTGGTAAAACGCCACCTGCACGTCCTCCGGCAAGCTGCTGCTCATACCCTGCAAATACATTTCCTCGGTATCCAGTCCGCACGGCTCAATGAAAAGCTGGTGCCGCTCCTTATCCGCAAACCGAACAATCTTGTCCTCAATGCTCGGACAATAGCGCGGCCCCACGCCCTCGATCTTTCCGCCATACAGCGGCGAGCGATCCAGGTTCGCGAGAATCACACGCTTTGTCTCCTCATTGGTCCAGGAGACATGGCACACCGCGCGGTTCTGCACCGCACCCGGTTCCGTATCGTAGGAAAACGGCTCCGGCGGCTCGTCTCCCTTCTGCACCTCCAGATCGGAAAAGTCAATGCTTCTCCGCAGCACGCGAGCGGGCGTTCCCGTTTTGAACCGGCGCAGGGAAAGACCCAGCTTTTGTAAGGATTCGCTCAAAAACGCCGCCGGGAACAATCCGTCCGGCCCGCTCTCATAGGACACGTCCCCCACATAGATTTTTCCGGCGAGAAACGTTCCCGTTGCCAAAATGACAGTCTTTGCCCGGTACTGTGCTTCAAGCCGCGTCGTCAGGAGCCAATCCTCCCCCTCCCTGTCCAGCGAAACGATCTCCGCCTGCTTCAGAAGAAGGTTATCCTGCAGCTCCAAAGTACGTTTCATGATCTTGCTGTACTCGCGCCGGTCAATCTGTGCGCGCAGCGAATGCACCGCCGGACCCTTGCCCAAATTCAGCATTCTGCTTTGCAGCGTCGCGGCGTCTGCCGCCCGGCCCATCTCGCCGCCCAGCGCGTCAATCTCCCGCACAAGGTGCCCCTTTGCCGTTCCGCCGATCGACGGGTTGCACGGGCAGTTTCCCACCGCGTCCATATTGATGGTAAATAGAATCGTGCGGCAGCCCAGTCTGGCCGCAGCCAGCCCTGCCTCGATCCCGGCGTGTCCGGCTCCGATTACCGCTACGTCGTATTGTCCCGCGTTATACTTCATCCGCTACCGCGTCCTTTACAAATAGTATAGATTATAGATAAAACGACTGATTGGAAGTCATACAATAGAATACGAAATGTATTATTTATGTTGGAATATACTTATATTGGAATATAGAAAGTCACAGATAGTTATAAGTAATATATAAAATACGATATGTATTTTATGCTGATCTCCTCTCCCCTATCGGGGTGGGGATGGTAAGCTATGCGTTTTGGAGAACGGAAGCTTCCCGCACGGAAAAATTCGCTTTGCTCTTTTTCTCGCACTGGCATTTGTGTATTTTATGCTGATCCCCTCTCCCCTATCGGGGTGGGGATGGTAAGCTATGCGTTTGGGGAATGGAAACTCGCCGCACGGAAAAATTCGCTTCGCTCTTTTTCTCGCCCTTTTTTGGCTTCGCATGATCCTCTTTTAGGGGCTCTGCCCCTAAAACCCCGCAAGCCTTTTATAAAAGGCTTGACCGAAAATTTCAGGTGGCTCCGCCGTGCTCTTATTTTCCCACACAGAAACGGGAGAACACTTCATCCACCACAGCATCCGTGACCTTCTCCCCCGTCAACTCCAGCAGCGACGCGACCGCTCCTTCCAGCGAAACCGTCACCGCATCCAGCGTCATGCCAATCTTCAACGCTCGTTCCGCTTCCTCCAACGACTCCTTCGCACGTCTCGCCGCGTCTCTTTGACGTTCCGTGAACAACAATCCCTCATTCGGATCAATCTCCGCCGTTTTCAGAACCTTTCCGATCGCTTTCGCCAGTTCCTCCAACCCGTCTCCATTCTTCGCGGAAAGAACTACAACATGTTGAAAATATTTCTGAATATACGAATAGTCAAGCTTTGTCGGGAGATCGCTCTTATTCACAACGGCTAATGCCGGGACATTCCGGCATGCATGCGCCAACCGGCGATCCTCCTCTCCCACCTTACGCGAGGAATCAAACACCGCGAGAACCAGCTGCGCCGACTCCAAACGTTTCCGCGCACGTTCCACGCCAATTCGTTCCACCGCGTCGTCGGTATCGCGCAGACCGGCCGTGTCAGCCAGCCGAAGCGGAATCCCACCGACCAGCACGGTTTCCTCCACAATATCGCGGGTGGTTCCCTCCACGTCGGTGACGATCGAACGCTCGCACCCTGCAAGGAGATTCATCAAGGTGGATTTTCCGGCGTTCGGTTTTCCGGCAATCACGGTATCGACTCCCTCACGCAGAGCGCGGCCCGCATCAAAGGATTGCAGCAATCGATCCAACTCCCGGCCCGCTTCAAAAAAGACGCGCTGCAATTCCTCTTCGTTGATTTCGGGAATTTCCTCCTCCGGGTAATCGGCCCAAGCTTCGAGGTGAGCGGCAGCACCGACAAGCGTTTCCTTCACCGCCGCGATCCGCCGTTCAAGAGCGCCGTCCCGGCCTGCGAGAGCAGCGCGCGCCGCCTGTTCCCCGCGCGCGGAGATTAGCTCCATGACGGATTCCGCTTCCGTCAATCCCATTTTTCCGTTCAGGAAAGCGCGGCGGGTAAATTCGCCGGGCTGGGCGGGACGCGCGCCCGCATGGTACAAAGCCCGAAGCGTCCGGCGAAGCAGATACAATCCGCCGTGACACGAAAGCTCCGCGACATTTTCTCCCGTAAAGCTGGCCGGAGCGCGGTAATTGATCGCGATCGCTTCGTCGATCGGCCCTTCTTCGTCCTGCACACGGCCATAGTGCACCGTATATCCCTTTTCCTCCGCGAGGCGCTTGCCGCTGCGGGCGGTAAAGACCTTGTCCGCAATCTCCTGCGCCCGCGGGCCTGAAATACGGATCAAACCGATTCCGCCGGGCGCCTGCGCCGTCGAGATGGCCGCAATGGTATCCTGCGCCATGCTTTTCTCTCCTTTTCAAAAGATTCCGCGTGAAGGCGGGTGCGCTTGTTCAGAAGCGCAAAACAATGCGGGATCAGCGCCTCATGCGGTGCGAAACAGGTTTTTTTCCGCGTCTCAGCGAAGAAAATCGCTGTTCCGGGCATCCTGGGTGTCGTCCGCCTTGCCCAGCTTCCGCAGGTTTTCCCTGCGTTCGTCAAGCAGCTTTTGGTAAAAGGCGCGGTATTTTTCACGCAGCTGCGTTTTTCTGTCCAGAATTTTCTGATAATTCTCATGGTATTTACGGGTATCCCTGCCGTACTTCTCTTCAAGCATGGGAAGAAACTGCTCCATATATTCCTGCTCGCTCATACTTTCCACCTGCTCGACAAACTGCTCCGTCTTCGTCAGATCAAGCTTCTGAAGGCCCTGCGCGTAGCGGCGGAAGATCACGTTGTAGATTGTATCGTTGGAATGAGGGACATAGTCATAGCTCATGTCCTGCGCGTCCTTGTCGGAAAGATGCGAGAAGGAGGCCTCCTTGTCAAAGGAGACCAGGTTTCCGCGGCGGTCGAAGAGGAAGTTTTCTCCCTTCGTATCGAAATTGCACAGCAGCCAGTCGAGGACATGCTCGCGCAGCAGGCCGGTGCGGATCTCCTCCATCTGCGGGGTATCGGCGTTGAGGGTCTCGTCGGGATCCTGCTGCCATTTGAAAAGATCCGGAGGCGGCAAGCCGGGATCCCCCTCCCGCCACGAGTCGACTTTTTTCTGAAGAGAACCGACGATCTTCCCGTTCACACGCACGGCGCTGGCGGGGATGGAATGGTCGTCGCCGCACAGCTTCTGCTGAAGTTTGGAGGCGGCCTCCGTCACGAGGGCTCCCTGCGTTTTTTCAAACCCGACGCAGTTAATGGCCTCCTTGTACAAAAATTCCTGTCCCTGACTGTCCTCAAAAATATACATGGGCTTTGTCCCGCCGAAGAAGGCGCGCCCCTTGTTGACATACGTCTTGTCGTCCCGCTCATCCCGGTAAACGGCCTCTTCCCTGGAAAGGGGGTTGGCCTTTTTGAACGCGCCCACCAGCTTTTTCATCGCGTCAAATTTCTCATGACGGGCGAAGGTCTTTTCGGCGTTTTCGCGTTCCGGACCTTGAGGCATTTTTTCCATCTTGAGCTTTTTATTGAGCTTGTTGAGCTTGATCTGCTCGTTCTCCTTGACGGCCATGGCGCGCCGGCGCTCGACGCTGCCCACCGGCATCATCAAAGCGTAATGGGCGGCCGCGTCCACCCTCTCCTGCTGGCATTGTGCCTGCGCCCAGAGCTTTGCCTGCTTTGTGCCGGCCTGAAACAGCATATATTTTTCCCTTGCCTTAATGTCCGCAAGGCTCGCCTGCAAATGCTTCCGTTCTTTGGAGAGCAGCTTTTTCTCCATGGCCTCCTGATCGGCTCCTTCCGGAGCCAATCCCAAACGGGCCGCCGTGTCCGAGAGACTGCTGCGGCGCTGGCGCAGCTGTTCCCGCGTTTCCTGCTTCGCTTCGAGAAGGCTTTTCTCGTTTTGGAGGGCTTTTCTTTCCGAATAGCTGGCCTTTCTGCGCTCGAGCGTCATCACGCCGTTTACCTGCTTCCACTGTACGGGAATACCCTGCTCCAGCCGGCTGTTGACCTCCTCCGCCCTCTGTGTGAGCACATCCCTCTCCTGCTGCCATTGCTGCTGCTGGCGGCCGAGATAGGTCTGGTTTTGAATTTCCTGACGCCGTTGCTCCCGTTTCTGCTGGAGCACCTGTACATTTTCGTTATCCAGAGGCATATGCTCAACTCCTCACTGCATCTCGTATGCGGCGCTATAAAAGCGCCGGACCACTTCGTAATGGGGAAACAGCCGCGCCAGCGCCTGTTCGGCCTTGGGTTCCACCGCGGCCACATACAGCCAATCGTCCTGTCCGCGCTCCTCCAGCCTGCGGGCGGCCTTCGCCAAAAGGGAAAACAGCAGGGCCTGACGGCCGGAAGCGCACCAAATGTAATGAAGCGCAAGCTCGTCCCCGTCGCGCAGGAAGAAGACCGCCGCCTCCGGACCTCCGGCTCCTGCGGCGCAAAGGCAGAGCTCCTCCTCAAAATCGAGACCGTCCATATGCTCGAGATAATAAATCCCCCGGGCCTCCAAAGAGCGGCGGAAGTTTTTCTGATCATGGGCGGGAAGGGAGAAAAACGGAACGGCGTTTTTACAGCGCTCCTCCGCCGCCATCAATTCCCCGGAGGTCGTCAGTCCGGAGATCGGGATCCGGCATACAGCGCCCGTTTCCTCCGAAACGTAGAAATCCGGCAGATCCGCAAAAAAGCCGTAAAGGGGATCCGACTTTCCGGCCGCGGTAAACAGACAGCGCAGCGGCGCGTCCATTCTCTCGGCGCACTCGCAGAGAAACCGCACCATACCGCTGCCGACGCCCCTGCCGCGGTATTCCTCCGGGACAAAAAGGTACGCCAGCTCCAGCAGAGCCCCGCCGTATTTCAGCTCGACCACCGAAACGCCGCACGGGGTTCCGTCCCATACGGCGCCGACAGCCGCCATATTTTTTTCCTTTGCAAGCCTGCGGCGCAGAGATTCCGGGATCGCGTTCTCAAACGCGGGAAGAAGCCGCGCGTCCAGCCGTGAATATTCCGTCATTGTTCCACCTCGATTTCAAATTTCCGACCGCCTCGTTTGGCACGCCCTGACCGCGCTTTTCCAAACCGGCGCGAAACGTTTTTCTACAAAGTAAGGCTACCGCAGAAGCGGCAGCCTCAACCGATCAAAAGGATTTTGCGCGGCAAAGCCTGCGCAGCATTTTATTTTTTCACGTCAATGCGTCCGTAAAGCGGAGCGGCGGAGTCGTCGCGGCGCTGGGCGGGCTGCTGGGGAGCGGCCTGCGAACGCGGAGCGGACGAGGAATCACGGCGGGGCGGACGGTTGCCGGAGCCTCCACGGGGCGGTCTGCCTCCCTGCGGGCGGCCTCCCTTGCCGTCGGGGCGGCGGCCCTTCGGACGGCGCTGCGGCTGGGGACGTTCTCCCTCAATCGGTCCGATCACGACATGGCGCGCGAGATCCTCTCCTTCGCTCCACGACTTCGCGCCCTCAACGGTCTGGACCGCCGTGTGAATGATGCGGCGCTCGTAGGGGTTCATCGGCTCCAAAGAGGAATTGCGGCCGGTGCGCACAGCCTTCGCGGCAATCTTCTTGCCGAGGACTTCCAGCGTCTCGCGGCGCTTTTCGCGATAATTGCCGATATCCAGCGTAATGCGGTAATAGGAATTATCCACATGATTGGAGACAAGACCGGCCAGATACTGGAGCGCGTCGAGCGTCTCGCCGCGGTGGCCGATAATAAAACCAACGTCGTCGCCGGAAATGGAAATGAGCGCGCCGTTCTCCTCCTCCTGCACCGAGAAGGAAGCATCCTTCACACCCATGCAGTCCAGAATGGTTTTCAAATAATCCACGGCGGCGTCCGCCGGACTGGTCTTGATAAAGGCGCGCACCTTCGCCGGGCTTCCTCCGAAGAGGCCGAAGGTCTTTTTCACGGGAAGCTGCAGCACCTCGAATTCCGCCTCATAGGATTCCACACCCAGTTCGCGGCAGGCCGCCTCCTTTGCCTGTTCAATGGTATCTGCGGTTGCAATGGCTTCTCTCAACATAATGGGAACCAACCTCCTTACCCAACGTCCGGTTACGGTATTCGGCAGTCCTTTGATTCCGCGAAGCGCGGCCGCGCCCTTATGCGGAACACACCGGACCTTTACTTCTTTTGTCCCAGATAATCAGAACCGCTCTTGTTCTGCTTGCCCTTCCCCTTTTGGGCGGGGGCGTTCTTCTTTTCGGCGGGAAGCTGCTTTTTCTCCTGCTTCGTGGCCGCTTTTCCAGTGGAAGCCGACAGCTTGGCTTCCAGCGTTTTCCGGATCTCGATCTGCTGGTTTACGGGAATTTCCTTGACCTTCGCCTCCTCCAGCTCGCGGCGCGCCACGCGGGCGGCCTCGGCACGGGCGAGCAGATCAGCCTGTCCGAAGAATTTCATGGTGATAAACGACTGCCCGATTCCCAGCACGTTCTGGATCGCCCAGTAGAAGCCGACAGCGCCGGGCATGGTGAAAGCAAGATATGCCGTAAAGAGGGACATGCCGTAAAGCATGAACTTCATGCAGCCCTGCTGCTGCTGAGCCGCCTGGTTCGGCTGCATTTTGGTCGTCACCAGCTGCATGAGGAGCGAGGTGACAAGGCAGACCGCCGGGATCAGCCACATCATAGACTCAAAGCTGCTGCTCTGCGGAGTCGCCAGCAGATCCAGACCGAGGAACTTGAAGCCATGGCTGAACGACTCGATCTTTTCAATATCCTGAGCGGAGAACATGGTCAGCGTATCGCGCAGGGAATCGAAATGCTTGATGATCTCGATCTCCCCGTACTGGGAAACAAAGGTGGAGCTGACGCCGGGGATCTTGCTGAGCATCTGCGTGGCCTGCGACACGACGTTCGCGTCAATGTGCAGAGCGTTGCGCAGGGGATAAATCACCGAATAATAGATACCGAAGAGGATCGGCAGCGGGATCAGCATGGGCAGGCAGCCGCCCGTCATGCTCACGCCCTCCTTCTGGTAGAGCTTCTGCGTCTCCTCGTTGAGCTTCATTTTATCGTTGGCATAGATTTTCTGGAGCTCGCGCACTTTTTTCTGCACCTTCGCCTGCGAAGCCATAGACTTCTGCTGCTTCACGGAGAAGGGGAACACCAAAGCCTTGACGATAATGGTGAACAGGATAATCGCCACGCCGTAATTCTGCACGATCCCATACAGGAACCAAAGCAGATATCCGAGCAGGCTTCCAAACCAGTTAAAAATATCCATAGGCGCAAAACTCCTCTATCGTGGTGAACGCTTGCTTTTCCGCTCCGGCACGGGATCGTACCCGCCGCTGGAAAAGGGATTGCAGCGCAAAATACGGTATAACGCAAGAAAAGAACCCTTGAACGCCCCAAACCGCTGAATCGCCTCGATCGCGTAATTCGAGCAGGTGGGAATATACTTGCAGCACGATCCGCCCTTATAGGGAGAAATCGCCAGCTGATAAAAGCGCACAAGCGCGATCAGGATCCGCTTCACAGCAGCACCCCCGCATCCTTGAGCTGAGCCATCATGGCGCGGTGGATCTGCGTGCTTTTGAGAAACGGCGTTTTTCCCCGCGCAACGAACACAAAGTCGTAGCCGGAGCGAATACGCGGATACGCCTGACGGAAGGCTTCGCGGATCACGCGGCGCGAGCGGCTGCGCCGGACGGCGTTGCCGATCTTTTTGCTGGTGGTGATCCCGACGCGGATTCCGCCGCAGCGGTTTTTCATCACATACGTTACAAGAGCAGGACCGACAAAGGACTTCCCCCTCGCATAGAGCCTGCGGAAATCCCTGTTATCCTTCAGTGAAACAATCACGTCCATCTATTTCAAATCACACTCCCCCCGCCGCCGAAAGCGCAGGCAAAGGGGCCTGTGCCCATACATACAAAGAAAGGCCACGCAACGGTGGCCCTTGCACTCAAGCTCAGTAGGTTAAGCGTGCTCTGCCCTTCGCACGGCGGCGGGCCAAAACCTTGCGGCCGTTGCTGGTGGACATTCTCTTACGGAAGCCATGCTCCTTTTTTCTGTGGAGCTTCTTCGGCTGATACGTTCTCAGCATGGAAAAACCCTCCTTTCGGGCATCTTGTCGTTGATCAGGACAAGCCTGCATGTGTCAACCTTGCAATTTAGCATTATAGCGGATCTTCCCGCCGCCTGTCAACCCATTTTTGCGCCCCCGCCGCGAAAAATACAGGTTTTCCCTGATCTTTTGAAAACAGGAAGCTTTTTAAGCGGAAAACAGGCAGATTTGCCCTCGTTTCTCCCATTTTCTCACAGGTAAAATACAAAACAGCGCGCGTTTTGCGCCTGCAAAAGGATTTGTCAAAGAGAAAAGAATGTGCTATTATAAAGTATATAATGCCTAAAAGCGCCCAAAATCCAAAACGAGGGGATCGAGGGCCGTGTGGAAAGTTCAAAGGAAAGGTAGTTAATACGTTATGGAATCCTTTACCGAAGCCTGGAGCCTGATCTGCGATTTTTGCAAAAACCGCATCACGGAAGTGGCCTTCACAACATGGATCAGCCGGATCGAGCCGGTGACGCTCGATTTCGCACAGGGGACGGCGATCCTGAAGGTGCCCAACGACTTTCACCGCCAGACGCTGGAGCGGTGCTATACCTCCCTGCTCACAGAGGCCCTCGACGAGGTATTCGGTCCGGGGCTGAAGGTGAAGTTTGTGATCCCGGAGGAGCTCGGCCAGCCGAAGGAGGAGCGTTTCCAAAGCGACACCGATTACGACTATACCTTCGACACCTTTATTGTGGGGCCGTCGAACAAATTTGCCCACGCCGCGTCGATCGCCGTGGCGACGAAGCCCGCGAGCCTGTATAACCCCCTGTTTATTTACGGCAACTCGGGACTGGGCAAAACCCACCTGCTCTACGCCATCTGCAACGAGATCGCCTTCCGTCACCCGCAAATGAATATCCTATATATAAAGGGAGACGAATTCACCAACGAAATGATCGAGGCGATCCGCCACGGCACCACGCAGGAATTCCGCCAGCGCTACCGTAAGGCGGACATTCTGCTCGTCGACGATATCCAGTTTATCGCGGGCAAGGAGTCGACGCAGGAGGAATTCTTCCACACCTTCAATTCGCTCTACGAGTCGAAGCGCCAGATCGTGCTGACGTCCGACCGCCCGGCGAAGGATATCGCCACACTGGAAGAACGACTGCTCACCCGCTTCGAGTGGGGACTGACGGCCGACATTCAGCCGCCGGATTTCGAGACGCGCCTTGCGATCATTCGCCGCAAAGCGGAGCTGCTGGACATTGTGATCCCGGAGAACGTCTGTGAATACATAGCGAACCGGCTGAAAAACAACATTCGTCAGCTGGAGGGCACCGTGAAAAAGATGAAGGCATACCACCTTCTCAACGGTCAGGCCCCCAGCATCACCACGGCCCAGGCCGCGATCAGCGATATCATCAACAACGATCAGCCCACGCCGTTCACCGTGGAAAAAATTATCGAGGAGGTCGCGCGCACCTTCGGCGTCACCTCGGACGATATCCGCTCGGCCAAGCGCGCCTCCAACATCTCCAAAGCGCGCCAGATGGCCATGTACGTCGTGCGCGAGATCACGCAGATGCCCACGGAAGCGATCGGCAACGAATTCGGCGGGCGCGATCACTCCACGGTCGTCTACGCCCTTCAGCAAATGGAGAAAAACCAGCAGAAGGACAGCAAGATCAAGGCCACCGCGGAGGATATTATCAAAAACATCCGCGACCGGTAAGCTTTCACAAGTTTTCAACATTCCCCACAGAGTTTTCCACAGGGGTGTGAAAAAGAAAAAAGTTGTCCCTTTGATCACAACATTTCCACCACGCGATCCGCAAAACTTTTTCCCCCTCAACAGGCTTCCCGCCTGGAAAAATTGATCTTTTCCACTTTTCCGGCTCCCCTACTACCCCTACTAAAACGATCCCTATCCTAAACAATACTGATCTTTTTCCGCACGGCGGAAAACCGCCGCGCGGCCCAAACAGGAAAGGCCAGGTAATTTGCCATGAAAATTGTATGCAGCCGTCAGCAGCTCGTGGAAGCAGTTTCCAACGTTCAGCGGGCGGTCTCCACCAAATCCTCCGTTCCGGCGCTCGAAGGAATCCTCCTTCGCACCTCCGGCGGAGAAGTCACCCTCTGCGGCTACGATCTGGAGCTGGGCATGACCACCTCAATCGAGTCCAGCGTGGAGGAAAGCGGCAGCGTTGTGCTCAGCGCCCGCCTGTTCGCGGACATTGTGCGCCGCCTGCCCGGCGAAAGCGTCAGCCTCACGATCGACGAAAAGAACATTACCACGATCAAGAGCGGCGCCAGCGAATTCTCGATCGTGGGAATTCCCGCCGGCGAATACCCGGACATGCCCGCGATCAGCGGCGACGACAGCGTCACCCTCCCCCAGCATCTCCTCAAAGGTATGATCCGGCAGACGATCTTCGCCGTCGCGGAGTCCGACGCGAAGCCGATCCACACCGGAACGCTGTTTGAGATCGGGGAAGGCCGGATCCGGCTTGTCTCGGTGGACGGCTACCGGCTGGCCATGCGCGAGGAAGCGGCGGGCGGCGACGCCGAACTCAGCTTCGTTGTGCCGGGCAAAACGCTCAGCGAAGTATCGAAGCTGCTCAGCGACGAGGAGGAAGACGAGCTGGAACTGCGCGTCGGACGGCGGCACATTCAGTTCCGGATCGGAAGCTACTGCGTGATCTCGCGTCTGCTCGAAGGAGAATTCCTCGATTACCGCGCCGCGATCCCGCAGTCGAGCACGACGGAAATGATTGCCAACACGCGCGAATTCATCAGCAGCGTGGAGCGCGTTTCCCTGCTGATCACGGATCGCCTGAAAAGCCCCCTGCGCTGCCAGTTCGGAGACGGGGAAATTCACCTCTCCTGCTCCACGGCGATCGGCCGCGCGAGCGATCAGTTTGAAGCCGCGATCACGGGCGCACCGGTCGAGATGGGCTTCAACAACCGTTACCTGCTCGACGCTCTGCGCAACAGCGAGGGCGACGAGGTGAAGATCCAGCTCAACGGGCCGCTGAGCCCCATGAAGGTCATGCCGCGCGAGGGCTCGGACTACCTCTTCCTGGTGCTCCCCGTCCGTCTCAAAACCGAATAATTTTCGCCTTGCCGGACGCCTCGCCGCGCCCGGCAAGATGTTTCATGTGAAACAATCGTTTGAAAGGAAAAAACCGGAAATTTTCGGCCAAAAACGATCCTGTGATCGCAAAAAAGCGCACGGGATCAGGGAAAAGGAACACAATGGGACAAAATTCACATTGCGAAAGAAAGCGAAAGCTTCACCTTGAAAACGCCGGAGTTTTCCGTATTCCACCCGGATTTCTCGCTCGTTTCTGTTCCAGTTTGGAAGAAAATGTGGTATAATAATAGAATGGCCGCGTGATAAATTCCGGCTTAGCGGCTGGGTGTTATCTGCAAGCCTATGTAGAACCGTAACCCCGACGCACGGAAAACCTCGCGCCCTGGCTAACGCCAGTTCGCGGTCTGAAGCATAATTTTGCAGGCTTCGCCCGGAAAATTACGCTTCAGCGGCCCGAAGTTTCGCCGCAAGCCTGCGGAGAACCGTAACCCCGACGCACGGAAAACCTCGCGCCCTGGCTAACGCCAGTTCGCGGTC
>NBJMC04203__coassemble_475_pt1 | contig 23417 bp, 16 predicted proteins | sample NBJMC04203__metabat2_high_PE_051 | metagenome-assembled genome bin NBJMC04203 | reverse complement strand
AAACCCCCGTGACGGATGGACGTTCAGAACCATTTCGTCACGGGGGTTCCATTGTGGGATACGGTTATTCTTTTGAATCTTCGGCGCCGCCCGGATCGCCGGCCAGTTTTCTGCGGTATTGGCTGGGGGAACAGGAGGTGTGCTTTTTGAACAGCTTGATGAAATAGAAGTAGTCGTTGAAGCCGCAGGCGTCGCTGATGGCGGAAACGGGCAGATCCGTGTTTTGCAGCAGCTCTTCCGCCTTCTGCATGCGCAGGGAGGTCAGATATTTGACGATGGTGTTTCCCGTTTCCTTTTTAAAAAGCTGGCTGACATAGCTGGGGTTCATGTTGAATTCTCGGGCTATGTCGGCAGTGGAGATATCGGTCGAATAGTTTTCGTGGATGTATTTGATGATTTTCAAAAAGCCCCGGCTGTAGCCGCCCTCGTTAATCTCCTTTTCCACGTCCGGCGTCATGGCTTCCAGGATTCCCGCCACCATCTCCTCGTAGCTGCGGTAGGTGGAGAGCAGCTGCTGATAACTGTAAATTTCCAGATCAATGCCAAGCTGGCAGAAAATATAATTGTAAATATCCAGAGCCTGGGAGATGTGCGAAAGCTGATCCGACCAGGAGAGGAGGAGAGCACGCAGGGCCGCGGGCTGGTAAAGGAGTGGGGCAATTTCCTGCTGCACGCCTTCGAGATATGCGGCGTGCGTCCGAAAGACGCGCGATTCCCGGTGAAAGAAAAACTGGCAGCTGTCATAGAGATTTTGAAAGACGGTGGACTGCAAATCGGCAAATTCCACCGGAAGCGTGCTGACGGAGATCCCGTCCACATCCGAATCTTCCAGCATTTTTTCTGAAATTTCCCTGGGAGGCTGGCGGAAAAGATAAAGGTGCTCGTGGTAGCCCAGCGGCTGGCACAGGCCGTCAAAAAGCTGTTTGAGAGGAGTCCTGCCGATGGACACGGCGGTATAGATGGGTTCCTCCAGGCCCTCGCTTTCCAGAATTCTGCGCAGGCGCGGAATATCGTTTTCATACAAAGCTTCCACAAGCTCCGGATCACAGTCCTGCCCGTTGGAGGAGGGCTGCACCGCCTTGCGGATATATCCGCGCAGCTCGTCATAATCCACGGGCTTGAGACAGTAGCCGAGCGCGCCGAAGCGGATGGATTTCTGGGCATAGGCAAAGTCGGCGTATCCACTGATGATGATGAATTTAACCTCCGGACGCAGTGCCTGCACACGCGTGCAGAGCTCCAGACCGTTGAACGTGGGCATGGTGATGTCCGTGATGAGGATATCCACCGGGTTTTCCTCGATATAGTCCAGCGCTTTTTGACCGTCGGTAAAAGCGCCACAGATTCGTGTCCCTAATTTTTCCCAGTCAATTCCGGTTTGAATGGATTCCAGAACCCCCGGTTCATCATCCACCAGAACAATGCGTTTTGCTTCCTCAAGCATCTGTATCCCCTCCTGATTGCGGCAGCTGCGGTGTGTCGGGCAGCTTTGGAGCCAGCCGCAGCGTTACCTTTGTTCCCTCGTTCGGTGTGCTGTCTATGGTAAGCCCGTATGGAGGGCCGTACATCATCCGGATCCGAAGGTGCACGTTGCACAAGCCGATATGATCGCTTGTGCCGCTGAAGGTCTGGGCAGCGTCCAGCTGCGCGCGAAGCTCCGCGAGGCGTTCCGGGGAAATTCCTTCTCCGTCATCGTATACCGTGATCACGAGAGCGCCGTCGATCAGGGCGCTGGAAATATACAGCGTGGTTTGCTCGTTGCGCGGCTCCACCGCGTATTTGAATGTGTTTTCCAGCAGAGGCTGGAGGATCATCTTGATGACGGGAACCTCCAGGGTATCGGGATCGAAATGGTAAATCACCTGCACCTTGTCGGAAAAGCGGGCCGACTGGATGCCGATGTATGCCTTGGCAGCGTCAATTTCGTCCCGCAGCTTGACAGTGCTTCCGCCCTTGATGCTGTAGCGGAAGATCTTGCCGAGCGCCGTGGCGATGCCGGAAGCGGTGAACAGGCCGCCCCGGTTGCACAGGCCGCGGATGGTTTCCAGTGAATTGTAGAGGAAATGGGGATTGATCTGACTGCGCAGGAAGGAGATCTCCGCCTTTTGCTTTTCGATCTCTAACCCGTACATGCGCTCGGTCGTTTCAAACAAGCGATGGGATCGCAGTTCAAATTCATCGATCAGCGCGTTCAGATCGGCTGCAAGTTCCTGCATTTCACAGTTGCCGTTGACCTGGATTTTCTTTTTGATGTGCGTATAGTTTCCGCTTGTGATCTCGTGCATATAGTAGTGCAGCGCGTAGATCGGACGCACGAGGCTGCGGTGTATGAGAATCAGAGTGATAAACAGCAGAGCGACGGACATGCCGCAGATCAGAAAGAGCAGCCACTGCATATAGCCCACGTCGGAGAGCAGGCTGTTTTTGTCGGTGCAGCTCACAATGCGGATGTTGCAGTCGTCGATTTGCTTGGAGATCAGCAGATACTGTCCGACGCTTTTTTCCCCTTCAAAGGATTCTTCGGTGATTTCATCCGGCAGCGTTTCAAGATTTTTGGCGTTTGCGTTGAGAGGAGCGGCTACTCCATGGCTGTCGACCAGAAAAAAGCTGGTTTCGCCCTGATCCAAATCCTCATACATCAGCTCGTCAATGCGGATGGTCAGAATACATTGTCCGACCGGCTTGGCGTAGCTGTTGTCAAAGGAGGTTCCGTAAAGATTGGAGACAAAGGCCAGCACCTCGTATTTCCACGGTGTGCTGGGTCTTCCGTCATCCTTTTGGACAAAGATCCCGACGCAGGAGGTTTGCTGCTTGTCGTTGTAGCGTTCCAGCATGATTTGGATATCCTCTCCGCGCAGCTTGGTCCGGTCCTGTCTTCTGCCCAGAAGAGCGATATCGTCAAGCTCCGGATAGATCAGATACACGCTTGTAAGAAATTCATCCATGTCGCGGTAAATAGCGTATTCATTGGAGGTCTGTTCCTGTTCAAAATAGGAATGGATCTCCGCGCTGTATTGCAGGAAGTTCATGACAGCCTGCGCCTTGTTGTGGATATAGCGGACCTCCTGTGCGTATTTATCCGTGGTGTATTGCGTATATTCCGCGTTTTTGCTGATCAGGATCTCTGTAAGAAAATGCGCGGTCAGGATCCCCACGACAACGAAGCTGAGGACCACCACAGCGGCTACGGTGTTAAGCTGGCGCCGTATCGTTTGCCTTTGCATGAAGCGCACCTCCTGCTTTTTGGATGAGATCCTGGGAAACCCTGCACATACCGGTTGTTTGTCGTGCAGCACAATTTTGTGTTATAAAGTGGGATCTAATTTATAATTTATTACAATTCCAGAAAAAGGTCAAGAGCGGAACACCAAAAAAAGGATCGCAGGTTCATGATTTATTCTCTTTTTATTCACAGAAAAGATAGAAAATTTCCGGCTTGTGGAAAATTTTTTCTTGTGCTATTCTTAAAGAAAACACGCTTGAACCGAACAGCTTCGGCGCGGATTTCCCGCCTGCTCCGGCGGGACAAAAAGAAAGAAGGAAGAACATGGCCAAAGTAATTTTCATTATGACGGATTCCCAGCGGTACGATATGGTGAACGCCAATGTTTCCACCGGCCTGAAAACTCCCTGCCTGGATCGTCTGGCGTCGCAGGGTATGCGTTTCACCCGGGCGTACACGACGCAGCCGGTCTGCCAGCCTGCGCGCTGCGCCCTGTTTACCGGGATGTATCCTCATTCGTGCAACAGCTGGACCAATTCCTCCGCGCTTTCCGCCGATGTACACACCATCGGCCAGCGTCTGCGGGATCATGGAGTCCACACGGCCTACATCGGTAAATGGCATCTGGACGGCGGCGACTATTTCGGGCTGGGACATTGCCCGGACGGCTGGGATCCCGCCTACTGGTACGACATGCGCAATTATCTTGACGAGCTGACTCCCGAGGAGCGGGTGATTTCCCGCCGTACCTCGACCATGGAGACGACGGACATTGCCCCCTCGTTCACCTATGCTTCCCGCTGCTCCGATCGCGCCGTTCGCTTTTTGCAGGAGCACGGACAGGAGGAGAATTTCCTTCTGTGCGTTTCCTATGACGAGCCGCACGGTCCCTATCTCTGCCCGCGCGAATACTGGGAGCAGTACCGCGATTTTGAATTTCCCCGTTCCCGGAATGTGGAGGATACGCTGGAAGAAAAGCCCGATTACCAAAAGGTCTGGGCAGGCGGAAAAGAGGAAAAGGACAGAAGCGAGGTGCGAATCAAAGCGCCGTATTATTTCGGTTGCAATTCCTTTGTGGACGCTCAGATCGGCCGTGTGCTCGACGCGGTGGATACCTACGCGGGCGAGGACGCCGTGGTCATCTATACCTCGGATCACGGAGATTTTCTGGAATCCCATTGCCTGAGCGGCAAGGGTCCCGCGGCTTACGATGAGATCACGCGGATCCCGCTGTTTATCAAGGGGCCGGGGATCGCCGCCGGTTCGGTGAGCGGCGCGCCTGTCTCCCACATCAATCTGGCTCCGGCGGTGTTCGATCTGTTCGGAATCCCGCAGCCCCCCGTGTTTCCGGGAGTAAGCCTGCTGCCGCAGGCACGCGGGGAGCAGGAGCGTGTGAATGAGTACTGTTTCCTGGAGTTCGGACGCTATGAGGTGGACCATGACGGATTCGGCGGCTTCCAGCCGATGCGCGCTGTCTTTGACGGCCGGTATAAGCTGAGCCTGAACCTGCTCTCGCAGGATGAATTCTACGATTTGCAGGAGGATCCGCTGGAGATGGTCAACCGGATCGACGATCCCGCTTGCTATGAGCGGATCTGCCGCCTGCATGACGCGATTCTGGATAACATGAACCGCACGCGCGATCCGTTCCGCGGCTACTATTGGCGCCGCCGTCCGTGGCGGAAGGACGCTCCGGCCGCGACGTGGAGCGATACCGGCTACACCCGGCAGTCGGAGAACGACTACGAGGAACGCCAGCTGGACTATGAGACGGGTCTGACGATGGTGGACGCGGTCCGGAGAAAATAAGAAGTTTTTGGAAGAGACAAAAGCCCGTTCTGGAATTAACCAGAACGGGCTTTTTTGATGCGCTTTGTATCAAGTTGGGCATCAGGAAACCGTTCCCACCGCTACCGGGGTGGGAGCCTTGTTGATGTAGAAGCCGCACGCATCTCCGGGATTGCCGATGGCATACACCTTAAAGAAATAGTTGTTGCCGCTGCTTCCCGCATATTCCGCACGGAACGACGGAGAACCGGCCACGAAGGTCGGCATGCTGCTCGCCGTGATGCGGAACTGATACGAGGATCCCTTCTTCACCTGGAAGGGGGAGGTGGTGTCGCTGATCACCGACTGCGCGGTGGTGACGTTGACGAGCTTTTTGCCGTTGAGATAGACGGTCGCGCTCTGTCCGGGGGTGACGACATAGACCTTGAAGTAGTAGTCGCGCCCGCTCTGAGAAGCCAGCTCCGCGCGGAAATGGTTGTTGCTGAGCGTCATAACGGGAGTCGCTCCCGTCATAGAGGTGATGCGGAACTGGTAGGAGTTGTTGATCGCCACGTCGGAGGTGGTATCGCTGATAAAGGAGACCTGCGGAGCGGTGCCGCCCGGACGGTTGCCGTTGACGATGCCGCCGCTCGGGAGCGTGCCGCTGATGACGCCGGAGTTGTCAATGGTTCCGCTGTTGCTCAGGGAGCCGTTGTTGGTGACCGTTCCGTTGTTGTCAAAGTCGCTGTTGTAGCGCACCAAGATGGAGCCGTTGTTCGCGATGGCGCCGTTGTTGACCAGCATGCCGCTGTTGGAGATGGTGGCTCCTGTGTCGTTTGTAATGTCGCCGTTGTTCGTCATATCGGCGGCGTTGTTGATGGTTCCCTTGTTGACGAAGGTGGTATTCACACGAGTCTCAAAGGTGCCGTTGTTGGTCAGCAGGCCGTTGTTGGTCGTCTTGCCGCTGCTGACGAATATACCGCCGTTATTGATTTGCAGGCCGCCGTTGATGGTCAGCGAGACGTTGTCCGCGACCGTCAGCATGCCGTCCTTCGCGATGCTCAGCGTAGAGCCGGAGGGGATTTCCAGATCCTGCGAGAGCTCGACGGAGCCCACAACGGAGCCTCTGCCGTTCGTGAACAGCAGGAAGCCGCCCACGGTGGAAGCCATCAGCTTATCCGTGTAGACGACGCCGCCGTTGCCGGAGCCGGGGGAGATGGTGGAGGCATGGATGCCGGCGCTGCCGGAGGAGCTGCCGCTGGTGGCCGTCAGCGTACCGCCGCGAACCAGCACGTCAAAAGCAGCGTGAACGCCGTAGCTGTTGCCGGAGGATGCGCCGCCTCTGGCTTCCATCACAGCGACTCCCTTGGTTCCGCTGTTGTTGGAGCTCGTACCCTGCAGATTTCCCATTTCCACACTTCCCTGCGGAGCACATACGCCGCAGCTTTCTCCCGTGCGGGACGTAGCGCGTCCGCCGGATGCTTTGAGAGTGCCGCCGAGAAGGGTGATGCCGCTGGTGGAGGAGCAAACGCCGCGGCTTGCGTCCACGGCATCCCCCGCGGAGGCTTCCAGGGAAGCATCCGCAGCGTTGACAGAAACAGCATCCTGCGCATACACGCCGTAGCTTTCCCCTTTGGTGGCCGATCCGCCGAAGGCCTTCAGACTGCCCCCGTTCAGGACAACGGAATCTCCGGCATAGATTGCCGCGGTTTCCGTCAGTGTGGCGGTGCCGCCCATGACTTCCATGGTTCCCTTCTCCATCGTCACACTGCCGTTGCCGACTGCGATGCCGAAGCTGGAGGAGGCGCGATCCGCGGACGCTTTGACCGTTCCGTTTTTCACAAGGAATTCACCGCTCGGGAGATACAGACCGGCGCTTTCCTCCTTGGCCGTTCCGCCGGAAACGGACAGGGTGCCGTTGGTCATGGTGAAATCGCCGTTGTGCGTGCAGATGCCGGAGCTGCGGCTTGTGGTGGACTGGCCGCCCCATGCGGAAAGCGTGCCGTTGGACAGGGTGACGTCATACTGCACATGGATACCGGCGCTCTCCCCGTCGGAGGCTTTGCCGCCGGAGGCTTCCAGCTTGCCGCCGGAGACATTGAGCGCTCCGTCCTCAAGCCGCACGCCTTGGCTGACGTTGGCCGTGCCGCCGATGGCTTTGAGCGTGCCGCTGGAAAGGGTCAGACCCTTCGCGGCGGAAAGACCGACGCTCTCTCCGTTGAGGGAGGAGCCGCCGGAGGTATCCAGTGTGGCGCCCTGGATCTGAACGCTTCCCTGCGCGAAGGTGCCGCAGCTCAGATAGCCGCTGGACAGGCCGGAAGCGATCCGCAGGTATCCGCTGCCGGACACCGAGAGGTTGCCCGCCACATAGATGCCGTAGCAGTCCCATCCGGAGCGGGAGGAGCCAGTGACAACGCTGTTGCCCTCCAGCTGGATTTTCAGATCGCCGTTCGCGTAGATGGAGGCCAGCTCCGCGGCGTCGGAAGAGGTGCCGGAAATCACGGCGTTGCGCAGAGTCAGCGTTCCGCTGCCCGCGTCGTAACGGATGTTGTAATTGTCCTGATTGCCCTCCACGCCGCTGCTTCGCCAGTAGCCGCCGGCTGAGACGTCGGCTTCACCCACGAAGACCACGGTGGGGGTGTTGGATGCGGCTGTGACCGGCGCCCCGGGGGCGAAGAGATACAGCAGCGCTGTCAGAGGCAGCAGCACAGCCAGAAGCCGCCGCCCTGTTGCTTTGAACATGAATAATTCCTCCCATTCTTACGGTTCCGCCTGTTGGGCAGGGAAACTCTTCGATATCACCATTTTACCATGTTTTCCCCGTTTGTTCCAGTCGCTCCGCAAAATAATTGCACAAAACCAAAAAATTCCTGTTTATTGCGCGCCGCGCAGAAACGGCGGATGCTTTTCCGTGGACAGCAGCGGGCCATAGAGCGCGGGCCGCCGCCAGGCGTTTCCATGTACTTCGTGGGCGCGGTATTCGCGAAGCTCCGCGAGGGGGAAGGACGCGAGATAAACGCCCTCCGCTTCGCCCGCTTCCAGCACCAGCGTGTCGCGGCTGCCCGGCTCTTCCTCGCGGTAGGCAATGCCGTCGAAGGCGGTGGAATGGCCGTTGCAGTCCGGCTGGCCGTGCGGGTAGTTCACAGTAGCGATCCCCACCATGTTTTCATAAGCGCGGGCGCGCAGCTGGGAAATGCGGTTGATTTCCATCGGGCAGGCGTTCGGCACCAGAAGGATTTCCGCTCCGCCCAGCATCAGGAGCCGCGCGCTTTCCGGAAACTCGCGGTCGTAGCAGATCATCGCGCCGATTTGCACCTTTCCGTGCCCCGTGTCGAGCGCGGCGGTGGGGAAGGAGTCTCCGGGCGTGAGAAAGCGCTCCTTGTCAAACGCGCAGGTATGGCACTTGGCATAGGAGAGCACCAGTTTTCCCGTGCGGTCAAAAACGCGCAAAGCGTTTCGGGGCGCGGGATCGTATTGTTCCAGAAATGTGACGCCGATCGCCATGGAAAGCTCGCGCGCCAGGTCGGAAAAAGCGGTCACAAATGCCCCGTCCGCACAGATGGCTTCAGCGGCAAGCTGTTCCGGGCTTTCCACGCGGTAGCCGTTGCTCCACATTTCGGGAAACAAGGCCAGATCCGCTCCGGCTTGCGCGGCACGCCGGCAGGCTTCCTTTCCCTTTTCCAGATTTCCCTCCACCGTTCCCGTGGGCAGAAGCTGTAACAGAGCCACACGAAATTCCTTCATGCAGGCATTCCTCCCCTGTGGTAAAAATTTTATTGGGTTCATGATAGCATTTTGAAGAAAAAAGAACAAGACGCTGCACCCGCAGGTTGACGAAAGGATCCTGTGTGTGAGAAAATAAATCTCGGATCGGCGTGCAATACGCTTGACGGCGGCCTTCTCACCGTGCGGATCACTTCCACAGCGGTGAATACGGTTTCCGTGCGCTTGGTGAATCATATGGGGGCGCGGCAGACGATGCCAGGCTTTCCGCTTCATCGCGGAAACGAAACGCCCGAGACAGGGAAAGCGGATGGTTTCTGGTTTCTACGCAGCGGCGATCTGGAAACACGGGTCTACCCCGGGCGCGAATACCGCGTGGAATTCCTGCACAAGGGAAAGCTGCTGACCTCTTCCGGCCCAAAGGGAATGGCGCATGTTCTGGATCAGGCTACGGGGGAAACGTATGCGCGCGAAAAGCTGGAGCTTTCCGTGGGCGAATCTATTTACGGCTTGGGAGAGCGGTTCGGCCCCTTTGTGAAGAATGGGCAGAGCATAGAGATGTGGAATGCGGATGGCGGCACAGACAGCGAGCAGGCCTACAAAAACATCCCGTTAAAAGGAGGAGCCATTATGAGTCTTTTGGTTACCGGCTTTGAGCCGTTTGGAGGAGAACCCATCAACCCGGCCTGGGAGGCTGTGAAGGGGCTTCCGGAGAGCGTCGGCGGGCAGGAGATCCGGCGGCTGTGTCTTCCCGTGGCGGGGGAGGGAGCCGTGAACCGGATCCGCGATGCGGTGCGGAAGGAACCGCCGCTTCTGGTGCTCTGCGTGGGGCAGGCGGGGGGACGGTTCGGCGTTACCCCGGAGCGCGTGGGACTGAATCTGGATGATTACGGGATACCGGACAACGACGGCGCACAGCCGGTCGATGTTCCCATCGTACCCGGCGGTCCCGCCGCGTATTTTTCCACCCTTCCCGTCAAGGCCATGGTGCAGGCGATCCGGGAAGCCGGGTATCCCGCTTCCCTCTCCCATTCCGCCGGGACGTATGTGTGCAACCATGTCCTGTATGGCCTGCTGCATTTCCTGGCGCAGGAGTTCCCGGCTGTGCGGGGCGGGTTCGTCCATGTCCCGTATGCCGTGTCCCAGGCGGCGGAAAAGACAAACGCGCCCTCCATGGCAATCCGGGATATGTCGGCGGCGCTGGAAGCGGCGCTCCTGGCCGCGCTTCGGCAGACGGCGGATTCCCCGCTCCTGTTCGGACAGACACATTAACGGTTCGTCAGTCGCATCCTTATCCGAGATCGGGATGATCGGTGAGGGTGATCCATTCGCGATCCGTTTTCTCCAGCTCCAGCACGATCAGGCTGTTTTCCCCACGCCGCAGGAACGGGGCGGGCAGGTACAGCGTTTTCTGGGGGCCCTGCTCGTTCCAGTAACGGCCCAGGTGAAAGCCGTTGACGAACACGCATCCCTTGGTGAAGCCGTCCAGCCGCACAAAGGTGTCGCACGGCTCGTCCTGGATGGTAAAGCTGCCCCGGTAGAAAGTGGGTTGTCCGGGAGTTGCTCCTGTGAAGCGCAGGCCGGAGAGATCGTCGAGCGGAAGGGGACGGCAGTCCCAGCCGCTGTGGTGCACTTGTCCCACGCGCACGCCGGTCAGCCCCTTGTGTTCGCCGAGGTGGCGGCCAAAGTTGACGCGCCCCATGTTCTCCACCAGAAGATCCAGCCGGGGAGCATGCTCCTGATCAAACGACAGAATCACGTCGTCATGGCGCGGCCGGAAGGATTCCTGAATTCCGCGCAGAGCGCCGTCCACATAGATCAGCGCCCGGTCATGCAGGCCGTCGAGCGAAAGCTTGTGCTCTCCCGTAAAGGAGCCGCGCAGCTGTGTGGAGTAGAGCACAAAGCCGGAGGGCTGGCCCAGCTCGTCCATCGTCAGGGGGAGCGGGGAGCGCACCGGGGAGGAGAGCACGTCCAAATTGTCAAACAGCCCCGCCTTTTCCGTCAGGGAGACGGTGCCGTAGGCCGCTTTCCGGCTGTTTTCCACTTCCGGCAGGTTGTCCTGCTTGCCATACCGCTTTTCCAGCGCCTGGCGGATTTGATGGTACTTTTCCGTCATGTCGCCGCACTCGCTCAGCGGCGCGTCATAGTCGTAGCTTGTCACGGTGGGCTGGTACTCTTCCTCGAAGTTGGCTCCCGCCGTAAAGCCGAAATTGGTTCCGCCGTGGAACATATAAAAGCTGATGTTTCCGTTGCCGTTGTTCTGGTCAAGGATTTCCTCCATCGCGGCTACGGTGTCGGCGGCGGAACGTGTGTGATGATCTTCGCCCCAGTGATCAAACCAGCCGTCCCAGAATTCCGTGCAGAGGAAGGGCTGTCCGGGGTGCTGGGCCTGGAGCGTCTCCCAGGCGCGCGCGCCCCGGCTGCCGAAATTGCAGGTGGCCGGATACTCGGGGAGCGTGCCGGAGGTCAGCATGAAGTCGGTCGGCCCGTCCGAGGTGAAAAACAGACACTCGGCCCCGTTTTCGCGGTACATTTTGGCCAGCGCGCGCAGGTAGTCCGCGTCGTTTCCGTAGCTGCCGTATTCGTTTTCGATTTGCAGGGCCAGGATATTTCCGCCTTGTTCCGCCAGCATCGGACGAAGTTCCTCAAACAGCCGGGCAAAATATGTCCGCGTTTTTTCCAGAAAGAGCGGATCGCTGCACCGCAGGCGCATGGGGTAGCGGTTCAGCCAGTAGGGAAGGCCGCCGTTGTCAATTTCCGCGCAGATGAACGGTCCCGGGCGGACAATGGCATACAGGCCCACGCGCTGTGCCGTTTCCAGAAAACGGCGGACGTCCAGCATCCCGGAGAAGTCGAAGCTTCCCTCCTGCTTTTCATGCAGGTTCCAGCAGCAGTAGGTTTCCACGGTGTTGAAGCGGCAGGCCCGCAGCTTGCGCAGGCGATCCTCCCAGTAGGCCTGCGGGACGCGGAAATAGTGGATGGCTCCCGAAAGAATGCGGAATGGTTTTCCGTCAAGAAGAAAGGTGTCCTTGTTGTATTGCAGTTTCATGATCTGTGATCCTTTCCGGTTATGCGGGTGATCCGCTTTTTTCTTCATCTTACATCAAAATTTTTTGGGATGCTTGCAGGATCGTCCCGCTTTTTTATAGTATTGAACCACTTTGCAGGTTTAGCGGATCCCGGACAAAAAACGACGGCGCTTTCCCGTGGCCTTGTGAGCCGGGAAAGCGCCGTTTTCAGCGATCAGCCGGAAAAATACCGGACATCAGGAGGAAATAATGCCTGCGGCGCGCAGAGAATCCAGCAAACTGTTCAGCGTCGTGGCGATTTCTTCCGTGGTCGCGCTGTTTGGGGTTGCAAGGTTGGTGACGGCGCTTCCCACCGTCACCGGGCCGGTCGCACCGGTGGCACCAGTTGCGCCAGTGGCTCCCGTGGCACCAGTCGCGCCTGTCGCGCCGGTTGCACCCGTAGCGCCATCCGCACCGGTAGCGCCAGTCGCACCCGTTGCGCCGGTAGCGCCATCCGCACCGGTAGCGCCAGTCGCACCCGTTGCGCCGGTTGCGCCGTCCGCACCCGTGGCACCTGTTGCGCCGGTAGCTCCATCCGCCCCGGTAGCACCTGTTGCGCCCGTCGCGCCGGTGGCGCCGGTTGCTCCGTCAGCGCCGGTGGCGCCTCTCGGGCCAATACTACCGGTGGCACCGGTAGCACCCGTTGCACCGGTGGGACCGGCCGGGCCGCCGGCTGGGCCGGTAGCTCCCGTTGCGCCTGTCGGGCCGGTCGCGCCTGTTGCACCAGCGGGACCTGCGGCTCCGGCAGCACCGGCGGGACCCTGCGGTCCCATCAATCCCATGGGCCCCATCGGTCCCTGCGGACCGGTTGGTCCTGTCGGGCCGGTCGGGCCTGTGGGACCTACCGGGCCGGGAATGGGGCAGCAGGGAGGAATGCAGCAGTTTCTCCCGCAATCGGGAGAGCATTGATACACTTTCACTCCAAAAACCATCCTTCCGTTGTGGTTTGGTCGGGGTTCCGCGTGTTTGACGCGGAGGGCCGTAGCCCGGACAGGCCGTGTCTAGCGGTTCCGTCCTTTCCCTCTTCCAACAGGATATGCACAGGCGCTTTTGTTGGTGTGAAAAGCAGGGAAAGGAAAACAGATCAAGGATCAAAAAATAGGGATTGCTTTGATTTTCGGAGTAGTATATGATAAAAGAAAAAACGAAGTGCCTGAAATCTGAAGAAAAGAGGTGCCTTTTTTGTTAAAAGATGTACAGATTCTGAGAAGGCTTGCCCGCTCCTACGCGGAAGCGGCTGCGCAGGAGCGCAACACGGAAAACCGCCGCCTGCATCGGGCGGTAAACGATTTGCAGATGATTCGCCCTGTGGTTCTGATCGATGAGATTCCTTTTCATGAGATCAATTTTGACGGTTCTTTGACGCTTCAGTGCGAGGATCCCATTTTGCGGGGAGCAGAGGATTATTTGCGGAAAAAGCTGTTTCAATGGAAGCATTCTCCCGCCGACATGATTTTGGCGCCGTATTATCCGGTGGAAAAGATCATCCATTCCACAGGCTGTGGATTCACGGTGCAGGAGGACACGCTGGTCAAGGACAGCCGCAATCATATTATTTCACATGAATACCACGATCAGTTGGAGGAAGAAGACTCCGTTGAACAGTTCCATGTTCCCGTGGTGACCTATGACGAGGAAGCCACTATGGCTGTTTTCAACCGCATCGGCAATGCAATCGGGGATTTGCTTCCCGTACGGCTGGTGGGGCGAAGCTGCTATGTGCCTATCTGGGATGATATTGCAAGACTGCGCGGTGTTACACCGCTTCTGATTGATTTGGTGGAACGCCCGGAGCATACGCACCGCATCGTCTCCAAAATGGCGGAGTATTATGAAAGCCTGAATGAGCAGATGGAACGGCTGGGCTTGTTTGAGATCGAGCCGCTTCATATCCATTGCACCTCGGCGCTCAACAGCACGCTGCCCGGCGAATACGACGGAGGACCGGTCAAGCGTAGCCAGATCTGGGGCCGCGGAATGGCGCAGATTTTCGCTTCGGTGTCAAAGGATATGCATGAGGAATTTGATATCGCTTATATGAAAAAAATTATGGAGCCGTTTGGATTGGTCTATTACGGCTGCTGTGAACCGCTCGACAAAAAGGTTGATATTCTGGAACAGATCCCGCATCTGCGCAAAATTTCCATCACGCCCTGGGCGGATATCGACAACGCCGCGGAGGTGATTGGCAATCGCTATGTGATCGCGAACAAACCCAATCCCGCTTCCGTTTCCGGCCGTCTCGACGAGGACGCGCTGCGCAAGGAGATCAGCCGTATCCTCTCCGCCTGCAAGCGGAACGGATGCAGCTTTGACATGGTGCTCAAAGATATCAGCTCCGTCGGCTATGACGTTCAGAACCTGATTCGCTGGGAACAGATCGTCATGGAAATGGTTCGAAACTATTGAGAAAGCAAAGCGGCCGCCCAATGGGCGGCCGCTTTTGTTCTGTGCGGAGAGCCTCAGCGCTCCACATTCATCTTGTTCATCACAAGACCGGTGATCAGCTTCGGATAGAAATAGGTGGATTTCTGCGGCATTTTCTCGCCTGCCGCGGCCACGTCGCGGATTTCGGTCACGCGGGTGGGATTGAGCAGGAAAGCGCACTGATTTTCCCCACGGCGCACAGAGGCAATCGCCTCATCGAAATCGCGGGTGTAGGAGAGATTGATCTGTTTTGCCATATTCTCCTTATCAATGCCAAGGCGCTTTTCGAGAATGAGGGTATGTAAGATGGTAACGTCGAGATGGCGGGAAGCCTCGCTCATGCCCGGAAGGAAATAGTCCATGGCGGACAGATCACGCAGAACCAGCAGATCCCATTCCTTGCCGCCGCAATAAAAAGCGAACGCGGCGTGCTCGTCGGCGTATTCCTGATCCAGAACGGGCTGGATGCGATCAAGCCCCTCATAGTGCGTGACGGTGAACAGATCCTCACAGGCGGAAAGCAGAGCCATGCTGTCAAAATTCGGCAGGCCGTGGATCAGACGGTGTGTCGGGAAAACCACCAGTCCGTCGTGCTCCATGTCCACCAGCATCATCATCACATAATCGGGATCGTCGCCCGGCTGGGAAAGCCCCTGCTCGCGGCACCAGTTGCGGAAGTTCAGCGCCGTTTCGTAGCGGTGGTGTCCGTCCGCAATGTACAGCTTCCGATCGCGGAAATCCTCCTGGATCGCGCCGATCACCGCTTTGTCGTTCACGACCCACAGACGGTGAATGACCTCGCCGTCGTTGAACTCATAACGGGGGGTATCGCGGGAGAGCAGGTCGATCCGGCTGAGCGTCGTGTGCTCCTCATCCATATAAAGCGAATAGATCTGGCTGAAATTGCAGAAGGTGGACTGCATCAGGCGGAAGCGATCTTCCTTGGCCTTGCTCAGCGTCTCCTCGTGCGGCAGAACAATCCCTTTGCTGAATTCTTCCAGCTTCACGCGGCAGATCAGGCCCTTGACCTTTTTCTTCTGCCCGTAAGCGGTGAATTCCTCCTCGTAGATGTACAAAGCGGGCTCGGTGTCCTGCTTGAGGATTCCGTCCTCCATCCAGCTTTGCAGCGTGCGTCCCGCTTCGCCGTAGGGATCTTCGCCCTTCGGCAGTTCCAGGCGGATCACGTTGCAGGGATTTTCCGCGAGATATGCCTGCCGCTGCTCCTCGCTGATGATATCGTAGGGCGGGCAGGTCAGCGCGCGCGGATCCCCGGCCTTCGCCGTATACCGCAGGCCGCGGAAGGATTGAATTTCAGCCATGACTCATACCTCCAAATTCAGTCTCTTTTCCATTTTAAACGACGAAAGCGAAAAGGTCAACGGCCCAGACAAAAAAATTCCCCGGCTTCGCAGGGAAGCCGGGGAACAAATCAGGAAAGGCGCTCCAGTTCAAACTGGAAGGCCGCATAGTCTGTCTGGCCGTAAGCGCGGGCCTCCTGCGGGATCGGGGCGCGCATACCGGCGTGCATCAGCACCGCTCCGGTCCAGACGCCAATCTCACGTCTGGTGTCGTCCGTCACACGGTAGGAAGCGTCCGGCGTCAGGCCGCGCAGATACAGCATGGGCGGCGGGCAGTTGGCGCGCACATGCGCATAGACGATATTCAGCAGGGCGCGGCTGCCGTCCTCCGCCGCGAACTCCCACGCGGAGAGATCCTTCTGCTGCGTCATGTCGAGCAGGCGATAGTAGTCGCCGTCGTTGATCAGGGAATACAGGCGATGGTACTGCTTGACCTGCGTGCGTACCTGCTCCTTTTCTTCATCGGAAATTTTGTTCAGATCCAGCTCATAGCCGAAGGTGCCGGACATGGCGACGACGCCGCGTGTGTGGAAGGGCGTGGTACGTCCCGTTTGATGGTTCGGGCAGGCGGACACATGCGAGCCCACGGCGCTGATCGGATAGCCAAAGGAGGTGCCGTACTGGATTTCCAGACGCTCAATAGCATCCGTGTTGTCGCTGCACCAGATCTGCGGATGATAATAGAGCATGCCGGCGTCAAAGCGTCCGCCGCCGCCGGAGCAGCCCTCAAAGAGAATGTGCGGGAATTCCGTTTCCAGCCGATCGAGCAGCTCGTACACGCCGAGGACAAAGCGGTGATAGACCTCCCCCTGCCGTCCGGCGGGCAGATCCGCGCTCCACACATCCGTCAGATGGCGGTTCATGTCCCACTTGACATAGGAGAAGTTTGCGCTGGAAAGGACGGCATACATCATATCGTGAATATGATCGCGCACCTCTTTGCGGGACATGTCAAGCACAAGCTGGTTGCGGCTTCTGGATTTTCCGCGTCCCGGCACATGCAGACACCAGTCGGGGTGCGCGCGGTACAGATCGCTGTCCTCGGAGATCATTTCCGGCTCAAACCAAAGGCCGAGCTTCATCCCCAGCGCGTTGATCCGGTCGCACAGGCTCTTCATGCCGCCGCGCACTTTTTCGGTGTTCACCACCCAGTCGCCCAGCGCGCGGTTGTCGTCGAAACGATTGCCGAACCATCCGTCATCCACCACGAGCATTTCCACGCCGAGATCGGCGGCGGTTTTCGCGATCCCGACCAGCTTTTCGTCGTCAAAATCAAAATAAGTGGCTTCCCAGTTGTTGATCAGCACAGGGCGCTGTTTGAGCGCCCATTCGCCGCGGCACAGGTTGCGGCGATACAGCTTATGATAACGGCGGGACAGAGCGCCGAGGCCCTCGCCGCTGTACACCAGAGCGGCTTCCGGCGTCTGGAAGCTTTCGCCGTTCTCCAAATGCCAGGAGAAGCCGGTGGGGTTGATGCCCATGGTCACACGGCAGCAGGCCGCCTGATCGACTTCGGCGCAGGCGGTGAAATTGCCGCTGTAGAGCAGCGAAACGCCCCAGCAGCGCCCCGCGTCCTCGGTGGCGGCGTGGTCGCAGACGATCACAAAGGGATTCTGCTGGTGGCTGGACGTGCCGCGCACGCTGTCCACGCAAATCTTTCCGTGCGTCAGGGGAGTGCGTTCCACCAGGCGTTCCATCGCATGACGGCCCCAGAAGTGGAGCAGATCAAAGTTGCTTTCGGAGAAGTCGAGGCAGGCGGTCAGAGCGGCATTGACCTCCACCGCCGCGCCGGTGTGGTTGACGATCCGCGCGGAGCGGGCAATGGCGTCATACTGCGCAAAGACCGAATACAAAAGCACAACCTCCAAATCGGTCCAGCGGTCGCGCAGAGTGATCTCCAGCGTCTCACAGTCCCCGTGAAGGGCGGGCAGACCTTCCAGCGCAGGCTTTTCCGTGAGGATCCGGTGGGACTGGTAGCACAGCTCCGGGTTGCGTCCTCCGTCCGCAAAAGTGACGGCCATGCAGTGCGAGCGGTAATCGCCGCTGCCGAATACGGGGTATTCCTGCTGCGTCAGGTCGGGGGAAGCCAGATAATCATTCCCGGCAACGTCCGGCGCGGGGGAAAAGCTCATGAAGCCGGTTCCCTGCAATCCTTCGCAGGAGCCGCCGCCCAGCTTTTCTCCAAAATGCAGATGCTGCAAAAATCCATAAGCGTTGACACACATCTGGTATGAGGCGTGCGCCGTCTCCAGAGTGAAAAGCTTTTTCTTTTCGTCGAATAGAATGGACATGTTGATAACCTCCCAGTATCCTTTTGGAATCCCGGGCTCCGGCACAGTTTTGGCCGCGCCGGGCCTTTTTCTTTTCTATTATAACATTCCGGGCGGATCCGGAAAATGGAAAAAGGGAGATTTGGTATGGCAAAAAGGAACCAGAAGGCTTTCTTTTCCGTTTTGCAGGCCGAACGGAAGAATTCTGCGGGATTTCGCGGGATTTTCTTGACTTCTTCCCGGAAAAACGGTACAATATAGAGCAGTCTGATTCTATTTTATCTTTCGAGGTGTAGCGCAGTTGGTAGCGCGCCTGCTTTGGGAGCAGGATGTCGGGAGTTCGAGTCTCTTCACCTCGACCAGGCTGAGCCTGGACGCGTTTCGCGCTCCGGGCTTTGTTTTTACAGGCAAGGCATGACGCCCGGCAGCTCCCGCGCTTTGCCGGGCGTTTGCTTTTCGTCTGCGGGAAAAATCCCGGGGAGGTTTTTTTGAAAGAAACGATCCAAAAACTGTGGCGATTCTGTACGACGCCGGAGATGATCTCCTATCTGGTGTTCGGCGTGCTGACCACGGTGGTCAATATCGCGGTGTTTTCCGTTTGTCACGATTCCCTGCAATGGGGCTGGGAGGTTTCCAATCTGCTGGCCTGGCTGCTGGCCGTGATTTTCGCGTTTTTTACGAATAAGCTTTTTGTGTTCCGCAGCAAAAGCTTTGCGCTGAAGCTGTTCCTGTTTGAGCTGGTCTCCTTTTTCGGAGCAAGGCTGCTGTCGCTCGGCGTCGACATGGTGGGCATGTGGCTGTGTCTGGACGTCATACAGATGCATTCCCTGCTGGCAAAGATTATCGTCAATTTCTTTGTCATCCTTATCAATTATATTCTGAGCAAGCTCATTATCTTTTCCAAAAAGCATGAGCCAAATCGTGGAGGTTGAACAGTGATGAAAGCAACGGACAAGACAATGGAAAAAATTGTCGCGCTCTGCAAAAACCGCGGCTTCGTGTATTCCGGCTCCGAGATTTACGGCGGCCTTTCCAATACCTGGGACTATGGACCGCTGGGCGTGGAGTTTAAGAACAACGTCAAGAAGGCGTGGATGAAGAAGTTTGTGCAGGAAAGCCCGTACAATGTCGGTTTGGATTCCGCGATTCTGATGAATCCGCAGGTGTGGGTGGCGTCCGGCCATGTGGGCGGCTTCTCCGATCCGCTGATGGACTGCAAGGACTGCAAAACGCGTCACCGTGCCGACAAGCTCATTGAGGATGCCGGCGGGGATCCGAACGGCATGACCTTTGAGCAGATGAGCGAGTATATCCGCGAGAACAACATCAAGTGCCCGGACTGCGGTTCCTCGAATTTCACCGATATCCGCAAGTTCAACCTGATGTTCAAGACCTTCCAGGGCGTGACGGAGGACGCGAAGAACGAGATTTATCTGCGTCCCGAGACGGCTCAGGGTATTTTTGTCAACTTCCAGAACGTGCAGCGCACCGCGCGCAAAAAGCTGCCCTTCGGTGTGTGCCAGGTGGGCAAGAGCTTCCGCAACGAGATTACGCCCGGCAACTTCACGTTCCGTACCCGTGAGTTTGAGCAGATGGAGTGTGAATTCTTCTGCAAGCCCGGCACGGACCTCGACTGGTTCTATTACTGGAAGGATTTCTGCAAGAACTGGCTGCTGTCCCTCGGCATGACGGAGGAGAACCTGCGCCTGCGCGACCATGAGCAGGAGGAGCTTTCCTTCTACTCCAAGGCCACGACAGACATTGAATTCCTGTTCCCGTTCGGCTGGGGCGAGCTGTGGGGCATTGCCGACCGTACGGATTACGATCTCAAGCAGCATCAGGATCATTCCGGCAAGGATATGACCTATTTTGATCAGGAAACCAATGAGCACTACATTCCGTATGTCATTGAGCCCTCCCTCGGCGCTGACCGTGTGGCGCTGGCTTTCCTCTGCGACGCGTACGACGAGGAAGTGGTTGACGCGGAGAAGAACGACGTGCGTGTGGTTATGCATCTGCATCCGGCTCTGGCTCCGTTCAAGGCTGCTGTTCTGCCGCTTTCCAAGAAGCTTTCCGACGAAGCCCGTGAGATTTTCTCCAATCTTGCGTCCGACTTCATGGTGGACTTTGACGACGCCGGTTCCATCGGCAAGCGTTACCGCCGCCAGGATGAGATCGGCACGCCCTTCTGCATCACCTACGACTTTGACAGCCGTGAGGATGGCTGTGTGACGATCCGTGACCGCGATACGATGGATCAGGAGCGCGTCAAGATCTCGGATCTCTCCGCCTGGCTTGCCGCCCGCGTAAAATTCTAAAGCAGACTGAGTCTGCACGCAAGCCACGCACGCCGCCTCCGGCGGCAAACCATAGCAAAAGAAATCGACCCCTTTGCGATCTTACGTCGCAAAGGGGTCTTGCTGTCTCCGCCCGCGCTGCAACATGGGCGAATTTCTGTGGACAAATTTCCCTGGGAGTTTGTTCAGACTGTCCCGCGCCGCACCGCTTTATGGTTTGCTCACAACTGACGCGCGGGCCGTTGCGTCCAGGCTCAGCCTGGTCAGCCTGGTTAGCCTGGGAAAAGACCGTTTACGGAAAGGGTTTGACCGGTGATAAAGGAAGCCGCGTCGCTGGCGAGGAAGGAAACGGCGGCGGCAATGTCCTCGGGAGAGCCGATACGGCCAAGGGGAGTGGATTCACAGAGATCGCGCATGGTCTCCTTGTCGAACATGGCGTTCATCTCTGTGTCAATCACGCCGGGCGAAACGCAGTTCACACGGATGTGAGACGGCCCCAGCTCCTTGGCAAGCGCCTTTGTCAGCCCGATGACGGCAGCCTTCGCGGCGGAGTAATGCACTTCACAGGAAGCGCCAATCTCCCCCCAGATCGAAGCGATATTGATGATACAGCCGGATTTTTCGTGAATCATATGAGGAAGCGCACACTGACAGCAGCGGAAAACACCGTCCACATCGACGGCGAACATCCGGCGCCAATCGTCCTCCGTGATGTCCGTGAACAATTTTTGCTGAGCGATCCCCGCGTTGTTCACCAGCACATCGACCGGCCCGGCCAGCCGGAACAGCTCCTCCACCTGTGCCCGCTCCGCGAGTTCCGCCGGGAGGGCAAGGTGGGGGAGTCCTGTTTTTTCCGTCAGTTCTCTGACAAGGGCTTCCGCTTTCTCCCTGCTCCGATTGAAATGAACCACCACGCGGAACCCGTCCTCCGCCAGACGGCGGCAGACAGCCGCGCCGATTCCACGGGAACCGCCGGTGACCAGTGCTGTTTTCATGAAAAGGTTCCTCCCTTTACAGATTTCCGCTTGCCATCATAATCGCGGCCAGAGCGGCGATGGGGGCCGTTTCCGTGCGCAGAATGCGCGGCCCCAGCGTTGCCGGAGTCACACCGTGTGCGCGGGCCAGCGCCACCTCGCTTTTGTCGAAGCCGCCTTCCGGTCCGATAAAGAGACTGGCGGAGAGGGTTTCCTGTCCAATTCGCGTGCGAATCGGAGCGCCCCCGCCTTCGTAAAACAACAGACTGACTCCGCCTGTGGCTTCCGCTTCGCGCACAGCCTGCTCAAAGGAAAGGGCGGGAGAAACCGGCGGAAGAATGCCGCGTCCGCTCTGCTTCGCTGCCTCGGCGGCAATCCGGTTCCACCGTTCCAGCTTTTTGGCGAGGGATTTTGCGTCCGGCCTGGAAACGCACCGCATGGACAGCACCGGCACAATCCGCGCCACACCCATCTCCACGGATTTCTGAACCACCATATCAAATTTGTCAAGCTTGGGCAAGGCTTGGTAGAGTACTGCCTGCAAGGTCGGTTCCGCCGCGCACGGGCGGCTTGAAACGATTCGCACCGACACGCGCTCTCCTTCGATCGTCTCAATCACACCGTCGTAGTCTGTTCCGCGGCAGTCGCACAGAGTCAACGACTCACCGATCCGCATCCGCAGCGATCGGGCGATGTGGCGTCCGTCTTCGCCATCAAGCACAGCAAGCTCTCCCGGCGCTTCTTCAAGAAAAAACCTGGGCATGAAAACCCTCCTCGTTCGATACGATTTGTATATTTTATATTGAAAATTACAAAATACACCGTTTTCCTTTTTTACAATACAATACGATTTGTAATATCCTATCAAAAAACAGCAAATTGGAATGAAAGTGGAGGAAGATCACGCTTTTTCGCTGCGTTTCCGACGCAAAGCAGGTACGTCAAAACAGGATAAAAAAGGCGGCCTTCCTGACCGGAAGGCCGCCGGCTTTGCGGGATCCCCCGCGTATCAGCATACCATGTTTTACCCGTTAGGGCAAGAGGGTCACAGGCCAAGCATTTTCGAAAAATCGGCCATTGCCTCGGAGATTTTAATCTGCTGCGGACAGACGGCTTCACAGCTTCGGCAGCCAATACAGGCGTTCGGGCGCTTGTCCTCGTCAATGGCGGAAACGGCCATGGGAGCGATAAAGCCGCCGTTTGAGAAAGCGTGCTCGTTATACAGGGCGAGCAGGGCGGGAATGTCCAGCCCCTGCGGGCAGTGACTGGTGCAGTAACGGCAGGCGGTGCAGGGCAATGCAATCTTCTTTACCTTTTCTTCGGCAATGGACAGAAGGGTGCTCATTTCCGTTTCGTTCAGCGGCTGGTCGGTTTCAAAGGTGGCAATGTTCTGTTTAAGCTGCTCCAGGTTGGACATGCCCGAGAGCGTTACCGTAACGTCGGGAATGGACTGAAGGAAGCGGAACGCCCAGGCCGGGATGCTTTCGGTGGGGCGCAGCGCGCGCAGGCGCGATTCGTGTTCCGGTTTGAGGGAGGCCAGGGAACCGCCGCGCAAAGGCTCCATCACCCACACGGGGATGTTATGCTTGCGAAGAAGCTCCACTTTCTTCCGGGCCTCCTGGAATTCCCAGTCGAGGTAATTGATTTGCAGCTGACAGAATTCCATGGATTCGCCGTAAGCGTCCAGAAAACGCTCAATCACTTCACAGGAACCGTGCGCGGAAAAGCCCAGATGGCGGATTCTGCCGTTTTTCTTCTGTTCCAGAAGATAGGCATAAGTACCGTAGGAGCGATCTAAATATTGGTTGATGTTCAGTTCACAGACGTTGTGGAAGAGATAGAAGTCAAAATACTCTACCCCGCATTTTTCGAGCTGTTTCTCAAAAATCTCCTTCACCTTTCCCATATTGGAGAGGTCATAGCCGGGAAATTTGTCGGCCAGATAAAAGCTTTCGCGCGGATAGGACGCGAGCGCACGGCCGATCGCCAGTTCCGACTGTCCGCTGTGATAGCCCCAGGCGGTGTCGAAATAATTGATTCCGCTCTGTATCGCACAGGAGGTCATCTGATTCACGGCCTCCTGATCCACACAGGAATCGTCGCCGCCGATCACCGGCAGGCGCATGGTACCCATACCGAGAGCAGAAAGCTTCAAATCCTGAAAATTTCTGTAAATCATCAAAATACTCCCTTTCGCAAATGCTTTGGAGCTTTCGGGGCTCCTGTTTTATTGGTTTCATTGTAGCACCTGGAGTTCACTCTAAGTCAAGGATTTTTTTCTGACTTAATTTCCAACTGCTGGAAATTAAA